>Ga0209156_10001287_pt1 | contig 20574 bp, 17 predicted proteins | sample GraSoiAngelo_124_FD_185881 | JGI IMG/M metagenome (GOLD analysis project Ga0209156, IMG submission 185881) | Grasslands soil microbial communities from the Angelo Coastal Reserve, California, USA - 14_0927_05_20cm (SPAdes) (version 2) | ecosystem: Environmental > Terrestrial > Soil > Grasslands...
CAGGGCTGGATTCGATTCCCGGTGGAGGCGCCGAGATCCTCGACGACGAAGTCCGCTACCGCATCGCACGCCTGAAGTGCTTGACTGACGACTGGCTCAACGTGCATCACACTGCGCACCAGCTTGGCATGCGCACCACAGCGACGATGATGTTCGGTGTGGGCGAAACCTATGAGCACCGCATCAATCACTTTCAGCGGCTTTACGACTTGCAGGAAGAGACCGGCGGTTTCACGGCGTTCATCCCCTGGAGTTTCCAGCCGGCAAATACCGCGCTGGGCGGGCGTCACTGGGATGAAGCCACCGCAGTTGAATATTTGAAAGTTCTCGCCATCGCGCGGCTGTGCCTCTCGAATTTCCTCAACGTGCAGTCCAGCTGGGTTACCCAGGGATTGAAAGTCTGCCAGATGGGCCTGCGCTTCGGCGGCAATGACGTCGGCTCAGTGATGCTGGAAGAAAACGTAGTCCGCGCCGCCGGCGTGACCAACTGCACTACTGAAGAAGAGTTGCGCCGCATCATCCGCGATGCGGGATTCAAGCCGGCGCAGAGGGATACGCTGTATCGGACGTATTTTCTGAATTGACCGCCAAAAGGAAACGGCCTCGAACGTCGAGGCCGTCCCCGATACACGGTATCCCATCAAGGCCAACTCAATTATCGATCTAGCAATCACCGAAATCAACTAACGTTTAGGAGAACCAGCACCCCATCTGGTTGGCTCTCCCAGCCTGGCGCTTGAGGCCAACTGGCGTTTTTCGCATCCGGCGGGTAATTCAATCTAGTGGATTTGCCCAGCGGAGTCCGGGAAAACGGGCGAAGTCGCGATCGGTAGTGTGGAGCACGCCACCATATTCCAGGGTCAGCGCAGCGAGTTGGGCATCGGAGACGAGAGCGCCTGGGGCCTGTCCTTCCACTATCATGCGCCGCAACAGCAGCCAGTGGTCATCGCCCTGTGCCAGCAGCCGCACATTCGGCTGCTCTAACCAGCGGTCCACGAGTTGGACGGCTTCATCAAGGCTGAACCGCTCGCCGGGCAGCCGGGTATTGGTCATGATCCGCAAGAATGCGCCAACGGTTTGCCACGGCAATCCTATCGGCGTCGCTTGCGAAAACACATCCTCCACCCAGGCGCGGGCTTTTGCGTGCTTTGAGGACGCACTGTCGTACGCGTAAAGAAGAATGTTCGCGTCGAGAACGATCACCGGCGCGCCGGCCCCTCGAGCGCGTCTAACAATTGCTCAACGTTGTCATAAGTCAGTCCGGGGGGCAGGCCTAGTTTTCGTGGAGTGACGACGAATGCTTTTCGTGGCGGTCGCGTTGCCGCCATTAGTCCAAGACGCAAAAAGCGGTTTACGACCTCTTTAAACGAGGCGCCTGAGCGCCGGCTCTCTTTCTCCAGCAACCGGGCAACGTCTTCGTCAAGTGAAAGCGTGGTGCGCACATCATGATTATATGTTGTAAGGCATCATGATGTAAACTATCTGATGCTTTCATTCAACAACATGTATCGGACCTGCGGGAGAAGCATCGCGACCAACTGCGCAACAGAAGAAGATCTCCGGCGCATCATCCGCGACGCGGGATTCAAGTCGGCGCAGAGGGACACGCTGTAATAGGACGTATTTTCTGAATTGAGCCGCAACCGTGCGCGATAAACCGACCTAGCGAAGCTCGCCTTTATCGCCGTAGTATCCAAGCTGCAGAAGTCGAAGCAGGTCGTCCACGCTCTTCTTTTTCTCCAAGATCAATATCACGAATTCACAGAGAATTTTGTGATTGATAAGCGTAACCCGACTTGAATAAGAGTTCTTGACCGCCAGGTCGACAAAGCCCGGTTTACCAATCGTTGTATAGGCGATGGGCTGCGGGCCCACTACTGTCTTCCCAAGTACTTCAAACGCTTCGGAGTTCGTCACCAATCCTTTGATCCGCGTCTTGCACTCAATCTGGATATTGCCTTCGGTTGCAGCTACCAGAATGTCCGCACATCCCGGTACCTTTCTGTCGTCCAACAGCTCAGCTTTCACGCCAACGGCTGAAAGCAGATCGAACACGGCAACTTCAAACTCAGTGCCGAGTTTTTCGTAAACGCGTTTCACCACCTCATCAGACGAAAATCTCTTACTTCGAATCGTGTGCGCGGCCAGCGTCGACTGCGCCAGGCGATCAATGTAACGAGCCGCACCGAGTTTTAGGTTGTTTGCTTGATCTGGGTTCCTCATCACCGAGGCCAGTTTTGCGTCGTCGGCCTCTATGATTTTGGTAAGGTCGTCATAGCCAGCACGAAGTAGATCCAATATCTTCCCTCTCCCAATCCCGGACAATTCAACGCCCAGAGAAACGCGGTTACGCACCACGTCTGAGATTGCGACTCCAGCCTCTGGCACGCCGAACAACAGCCGTCGTCCCATAACCGAAAAGTGGGCGCCCATCCGAGGATCAAGACCGAAATCCTTTACGCGGGCGATGGCGGCAGCGGAGTCGAACATCCAGCAGCAGTGCTCCGCCGCCTGCCTAATCTGGCCCTCCCTCAAACTGCGGAAAGGGTTACACAGGTTCTGGTAACTTATTCCCTTAATCCATTCACTGAGCACCCACGCGACCTGCAACACCAAAGGTGGGTCACAGGGATCTTCGTATCGGCGTAGCGTGCAAATCGCGCCGCGATGTCCATCCAGAAAGGTACCAGCAGAACCATCCCGGTATATCGGACCGGTTTCGCCGTCGGCGTCGAGAAGGAGATGAAGCATGGCAGGGCCGAGTCGCTGCGCGGTATTGGGAAACTCTGTCTGACCGTTCTTGGCAAGCGCAGTCGCGAGTACGCGAATGCGACGGAGAATTACAAGTGCGGCCTGGGGCGCGATTCCCTTTTGTGACGTGACGTATCCGAAAGATGTGGCACGATACAAGCCATCTGAATTACGCAGGATGAAACCATCCTTCTCGAGCTGATCGGCAATCGAGGGAATAGCGTCTAGACGGGCTTTCAACAACTTTGGATTTCTATCCGCAGTGCGGCTGCCAAAAAATGAACTCCGAATAAAGGCTCGTAATTCTTCAACGCTGGATGCGGCACTGGACGCTACCAGGTTGAGAAGAATCTTGTCTAAGGATTCATGCTCTAGTACGGACTCGACCCGCTCGGTTTCCTCACTGAGGTAGCCATTCATCGCGACCCGGTCTTTTGCTGTCCGGCTGATCAGAATTGAGGTGCCTTTCGCATCCTGCAGACCACGCCGCCCAGCGCGACCCGCCATGTTTATGTATTCGCGCTTATCAATAAATTGTTCGATCCAACGGCGGTAGACATCGTCAAAGACCACCGTCGCTATTGGAAGGTTGACGCCCTGCCCAAGCGTGGTCGTGGAGTAGGACACTTCGATGCTGCCGTCGCGTATCTTGTCTTCAATGACGCGTCTTTCGTCCTGGGACAGGTCGCTATGGTGGAACGCAATGCCCGCATCCACGACTTCGGTAAGTGAGCGGCCGGTCGGACCGCCTTCCGTAAAGAACAACAACAACTGCCGAATCTCGGCAAAAATCTTGCGAATAGATGAACCGCTCCTGATCTTCGTGTAATGTTCCTTCGCCAAGGCCTCTGCTCGTGGCTTTGTCATGCAGAACACAATTATTGGGGTCTGCTTCCTGGCAATCAGATCCAACACGACATCGAGCGTATCTATCGAGGAAGCTAAATTGGGCCGTTCTTAAATCGCGTCGTATCCCTGGCCAAACTCTTTCGAGTAAACAGTCGATTTTGTCCAGATCTCTTCAATCAGAGGGATGTCCCGCTTCGTTGTCCGGCACACTTTCGCTCCTAGCCATCCGCCGAGGTCGTCGGCATTAGGTAAAGCGGCAGACAAGCCAATGATCTGTGTTTGTGGATTTCTTACGATCACAAGCGTGAGCAGCATTTCCAGCACTGATCCGCGATTCGTGTCCCCAAGTGTTTGGAGCTCGTCAACCACAATGAGACTCACATGGGACAGGAGTTCAGGATTGTCCCGGATCAGGGCATAGAACTTCTCATAAGTAGCAAAAGTCACCTGGCTCTGGCTGAGCCCCTCGTCCTCGAAGTCCCGATCACCGGTAGTAATGGCCGTACGCAAGATCTGTTCATCTCCTGCCGTCCAGAAACGTCGGAATAAGGAGTATTTCTCCTCGGCTAGCGCCTTCAGCGACACAAGATAAAAAGCGCCCTTCCGGTGCAGGGCATGGTGTATCGCCGCCAGTTCGGCAATTAGAGTCTTCCCTGACGAGGTAGGCGCAGCGATCAGCAGGTTCTCCCCATCCAGCAACCCCGCCTCGATGCTTGCCTGCTGAATGGGATTTAGTTCAACAAACCCTCGTTTTGTGAGGGTATCGACGACCTGTTCCGGAAACCCCAAGGCTCCGAGATCGGCAATCTTAGGTGACGGTTTTGGGGTGGGGGACGTTGACATACGAAAACCTCAAGACTGAGAACGTGAAACCAATCTGGACAACTGCCCATCTATAGTACTATATTTAGTACCATAGTAACAAGGAGGTGCGGCCTATGTGATGCACAATGATCCAGAAGATCCGAAAGCAGTTCGAGCAGATCAGGGGTAAGAAACATCATTCGTTCGACGACTTCGATCCTATTATTCGTCGCTGCTTGTCGGAATATGCACACCTCTTTCGTGAGCGACAGATTAATAAGGCAGGAAGCAAGGTTTTGAAGGCGTTGAGGCGATCAGTTTAGAAAAAGAGCATGGATCAAGAGAGTTTTGGATCAAGAGAGTTTGTCCCTCGCCACTACGCAAAACTTGCGATGGTAGGCATTGAGGACCTGATCACATTTATCGAGAACGCTGAAGGCAGAAAACCCGCTGCCGAGGAGATTGAGAGCCATGAAGAACGAGAGTGACATACGGACGTTGCAAGCACCACAGAGCCAGAGCGCGGACAGGATGCAGCATTACCTCCGCCTAAAGTATCCGATGGAGATCGTTGAAGACGATGACGGAGTGGTGGCGACGATTCCCGACTTACCCGGCTGCGTGAGTTTTGGCGAGACGATCGAAGCCGCTCTGCGCAGCCTTAACGAGACCAAGGAATTGTGGATCAAGGGTCGCGTTGATTCCGGTCAGCCGGTTCCAGAGCCGAGTCAAATTGAGGACTTCAGTGGCAAGTTCGTATTGCGGATTCCGCGGAGTCTGCACAAATCCTTGGACCGCGAGGCAAAGAGGCAGGGTGTCAGTCTGAACCAGTACATACTCCACTTGCTCTCTGAACGACATGCCACGACAAAGATTGAACACGCGCTTGAGCAGTCGGGGCCATTCTTCGCCAATCTGCAGCACTGTTACCTGCACGCCAAGGACGCTTGGGTCGAGCAAGCCAGAATTTACCGATTTTCAATGTCGACGCGCTCGGCCCACGCTCTTGAGTCCCCCGAGTCCCTCCTAGGAATGCTTGACTTTCTGCCGAAACCGAAAGGGTTTCGAAAGATGCTTCCTAGTCAGAAAGACCTAAGAAAAATGTACGAGGGCAAGTTATGACAACCAAAAAGGCCCGGGTGGTCGAACGGACCGCCTACACGAGCTTTTTGCGGTCCCTTGATCTGTTTTCCATTTCCCTCGTAGACAGCAGTTTCCATGGTGACCGGGAACAGTACTTTGAGAACCCGAAGCACGAACTCGATGTCGATTGGAGAACCGAGGTAGCAGGGCAAGGGGAGGAATCCTTCGACGTGCGGGCGAATGTAAAAATTAGAATCTTTGCGCCTACGACGAAAAAGGACTTCTTCACACTAACGGCAAGCTATGTCTTACACGTTCACGCTCCTGCCCCATTAGATCCGAAGTACGTGCAGAGGTTCACTGATTCCGAAGTACGCCTAATCGTTTGGCCGTATGTGCGCGAGTACGTCACCAGCATGTTCGGAAGAATGCACGTTCCTCCGGCCATCCTGCCCGTGACGGGGAGCAAGGGAACCTAAAACTGCGCGTCGAAATTAAACCAGAGGCTCGATGTGGTGACGGATCCAGTCGAAGATCTGGGCAAAGCGGAATTCGTGCCGCTCCATCGAGGCGACTACGAATGCGTGTCCGTCCAAGCCCTCGACTTCGATGTAAAAGCCGTTGCGCCGCAGGAATACATCGGCGGCGGTGAAAGCGATGCGCCTACTGCCGTCGAGGAAGCGGAAGCGGGCGGGTCGTGTCAGGGCATGGCTTCAGCCGTGCCGCACTGCGGATTAAATTGACTTCGCCCCTTCGACTTCGCTCAGAGCCTGCCCTGAGCTTGTCGAAGGGGCAAGCTTTTAGGCGCTGAGGCCAGCGGCTAAAGCCGATCACCTTACCGATTTTCTTTCGATACGGCTGAAGCCATATCCTGACACGAATCGATTGTGGGTTCCCGTTCGATTGTAGGCCCCTGTTAAACAATTCTGGATCGCGCAGTGATCAATAGCCTGCCACTCCAGCAATAGGAGAGCAACGCCGAAGGACGTGCGGCTCACGATTCTGGAGCATAATGTCTGCGACGGGGGCCTCACGATGACTCATGCACACTCTAGCGGTGCTCCAGCGCAGGAGCGCGCAGAACACGAGCGCCTGGAAAAATGGATGAGCGTGGTGGCTGCGCTGGCAGCGGGCGGGGCGTTCTTCGCCCTATGGTTCTGGCTCTTGCCGGGGTGGCTCGGCTTCCGCGTAGAAACGGCGGGGACGGCGCGTTGGCGATGGCTGGCGGCGATTCCATCGGTGCTGGGATTCGCGGTTGCTCTACGATGCATTTGGGACTTCGGGTGGACGGGACGCGGAACGCCTGCGCCTTTCGCTCCACCTCAGCGATTGGTAGTGGTGGGCTTCTACCGATACGTGCGTAACCCGATGTACGTCGGCTTCGCAGTCGGCTGGATCGGGCTGTGGGTCGTTTTCGGACATGCTAACCCTAGAGTGATCGCGGCGGTGGCAGCCGTTGCGCTCGGCGTGCATCTGTTTGTCGTCTTGTATGAAGAGCCGACGTTGCGCAAGAAGTTCGGGACAGATTACGAAGAGTATTGCCGGAACGTGAGGCGCTGGTGGCCGCGCGTGCGAGCCTGGGACAAGTCGTAAGTCACCGTTTTCCAAGAGAACGCGAGAATTGGTGTCCTGGCCCTTTCCTCGGGTGCAGATGCAGGACTTGCGCCCGACGCGAATGCGATACCCAATCCCCTCAACGCTTGCGTGATATATTCCCGCCGTGAGAAGGAGGACCTATCCATGTCAGGGCCACCTTACCGTTCGCTGTCGTTGGGATTGCGGGTGATGTCTGCGCTGATCGCGGTTGGGGGTGTGTTCATGATCCTCAGCGGCAAGCCGCTCATCCTCCGGGTGTTCATGCATCCTCCTGAAGCTGAGGTTTCCACGTTGCTGCTGGCACTGCTGAAGGAGATGGGTGGCGTGATGCTCATGCTCAGCCTGATGCTGTTTCTTGCCGCACGCGACCCGGCGCGCAATGTCGCCATCCTCGACGCGCTCATTGTGGGTCTCTGCATCCTCGCGATCACGCCGCTGCTGTCTCTCAAGATGCTCGATCTTGGCAGCCTCTATCCGCCGTATTTGATCTGGGGCCGATCGCTGGTCAGGCTGGTGTTGGCGGCAGTCCTGTTTTACGCGCGCCCGCGGGATTTGCCTCACACTCGCCCATCATGACCCAGTGCCGCCCTGTCCTAATTTCATGAACCACGAAGGACACAAAGGTACACAAAGGGTGGAATCCTAAAGGTTCCTTCCTGCCCTTCCTGGTAAAATCCGGACACTACCCGCCGGTTCCCATAATGATCCCTCAGTCATTTACAATGTAATCTTCACATCGGCCTGTCTTTAGTCCGGGCGGGCCATCCCGGTTCAACATGGCGCTGTCACTTCCAACGTTAGCCGTTTTTGTGATCTCGCGCGGATTCGGGCAATACATTCGCCAGCATTTTTTCGATAAGACTTTCCAGAACCTTTATCACGCCAACGTTCGATCTGGCGCTGCTGATTCCTTATTTCGTGGTTCTCATCCTGCTCGCCTCTTATGGCATACACCGCTACGTACTGGTCTATCTCTATTACAAGAACAAGAAGAACCACACGGTCAAGCCGGGTTGCGAGTTCTCTGAGCTCCCGCGGGTTACGGTCCAGCTCCCGATTTTTAATGAACGGTTTGTAGTTGAGCGGTTGCTGGATGCCGTCTGCGGACTGAATTACCCGCTTGAGAAACTCGACATCCAGCTTCTCGATGATTCCACAGACGAAACTCAGGCGGTGGCCCGCGGCGTGGTCGACCGATATGCTGCCCGTGGGTTTCCTGTCACGTATCACCATCGTACAAACAGAGAGGGCTACAAGGCGGGCGCGCTGGCGGAGGGGATGAAGACCGCAACAGGCGAGTTCATCGCCATCTTTGACGCGGACTTCGTGCCACCAGACGACTTCCTGCTGCGCACGATCCACCATTTCACCGATCCAAAAATCGGCATGGTGCAAACGCGCTGGACGCACATCAATCGCAACTATTCATTTCTTACCGAAGTGGAAGCGATCCTGCTCGACGGCCATTTTGTTTTGGAGCACTCAGGACGCGCTCGCAGCGATGTGTTTTTCAATTTCAACGGAACTGCCGGTATATGGCGGCGCCGCGCCATCGAAGAAGCCGGTGGATGGCAACACGACACGCTGACCGAAGATACGGACCTTTCCTACCGCGCCCAGCTCAAAGGATGGAAATTCGTATACTTGCAGGACGTTGAGTGCCCCGCCGAATTGCCGATTGAAATGACCGCATTCAAGACCCAGCAGGCGCGCTGGGCAAAAGGATTGATTCAGACTGGCAGGAAAATCCTGCCGCGAGTCCTCAAGAGCGATCAGCCCTTCCACGTGAAACTTGAAGCCTGGTATCACCTGACCGCGAATCTGAGCTATCCGCTTATGGTGGTGCTCTCGGTGCTGCTGCTGCCGGCGATGGTGATTCGCTTCTACCAGGGCTGGTTTCAGATGCTCTACATCGATCTGCCCCTTTTTCTGGCTTCGACGTTCTCGATCTCCAGTTTTTATCTGGTTTCCCAGCGTGAACTGTTCCCGAAAACCTGGCCGCGCGCTCTCCTTTATTTACCGTTCCTTATGGCGCTCGGGATCGGACTGACCGTGACCAATACTCGCGCCGTTCTTGAGGCGCTATTGGGCAAGCAAACTGCATTTACTCGGACACCGAAATACCGCGTCGAGTCGAAGAAAGATAAGATTCGCGCCGGCAGCTACCGCCGTCGCCTTGGCTGGGTCCCCTGGATCGAGCTGCTGATCGGCAGCTACTTCGCGCTAACCGTCTATTACGCCATGGAGAACGAAAACTACATCACGGTTCCCTTTCTGATTCTATTTGTAGTCGGCTACTGGTACACGGGCTTGATGTCGTTGCTGCAAGGCCGCTTCGCAGGTCTGACCCTCACCACGGAAGCGCATACTAAGCCATTTCCAGTCGGCGTGTAGCACCGTTGCAGCACGATTCTTTACCTTTTGCTTGACCTCTCGTTTAAAATCCTACCGCCTTCAAAACATCCCCGACGTCGGTTGCTCCCAAGGAGGATCCGATGAACCAGCGCAAGCTCGTCGCCTTCGTTCTCACCAGCATTCTGTTTCTGCCTCTGCTTAGCTGCGGCGGGCATGACGCTGATGAAAAATACTTCCTGATTTCCGCCAATATCAAGATACCGTACTGGGAAATGGCGGGCGCGGGTCTCTCCCAGGCTGCTTCCGATCTAAAGGTGCGCTCCAAATTCGATGGCCCAGACGGTTACGACCCCAAGGCCGAACAACAGGCTCTGCAGAAAGCGATTCAGCAAAAAGCCACCGGAATTTTGATCTCCGTTGTCGACCCGGCTCTGATGAAGGATGATATCGATCGTGCCATCGCGTCCGGCATTCCCGTCATCACTGTCGATTCCGACGCGCCATCCAGCAAACGCCTGTTCTTCATTGGCACGAACAATTACCAGGCTGGACTGAACGGCGGCCAACGTCTAGCCAAAGAACTTAATGGGAAGGGCAACGTGGCGGTTTTCACGGTCCCGAGCTACGGTAATATGAATGAGCGCTTGCGCGGTTATCGCGACGCGCTGCAAGCGACCCCCGGAATCAAGATCACGCGCATTGTCGATATCCGGGGTGATCCCCGCATCGCGTTCGACACCGCCACTCAAATCATTGGAAATGAGAAGAAGGAAAAAATTGATGCCTTCGTGTGCGTGGAAGCACTGTCGGGCAAGGAAATAGCAACCGTGCTAAACAACAATGGAGTCAAAGGCAAGGTGGTCATGGCCATGGACACCGATCAGGACACGCTGGAGTGGATCCAAAAGGGCGTGATCACCGTCGCCATTTCTCAAAAACCGTACACCATGAGCTATGTGGGACTGAAAATGTTAGACGATTTGTACCACCACAAGCTCGGCAATTTGAACGCTGACTGGTCGAAAGATGTGTTTGCCCCGATTCCCGCATTTGTGGATACCGGATCTTCTCTCGTCGATAAGAGCAACGTTGATGCTTTCATACAGGCTCAGAAATCGATGACCAGCACGCGAAAATAACAGAGAATTTGTGCCTGAGGTTTCGATGCGCAAGCTGCTGCTCGTTTTTTGTCTTTTCATCCAGCTATCATGGGCTTTAGACCGCCAGCCGAATGCTGATTACCACGCCCGGCGTCAGGCGTTGGCCAGCAAAATAAAGAACGGGGTGGTGCTGTTGTTCGCGCCCAATGAAGCGGAGGGGCCGAATGATCTGTACGGATACCGTCCGGATGACAATTTCTTCTATCTTTCCGGCTGGCCAGAGCCAGGAGCGGCCTTACTGATTGCCGCTTCGCCAGAACACCCTTATACCGAAATCCTTTTTCTTCCCGATCACAATCCATCTCAGGAAAAGTGGACTGGCCCAAAACTCGGCCCCGAGAATACCGATGCGGCGAAGATTACCGGCTTCGAGCGAGTTGTCGCGCTGGACAATTTGCGTTCCGAACTTGTTCGTTTGTTGCCTGCGCCAAAAACAACCATCTACACTGACATTCCCGCGGGCGAGAAAGTCTCAAATTCCACATCCGCATTGGACTGGCTGAAACGCGCAAGCAGCTTTCCCGTGTACGTTTCTTTTCAGGATGTGAGACCGTTGCTGGCTTCGCTGCGCACGGTCAAAGACGCGGGGGAGATCGAGCGTATTCGCAAGGCGACCGATGCTTCCGTGGCTGCGCATCTGGCTGCAATGCGCGCCACGAAGCCCGGAATGACCGAGCGGGAGATTTCCGCGCTTATGCAGTACGAGTGGGGAAAGCGCGGATGCGAGCACCCAGCGTATGCTCCCATCGTGGGATCGGGCTTCGATTCCACCGTGCTGCACTATTCGCAGGACTCCGAAGCAATTAGAGACGGCGATGTCGTGCTGATTGACGCGGCCGGCGAATACTCCTTGTACGCTTCCGACATTACTCGCACGCTGCCAGCATCCGGAAAATTCACGGCGCGACAGCGTGAGATTTACGACATCGTTCTTGGAGCACAGCGTGCGGCTATTGCCGCGTTCCAGCCGGGAAAATCGACTCTGCGTCGGGATCAGCCAAACTCGCTCTACGATGTCGCGTACAACTACATCAACACGCATGGCAAAGATTCACATGGAGAACCGCTAGGAAGATATTTCATTCACGGGCTCAGTCACTATGTGGGGCTCAACGTTCACGACGAAGGCGATTATGACGTCCCAGCTAGTCCCGGAATGGTGTTCACGATCGAGCCGGGCATCTACATTCCAGAAGAGAGGTTGGGTGTGCGAATCGAGGATGTGTTCTATGTGGATTCCGGCGGTAAGCTGATCAATCTTTCCGGCGCATTGCCTCACACCGCCGATGAAGTAGAGCGGGAGATGGCTAACAAATGAGCACCAGCAAACCGCATCGGGCGTCGTTTTGGTATCCTAAATCATCGTGCGGATGATGTGGTGGTTTCTGATTTTCGCCTCCGGCTCAGGCGCGGTGCTGTGGGCTGGGTTGTCGCTATATATTCGGGTGCGTCGCAATATAAAACAAGCCGCAGAAAAAGACGCTTTGCAAGGCGGAAGCGAGCCGCTCTGACGTAAAGCTCTTCTGTTTGAGGACTAGAAATGACTAGATCGATGACCCAGGCTCTCTCTCCTGCTGATCGTGCTCTTACTTGGGCTCAGCAGGCAGCCCTCGTTGTGGTCGCGAGTATCTTTGTGGCGCTGTGCGCACGCGTTACGCTGCCACTGCCGTTCACGCCGGTACCGCTAACAATGCAAAATTTTGGCGTCTTGCTGGTCGGACTCATGCTCGGCAGAGAACGTGGCTTCGCGGCGCTGGCGTTGTATCTCGCAGAAGGACTCGCTGGCATGCCGGTTTTTAATCCCACTGGGCCGGGAGGCCTGGCGCAGCTACTCGGCCCGACGGGCGGATACCTGTTTGCCTATCCATTCGTCGCTGCTCTTGCCGGCTGGATCATGGAACGGGGATCCGGAACATTCTTTCGCGCGGCCACAGCAGGGGTGCTGGCGGAAATCCTGCTGTTTGCCAGTGGCACCTCGTGGCTGGTAGTTTTCACGCACTCTTTCGCACAGGCTCTGCGCTTCGGGTTCTACTGGTTCATTTTCGCTGAAATTATCAAAGTTATGCTGGCCGCAGGCGTCACAACGGGCTGGCGTCGCATGCGCAAGGCTCAAATATGAGCGTGAGCAATACGGCCACGCAGATTCCGGAGCTAAAAGACCCGGCGAGCGCTGTCCGCGAAATCACCGTCGCCCACAGTCCTGATTCAGACGATGCCTTCATGTTCTACGCCTTGGCGACGAACAAGGTCCGTGTGCCCGGCTTGCGCTTCACGCATACTCTATGTGATATCGAGACCCTGAATCGCATGGCACGCGAAGGGGAAGGACTGTATGACGTGACTGCGATCTCCTTTCACGCCTATCCATATATCCAGGCACACTACGCGTTGCTTCCCAGTGGCGGCAGCGTCGGCGACGGATACGGGCCGATGATTGTCTCCACTCGCGCCTATTCGCAAGACGAGATCAAGAGGAAGCGCATCGCGGTACCGGGGAAGCTGACCACGGCATATCTGGTCCTAAATTTATTTGCTCCCGGCATCGAGGCTGAAGTTGTCCCTTTCGATCAAATCATTCCGAAAATCAAGCAGGGCAATTTCGAAGCCGGTCTCATCATCCACGAAGGCCAGTTGACCTACGACAGATCCGGGCTTTATCGCATTGTCGATCTTGGAAAGTGGTGGCACCAGGTGACTGGCTTGCCCCTGCCGCTCGGGGGCAATGCCATCCGCCGCAGCCTTGGCCCGGAATTGATGGCCAGCGTTTCAAACGCGCTGCGGAAAAGCATTGAGTATGCGCTCGACCATCGCGCCGAAGCCTTAGCCTATGCGCTGCAGTTTGCCCGCGATCTCGATCCCCAACTCGCGGACAAATTCGTCGGCATGTACGTGAATGAGCGCACGCTGGATTATGGGCCAGACGGGCGGGAAGCCGTGCGGCGATTGCTGGACATGGGATATCAGGCGGGAATTATTACGCAGCCTGCTAGGGTTGATTTTGTGTGATTCACGGTCCCAGCGACGAATCCACGTCCTGCTGTCCAACATCACGAATGCAAGTCAACTATGATGTTGCACGATGCCTCTCGATCCCAATGCCAATGGCGCGCAAACTCTGCTGATCGACGCCGACGACACGCTCTGGGAAAACAACATTTATTTCGAGCGCGCCATCGCCGGCTTCATTTCGTTTTTGAACCATCACGAATATTCTCCCGCGCGGGTTCGCGGGGTCCTGAACGAAGTTGAACGCGAATGCATTATCACGCACGGATATGGCCTGCACAGCTTCGCTCACGCCTTGGTGGGAACATTCGAGAAGCTAGCGGTCGAGCCGCTCACACCCGCGCTGCACGAGACCCTAAATGGTTTCGCCCATGCCATTGCCGAACATCCTGTCGAGATCATTGCCGGCGTGCCAGACACTTTGGATTATCTGGCGGAACGGCATCACCTGATACTAATGACGAAAGGAGCAATCGCAGAACAGTCGGGCAAAGTTGAGCGTTCGGGGCTGAAAGATTATTTTTCGGCAATTGAGATTGTTGCGGAAAAAGACGCCGCGACCTATCGATCTATCACTTCGAAATACGCGTTCGCGAACGATTCCACGTGGATGGTCGGAAACAGCCCAAAATCAGATATCAATCCTGCGCTCGCGGCCGGCCTTAACGCTGTTTTCGTGCCTCATGGTGACACCTGGATCTTAGAGCATGAAGAACTCAGCTCTCCGACGCCGCCGTCTCGCCTTCTGCTGGTAGAGAGTTTCGAGAACTTGCGCGAACATTTCTAGGCTGTAGTACGCAGACTTTGCGCTTCGGTTCGCAGTCTTTGCCAAAAGCCAACCGGCGCGCCGCCAAATTCCCTGGCAAAGCGGCTGCTATCGATGGCCCTCGCGCAACCGGTTACGGCCGCGTTCCCCAAAGTGAGTCTTACGTTCGGATTCAGCGATTCAATCTGTTCCTTCAGTTCGGCAGGTTTCACGCAATCGCCGAAGGAGTTGTAGATGCGGTGTGAGCAGCATTGGGCTGATGCGAGTGTCGCGAGCATACCGGCAATGTCCTCGACGTGAACCAGCGGGAGGGTTTCATCAGGGCGGTGCGGGATGAACACCTCTTTCGATCCCGGCGAACCGAGGCATTCGAAAATCTGATTTCGCCACGGAGATGTGGCCGAAGTCCCTCCTGCTCCGACGACCATGACCATACGCAAGGCAACAAACTCAACTCCAAACTTTCGTTCGTATGTCTCGCCCAAAATTTCGACATACCGCTTGGCGGCTCCGTAAACGTCTTCGGGCGCGGCAGGCTGATCCTCAGAAACAAAATTCGAAGCAGATTGCGTACCGTAAACGCTGCCCGAACTGGCGTAGATGACTCTTTGGACGTGAAAGCGTGCGGCCATTTCCAAAATATTAAGACTGCCGCCGATATTGACTTCCGTTGCTTTGTGCGGATCTAACTTCGCTGCGGTTGGCAAGATTGAAGCCGCGTGAATGATTCGTTCAAAACGATGGGCACGGAAAATGGGCTCAAGTTGGCCGGCGTCAGTAATGTCACAGCGCAAGCAATTGGGAGCGAGGCGCGACGCTTGAGAGTCTATAGAAATGACACTCCACCCCTGCCGTTCAAGCGCCGCATGAGCGTGCCTGCCGATAAAGCCTGCTCCTCCGGTAATCAACACGGAATGCGTCACAGTCTGTCCTTCATTTCAGCCAAGCCCACAATGGTACTCGCGCCGGAATTGCCGCACCAAACTAACCAACAAACCTCCGCCTTCCCCGGTTTGGCTGCGTGTTACTCTTTTTGTGCTCTGGACTTTTCTGCTCCCACCCTGCGTGGCTGCGCAGAAAAACAATTTTCGGCGGCTTCTGCGGACGGTCGAGGCTCTTTCTGATCTCGGCCCTGCATTAACGGCGGAGCGCGACTTCCCGCAAGCCGCGCGTGCCATGCTTTCCGCCATACTACAGGCAGGCGGCGCGCGCGAAGCGGTGCTCTTCGGTTTCAGCGATAAACCCTCTCTGCTCGCATCGATTGCCGGCGAAGGCTTCGCCCTGATGCCAGAGCCGGCTGTGATCCCGCTGCTCCCAAAGCACGTTCATGCCCTGATTTCGGCACGCGGCCCCATCATCCTGACTTCCAGTTCCTATGAAACTTTTCTGAGTTCGAATGGCAACGTCGCGCCCGAACTGTTCAAGTGCATCGCGCCGCTGAAAGTCGGCAGCAAGCTGGTCGGAATTGTCGCGCTCGGCCGCCGGGAAGGCGATGCCCTCTACAATTCCGAAGAACTGGATGCTCTCGAACTGCTGTGCAACTACGTGGCTATCGCCATGCAGAATCATCTACTGGCACAGACTCTGGCTCAACGCGTCTCCGAGAACCTGCGCCTGCTCGCCTCTCTTCACGGCTTCTACGACACGGCTCTGGAAGCTTTCGCGGCCGCCATCGATATCAAGCACGTTGACATCCATGGACACTCCTTGCGGGTTGGCCGCTACGCCGCGGCCATCGGCGAGGCCATGAGCATGGAACCCGGCGATGTAGCTGCGCTGCGCTCTGCTGGTTACCTGCACGACATCGGCAAGGTTGCGGTAGATAAGCGGCTCTTCGGCAAGCCGGGTTCTCTGGATCCGGAGGAATTCCGCGAAATGGCCGATCACACCGTGGTTGGCCACCAGATCGTCAGCGGAGTTCAGTTTCCTTGGCCGCGAATCCCGGAAATCGTGCGCTCGCATCATGAGCGCGGCGACGGGACGGGTTATCCGGATGGCTTGCTGATGGATGATGTTCCCATGCCAGTCCGCATTATCGCGCTCGCCGACACGTTCGATGCCATGACCAGCCCACGTCCCTACCGTGAGCCGCTCTCGGTCGGGAGCACATTAAGCGAGATTGTACGTTTGTCTCCCCTGAAATTTGACCCGAATGCTGTCCAGGGGTTGCTGCTGCAGGTTCGTCGTGATGCGGTCGGCAGCAACCGCACACCGTTCGTCGAAGATCGCATATCGCTGAACATAGCACCTCCCGACATCGACCACCTGGCCGCGACCCTGCAACACAAAATCACGCACGGACGGCTTTATCTAACCTAGGGTCGTCACCCCCGGGAATACGCGTCCTTCTAACGGCGCAACGCCGGCCTCTATCTTGCAAGCTACTCACCCCTGGCGTACCATTGCGGCCCGTAGCAGATTCGAAGCCGATTTGTCGTTGAGTGCCTGATTCAGCCAATCGCTTCGCGCCATAGGGACACGGGGACTAAACGGTGCCTGACGCAATCACCACGCTTTCCGCAGGCGACCGCGTAGGCAATTACCAAATTCTGGGCCTTGCCGGCGTGGGCGGCATGGGTATGGTCTATCGCGCGCTCGACGTTAAGCTGGAGCGCCTCGTCGCCCTCAAGTTCCTGCCTGACGAACTGGTTGCCACAAAAGCAGACAAAGAGCGTTTCCTGCGCGAAGCCAGGACTGCGTCCTCGCTGGATCATCCCAACGTCGGTGTGATCCACGGGATCGAGGAGACCTCCGACGGCCGCACCTATATCGTGATGGCCTTCTATGAGGGCGAAACGCTGGCCCGCAAAATCTCGCGTGGCCCTCTTCCGCTGGGCGACGCGGTTGATATTGCAATTCAAACCGCACGCGGCCTGGTTGCCGCTCATTCCCGAGCTGTGATTCATCGCGATATCAAACCCGGCAATATCATTCTGACTCAGCAGAATATCGCCAAAATCGTCGATTTCGGCCTGGCGCGCGTCAATACTTCAGCAGGCAGCACGCAGACTCTGGGCACAGCCGGCACCATCGGTTACATGTCGCCCGAGCAGACGCTCGGCAAGCCCGTGGATCAACGAACCGACCTCTGGGCTTTGGGAATTGTGATCGCCGAGATCATCACCGGCAGAAATCCGTTTCATCGCGAATCCCCGCCGAGAACGATTTTCGCCATTCTGAATGAAGCTCCAAAGCTTGCGGATGAAATCCCAATCGAGCTTCAGCGCATCATCTACCGCGCGCTCTCCAAGGATGCTGCCACTCGCTACCGCAGCGCCAGCGAAATGCTCGCGGATCTGGAAGCGTTCCGCAGCCATCTGGAACCCAGCTCCGCCGAATCGCGCATTCCATCTGCCTCGAATGACGTCGCATTCCGCGAAACCGTCGAGCACGCCTCCCAGCAGATGTGGCCCCCTCCCACTTCCCGTGCCAAGAATTCCTTCTGGTGGCTGGGCAGCTTCGCCGCCGCGGCAGTTCTCCTGGTACTGCTCTCGTTGATTCCAGCCATTCGAGACGGCATCGCCGGACTGTTTGGCCGCCACGAAGAGCACATAGCTGTGCTTCCCTTCGAGAACGTTGGCAACGACCCCGCCAACGAAGCGGTTTCCGAAGGCTTGATGGACAGCCTCAGCAGTAAGCTGACGAATCTCGACACGGGCAAGCAGTCGCTCTGGGTGGTTCCCGCCAGCGAAGTGCGGCGCCACAAGATCAGCGATGCCACCGCCGCGCAGCGCGAGCTAGGTGCGACTGTCGTGGTCCAGGGGAGTCTACAACGCGTCGGCCAGGAGATTCGCCTCACCGTCAATCTCATCAACACAAAAAACCTGCGCCAGATCGGCTCTCTGGCCCTCGACGATCGGGCCGGGGATTTCTCCGCAATCGAAGCTGAAGCCGTTTCACGCCTGGCGAAACTCATGGGCATCGAGGTTACTCCTGAGATGCTGCGGGCTACCGGAGGCGGCGGAAATCCCGCTGCGTACGAGTCCTACCTCAAGGCGCTCGGTTACCTGCAGCGCAATGACAAGCCGGGCAATCTTGATATGGCTCTCGATGCGCTCAACAGTGCACTCAAGACCGATCCCGGATTTGCCTTGGGATACGCGGAGCTTGGCGAGGCCTATCGTTTGAAATATACGCTCGACCGCAACCCAAAATGGACGGACGAAGCGCTCGCAAATTGCCGCAAGGCTGCGCAGCTCGATGACCGGCTGCCGATGGTTTATGTGACCCTCGGCCGCATCCATGATTCGACTGGGAAATACGACCTGGCGCTGCAGGAGTTTCAACGCGCGATGCAGCTTGATCCCCGGAATGCGGATGCTCTCATCGGCATCGCTCACTCTTACGAAAGCGCAGGGCGAATCTCCGACGCGGAAGCCGCTTACAAGAAAGCTATCGCTTTGCGCCCGGACTACTGGGACGGATACAACAATCTCGGTGTTTTCTACGATGGCCAAAGCCGCTTTGATGAAGCCGTCGCTCAATTGCAACATGCCGTGGAGTTAACCCCGGACAATGCCCGCGTATACCTGAATCTTGCGGCGGTGTATATCGATAGCGGCGATTTCAAGCGATTCCCCCAGGCCGAACAGGCGCTGAAAAAGTCGCTTGAGCTTAGCCCGACTTATCCTGCTTATGCCAACCTCGGGTATCTCTACGTGCAGGAACAAAAATATGCGGAAGCTGTTGCTGCCCTCGAGAAAGGCCTGCAACTGAACGACAAAGACTTCCTGGTTTGGGGTAACCTGATGCTTGCATACCAGGGTCTGGGCAATAAGGAAAAATCTGACGCAGCGCGCGACCGTGAACTTGCTTTGTTAGAGCAGGCTGCAGAATCCAGACCGCGCGACGGGGAGGTACAGTCATACCTAGCGCTGCTGTACGCCAAGAAAAAACAGCGAGAGAAGGCGCTGGCCCGGGTGCAAACCGCTCTTGCTCTCGCGCCCGATGATAACGTCGTCCTTGAAAACATTGGCGAAGCATACGAGGACCTCGGTGACCGTGCCCGGGCATTGCAGTACATACAACGATCTTTGCAGAAGGGCTACAGCCTGGCGGCTCTAAAGAGCAACCGGGATTTGCAAGGTGTGCTATCTGATCCAAACTTTCGGCCCAACGGAAAATAGCTGCTTCAAAAATTAAAAGGAGGAGTCTATGGCTACAGCACGCGTCTATCCTGCGGCAGACCAACCAGTCAACATCAACCCTCAAGGGCAGGCCAACCCAGCCGGATGCTTGATCGAGAACGGACAAAACGTCACATTCACGAACAACTCAGGTTCAACCATTTCAATCCTCTTCGATCAGACCGCCATCAGCAAACAGACGGTTTTCAATGACATCAACAACCTCGCTCCCGGCTCGAACCACACCGAGGCTCCCTTGGTGCGCGACATCACTGTGAATTACAACGTCAGCATGGACGGTAAGAAACGCGAACCGTTTGCCATCGAAGTTGGAGCGGGTCCGCTTGAAATCAGTGTGACCGGCACAGAGCCTACTCCGAAAATCGCCACCGTTCCACGCAACGGCGAGATTCAGTTCAATGCAACCGATTACAAATGCGATATCACTTGGCTGGACGGAGATCCGCTCGACCCACAACTGAACAATGTGTTTGTAGGGCAGTCCAACAATCCGGTCGTGCATGAGCATGGCAACGTAGTAAAGGACTTCCGTTACGAACTCACAAAATCTTCTCAAGTGAACCCTGTCGATGGTGGCGGCACGATCAAGGTAACTTAGCGAGTGTTCGAACTTGGAACGTAAGCCTGCTCCCGCCCTTTGCGCACCCTGCAAAGGGTGGGAGACTTTTTTGCGCCTCGCGTGGGAGTACTAGCGCGTTCGAGTCAATCCCGTAGCGACTTCCATTCACCTGTTCACAGCCTCAACCATCTGCTACCTTAATCTCCTTGAGTGCATTCCAGAATGGCCGGCTGACGCCGGCGCTACGAGGAGACCCTGGTTGAAAAATTGCGCGTGGTGGTGGTCCGCTGCAGTCCTGTTTGTGGCAGCAGTCGCCCAGGCCCAAATTGACGATCGAACCAAGCAGCTCGCCCACGATATTTTCAAGCAATTAATCGAAATCAATACGACTGATTCCGTCGGCAGCGTGACTGCCGCGTCTGAAGCAATGGCGCAACGCTTTCGCGATGCCGGATTCCCCGAAAGCGATCTCCGCATTCTCGGTCCAAATGATCGTAA
>Ga0209156_10001290_pt1 | contig 20564 bp, 21 predicted proteins | sample GraSoiAngelo_124_FD_185881 | JGI IMG/M metagenome (GOLD analysis project Ga0209156, IMG submission 185881) | Grasslands soil microbial communities from the Angelo Coastal Reserve, California, USA - 14_0927_05_20cm (SPAdes) (version 2) | ecosystem: Environmental > Terrestrial > Soil > Grasslands...
CCGCCGATACCGTCGGCATGCCGCTGGTCGCGCCATGCGAGTTGACGATCAGGTTCATCGGGCCCTGCCGGTAGAGCATCACCTCGCGCGAGCGGTGGCGCGCGAGCGGCACGAAGCCCATGCGCTGCAGCAGGTCGCCGAAGGCCTGCGGCTGGCTGGTGGCGTATTCGATGAATTCGATGCCGTCCATTCCCAGCGGATTGGAAGGCTCGGGTATGCGCTCTGGGCTCGTCATTCGGACGCTATCCTCGGCGACGCAATGATGCAGGCTCTCGTCATTGGATGCTAGCATTTGGCCAGAGGAAGGAGGAGGCGTGACCCGCGTCATCGATGCGTTTTGCCGCCTGATCGAGATCCTGATCGCGGCCTTCCTGGCAGTGATGGTGGTCATGGTGTTCGGCAATGTGGTGCTGCGCTACGCCTTCAACTCCGGCATCATCGTTTCGGAAGAAGTGTCGCGCTGGCTGTTCCTCTGGGTGACTTTCCTCGGCGCGATCGTCGCGCTCAGGGAGCACGGTCACCTCGGCAGCGACTTCCTGGTCTCGCGCCTGCCGGTGCCGGGCAAGCAAATCTGTCTGGTGCTCGGCCACCTGCTGATGCTTTATGCCACCTGGCTGGTGTTCTCCGGCGCCCTGGCGCAGGCGCGCATCAACCTGCATGTGGAGGCACCGGTGACCGGGGCTTCGATGGCCTTCGTCTATGGCACGGGAGTGGTGTTCGCAGTGTTCGCGGCGGTGCTGCTGCTGCGCGATCTGTGGCGCATCCTGACCGGGCGGCTCTCGGAGGCCGACCTGGTGATGGTCAAGGCAACCGAGGAGAAGCCTTGACCATCGCGGTCTTTCTCGGCTCCCTGCTCGGCGCCATGGCCCTCGGCATCCCGATCGCCTACGCGCTGCTGGTGAGCGGCATGGCCCTGATGTGGCATCTCAAGCTTTTCGACGCGCAGATCCTGGCGCAAAACCTGATCGAGGGCGCCAACAGCTTCACGCTGCTGGCGGTGCCGTTCTTCCTGCTGGCCGGCGAGATCATGAACGTCGGCGGGCTGTCGAAGCGCATCGTCGACGTGGCGCTCGCGGTGGTCGGCCACGTCAGGGGCGGGCTCGGTTACGTGGCGATCATCGCCGCCTGCCTGCTCGCGTCCCTGTCGGGCTCGGCGGTCGCCGATGCGGCGGCGCTTACCGCGCTGTTGCTGCCGATGATGATCAGGGCCGGTCACGACAAGGCTCGGTCCGCGGGTTTGCTCGCCGCCGGCGGCATCATCGCGCCGATCATCCCGCCGTCGATCGGCTTCGTGATCTTCGGCGTCGCCGCCAACGTGTCGATCACCAGGCTGTTCCTGGCTGGCATCGTGCCGGGCCTGCTGATCGGCGCCTCGCTCTGGGTGACCTGGTGGTGGCTCAGCCGGCGCGAGCAGATTCCGGTGCCGCCGCGCAAGTCGTTCGCCGAAATGATGCGGGCGCTGCGCGAATCCATTTGGGCGATGATGCTGCCGTTGATTATTCTCGTCGGCCTGCGCTTTGGCGTGTTCACGCCCACCGAGGCGGCGGTGGTGGCGGCGGTGTACGCGTTGTTCGTAGCCACCGTGGTCTATCGCGAGATAACGCTCCCGCAGATCTTCAGCGTATTCGTCAGCGCGGCCAAGACCACCGCGATCATCATGTTCCTGGTCGCTGCGGCGCTGGTCTCGTCCTGGCTCATCACCGTCGCCCAGATTCCCCAGCAGATGATCGCGCTGCTCGAGCCCTTCATGGGCAGCCAGATACCGCTGATGATCGCGATCATGGTGCTGGTGATGGCGGTGGGCACGGCGATGGACATGACGCCGACCATCCTGATCCTGACCCCGGTGCTGATGCCGGTGGTCAGGGCCGCGGGCATCGACCCGGTGTACTTCGGCGTGCTGTTCGTCATCAACAACGCCATCGGCCTGATCACGCCGCCGGTAGGCACCGTGCTCAACACCGTGGCCGGCGTCGGCCGCATCAAGATGGACGACGTCACGCGCGGCATGCTGCCGTTCATGTGGGCGGAGTTCGCGATGATGTTCCTGATGGTGCTGTTCCCGCAGCTCGTCATCGTGCCCGCCAAATGGTTTTCAAATTGAGGAGGAGAAGATGAAAAGGCAATTTGCATTCATTGCATCCCTCGCGGCGCTGCTCGCCTGGCTGCCCGCGCAGGCGCAGGAGCTCAAGTTCGCCACGCAAAACCCCAAAGGCCATCCGGTGGTCATGGGGATGGAAAAATTCGCCGAGCTCGTGACCGCCAAGAGCGGCGGCAAGATCAAGATCAACCTGTTTCCGGGCGGCGTGCTGGGCGGCGATCAGGCCAACGTGTCGGCGCTGCAAGGCGGAACGCTAGATATGGTGGTTCTGAACTCGGGGATCCTGGCCTCGCAGGCAAAGGAGTTCGGGGTCTACGACTTCCCGTTCATGTTCGCCGACCCCAAGGAAGCGGACGCGGTCGTTGACGGGCCCTTCGGCAGGATGATGCACCAGAAGCTCGAAGCCAAGGGAATCGTGGGCCTTGCCTACTGGGAACTGGGTTTTCGCAACATCACCAACAGCAGGCGCCCGATCAACAGGGTCGACGATATCGCGGGGCTGAAGCTGCGGGTGATTCCCAACGCGATCAACGTCGACTGGGTCAAGGCGCTCGGCGCCAACCCGACGCCGCTTCCCTTCCCCGAGGTGTACGCCGCGCTCGATCAGAAGGCGATCGACGGGCAGGAAAACCCGGTGACGGTCATCAGCGCCAACAAGTTCTACGAGGTGCAAAAGCATATCGTCCTGAGCAACCACCAGTACAACCCGCAGTCGTTGATCTTCAGCAAGAAGGTCTGGGACACGCTGAGCGCCGCGAACAGGAAGATCCTGGTCGACGCCGGCGCCGAGGCCTCGAAATATCAGCGCCAGGTCTCGCGCGAGGCCGCAAGCACCGCGCTGGAAAACCTGAAGAAGAACGGCATGCAGGTCACGGAACTGTCGGCGGGCGAGCTCGCCAAGCTCCGCGAGGCGATGAAGCCGGTGATCGCCAAGCACTCCGAGATCGTGGGTGCGGAAACCGTCTCGGCTCTCCAGGGTGAGCTCGCCAAACTGCGTAAGTGAAAATCCCGTGAAGGCTTCGTATCTGTGCGGCCTCATCGGCGCCGGAATCCAGCTATCGCGCGCGCCGGCCCTGCACGAGCGCGAAGCCGACGCGCAGGGCCTGCGCTACGTCTACAAGCTCTTCGATCTCGACCAGCTCGGTGTCGGCGTCGAGGTGCTCCCGGAGCTGCTCACCGCGGCGAAGCGCATGGGCTTCGCCGGCCTCAACATCACTTATCCGTGCAAGCAGGTGATTATTCCGCTGCTCGACGGCCTGTCGGAAGACGCGCGGGCGCTCAACGCGGTGAACACAGTGGTGATCCGGAACGGCAGGCTGACCGGTCACAACACCGACTGGTCGGGCTTCGCCGAGGGCTTCCGGCGCGGCCTGCCCGACGCACGGCTCGAGCGCGTGGTGCAGCTCGGCGCGGGCGGCGCCGGGGCGGCGGTCGCGCACGCGGCACTGAAGCTGGGTGCGCGCGAGCTCACCGTGTTCGACATCGATCCCGCGAAATCGGCGGCACTCGCGGCGAATCTGGGAGTAAAGGCCGGAAACGACCTCGCTGCAGCGATGGCCGCCGCGGATGGCCTGATCCACTGCACGCCGACCGGCATGGCGAAGACGCCCGGCATGCCGCTCGACGCAGCCTTGCTGCGAGCCAGGCATTGGGTTGCAGAGATCGTCTACTTCCCCATGGAAACGGAGCTGCTCCGGGTGGCGCGCGCGAAGGGTTGCCGCACGCTAGATGGCGGCGGCATGGCGGTGTTCCAGGCGGCGGGCGCGTTTCGCCTGTTCACCGGCATCGAGCCCGATGCCGAGCGGATGATGCGGCACTTTCTGTCGATGGATGCCAGATGAAGCGCGCACGCCGGGCGCTCGAGGCGACGAGAGCTATACTGACCATGGGGGAGCACGCATGATTTTCGATCTGCGCATCTACACGCTGCACAACAACAAGTTCGCGGCCTGGCTCAAGCTCTACGAGGAGCACGGTCATGCGACACAGGTGAAGCACTGCGGCGAGCCGGTGTTCTACGCGACGACCGAGGTCGGGCAGCTCAACCAGGTAGTGCACGTCTGGAAGTACGCGAGCCAGGCCGAGCGCGAGAAAAGGCGCGCTGCTCTGATGGCCGATCCAGCGTTCCAGTCCTATCTGCAGAAGAGCCGCGAGCTCGGCGCGCACCAGAACCAGGAATGCCGCATTCTGAAATCCACCTCCTTCTCACCCCTGTAAAGATGACGCTGCGCCGTGCCTGCGTAATGGGCCATCCGGTGGCGCATTCGCGCTCGCCGATGATCCACGGCTACTGGCTGAAGACGCTCGGCATCCCGGGCGCCTACGAGCTGAAGGACCTGACCGCCGAGGCGTTTCCCGCCTTTATCACGAATCTGGCCGGCAACGGCTATGTCGGCGGCAACGTCACGGTGCCGCACAAGGAGGCCGCCTTTCGCCTCGTCGCCGGTCGCGACGAAGCCGCGGAAGCCATAGGCGCGGTCAACACCCTGTGGCTCGAGAACGGCAGGCTGATGGGCGGCAATTCCGACACGCATGGCTTCATCGCGAATCTCGACGAACGCGCGCGCGGCTGGGACGTGCCGGGCTGCCGCGCGCTCGTGCTTGGCGCAGGCGGCGCCGGGCGCTCGGCGGTGTACGCGCTGAAGCAGCGCGGCGCCGAGGTGCATGTGGTCAATCGAACGGTTTCGCGCGCGCAGGACCTCGCAGCGCGCTTCGGGGTCAAGGCGCACGGCTTTGACGCGGTGCCGCGGCTGCTGCGCGACACCGATGTCCTGGTGAACTGCACCTCGCTCGGCCTGGCGGGGGCGCCGCCGCTCCAGATCGATCTCGGCCCGCTCAAGCCGAGCGCAGTCGTCTACGACGTGGTGTATGTGCCGCTGGAGACCGGCTTGCTCGCCGCCGCGCGCAAGCGCGCTCACCGCACCGTCGACGGCCTGGGCATGCTGCTGCAGCAGGCGGGATTCGGCTTTCGCAAGTGGTTTGGCGGCAATCCGAGAGTGACTCCGGAGCTGCGCGCAATCATCGAGGTGGACATCGCCGCCAAGACCCCAAAATGACGGAGAACGTCAAATGATGAAGAGCTTTATTGCCATCAGCCTCGCGCTCGGCGCGGCAGGCGCATCCGCGCAGCAGACGGTGAACATGCCGATCGTGATCGAGCTTTCGGGCGCGGGCGCGGTGTCCGGCACCAATTTCCGCGACGGCGCGGTGCTGGCGATCGAGGAGATCAACGCGAAAGGCGGCATCCTGAAGCGCAAGATCAACGCGCCGCAGGCCGACACGCAGAGCAATCCGGGCATCTCCCGGGCGCAGGTGCAGAAGGCGATCGACGGCGACCCGTATGTGATCCTGGGCCCGGTGTTCTCGGGCTCGGTCAAGGCCAACATGGCGCTCGCGCAGCAGGCCGAGGTGCCGCAGATTGTGGGCGCCGAGGCCGCCGAGATCACCCAGGCAGGCAACCCGTACATCTTCCGCACCTCGTTCGGGCAGCAGATGAGCATGCCGAAGATCGCCAACTACCTGCGCGACGGGCTGAAGGCCAGGACGGTGGCCGTGCTGTGGGTGAACAACGACTTCGGCAAAGGCGGGCGCGACACCTTCGTCAAGGAGATGGCCGCGCGCAACATCAAGGTCGTCAGCGACGTCTCGACGGAATCCGGGCAGATGGACTTCGCCGCCGACGTGGTGAAGCTGAAGGGCGCGAACGCCGACGCGATCTTCGTCTACACCAACGAGGAGGAAAGCGCGCGCTTCCTGCGGGAGGCGCGCAAGCAGGGGATCGACAAGCCGCTCATCGGCGAGACCACGCTGCTGGGGCAGAAGGTGATCGACCTGGCGGGCCCGGCGGCGAATGGCGCGCGCGGGCACGTGGGCCTTTCGGCCGACGCGCCGGTTCCGGCGGTGCTGGCGTTCAAGGAGAAATTCAGCAAGCGCTTCGGCTACGTGCCGGATCATAACGGCATCAAGGGCTACACCGGCGTGTACGCGGTCAAGTACGCGACCGAGAAGATCGGCAGGTTCGATCGCAAGCTGCTCGCCAAGACGCTGCACGGCCTCACCATCAAGCCAGAGCAGGAGCCCGGCATCCTGATGGAGACCACCTGGGATAACAACGGCGACATCGACCGGATCAGCTTCCTGGCCGAAGTCGTCGAGGGCAAGCAGAGAATCGTCCAGACCCTGCCCAAGCTGGGCAGCGGGAAGTAAAGCGCTGTCGGACGTTCTGCAGCTCGCTCTCGCCGGCCTGGCGACCGGCGGCATCTACGCGCTGGTCGCCGTCGGCTTCGTGCTGCTGTGGCAGACGTCGCAGACGATCAACTTCGCCCAGGGCGAGTTCGTGATGCTGCCGGCCTTCTTCGTCCTCGCGGCAATGAAGTTCGGCGGCTTATCGTTCCCGATGGCGATGCTGGCCGGCTTCGCCGTCTCGCTTCTCGTGCTCGGCCTGCTGTTCAAGCGGCTGGTAGTGGAGCCGGTCATACGCCACGGGGTCCTGCCGCTCGTCATCTCGACCATCGCGCTTGCGATCCTGATGAAGGAGGGCGTGAAGGAGTTCTACGCCGCGGACGCCCAGCCGTTTCCCGCGGCCTGGGCGACGACCAACCTGCAGGTTGCCGGGATGGTCGTGTCGGTGCAGAACCTGGTCATCATCGCGGTGGCGGCGCTCGCCGTGGCGGCTCTGCAGTACTTCCTTGCCGGCACCCGCACCGGCCGCAGCATGCAGGCCACCGCGCAGAACCCGGCACTCGCGCGCGTGCTGGGCATCCCGGTCGGCCGCATGGTGCTCTACACCTTTCTCATCAACGCCGGCCTGGTCGCCCTGGCTTCGTTTCTGGTGAGCCCGATCTACCTCGCTAAATTCACCAACGGCGAGACGCTCGGCCTGGTCGCCTTCGTCGCCGCCATCGTCGGCGGCTTCAACCAGGTGCGCGGCGCCATCGCCGGCGGGCTGCTGCTCGGCGTAGTGGACAACTTCGTCGCCGCGTACCTCTCGGCGCAGTACCGGGCCGCCATCCCGCTGTTTCTCCTCATTGCCGTGATCCTGTTGCGGCCGCAGGGGTTGCTGGGACGCGCGGAAGAGCGGACCGTATGAAGCCCAAATCAGGGACAGACCACGTTTTTCTCTTCCCTTCAATGATCCGGGGAAAACGTGGTCTGTCCCTGATTTTCGCGCTGATCGCCGTTGCACTGCTGATCGCGGCGCCGTTCGGCCTGAAGCCCTACGGCATCTACCTGCTGAGCCTGTGGGCGGTGATGACCATTGCCGCGATCGGCCTGAACCTGACGCTCGGCTACGCCGGCCAGATCTCGCTGGCGCAAGCCTCGTTCGTCGGCATCGGCGCCTATACCGCGGCGCTGCTGACCACGCAGGGCTGGCCGCTGGGCGCCGCCTTCGCGCTCGCGGCGCTGCTGTGCTTCGTCGTCGGCTGGCTGCTCGGCTACCCGGCGCTGCGCGTAGCGCACCACTATCTCGCGTTCGTCACGCTCTCGTTCGCGACGCTCGTGTTCCTGATTCTGCGCAACGAGGAATGGCTGACCAAGGGCGTCTATGGGATCAGCGGGATTCCGCGGCCGGCGCTGCTCGGCTGGTCGACCAAGGCGCCGCAGGACTTCTACTTTTTCTGCCTCGGCGTTCTGGCCCTTGCATCGATCGCTGCGTGGTGGCTGCTGCGCTCTCCCTGGGGACGCGCGTTCACTGCCCTGAGGGAAAACCCGATCCGCGCCTCGTCGCTGGGCATCGACACGCGGCGCTACACCCTGATGGCGTTCGCCATCGGGTCCGCCCTCGGCGGGGTCGCCGGCGTGCTCTATGCGCCGCTGGTGCAGTTCATCGAGCCGACGGCATTCACCCCCGGCCTGTCGTTCAACCTGCTGCTGATGGTGATCGTCGGCGGCGCGGGCCGCTTCTTCGGGCCATTCCTCGGCGCGGCGGTGTCGGTGCTGCTGCCGGAATGGCTGCGCTTCAGCGAGGGGCTCTACCTCATGCTTTACGCCGTCTTCGTGATGATCCTGCTGGCATTCTTCCCGTCGGGCCTGCTCGGGCTGGCCGAGCGCCTGCGTACTTCATGGCCGCGCTCCTCGAAGTCCGCGAGCTGAGGAAGTCGTTCGGCGGCATCGGCGCCGTGAACGGGGTGTCGTTCGCCGTGCACGCGGGCGAGATCCTCGGCCTGATCGGGCCCAACGGCTCCGGCAAGTCGACGCTGTTCAACTGCATTCTCGGCCAGCTCGCGCCCTCCTCGGGCGAGGTGCGCATCGATGGCCGGCCGATCGGCGGCATGCGGCCCTGCGACCTGAACCGCCTGGGCATCGGCCGCACGTTCCAGCTGCTGCAGGTCTTTCCGCAGCTTTCGGTGCGCGAGAACCTGCTGCTTGCCGGCCAGGAGCACGAGGGCGGCATGTGGTCGCGCCTGTTCGGGCCGCGCGACGCCGGCCTCAGCGCCGCGGCGAACCGCATGATCGATTTCTTCCGCCTCGCGGCGCTCGCCGAGGAGCGCGCGGGCGCCCTGAGCTACGGACAGCAGAAGCTGCTCGACGTGGCGATGGCGTTCATGGCAGGCCCGCGCCTGGTACTGCTCGACGAGCCCGCGGGCGGCGTCAATCCGACGATGCTCGGCGGCCTGCGCGAGCGCCTCAAGGCGATCAACGAGACCGGGCGCTCCACCTTCGTGGTGATCGAGCACAACATGGAGTTCGTGATGTCGCTATGTACGCGCATCCTCGTGCTCGCGGAGGGCCGCATCATCGCCGAGGGCGCGCCGGAAGCGATCCGCAACGACCGCACGGTAATCGAAGCTTATCTCGGAACCTGAGTGGAAACCGACATTCTTGCCGTCGAGGACATCGTCGGCGGCTACGGCAAGCAGACCGTGCTCAACGGCACGAGCTTCAGAGTCGCGCGCGGCGCCATCACGACCGTGATCGGGCCGAACGGCGCCGGCAAGTCCACCGTCTTCAAGGCGGTGTTCGGCCTGCTCCGCGTGCAGCGCGGCCGCGTCGTGTTCGACGGCCGCGAGGTCACCAACCTCGACCCGCGGCGGCTGCTGGAGCTCGGGATTTCCTACGTGCCGCAGGGGCGCAACGTGTTCCCGGAGCTGACCGTGCTGCACAATCTGGAGCTTGGCGCGACCGCGGCGGGACGCGACGCGAACGTCGCCGGGCGCATCGAATCGCTGATGGAGCGCTTCCCCATGCTTCGACGCAAGGCCGGCGCGCAGGCCTCCACGCTGTCCGGCGGCGAGCAAAAGCTGCTCGAGATCGCGCGCGGCCTGCTGCTCGAACCGAAGCTCATGCTGATCGACGAGCCGTCGATCGGCCTGTCGCCGCTGCTGGTGAAGGAGACCTTCGGCATCCTGCAGGACCTGCGCGCAAAAGGCGTCTCGATCCTGATGGTCGAGCAGAACGCCAAGCGCGCGCTCGAGATCTCGGACTTCGGCGTGGTCCTCGAGCTGGGCCGCACGCGCATCGAAGCCGCCGCCGGCGCGATCCTCGCGGACCCCCGCGTGGGGCAGCTTTTCCTCGGCGGTCATATCGCAGGATCTTGACGGTAAAACAGCCTGAGCTGGTCGTAGACCGCCGGATAGCGGCGCCGCGTCTCGCGCGGGGCTTCGAAGAACGCCTCGCTGATCACCGCGAAGAACTCCGCGGGGTGCTCGGCCGCATAGGGATCGAGCCAGGTGTCCCGGCGGCGCTCTACCGCGTCGCAAAAGCCCTGGTAGGCCTCGTCGAAAGCCGCTTTCCAGGCGCGCCGGTCCATGCCGGCGTGCAGCGGCGGCATGCCGTTCGCTGCGCCGTTGAGCATGTCGAGCTTGTGGGCGAACTCGTGGATCACGACGTTGATGTACGGGTCGTTGGCGGCGGCGTCCCATGACAGAACGACCGGTCCGCCCGGCATCGCCTCGCCGGCGAGCTCGTCGTCCCATTCGTGCATCACGCCGTGCTCGTCGAGCTCGGCGCGCCGCACTCGGAAATCGCCCGGGTAGACGACGATCCCGGTCCAGCCCGCATACCAGTCCAGCCCGAGCTCCAGGATCGGCAGGCAGGCCTGCGCAGCGATCGAGACGCGCATCGCGTCGGTAACCTCCAGGCCGTGCGCGCCGGAGAACTCCTTCTCGGCGAGGAACAGCAACACCAGGCTCTTCAGTTTTTCGCTTGCAGGAAGGAACTTCAGGCCGCCGGTCGCCGCTTTCCAAAGCGCATCGTCCATGCGATGCCTGGAAAGCACGCGCTTGCGCCGCCAGTCGGTCAGCCAGCCCATTTGCGCGATGCAATCGTAACGCCGGCGATGATCAGCACCATGCCCAGCGCATGATGCAGCCCGAAGCGCTCGCCGAGGAAGGCGACGCCCATCGCCGCGCCGAAGAAGGGCATCAGGTGCATGAACACGCCGGCGCGCGCGGCGCCGACCGCGGCGACTCCCTGGTTCCAGAAATGGTAGGCGAGCAGCGCCGGAAAGACGGCGACATAGCTCAAACCGATAAGCGAAGTGGCGTTAACAATCACGCGATGCCCGGCAGCATGTTCGGCGGCATAGGCAATGCCGACCGGCACTTCGGCGACCAAGGCGAAGCAGGCGAGGAAGGAGAGCGCATCGAGACCCGGCGGCCGCCAGCGCAAGGCGAGCGTATAGCCCGCCAGCATGGCGAGCGAGGCGATGATCAGCAAGTCCCCCCGGTTGAATTGAAATGTCCTGACAACTTCGAAATCCAGGCGCGTGATGATCGCCATGGCGCCCGCCAGCGACACCAACGCGCCGGCCGCCGCGGCACGGGGAAACGGATCGCGCAGCAGCGCGGCGCCGAGCACGATGATGAAAATCGGCGTCAGCGAATTCAGGATCGAGCCGTTGGTCGCGCTGGTGTACTGCAGCCCCCAGTACTGCAGCACGTTGTGCAGCCCGCCGCCGAGAAGCCCGAGCAGCACTATGGGCTTCCAGCCGCGCGCGAGCAGCGTGCGCTGCGCCCACAGCCGCGGCGCGACGAGCGGCGCGATCAGGGCGAGCGCGATCGCCCAGCGCCAGAAGGTGAGCGCCACCGGCGGCACCAGCCCGGCGAGCGCGCGCCCGGCGATCCAGTTGCCCGACCAGAACAGCGCGGCGAGCGTGAGCAGCAGATAGGAATTTCTCAATCAGCCCGTAAAATAACGCATGGTCACCGTCGTCCAGCTTCACCCGCAAAACAGCGCCGCGGCGCTCGGCCCGCTCGCCGAGGGCCTGGCGGCGGCCGAGCAGGCGCTGCTTGGCAGAGCGCTGGAGTTCGCCGAGCCGATGTACGCCGGCCAGGTGCTCTCGACCGGCGAGCCGACCTGGAGCCATGCGCTCGGCCTGGCGGCGAGCCTGGCCTCGATCGGCCTCGATGTGCCGGGAAGGGCGGCCGGAATCCTGTTTGCCGCCCCCAAGCACCTCGGCGGCGTCGATGCCCTGCGCGAGCGCTTCGGCGAGGAGATCGCCGGCCTTGCCGCGGGCGTCGAGAAGCTCTACCAGCTGCGCGTAGCGACGCGCGGCAACCCGCACGAGCAGAACGAAGTGCTGCGCAAGATGGTCCTCGGCATGGTCGAGGACGTGCGGGTGGTCCTGATCCGGCTGGCGAGCCGCACGCAGACCTTGCGGTTCTTCTCCAAGAATACATCCCCGGAACGGGTTTCCTATGCGAGAGAGACCCTGGATATCTACTCGCCGCTCGCTAACCGGCTGGGCGTCTGGCAGCTGAAGTGGGAGCTGGAAGACCTGTCGTTCCGCTACCTCGAGCCCGAGGTTTACAAGCGCATCGCGCAGATGCTCGACGAGCGGCGCGTCGAGCGCCAGCAATACATCGCCCGGACCATCGCCACCCTGGCGCGCGAGCTCGAGGAAGCGGGCGTCAAGGCCGAGATCACCGGGCGGCCGAAGCACATCTACTCCATCTGGAACAAGATGCGCAGCAAGTCGCTCGATTTCTCAGAGCTGTACGACGTACGCGCCGCGCGCATCATCGTGCCGTCGGTGAAGGACTGCTATACCGCGCTCGGCGTGGTGCACAACCTGTGGCAGCCGATCCCGAAGGAGTTCGACGACTACATCTCGCGGCCGAAGGGAAACCTCTACCAGTCGCTCCACACCGCGGTGGTCGGCCCGGCCGGCAGAACGCTCGAAGTGCAGATCCGCACCGAGGAGATGCACCGACAGGCGGAGTTCGGCGTCGCCGCGCACTGGCGCTACAAGGAGCCGGGCAAGCCTTCCCGGCGCGAAGGCGCCTTCGAGCAGAAGATCGCCTGGCTGCGCGAGCTGCTGGCATGGCGCGACGAGATCGCCGACTGGGGGAAGAGCGCCAAGACGATCGATGACAGCGTCTACGTCCTCACTCCGCAAGGCAAGGTCATCGACCTGCCGGCCGGCTCGACGCCGCTCGACTTCGCTTACGCGCTGCACAGCGACCTCGGCCACCGCTGCCGCGGGGCCAGGGTCGACGGCCGCATCGTGACCCTCGACACGCCGCTGGCGAGCGGCCAGCGCGTCGAGATCGTCGCCGCGAAGTCCGGCGGCCCGTCGCGCGACTGGCTCAGCGCCGAGCGAGGCTTCGTGAAAAGCCCCCGCGCGCGCCAGAAAATCAGGCAGTGGTTCAACGCCAAGGCGCTCGCGGACACCATCGCCGCAGGCCGTGCCGCGGTCGCGAAGGAGCTGCGTCGTGAAGGCGCAACACAGGGGAGCCTCGAATCGCTCGCCTCGCGGCTGGGGTTCGGCAAGCCCGATGACCTGTTCGCCGCCGTCGCGCGCGACGAGATCAACCTGCGGCAGCTGCAGACCGCCTTGCGCGGCGCCGAACCGGAGCCTTTAAGAAAGGAAGAAGTTGCCAGGAAAACCAGAGGCAAGACCTCTGGTGCCGGGGTGCTTATCGTTGGCATGGACCGGCTACTTACGCAGCTCGCGCGCTGCTGCAAGCCGGTGCCGCCGGATCCGATCCGCGGCTTCGTCACGCGCGGCAAGGGCGTGTCGGTGCACCGCGAGGATTGTCCGAGCTTGAAGCGCCTCGCCGAGAGGCAGCCCGAGCGCCTGATCGAGACCGATTGGGGCAAGGGCGAGGGCAGCTATGCCCTGGACATGGCCGTCACCGCGGCGGACCGGCGCGGCCTGTTGAGGGACATCTGCGACGCTCTGGCGCGCGAGAGGATCAACGTCACCGCGGTGCGCACGCAGAGCCGCGACGAGCTCGCTTTCATGCGCTTCACCTTCGACGTGGCGAACCTCGGGCAGCTGAAGCGCGCCTTCGCGGTAGTGCGCTCGCTGAAGGGCGTGATCCGCGTGGGGCGCGGCTGATGGAGGCCTGGCTCTCGCATCCGGCGGTGCAGGCCGGCCTTGCGCCGTTCGCTGTCGGCCTGCTGGTGGCCGCGATCGGCATGCCGCTGCGCCTGGCGGGCCTCGCGGCGGCCGCTGGCTTCGCCACCGCGCTTTACCTGACCGGCAATTTCGTGTTTGAGCCGCTCACCGCCCTGCGCAAGCTCGCGCTGGTCGGCATGGGAGCAGGGCTCCTCGGCTGGGTAACCGACCTGGCGTTCAAGCCCGCCCGCACGGCCGGGATCATGCTGGGCCTGCTGGCAGGCGCCGCCTCGACGTGGGTTTTTTCCACGGTGCTCATGCAGAGGGCGCCCCTGGAGGCGGTCGGACACGGCGTGGGGATCGGCTTGCTGGTGCTCGTCACGGTCGCCTTCATGCTCGACCTGCATTCCCATCCGATTCGTGCCGGCGCAGCCGGGGTCGGGCTGGGCCTGGGCGCCGGCATCAGCGCGATCCTCAGCGCCTCGGCGCTGATCGGGATGTACGGCCTGGCGCTTGGCGCCGCCTGCAGCGGCTTCCTGCTGGTGGCGATGATTTTCGGCAGCCGCGCGGCGGCGGGCACCTCTTTCACCCTTGCCGCGGGGCTGATCGCGTCCTTGCTCGCCTCGGGAGCCCTGCTTCTCGCGAAACTGCCCTGGCACGCTGCGGCCGCGCTTGCGCTCGTGCCGGCCGCGGTGCGCCTGCCGCTGCCCGAGCGCGCGCATCCAGCGCTGCAGGCGGTGGTGGCGTCGATCTACGCGCTGGCGGTGGCGGCGCTCGCCTGCGCGCTCGCCTGGCTGGCGAGCCGCCGCTAGGAGAACAGCACCAGCAGCCAGACCACGCCGGCATTGACGAGCGCGAGCATCACCGCCGCGCTGCCGATGTCCTTGGCGCGCCTCGCCAGCGGGTGGATTTCCAGCGAGATGCGGTCCACGGCCGCCTCGAGCGCCGTATTGACCAGCTCGGCGCAAAGCACGATGAGCACGCTGGAGACAAGCAGCGCGCGCTCGACGCCGGTGCCGCCAAGCCAAAGCCCCAGCGGCAGAAGCACGACAGACGCCGCCAGCTCGACCTGGAACGAGCCCTCGTTTCGCGCCGCTGCCGCCACGCCGGCAAGCGAGTTGCGCGCGGCGCTGAAAATGGACCGCAGCATCAGGTCGGCGTCGCGAGGGTGAACAGCAGCTCTTCCTGCGCCGAGCGGCGGCGGCGGCGCGGCTTGAGCTGCTCGTAGCTGCCGTCGGCCGCCATCTCCCAGGCCTGGCAGTTGTCGTCGAGATACGGCTGCAGGCCCTCGCGGATCACGCGGCGCTTGAGGGCCGGGTCGAGCACCGGGAAGCACAGCTCGATGCGGCGGAAGAAGTTGCGGTCCATCCAGTCGGCGCTCGCCAGGTACACCTCGTCGCTGCCGCCGTTCTGGAAGTAGAACACGCGTGAATGCTCGAGGAAGCGGCCGATGATCGAGCGCACGCGGATGTTCTCCGACAGGCCGGCGATGCCGGGCTTCAGCGCGCACACGCCGCGCACGATGAGGTCGATCCTCACGCCGGCTGCGGAAGCCGCGTAGAGCTCCTCGATGATGCGCGGCTCGAGCAGCGAGTTCATCTTGGCGATGATGCGCGCCGGCTTGCCTTCGGCGGCGAGCTTGGCCTCGCCGCGGATCGCGGCGATGATGTTCCTGTGCAGGGTGAACGGCGACTGCCAGACGTGCTTCATCTTTCCCGCGCGCCCCAGGCCGGTGAGCTGCTTGAACACCTCGTTGACGTCCGCGCACAAGTCCTCGTTGGCCGTCATCAGGCCGAAGTCGGTGTACTGGCGCGCGGTCGCGGGATGGTAGTTGCCGGTCGAGAGGTGGACGTAGCGCCGCAGCACCTTGCCGTCGGCGTCGCCTTCGCGCCGCACGACGAGCGCCATCTTGGCGTGCGTCTTGTGGCCGACCACGCCGTACACGACGTGCGCGCCGACCTCCTCCAGCCGCGCTGCCCAGTTGAGGTTCGCTTCCTCGTCGAATCGCGCCATCAGCTCGACCACCACGGTCACTTCCTTCCCCTTGCGCGCCGCGTCGACCAGGATCTCCATCAGCTCCGAGTCGGTGCCGGTGCGATACACCGTCTGCTTGATGGCGATCACGCTCGGATCGTTCGCGGTGGCGCGGATGAAGTCGATCACCGGCAGGAACGACTGGAAGGGGTGATGCAGCAGGACGTCCTGCTTCTTCAGCACGCCGAACAGGTCGTCCGTATCGATCGCCGGCGCGAGGCCGGGCTGGAACGGCGGATACTTTAGATCCGGGCGCTCGACCTGGTCGGGAACCTCGCGCAGCCGGTACAGGTTCACCGGCCCTTCGACGCGGTACAGGTCGGCTGGCTGCAGGCCGAACTGCTGCAGCAGGAATTCGGTCATGCGCTCGGAGCAGTTGTCGGCGACCTCGAGCCGCACCGCGTCGCCGAAGTGCCGGTGCAGCAGCTCGCCCTGCACCGCGGTGTGCAGGTTCTTGATCTCTTCCTCGTCCACGAACAGATCCGAATTGCGCGTGACGCGGAACTGGTAGGAGCCCGGCACGTTCATGCCGGCGAACAGCTCGCCTACGTGAGCGTGCAGGATCGATGACAGGAACACGAACGAGTATGGCCCGCCGGCGATCGCCTTCGGCAGGCGAATGAGGCGCGGCAGCGCGCGCGGCGCCTGCACGATCGCGGCGCGCGAGCCGCGGCCGAAGGCGTCGCGGCCTTCCAGCTCGACGGCGAAGTTGAGGCTCTTGTTGAACACGCGCGGAAACGGGTGCGCCGGGTCGAGGCCGATCGGCGTGAGCACCGGCAGGAGCTCGCGGAAGAAAAACTCGCGGATCCACTGGCGCTGCGCCGGGTTCCACTCCTCGCGCCGCGGGAAAACGATGCCTTCGCGGGCGAGCGCCGGCAGCACGATGTCGTTGAGCAGCCTGTACTTGGCGGCGACCAGCGCGTGCGCCTCGCGGCTCACCGCCTCGAACACCTCCGCGGCGGGGCGCGCGTCCGGACCCGGCTCGGGAAGCCCGAGCTTGATGCCTTCCTTCAGCCCGGCGACGCGGATCTCGAAGAACTCGTCGAGGTTGGAGGAGACGATGGTGATGAAACGCAGCCGCTCGAGCAGCGGCACCGCGTCGTCGGCCGCCATCGCCAGCACGCGGCCGTTGAGCGCGAGAATGCCGAGCTCGCGGTTGAGAAACTGCGTCGGAAGCGTTGCTCTGCGGTTCACGGGGAAGCCTTGATTTTACCGGTTCCGTGTTAGCGTATCCGGGCCATGGCGCGTCACGACACTCTGGCGGCGGTCGACCTCGGCTCGAACAGCTTTCACCTGCAGATCGGACGGGTGGTCGACGGCCAGATCTACCCGCTCGATGCGCTGCGCGAGGTGCTGCGCCTGGGCGCCGGGCTCACCGCCGAGAAGCGCATCGACCGCGGCACCCAGGCGCAGGCGCTGGAGACGCTTGCCAGGTTCGCCGAGCGCCTGCGCGGCTTCCCTCGTCAGGCGGTTCGCGCGGTCGGCACCAACGCGCTGCGCGTGGCGAAGAACTCGCCGCAGTTCCTGCGCGAAGCGAGGCAGGTGCTCGGCTTTCCGATCGAGGTGATCTCGGGTCGCGAGGAGGCGCGCCTGATCTATCTGGGCGTGGCGCATTCGCTGCCCGCCGCCGCCGGCCCGCCACATACGCGGCGCCTGGTGATCGACATCGGCGGGGGCTCGACCGAGATCATCATCGGCACCGGCTTCGAGCCGCAGCTCACCGAATCGCTCTACATGGGCTGCCTGAGCTACAGCCTGAAATTCTTTGCCGACGGCAAGATCGACAAGCCGCGCATGAAGGCCGCCGAGCTTGCCGCGCGGCAGGAGCTCGCGGGTATCGTGCACGGCTATCGCGCCGCCGGCTGGGATGAAGCGGTCGGCTCCTCGGGCACCGCGCGCTCGATGCAGAACATCCTGCGCGAGAACGGCTTCGCCGACGAAGGGCTGACGCGCGAAGGGCTCGAGCGCCTGCGCGCGCTGCTCATCAAGCACGAGAAGGCCGATCCCGAGCGCATCGCCGGGCTGCGGCCGAACCGCGCGCCGGTGCTGCCGGGCGGGCTCGCCATCATGAGCGCGGCGCTCGACGAGCTCGGCATCGAGGCGATGAAGGTGTCGGAGGGCGCGCTGCGCCACGGCGTGCTGTATGACCTGCTCGGCCGCGTGCAGCACCGCGACATGCGCGAAGCGACGGTGACGCAGTTCGTGCGGCGCTATCACATCGACGCCGCGCAGGCCGAAAGAGTCAGGAGCCTGTCGCTGAAGATCTACGACGGGCTCGCGCCCGGCGCCGAGCGCGACGACGACGTCGACCGCCTGGTGCTCGAGTGGGCGGCCAGGCTCGCCGAGATCGGCCTGTCGATCGAGCACGCCCAGTATCACAAGCACTCCGCGTACGTCCTGTCGAATGCCGACATGCCGGGCTTCTCGCGCATGGAGCAGGCGCGGCTCGCGCGCGTCGTGCTCGCGCACCGCGGCAAGCTCTCCAAGGTGCAGGACGCAGGGCTCGAGGGCGCGGACTGGAAGCTGGTGTTCGCGCTGCGCACCGCGTCGCTGATTCTGCGCAGCCGCACCGATTTGAAGCTGCCGTTCCTGCGCGTCGCGGGCGATGCGGGCGGCTTCGCCATCGACCTGCCGCAGTCCTGGCTCGACGAGAACCCGCTTTCGGCGGCGGCGCTCGAGTCGGAGGCCGACTACTGGAAGGCAATCGGCATGAAGCTCATCGTGAGTGGCCTTTCCGACAGGAAAGTGTCGGTTTTACAGCAGGTCAGGTGACAGCACCGCTCTGACGGCGACCGGCGCCTCGCCGGAGAGCCACCAGAAGCCGCCCTTTTCGATGTGCCACTCGCTGCGTACGCCGGCTACAAGGTGCGCGACCGCACGACCGAGATCGGGCTGGTGGCCGACGATCACTACGGTGCCCCTCTGCCGCGGCCACCCGGCGGCCTTGAGAATGGCGTCGACGGATGCTCCCGGAGAGAGAATTTTTGAACTATCGGCTTTTACCTTCAACGCGCCCGCGGTCTGCTGAGCGCGGACTGCCGGGCTGGCGACGACGGAAAACTTCGACGGCAGCCGCGCAAGCAGCCACTCTGCGACACGCGTCGCGTCCTCGCGTCCTTTCGCCGTCAGCGGGCGCGCGAGATCGTCGCCGCCTGCCTCGGCATCCGCATGGCGCCACAGGATCAGGTCCATCCGCTTAGTATAAAATTCTCCGCTCCAGGCGCGTAGCTCAGCTGGTTAGAGCACTACCTTGACATGGTAGGGGTCGTTGGTTCGAGTCCAATCGCGCCTACCAATCTCTCAGAGCGAGCGGTCAGGCAGCCGTCAACGCACCGATTCCAATAAGCATTAACAGGCAGCCTATTAGGCGTTCGGTAACGTGTCCCTCGCTAAATAGCTTTGCGCCGATAAGCGCGCCAATGAGCATTGACAGTTCGCGGGCGGGCGCGATGTAGCTTACTGGCGCGAGTCTCATCGCATAAAGCGCAAGGATGTAGGAAATCGGCACGAGGAAACCAACGCCGAGCGCCAGACGCCAGGTCCTTTTCAGCTCCGATGCAAATGCCGCCTTTCTCAGCGCGACCGGTGCCAGAACTATGACGCGGGTCGAATTCTCCAAATACTGAAAGACGATCGGCGAGATGAGAAGGGATTTAACGGCATACGCGTCACTGATGGTGTACGCAGATATGCACAACCCTGTGAGCACCCCATAGAAAACGCCGCGAGCGGTACGCGGATTGTTGGAGCGCAAGATCGACGTACCTCCGGCAATCAAAACAATGCCCCCAATAATGAGGGCGATGCCAAGACCGCCAAACACACTTGGGACTTCGTTGAACACAGCCATTGCGCCGATGCTCGAGACGAGAGGCCCTGTCCCTCGCGCGACAGGATACACGACCGATATATCGGCCACGTTGTAGCCCTTCTGCAGAGCGATTGCGTAAAGCAGATGCAACACCCCGCTCGACAAGACCAACGTCCAACCCAACGTACTTAAATGAGGCGGGTAAACCGCAACGATGTACAAAACGAGTGGGGCGTACAGCAGAAAGTCAGCAAGGGAATAGAGCCAGACGAAGATCACACCACTCGCAGACCGCTTGGCGAGCAGGTTCCACGCAGCGTGAATGAATGATGCAAGTACAACGAGAGAGAGGGCAGACAGCGTCACATTGCCTCCAGAGACGAAGAATCAGCTCAACGTCTCCGCCTCTGGGTTTTTATCCCTCGGGTGCAGGCCGGCTCATCACCGGCTTTCCGTGACGCTCGGACCAGACGTGGCGAGGGGCCACCGGAACCCAAGTCACACCTCAGTTGATCCCGCAATGTTACGCCGACGTCCCGCCGACTGCCACGCGCGAATAGCGAAGCGCGCGCATATTGCTAATGAGGACCAGCGTGGGCTGCCGTGGGACCGCTCAAGTCATATTCTGGCATCTGCAGTCGCTCGGGCGCGGAGCCGAGTAGCGTAAGTTATTGACGCCGAACGTCCGCATTGCCACACGGCAGCATTGAGCAGAGCAAGGGCACTTGCTGATCCGGCAGAGTAAAATATGACTTGCCATGAACCTATCAGACCTCTACGAAATAAGCCGTAAGCCCCGCAAGGCAAAGAGTCTGTTTGACCGCGCGCGGAAGTATATTGGCGCGGTAAAGGGACCCCTCAAGGTAAAAAACACTGGGGCGCAGGCGAAGGCCTTGGTTCGTGGAATCGCCGCCGCGAAACGTCCTCGCTGATACCGGCCCGCTTTTCTCCCTGCTTCACGTAGGGGACGCCGATCACGCGCGGGCTGCGCAGTTCTCCCGTGCCTTCACGGGCCTGCTCATTACGACTTGGCCCGTGATTACTGAAGTTTGCTACCTGCTGGGGCAATCGAACCGCCGTGGGACTGGAGTGCTCCTCGGCATGATCCAGGACGAGCACTTGGCTGTTGCGGACCTCGATCCTCAAGATGTCGGGTATGTGCGAACGCTCATGGCGAAGTACGACACCATGGACCTCGCGGATGCATCGCTTGTGGCGGTCGGTGAGCGGCTAAGTGTCCTGGACGTCATTACGCTCGACCGGCGCGACTTTTCCCGATATCGCACGCGTGCGCGCCAAGCCTTTACGAATCATTTTCCGCCGCGGTCCTAGCT
>Ga0209156_10001297_pt1 | contig 20504 bp, 23 predicted proteins | sample GraSoiAngelo_124_FD_185881 | JGI IMG/M metagenome (GOLD analysis project Ga0209156, IMG submission 185881) | Grasslands soil microbial communities from the Angelo Coastal Reserve, California, USA - 14_0927_05_20cm (SPAdes) (version 2) | ecosystem: Environmental > Terrestrial > Soil > Grasslands...
TGCCTTGATCGAATCCAGAGCGGCTTTCAGAGCAATCTTTGCGACACCTTTCTTGCGATAGTCTCTGTCCACGAAAAAGCAGGCGATACGCCAGAGTCTCTCGGAATCCTCCTTGAGACTTAGCCGCTTGTAGTTTCTCCCGTTATCGATCCGGGGATACTCTTGTTTCAATCCATACGCGCACCAGCCTATTGCATTGTCGCCGTCGTAGAGAAGCACTCCATGAGAGCGGCCGTCCTCAACCAGTGACTTCTTGTCGCGCTTGTTCTTAGCACTCCTCTCGGCGGATGTCAATCCTTTCATTGTTCCGCCGTGTGGTCGCTGATAGTACATGCACCAGCATCCTCCAACCCCGCCGTGCTTCGATAACAACCTCTCAAAATCGTGCCAAGTCTTGATGCTCAGTTCTCTCGTTGTGTAGTTGCTCTCGTACGACAATGAACTCCTGAAATGTGTGCGGTCTCAGAGAGATAACTTCTCTGCCGGCGGGCGCCACTTACATTGTCACCTTTAACTAGGAGTAGACGAGGGAGGCTGTGCGGTTTCTAATGGAAGCAGCAACAACCACAACCCGACCTCAACCACGAGAACACACACTGGTACACTTCGAGATTCCCACCAACGACCCGGCGAAGGTTAGCCGATTCTACGAGCAGCTTTTCGGCTGGAAATTCAGCAAGATGCCAGCTGGAGACATGGACTATTGGCTCATCTCGCACAAGGACGCCCCCGAGAACGATACCATGGGCGGACTCTACAAGAAAATGATGGGCGAGACAGGCTTCGTCAACTACTTCAGCGTCGTAAACATCGACCAGTCCCTCGCCAAGGCTACGGATCTGGGAGCGAAGGTCGTCCGGGGGAAGGAAGAGATTCCGAACATCGGATGGTTCGCAATCGTCCAGGACCCTGACAACAACACTTTCGCGTTCTTCCAGTCAAGCGGCAGAATGTAGACAAATAGTCCAACACCAATAACTCCCCCTTTTTTCGATCGAGACGAGGAGACAGACCGAACCAATGTTTTTTGGACATTCTATTGTTGCCTGAAACATCGGATGTTCCAACCATGGGTCGTCCCGCTGTATGGCAGGGTCTATCGCCCTGTCCGGCAAGGTTCAGCGAGATGAGGAATTCAAGTAGGACTGGCTCGTCGCAGAATCATATGAGTAGAGTTGAGCCTCAGCATTCGGAAAAGGGAGAGATTTTCGTCCTAGGTCTCTGGGGTGTACGTTACCAGGTCGAGGATGTGGTCCGCTCGGTGGCCTTCGACACTGAGAGGGTTGGATTCAAATTGGACCAGCAGAATCTTCCAGCTTTCGCGCAGGTCTCGGTTGGCCATCTCAAGCTCATACTAAGCGGTCCAGGCACTTCGGGCTCACGTCCAATGCCGGACGGTCGAAAACAAGAGCCGGAGGGTGGAACCGGATAGTCCTTCAGGTCGAAGACCTACTCGCGCGAATCGAGGCGTTACAGGAGGCCGGTGTGCATTTTAGGAATCAAATGGAAGTGCGTCCTGGCGGAAGGCAGATTCAGGTCGAGGACCCTGATGGCAATCCCGTCGAATTGTTCGAGCCTGCCAAGCGATAGTCGGATTCAGGCGGAAAGTTGTTCGGTTGGTTTCTGACTTATGGATTCCAGATACCCTTTGAGCGACCCGTATAATGACCAGTATACCTTCTTGTCTCTCAAGTTCTTTACCATGGCAAAGGCTCCCTCCTCCACCATAACGACAAACTCTGCCACCTGTCTCGGGTTGACGTCTGGTTTTAGGTAACCTTGCTCTCGGGCCTTGGTCAGATATTTTTCGGTCTCTGATATCCAGAGCTGCATGACCGCACGAAGTTTTTCTCTGAAGACTGGGTCGACTGAGGACATTTCCTGCGTGAGGTTGTTGAGAGGGCATCCCAGTGCCATGTGCTCATCAGGTGTAGATTCGATTATTTTCCGGAAGCGGCTGATAATGCCCTGGACAGGATTCTTGTACGCGGCTAGCGGCCGTATCCATCTTTCGAGGACCATCTCTTTTAGAACTTCGTCGGCGATCGCGTAGCCTAGATCATTCTTTGTTGAGAAATAATGGAAGAAGGCTCCCTTGGTCAGAGTGGTCTTGCCGACTATTTCGTTGACGCTAGTGTCGTGGAATCCTCGATGATAAATTTCATCGAATGCCGCTCCTAAGATGCTCGCTCTGGTCCTTTCGGGATCTCGCAATTTTCGCTGCGCTAGCTTAGTCACTCATGGTTAATATACCATTTGGTATGATAACTAATGCCCTGGAACGTTTAAGTAGGCGTCGGGAAGATACCGCGCGGTATGTCGGGTCAGGATTTGGAACTGGAGCCAGGTCAAAGCCAAGAAACGGCCAAGGTTACCCTGTTTGGTCAGGCTTGGAAACCAACAGCCCACGCGCGATTAATCTTCGCTCTGATAATCGCGGCCGTCTTCCTAGACGTCGTCGACTTTTCCATCATCCAGGTGGCTCTGCCCTCGATCAGGACACAGTTCTTGGTCTCCCTCGCTGACAGCCAGTGGATCGTGGGCGCTTACGGAATCACCATGGCGGGATTCCTACTGCTCAGTGGACGAGCGGGCGACATCTACGGTCAGAAGAAACTGTTCATCTCAGGAATAGTCCTCTTCACGATCGCTTCAATGGTTGGAGGCTTTGCCCCGTCTCTCCTGTCGCTCGTAATCTCTAGGGCGATACAAGGGGTTGGCGCAGCCATCTCCTCAGTCACAGCTTTCGCAATCTTCATCGAGCTCTTCCCTGAAGGCAACGAGAGAAACAGAGCACTCGGAATCTTCATCGCCGTACTATCAGCGGGCTTCGCGGCAGGGTCCGTTGCGGGCGGGTTCCTCACAGTCGCGTTCGGCTGGAGGTCGGTCATGTTCATCAACGTCCCAATCGGGATTGTAGCAGCAATCATGTCGCAGAAGTTTCTGCCAAATGCCGCGGGCCGACTCGTAAACGGTCATCTGGACCTGCCAGGCGCACTAACAGTAACCGGTGGACTTCTACTCCTCGTCTACGCGTTGACAGTTGCTGCGACAGATGGCATCTCTTCCCTATCGACTATGCTCCCACTTGCTCTCTCCGTACTGGTACTCGGAGCATTCGTGGTCATCGAATCTCGTTCGCAAGCTCCGTTGATGCCTTTGGGCTTCTTGCGCCGGGGCACCGTCCTGACCGCGAACGTTCTATCCTTGATACTTGGGGCTACAGTAGCAGGGCTCTCATTCATTCTCACAATTTACCTTCAGCAGATACTCGGCTATTCCGCCTCCGAGGCAGGCGCAGGATTCCTCCCCGGAGCAATCATATTCTTCGTTGTAGGAGGCTGGGGAGCATCACGCCTCGTGAACCGGTACGGTATTAGACGAGTGTTAGTTGTATCTGCAGCCCTCATAGCCACCGGATCATCCCTGCTCGTCGGAATTTCTCCCCAAGGAGACTATCTCGGAATACTGCCTGGCATGATTCTCTGGTCTCTGGGTGCGAGCATCGGTTTCCCAGCGATTAACGTGGCCGCTATTGCGGGCACCAAACACGGAGAAGAAGGCTTGGCCTCAGGGCTAATCACCACTTCTACTCGACTGGGCTTTCCTCTTGGATTGGCGGTGCTGTTGACAATAGCAGCCGCAACCGACCCCGCACCTGACGCCGCCGGAGTTGTTACTGGGTTCCGTTACGCTATTGCTGCAGCAGCACTCCTAGGCGTCCTCGGAGTATTGGTCGCGCTCCGCATAAAGGAGCCTCCAAAAACATACGGCAATTTCCCAGGACCCCAATAGGACTGGGAGAAGACGTCTCTGAGAAGAATAATCGCTTCAGAAATGGTACCACTGGATGGCTTCTTTGCGGGACCAAGGGAGAGTTTGACTGGCCTCTCGTCGATGACGGATTCATGGAATTCGTAACCCTTCAAAAAAACCCGGAACTGAGTCAACTATTCCGCAACGCATCTTCAACCCGCCCCTCGACCCTTCTCATGCGAAGAGCAGGCGAGTACGTGTGGCATCCTAGATCGATTTGGCTGCGCGGCGTCCGGGCGTATTCCACCCGGTTCCTCTCCGATGCTTTCGGGCGACTACTGGGCTAGCACGAGTCTCTCGAAGAGGAGTTGTTTTGAGAGGCTTGCTAGGTTGACGGGTGATGTGCCGTCTGGCCTGGCGAGTTGTTGTCCTGACGGAGGTACTTCTAGGTAGTTTGGTATCCGGGCCTTTATGCGGTCCCCGTATGTTGGGATGGTCTCGTTCTGGTAGAAGACGCCTATCGGGATTTTGTCTCCCCATTCTCTCGATTTTTCGATTATCTGTGACATTTTCTTCTCGACATCATCCTCGCTCATCATCGGAGTTATCCTTCCATCGTAGCCCGTGCCTTCCAGCTCGTACGGACGTGGTGTCGGCTTCTTTGTAGCCGGGTCTATCCGGTCCTCGCCACCGTACCATTCTTTTGTGTTGATGTCGTTGTATGTAGGGCATGGTTGGAGTATATCGACCAGGGCGAAGCCCTTGTGCGCCACCGCTTTCTTGACTGTCTCTTTGAGATGTTTCGTGTTGTATGCATAGGTTCTGGCTATGAAGGTGAAGCCTGAGGCCAGAGCGAGCATTATCGGATCGACGTTCGTGTTGATGTTCGGCATCGGCAGGGATTTTGTCTGCATCCCGAGATGAAGCGTCGGCGAGGCCTGTCCCTTAGTCAGGCCGTAGACGCCGTTGTCGTGTATGATGTATGTCATGTCTATGTTTCTTCTGCCGGCATGCACGAAGTGGCCTACTCCGATTCCAAGCCCGTCGCCGTCGCCTCCAATAGCGATAACCTCCAAATCCGGGTTTGCCAGCTTTGCGCCTTGGGCGAAGGGGAGGACCCTACCATGGAGCGTGTGGACTCCGCTTGCGTTGGTGAAGTGTACGATCTTGCCCGAGCAGCCGATGCCTGAGAAGAGGACGAGCTTGTTGATATCAATCGGCAGTTCCGTTAGAGCCATCTTCAGCCCGGCTTCTATTCCGAAGTCTCCGCATCCGGGGCACCAGTCGTTGTGGACGTCTGTTTTGAGGTCTGAGAGTTTAAGCACCATGAGTCAACATTACCCTCTTGTTCTGTGACGGGTTGGAGATTATCTGTTTGACTCCTTGGTAGATCTCGTCTTGGGACATTGGTCTGCCGTTGAACTTGACTATCTTGTTTTTGATGTCGATCATCGTCTTCTCAGCGATTACAGCGGCCATCTGGCCGGAATAGTTTTGTTCGATATCGATCGCGAGCTTTGCTCCTGCCAGTTTTTCCCGGACGCTCTCGGTCGGGAAGGGGCTTGCCAGTCGTATCTGTAAGAACTCGACGCCGATTCCCTCCTTCTCGAGCATCCGGATAGCATCCAAGATAGGTCCCTTGGTGGACCCCCAGCTTACAAGAGTAACGTCAGCCTGTTTCTTGCTAGAGCGGAAGAAGTTGAACTTCTCTTCCTCCGGAATCTCATGGGCCGCCGTCTCTAGCTTTGTCATTCTCTTTGTCATCATCTTTATTCTATTATCCGGGTCCTCCTCGATGTGTCCAATCGTATCGTGTTCGTCTCCACTGTTCCAGAAACGATATCCGGGCATCCCCAGCACGGCTCTTGGTGAGACACCGTCGTCAGAGAACGCGAACCGATGATATTCCCCCTTACCCTCTGATTGGTGGCCGTCGTTGATCAGTTTTCCTCTCTGGATCGGAACCATATCCGAGCGGAGCTGAGGAATCGTCGCGCTGCTATTGGCGAGTGACTTGTCGATGAGATGTATGGCCGGCATCTGGTATCGCTCTGCATAGTTGAAGATCCTGATCGCGTCGTAGAAGCATTCCTCGAGGTCGCCAGAGCATAGGACGATTCGAGGGAATTCGCCGTGGGAGGCGCTCAATACGAATTTCAGGTCTCCCTGCTCATGACGAGTCGGCTGTCCGGTTGATGGGCCGCCACGGGAGTATTGTGTTATAACGACCGGAACTTCGTTTATACCCGCCCATCCGAGACCCTCAACCATCAGCGAGAAACCGGGCCCGGAGGTCGATGTTGCCGCCCGGACGCCCGTCAGAGCTGCGCCGGTGGCCATCGTGATCGCCGCTATCTCATCCTCTGTCTGCGTAACGAGAATTGATCCCTTCTTTCCCGGCTCGCCACCGTCGGATAGGTCGAAGTTTTCATGAGATTCGATAAACTCGCTCTCGTCGGCTGCTGGAGTGATGGGGTAGTATGTCTGAACGCGACAGCCTCCCACTATCTTGCCGAGGGCTACTGCTTCATTCCCCATCAGCAGCAGTCTAGATTGGTTTTGGACTGGTTTGACCTGGTAGGGGAAAGGCTGTTTTGTCAGGCCTTTCGCAGTGTCGTAAGCCATTCTGGCTCCGATCTCGTTCATCTCGATGACTTTCTTTTTTCCACCAAATGTCCGCTCTAGTGACTGGTCTAGGTAGTTGAGATCGAAACCGAGGAGGGCGAAAGAGGCTGAGACTGAGAGGACGTTGATGATTCTGGAGACCTTGCTAAGTTGGTGTTCTCCTATCTGGGCCGCGGTCTTTGCAATGATGTCACTGTAGGGTATAGGGTAGAGGTTGACGTTTCTTCGCTTCGCCTCGTCCAGGATTCCAGCGACGGTAGCTGGTAGGCCTTGTTTCGCGAGTCTTGCCTTGATTCGAAGTACCGCTGGGGTCTCGATCGTATCGACTTTGTCGATCTCAATGGCGCTGAAACTGGGGTCGTAGAGTATTCCTCCTCCAGGGTTTACTTCGTCAGCGTGTCTGATCAGCGTCTCAGCGTCAAACGTTGCCAGAAGGTTCACGTTGTTTACGTGGGATCGGATTCTCTCGCTATTCACTCGGACCTCAAAATAGCTGTGCGGTCCCTTAATGCTCGAATAGTACTCTCGAAGCCCGAAGGTCCAGAGACCACCAATCGCGCAGGCTCCCGCGAAGATGTTTGCGGACGAGTCTACCCCGCTGCCCTGTGGGCCGCCTGTCATCCAGGATAGGTCGTTGACCTTTGCCGGGACGTTGCTCGTCGATTAGCCCCCGGTCGCCCTTCCATGTCCGACAGCGCATTCACAATCGCTGGTCTCGCTGCAGTATGGACAGGCGCACTCGCAGCCGTCTATCGGGGACTCACAGTTCGGACACATGTACTGTTCTATCTGGTCCAGCACAAGAATCCCATACTAAAAAGGTCTAGTCCTTCCAATAAGTCTTTACGAGGCATCAGTTTGATCTAGGACTCGCCTCGTCGCCCTCCTAGCTCTTCTGGCGAAAAGGAGGCCTCGGCTAAAAAATACTCTAGCTATCGGGTTGGTCTAGTTCTGCTTCGTCAGCTTCTTCTTGGAGCATAGAGAAGACGTCGTCGACTATCTCGAAGAGCAATCGCGTCTCCTCATAGTCTTCTGGAAGGATAGGAGGGTCGACTTCGACTCTTCCATCCGTGTTTAGCCTGAATCTGGTCTTGAGTGTTGTTTCCGCGAGCTTCTTGTTAGCTCTCTCCCACCAAGAATCGGCTTCCTCAGCTGGCTTCAACGCGAACACTTCACTAACGTCGGGTATCGGAATTGCGACAAGAAAAGGGTTTGTTCTTCATCCTTCAGATGACTTCGATGTTGTCTTCGCTGAACCCCATCTTGACCAGCTCAGCCATCGCCTTGTCTCGTAGATCTCCATGTAGGACGATTCGTCTATCCTCTACATCTCCGCCTGTACCAAGGGTCTCCTTTAGCTGGCGTGCGAGTTCTCTCAGCCATGATTCATCCTTGGTAGGTCTGTGCGGCTCTACGACCGTCACTTCTCTTCCCGAGTGGTGATGAGTCTCCCGCCTTATGACAAAGTGTTCTGATTCTCTGTCAATGTGTTTCAGGATATCCTCGAAGGTGAGATCTTCGCTGCTCATCCGATACCCTCCTATGCCTCAACCATCTGTTGTGAGTGTTCGGTCATGTGATGGTAGTGTTCGGGTGGCATGAGGGACTGGAATGCCCTGTCAACAACCTCGTTCAGTGCCGGGTGGATGTGCATCATGTCCCTTATCGGGCGATAACTCTGTTCAGGCGTGTACATTAATGGGATTATCTCGTGTATTAGCGTCGAGGCCTCAGGCCCGATAATGTGGGCACCGAGGATTCTCTCGGTTTCGGCTTCCACGATCACCTTAACGAAATAGTCCTTGACGTTCAGTGCCTCTCCCTTAGCCGTGTCCTCGTACTTGTGATGACCGATGAGCACTTTGTCAGCTCCGTACTTGGCTATCGCTTCCTGCTCTTTCATCCCGACCCCTGCAACCTCGGGATATGTGAATATGGCGTGGGGGACTGCGTGATAGTCCACCTTCACTTTTCTCTTGAGTATGGCGTTGTAGTAGACTATAGCCGATTCGTAGTTTGCGACGTGCTTGAACAGAAACTTGCCATCAGCGTCTCCCAGCGCCCATATGCCCTGCTGGGAGGTCTCGAGATACTCGTTGACCGCAATCCAGCCCTCCGGTGTCGTCTTTATCCCCGCTTTCTCTGGATGAAGAATGTCTGTTATCGGTCCTCTTCCACTGGCGATCATGATCTCTTGTGCGGTGACCGTCACAGTCTTTCCGGTCTTCCGGTCCAGAGCAACGAGCTCCTTGAGGCCCGACGATGTCCCTTTCACCTCTTTCACTTCATGGTTGGTGATGATGTTGATGTGCCTGCCCAACACTTTCGTTGCAAGTTCAGAGACCTCCGGCTCTTCGTCCGGGACAAATCGGGGGTTCCGTCCTATGATCGTGACCTTGGACCCCATACATGCGAAGAAGTGGCCGAACTCTGCCGCGATGTATCCGCCTCCCACGATAGCGATGCTCTCCGGCAATTGTTTCATTTCGAAGGCTGAATCGCTAGTGTGGTAGCTGACCTTGTCGAGACCCTTGATCGGAGGTATGGTCGTCTTCGAGCCGATGCAGAGGAATATCATCCTCGACTTGATCTCATTGCCGCTGACCTTCATAGTGTATGGTGCTGTGAATTCTGCTGGCGCGTGATAGTAGTCGATGTTTTTGGAACTGGATAGCCCTTCCCTGATCTGATCGATGTCTGTGTTGATGAGCTTCTTCATTCTCTCCATTACGAATTCGAAGCTAATCTTCCTGATCTGGGTATCAATGCCCAAGTCCCGAGCCTCCTCGATCTTCCGAACCAGTTCCGCGGGGTAGAGTAGAATCTTGGACGGTATGCAGCCCCGGGTAAGGCAGATGCCTCCAGGCTCGTCTTTATCGATGACCGCGATGCGAATGTTAGGATTCTCCTGAATCATTGGATCGACAATATTCATCGCCGATCCGGACCCAATAATGATAAGGTCGTACTCTTTCATGCAAGTCGAAATAGTTTGGATGCAGATAAGCATGTGGAGAAGTGTCTGCACAACTCTCCGGTTAGCAGATGCCCCCAGTCGCAGGCTAAGTTATGAGCAGACCAGAACAGACATGCTCGCGTAGCGGAATTGGAAGACCTCCTCACACTAGCGCTGAACCTGATGGGAACCTTCGCTTTCGGCCTCAGCGGTGCGATTCTAGCGGTTAGGAAACAGATGGACCTTTTCGGCGTCCTCGTCCTCAGCGTCGCAACTGGGCTCGGCGGCGGAATCATGCGGGATATCATCCTCGGCCACACTCCACCAGCGACACTGACCGACTGGCGGTATCTAGCCGCCGCCGGCTTGGCAGGACTCTTAGTATTCGTCTGGTACAGTAGGGTGATTCACCATGGCAGGTTCATCATCGCCTTCGACGCTGTCGGACTGAGCATCTTCACGGTTACTGGGACGACTATCGCAATCAGCGCCGGTCTGAGCCCCGCTCCCGCGGTTTTGCTGGGCATGCTCACAGGCGTGGGCGGTGGCGTGTTGCGGGACGTTCTAGGCGCGGAGGTCCCGCTGATCTTTCGGAGCGAGATCTACGCGGTCGCATCAATACTAGGAGCGGTAATCATCATCTTAGCCAGTCAGACAGGGCTCTCCGGAATCCCTGCGGAGACTATCGCGGCGATTGCGACCTTCGGCCTCCGCATGATAAGCGTACGAAAAGGATGGAGGATTCCGCTCGCCATGCCGAAACCGGACTCGACCTGCTAATGACTAGGAGGACCAGGATTCAGGACTTTGTATCTGACGACAAGGTCAGGTCCATACCTTGCACTACTGAGCAGTTTCAGCTTAACACCATCTCTGACACGGGGGGCTCCCGTTCCCCCAACGAGGCTAATTGCGCCGGTTCCACCCAGAATTCTAGGCGTGATGGCTACAGAGATTTCATCCACTAGACCGTTGCTGACCATGCTCCAGTTCAAAGTCCCTCCCCCCTCGAGTAGCATCCTACGAATTCCAAGCATTCTGACCCGTCTGAGCAGAAAGGTCAGCGATACCTGTGGACCCTTTCCGCAGACAAGCACAGTAACTCCCCTCTCTCTCAGAGCTTCGATTCTCTTCCTCTGCGCCGTAGACGTGACCGCAATTATCGTCGGAACGTCTCTTGCCGTTCTAACCACGTAGGAGACAAGAGGGGTCCGGGCATGGCTATCTACAATTATCCGATACGGCTTGTATCCTTCGACAAACTTCACCGTAAGCTTCGGGTCGTCCACAAGCAACGTTCTGAGCCCAACCACAATTGCATCGACCGAAGCCCTCAGTCGATGAACCCTCCTCATATCAGCGGCCGAAGACATTCGAGAATCGCCAGTGGGCGTGGCGATCTTTCCATCAAGACTCATTGCCGCATTTAGGATTACATATGGGCGGAAAGCCTGGGCGACTGGCATTACTACCGGTTATGGATCAACAAGTGACAGCTAAAAGCCCCAACTTAGGTTAAGCTCTGGACGCGCCTCAAACTGGTGCAGCCAGCTTGTAGGATGACGACTGATTAATTAGTCTCGGAATCCGGCGCGTCGCCTGCGGGATTCTTTGCGAAGAGAGGGAAATGTAACCGTGGGATTCTTCTCGACGATTCCTCGAAGAGTCACGTGGCTCATATTCGCCGGACTCTTCAACAACATCGGCATAGGATATCTCCTGGTATATCTGACCGCTTTCTTCCCCGAGATCGGGGTTAGCCCCGGAGTTGTCGGACTTCTCTTGGGACTCGAGGGGGCAATGCTGTTCTTGTCCATACCCCTTGGTATTCGTTCCGACAGAAGAGGACGAAAAAACATCCTCCTTGTCGGAAGTGCTATCGTGGCGGTCCCTATGATAATGATGGCACTAACCGTAGAGGTCCCACTCCTTATCGTCGCCGCTCTCTTGTTCGGAGTCGCTGAGTCGGCGTTCCTATCGACCTGGAACGCCATGATTGCTGATCAGACAAATCTGGCGAATCGGGACGCGGCCTTTTCCTTGTCTTTCATTGTGTCGACTGGAGGCGTGGCTTTTGGCTTCCTCCTCCCTTTTTTCCTACCCTTAGTGGAGGGGGTTACTGGAATAGGCGCCGTCCCAATCCATCAGGATCTCCTGGTCCTGGTTGGTGTCCTTTCCCTCTTGACACCGCTAATTGTCTACGCTATCTTCAAGAACTATAAGGAGACGGTCAATCCAGGAAAGCTGATCAGAGGCCCAAACTTCCGGCTACTCCTCAAGTTCTCCGGCATAAACGGTATCATAGGCCTCGGTGCCGGGTTCATCATCCCTCTGATTCCTACATGGCTCTTCCTGAAGTTTCAGCTATCGGACACCGTGAGCGGACCCGTCCTTGCCGTTTCCAGCCTTACGATCGCGATGGCCGCAGTGTTGAGTCCTCGAATCTCGGGACGACTCGGAGTGCTTAGAGCAATTCTAACGACCCAAGGGCTGTCCACAGCGTTCATGCTGAGCCTCGCCCTCGTTCCCACTGCAGCCCTGGCTATCAGCCTGTACATCATTCGCGCAGCCCTGATGAACATGGCATCACCTTTGATAGACTCGTACCTGATGGGAATAATGACACAGGAAGAGAGAGGCCTCGCGAGCGCAGTAAACACGGTTATCTGGAGACTGCCAAACAGCGTCAGCACAATAATCGGGGGTGTCATCCTTGCCGCAGGAATATTCGACTTGCCATTCTACCTAGCAACAGCTCTCTACGTGTTCGCCATCGGCTTGTTCTACAGCCAGTTCAAGAACATACATCCAAACAGCTAATCCGAGAATATGAACTGCCCAGTGCTTGGACTTGGGGCGCCTAACTGGGGCATTTCGTTTTGCATATGGAAGAAACTGTCAAGCTCTCAGACTGCTCTAAACCGACCCTTGCAGAATGGACTACTCCTTATCCCGTAAAGGCTTAAGTCAATTCATTGTATTCGTCCATGTGAAAACTGGGAAGCTATCAGCCCAGTCCAAATGCCGCTTGCCAAGAATCACGAAGGGTGGTGATACAAACATATGAAAAAGGTCATTCCACTGGTCATTATCGCTCTGCTCGCTATTCCAGCCTCGGTGACTTTCGGCAGCACTCGGAACATGGCAAACATGGTCAAACCGTCTATCGTTCTGGTCCATGGAGCCTGGGCCGATGGCTCAAGCTGGAGCCGAGTAGTCGGCCTCCTACAAGTCCAGGGCTACACTGTCTATGTGCCTCCGAACCCGCTGCGTGGACTTGCCTCAGACTCGGCCTATATCGCAAGCTTCCTTCAGAGCATCACCGGCCCAATAATCTTGGTCGGCCACTCGTATGGGGGCGCTGTCATCACCAATGCTGCTACTGGGAATCCAAACGTGAAAGCGCTGGTATACGTAGACGCCTTCGCGCCTGATGAGGGAGAATCGCTCGCATCTCTCTCCAGCGTCCCGCCTCCGCCCGGCCAATCACCATCATGCCTCGCAGGAGACCCAACCAAGGTCCTCAACTTCGTACCGCTGACCGGGGGAGACGTCGACTTGTACGTCAAACCGAGTCTCTTCCCGTCGTGCTTCGCCAACGACCTTCCACCGAATGAAGGCGCTGTGCTAGCATCTACTCAACGCCCATTGACACTCAGCACACTCTCACAGACCTCAGGAGTACCCGCGTGGAAGACAATTCCATCCTGGTACCTCGTCGGAACCATCGACAATGTCATTCCAGCCTTTGCGCAACTCTTCATGGCCCAACGCATCAACGCCAACATCATCCAGGTCAGAGCATCGCATCTGTCGATGATCTCTCATCCCACCGCGGTCGTCGGTTTGATAGATCAGGCGACACTTTCCATCCAGGGCAGTCTCGATGCAAGCTCACAACAAACCCCCGTACCAGCTACATCCTAGGAATAGCACAACGAACCGGTGCGGGAACGAAGGCTTTCCATCGGCTCTCGCATCTACATCCACTGATGGGGTGCGAGAAGTTTTTTTGGAATACCGAATTAGGCGTGCTACCTGCTGGAGTTCTGGGGTTTCCTGCCTATGTCTTTGGCCTAGGCGGTTGCTGTGACGAGTTTTTTCTCCTCCTTGAGGAAGCTCAATAGTGCGGGGTTGACTTCTTCCGAGTGTGTCCATGCGATGTTGTGTGGTCCATTCTTCACGACGAGGAGACGTGCGCCTTGGACGAGTTTGGCGGTTCGTTGTCCGGAGGCAGGGAATGGAACAATCCGGTCGGCATCGCCATGAATTACTAGGGTAGGTACGTTGATGCGAGCTAAGTCTTTTCGGAAGTCTTCGTACCAGGTGGGTACGCAGGCCAGCGTAGCTGCTGGGGATGAGTTTACGGCTACGTTCCAGCTTGCCTGAACCGCTTGTTCGCTGACTCGTGTGCCGAGCAGTTGGTCTGTGTTGTAGAAGTTTTTGAAGAATTCGGTGAAGAACGCGTACCGGTCCGCGACGATGGCTTTCTGGATGCCATCGAAGGCGCTGCGGTCCACTCCTTCAGGGTTGTCCGGGGTCTTCAACAGATACGGCGGTACAGATCCGGCGAAGACTGCCTTGGCTACTCCTTTCGATCCATAGTTGCCTATGTAGCGCGCGACCTCGCCTCCCCCCATAGAGAAACCGACCAGCGAGAAGTCATTTAGACGGAGATGGGAAACTAGCTTGTGCAGGTCCTCGGCGAACGTGTTGTAGTTGTAGCCGGTGTTTGGTTTGCTGGACTGGCCGAAGCCTCTCCGGTCGTAGGTGATGACGCGATATCCAGCATCGAGTAGGACCGGGATCTGCCTCTCCCAGGATGCACCGTTCAGCGGATACCCATGTATCAGAACAACCGGCTTTCCTGCACCATGATCCTCGTAGTAGAGATCAATATTCCCAGAATTTTCCTTACCGACATCAACATACGGCATTAAGAATCACTCGGGCAGACTTGATTCATGCTTTAAGATTATGGGTTCGGCGCTTGATCTGTCCTAGTCGATTCTGGCGCAACAAAGAGAGGTAGAAGTCGATGGCAAATGCTGGCTTCGGTATCCAATTATCAACTGTTTTTACTTGGGCGCTTCTAGGGCCTTGACAAGTTCTTTGGCTGTGGCGGCTCCCTCATGCCTCAATCCGTTTACGTAGAACGTTGGGGTCCCGTTCACTCCACTCCGGACTCCGCCATTGAAGTCCTCCTTTATCCTCGACTGGTGCGTGTGTTGGGATAAGTCGTGTTGAAACTTCTGAATGTCCAGTCCGAGCTTCTTAGCAAATCCAAGTGCTACGCCAGGATCTCCAAGTGTGTCTTGGTGTTCGTAGAGAAAGTCGTGCATGTCCCAAAACTTTCCTTGGGCATTGGCCGCCTCAGCGGTCTCCGCAGCATTCAGAGCGTGCTCATGGATTCGGCTCAGGGGAAAGTTTCGGAACACGAATCTCAGTTTCGAGCCTAGCTGTTTCTGTATCTTCTTCACTTCCGGATAGGCTGCCCCGCAGTACGGACACTGGTAGTCGCCATACTCAACCAGCGTAAGCGATGCTGCCAAGGGTCCTTGTATGTGGTCGCGTCCCGGATCGACTGGAACTACGAGCCGAGTAGTCTCCGGTTCCTCTTCTACCGTTTCGAGTCTAGTCTTGCCGGGTGTTCTACGTGGAACAGTTTTTGTTGCCGCCAAGATCTTCGTCTAGCCCTGCACAACTGGCTGGTTTCGATTCAGATTCTCCAGTGCAAGAAGTATGCCGTCAGCTCCTGGGTTGACGCCGTCAGGTGAAAGGTGGCTCCAACGGATTACGCCCTTGTCGTCTATGACAAATAGTGCTCGTGCTGCTTCGCCAATCTTCTCCTTGAAGGCACCATACTTTCTAGAGACTGTTCCTTTGGGTTCAAAGTCAGCTAGGACGGGAAAGTTTAGCTTTCGATCTTTCGAGAATGCGAGGTGGGACCAGATATTGTCAACGGAGATTGCCAAGAGTTCGGCATTATGTTTCTTGAACTCCGGCATTACTTCTGCGTACAATGACAGCTGATCGGTACAGACCGGGCTCCAGTCAGCAGGATAGAATGCGAGTATGACGGGTTGTCCCCGAAAGTCGCTCAATGACACCTTCTGGTCCGGTGTACTGTTCAGCGAAAAGTTGGGAGCTTTCTTGCCCGCCACAAGAATAGATCCGCTCGTTTTCATGCCGCTTACTGACTTTTGTTGATTGTTGCTCAGACGATTTTTCGATGCACGAGTTCGCAGTCGTTTCTTGCTCGATTGGACCATACTAGTTTTCAACTAAACCAAGATTCTCCCATGGGAAATAACACTCTCAAACCAGCTAACGCCATTTAGGGAATAGGTACTTATTTCTTGACTGGGTTTAAATCGACCGGGTCAGGCTGGATTAGTTAGTGTGCGACAAGGTTCTCTTGGATTCGGGAAGTACGTCGTAAAGGAAGGGAGTTGTACTGATGGAGAGTCTGCCTGAACAGATGTGATAGATTGGACACTAGTCCTACTGATGCTTATGACTCGTCATCCATTTCTTCTCTTCGCGGTTTGGAGTCAGCTTGCACCCTGAAGACCATAGGAAGGTTCTAGCAGTCGATGGTCCGACATGCTGAAACCGTTCTTGCACAGCCTCCAGCATGCGCTCCTCATCCTTTCCGAACTTGTCAAGGTACTTCTGGAAGGAGCCGAACTCCTTCTCTAACTTCAAGAACTCGCCCGCATTATGCACTGTTGCCTGGATCTTTTTCTCGTTCCTCACAATTCCCGCGTCGGACATGAGCTTCTGCACGTCTTTGTCAGAGAATCGTGCTACCTTGCTTATCGAGAAATCGGCGAATGCTTTCTGGAAGCTAGGCCACTTCTTCTCTATTACCTTCCAGTTGAGGCCTGCAGTGAATAGTGATCTAGTCATCCGTTCGAAGTATTCATCATCGTTCTTAGGCGGTTTAACGTTCCAGCTGGGAGACACAGACAGTGTTTGAGGCATTCTACATATTTATGGACTTTGAAGTCGTGCCTCACTGGCTCCAAGGCTTTTTTACCTGAGGGTCCGCCTAGGCCCTCTAAGGCATGTCCGTAACAAAGTCTCCAAACACAACCGTTTCCCCCAGAGAGGTTCTTAGAAAATACAAGACCATAGCGGTGGTGGGAGCGAGCAAGAACCCTCAGAAAGACGCCAACACTGTTCCTCAGTTCATGAAGGATCGCGGCTACAAGATTATTCCGATAAATCCGACAGCAGATGAGATCGTTGGAGAGAAAGCCTATCCAAGCCTCATGGACCTGCCGTCAGATCTAGCAAGCAAGGTAGAACTTGTTGATGTCTTCCGTCCAAGCGAGGAACTCCCGCAAGTGGCTCAACAGGTGGTCGATATGCACCGGAAGTACGGAAGACCATTTGTCTTCTGGGCCCAGCTGGGGCTTGAGAACGAGGAAGCAAAACAGATCCTATCAAAGAGCCAGATTCCATACATTATGAACGCCTGCCTAAGGATTGTTCAAAGAACGATATAGCCCAGACTCAATGAGCGGGCATCACAGAATTAGATTTATCTTCACGGTCAATTAGCATCAGCATGTGAAGAAGGTCTCTCCACCAAACGGTGTATACGTCGTCACCTTCATAGCACTAATGCTCGGCATTAATTCTGTTCTCGGAGGGGGAGCTTGGATCACAAACCCGGTTAGGCAGTCATCATCGGCATTCGCGTTGGTGGGAATTGTGTCCCTACTCGTTGGCATCCTGGACATTGCCGTTGGAGCTGGTTTCTTTTGGGCGAGGTCGTGGTCGTGGGCTTTGGGAATTCTAGCCGCATTAGTTACTGGCATACTTGGTGCACTAGAAATGAATGTCCAAAGTCAATCACTCTCGGTCGGCATAGGATTTAACGCAGTAAACATTGCCTGGATAATATTTCCATTAGTAATAGTTTACTACTTAACTACGAACAGTGTCAAGACCTACCTTTTCAGGAAGCCTATCGGTTGTTAGGCTACTGTTAGGCTAGTGAGTCCCGATCAAACCTAGGTCAAGAAATAGCTTTCAACAAGGAACTTCGTGTTTACTAGCAGGCTACGCTCAACACTAAACAGTGACTGGTCTCGGGTCGAGCTAGGCTATTCCCATCGTGTTGCCTATGCCGGCAACTATCACCGTGTCTCCAGGCTTGGTCCGAGCTTCGATCGTGTTCTTGACGCGGCGAATAGTCTCGTCTACCGCCAGTCGGACCTGTTGAGTCATCTGCGAGATCGCTTCCTTGTTCGACATCTTCACCACGATGGCGATCATCGGAATACGCCGCTTGGAAGCGCTCTGTTCGATGTGGTACCGGTCTACTCCAGGACCGCCAATTGCCGCGCCGACTCCTTCGGCTACCTCTCCGCTGGCCTCTCCTTCGAACTTGAGAGCGGCATCGACCGTTACAATCAACGACGGTGACTTTTCCTCTATCAGCTTCTCAACCGCGACGCCGGGCTTCCCAACGCTCCCTCCAGGACCTTTGGCCCGTATTAGGACTAGGTTTCTCCCGTCGATGCCAGTCTCGTACATTATAGTGTCTTGTTCGATCTCCCGGGGTTGAACGCCCTCGGCCATCTTGCTCGCTATGAGAGGTCCGATACCATCACCTATTGGTTGGCCTTTCTCGAAGGCGCTGATCGCGGAGCTGTAGGCCTCCGCTTCCTCCATTATCTGGGGCATGGCCATTTGGAGCTGGTAGAGCGCAAGGATTCCTCCCTGCTTTCTCGCGAGGAGGTAGAAGTGGCGTACGACTCGGTACATCTGGTCTAGTCCGATCGAGATCTCCATCTGATTGGATAGAGTATTGACTTCAGCGTCAGTAGCTCCTGTGGCGATGGTCTTTACCTCAGTTCTCAGATTGTCATCGTAGGTGTCAAGTACATGCTCAAGTTTCCCGACTATTCCGGCCGGGTCCATGTTCACTGGTTGGATAGCGAAGGAGCCTGTCAGGCGATCTATGCGTGTCTCGACGGCCTTTCTGTCTCCCTTGAACCTCAGGGCAGAGTTTAGTACGCTGTTGTGGGCTGTTGTGCGAAGTTTCTCAAGCTTGCCCAGGTTCCTCTTTACGCTTACCAGCATCATACTCATCTGAATGCGCTGACCGTAGAACATTAGGATGAAGAATGATGCAAAGTATGCCAGTTGGATGATGCTGCTCAGATTGCCGCTTAGATCGATGCCGATAAGCGCCATTAATTGATCAATAGCCCTGTGTGAGATATACGCGTTGCTCCGCCAGCAGTCATCTCAAAAAGTGACGGATTATCCGGGTTTATCATCTTATCGCCTTGAAATCGCGGGAATTGGAGACTCTCTGAGAAGTAGCCTTGTAGCTCGTTTGTTTGTCATCCGAATGAACCGGATTTCAACCTCTTCTCTTATCGCATGTTTCGAGAGGGCTGCAAGCACATCTTTCATCTGATTGATCTCTTGGGATCCAATGCCGATTATCACGTCTCCAACTCTCAACCCCGACTCGTAGGCCGGTCCTCGGGCATCTACCTCGACGACCAGGACGCCAGAGTCCGCGGGCAGGTCATACCTCCGTGCCAAGGCTTCGTTGAGTGTTGTCCCGTAGATTCCCAGCCAGGGTCTAACTACCCGGCCCTTCTCAAGCAGTTGTTGCATCACCCATTTGATCGTGTTGACGGGGATCGCGAATCCTACGCCTTGGGCGTATGGGATCATCGCCGTGTTCATTCCGATAACGCTCCCGCTGATATCGGCTAAGGGTCCGCCGCTGTTTCCGGGATTAATGGCCGTGTCTGTCTGGATCAGACCTTCAAAGATGAAGTCAGCTCCTGGCAGCGGTCTTCCTAGGGCGCTTACAACGCCCAGAGACACGGTCGGTGCTCCCTGGAATCCAAGCGTGTTTCCTATAGCGAGTGCGAACTGTCCAACCTTGAGTTTCTCGGAGTCCCCGAGTGAGGCTGCAGGCATATTCTCAGCTTCTATCCTTACCACGGCTATGTCGGTTGAGGGATCCGATCCGACGACTTCCCCCACGAATGAGCGTCCATCTTTGAGGTGAACCTGAACCCTGGTCGCACCATCGATCACGTGATTGTTGGTAACGACATAGCCCCTAGGGTCGATGATGACCCCGGAGCCCTTTCCTTCGATTGGCACGACACCGTATGCAAAGTTGCGGGTTACCCTCACGCTGTCGATGCTGACCACGCTTTCGCTTAGCTTCTCGACTGCTCCAGTTATCTGACCCTCAAGTGATGTTAATGTAGACATTGTCTAAAGCCCCCAGCTCGTCTTTGCAACGGGCTTAATCCTGACATACAGATAATCATCTTCCTCTCGTGATTCTGCTTCCCCGGTAATTTCTACTCCTCTTGGAGCCCATCTGATGGGCGAGTCCACGTCGTCCACTAGAAGGGTTACCCGGCCGTTTTCCGGGATTTCTTTGAATCGTTGGCTGTACTTGAGGTTCCAGCCGCTTAGGTACAAGTAGGATCCGTCGAATTCGAAGAGAACCGGCATCATGTGAGCTTGCATGTCTGAGCAGACAAACGCGAGTCTGCCAAGGCTTCTCTCCATCAGGTATCGCAGTTCTTTCTCGCTGAACCCTGAGGCTGAGGGCTTTCTCGTCCTCTGTGTCATCATGTTTCTCTAACAGGCAATTCGACTGGTCATGCTTATATACTTGGTAGTCGCCGTGAACCAAGTAGGTGCCGATTACTTGAGTAAGTTAACCCAGGTTGACCAAGACCTTACGAAGGAGCAGACTGAAGAATGTCTTCTCGTTCACTCTGCGTGGAATGACCTTACGAAGGTTTGGACCCTTCCTGTTATCCACGCTCTGGGCCTCAAACAGCCTGCACGTTTTAACGAGCTGAAGCGCAGAATCCACGGCATCAGCGCCACCAGCCTCGCTGAGAGGCTTTCAGAGCTCGATCAGAGGAAATTGGTGGAGAGGAAGGTCTACCCCGAGACCCCACCTCGGGTCGAGTATGCTCTTACGAAGAAAGGGCTGGAACTCTTGGATATCCTTGATAGCCTTGCGAAGTGGGTCATGAAATGGGACAAACCGTCAAACAACTCTGCTCGTACAAGCGATGAAAAGGTCCGACCTATAGCCCGGGCGAAGTAAGACGCTAATTCGATCCGTCGTTCAGACTTTTTCGGCTATCCTACC
>Ga0209156_10001299_pt1 | contig 20489 bp, 18 predicted proteins | sample GraSoiAngelo_124_FD_185881 | JGI IMG/M metagenome (GOLD analysis project Ga0209156, IMG submission 185881) | Grasslands soil microbial communities from the Angelo Coastal Reserve, California, USA - 14_0927_05_20cm (SPAdes) (version 2) | ecosystem: Environmental > Terrestrial > Soil > Grasslands...
CGTAGTCGCCGCCGACCCGAGCCCCTGGGCACCAGGCGCGGCGCGGGTCGCGCTCGTCCACGACTGGCTCACCGGGATGCGCGGCGGCGAGCGCTGCCTCGAGGTGCTCTGCGAGCTGTTTCCCGAGGCGCCGCTCTTCACGCTGCTCCACGTGCCCGGCAGCACGACGCCCGTCATCGAGCGGCGGCGCATCGTCACCTCGTTCGTGCAGCGCTTGCCGCGCGCCGCGGAGCGCTACCGCCACGCGCTGCCCCTCTTTCCGCTCGCGGTCCGGCGCTTCGACCTCACCGGCTACGACCTGATCGTCTCGATGAGCCACTGCGTCGCCAAGGGCGTGCGCGTGCCGCCGGGCGCGCTCCACCTCAGCTACTGCTTCACGCCGATGCGCTACGTGTGGGACCTCTACGCCCACTACGTCGACGCCCGGGCAGGCCTCGCGACGCGGCTTCTCGCGCCGCCCGTCGCCGCCGCGCTCAGGCGGTGGGACCGGCGGACCGGGTCGGTCCGGAGCTTCGCGGCGATTTCCCACCACATCGCCGACCGGATCCGGCGCATCTACGGCCGGGAGGCCGAGGTGATCCACCCGCCGGTGGACGTCGCACGCTTCCGGGTCGCCGAGGCCGTGGACGACTATTACCTCGTCGTCTCGGCGCTTTCGCCCTACAAGCGCGTGGACCTCGCGGTCGAGGCGGCCAACCGGCTCGGGCGGCGCCTGCTCGTCGTCGGAACCGGGCCCGAGGCCGAGCGCCTGCAGGCCCTCGCGGGGCCGACCGTGAGCTTCCGCGGCTGGCGGCCCGACGCGGAGGTCGCCGAGCTCTACGCGCGCTGCCGCGCGCTCCTGTTCCCGGCGGTGGAGGACTTCGGGATCACGCCGCTCGAGGCGGCTGCGGCCGGCCGGCCGACGCTCGCGCTCGAGCGCGGCGGTGCCCTGGAGACGATGGTGGGCCTCGACGCCGGCGAGCCGCCGACCGCGGTGTTCTTCCGCGAGCAGAGCGTGGAGTCGCTGGTCGCGGCGATCCGGGCCTTCGAGGCGGCCGAGGACCGGTTCGACCCGAAGGCGCTGCGCGCGCGCGCCGAGCGCTTCGACCGGCCCGTGTTCAAGCAGCGGCTCTCGGCGTGGATCGGCGCGCGCTGGCGCGAGTCCCGGGGGGGGCCCCTGTGCTGAAGGCCCACTCGCGGTTCTTCGAGCACCTGACGCTCGCGGGGGACCTCCTGCTCATCGCCCTCTCCTGGGTCTCCGCGTACGCGGTGCGATTCTATCTGATGCCCGCGCAGGGCCTTCCGCCATTCCGCGACTACGCGCTGCAGCTCCTCCCGATCCTCGTGGTCTGGGGCTTCTCGTTCTGGACCTTCGGCCTCTATCGGCCGAACCGCCTGGCGTCGCATCTGTCGGAGTGGCTCGACATCGCGAAGGCCTCGACGCTCGGCGTGCTGGTTCTGGTCGCGATCATGACCTTCACGTTCCGCGGTTACGACTACTCGCGCGTCGTGATCGCGCTCTTCTGGGCGCAGTCGATCGTCCTCGTCAGCTTCTCGCGCGCCGTCTTCCGCGAGGCGCTGCGCTTCGCCCGGCGCCGCGGCTACAACCAGCGCTACGCGATCGTCGTCGGGGGCGGGGAGCCCGCCGCGGAGGTCCTGCGCGTGCTCAAACGGCGCCCGGACGTCGGCATCCGCGTCCTCGGCCTCCTCGCCGACAAGGCCGACACGCCCGGAAGCGACGCGCCGCGGCTCGGCGGCCTCGACGAGGTCCGGAGCGTGCTCGACCGGCAGCCCGTGGACGTCGTCTTCATCGCGCTGCCGCACGGCGACTACCCTCGCCTCAGCGCCGTGCTGAACGACATCGGCGACGACCCAGTCGCGATCCACTTCGTCCCCGACGTCTTCCACCTCGCCTCGCTCCGGGGCGGCGTCGAGGAGTTCGAGACGATCCCGTTCATCCACCTCCGGGAGTCGCCGCTCTATGGCTGGAACCGCGTGCTCAAGCGCGCCCTGGACCTGGGCCTCGGCACGGCGGCGCTCCTGGTGGTCGCCCCGGTCATGGGGCTCGTGGCACTCGCGCTCAAGCTCACCGCGCCCGGCCCCGTCCTCTACCGTCAGGAGCGCATGGGCGTGGACGGCCGGCGCTTCCAGATGCTGAAGTTCCGCACGATGCGCGTGGACGCGGAGCGAGAGACCGGACCGGTCTGGGCACGCCCGGACGACCCGCGCCGCACGCGACTCGGCGCGTTCCTGCGACGCAGGAGCCTCGACGAGCTGCCACAGCTGTGGAACGTGCTGCGGGGGGAGATGAGCCTGGTCGGGCCGCGCCCCGAGCGCCCGAACTTCGTCGAGGAGTTCCGCCGCCGGGTGCCCGGCTACATGCTCCGTCACAAGGTCAAGGCGGGGATCACCGGCTGGGCGCAGGTCAACGGCTGGCGGGGCAACACGTCGATCGACGAGCGGATCAAGTGCGACCTCCACTACATCGAACACTGGAGCCTGGCCTTCGACCTCAAGATCCTGATCCTGACCCTCTGGTACGGTTTCCGTCACCGCAACGCGTATTGAGCGACGCGAAGCGCAACGCGTATTGAGCGACGCTATCGGGGGTGAGTCGGCGCAGGGGCCCGGGCCGCGCCGGGCGTGGGCGGACGTGGTCCGCGACGGCCTGCTCGTCGCGCTCGTGCTCGGGCTCGCCGCGTCCATCACCCTCTCCGAGACCACCCTCGTCGTCCTGGCGCTCCTGCTCCTGTTCGGCCGACGGCCGGCCCGCGCGCCGGGCCCCGGCTGGCCGCTGCGGGCGCCCATGGCCGCCTTCGCCGCGTGGACGCTCGTGGCGGCGCTCGCCTCATCACGGCCGCTCGAGAGCCTAGCCGCGAGCAAGGGGCTCCTCACCCTCGGCGCATTCTACGTGGTGTTGCACGCGCTGCCCGACCGGCGCGCCGCGGGGCGCTTCGCCGAAGGCCTGTTCGTCGCGGTGTCGGTCGTCGCGCTCCTGTCGCTCGTGCAGGTCTCTGTCTGCCCGCCCGAGGGGACCGTGAGCGGGGACGGTTGGCTCACGCGACTTCTCTTCCGCAAGTGTGCCCGGGCGCGCGGCCTCTTCTCGATCTACATGACGCTCGCCGGCGTGCTGAGCCTCGTGCTCGTCAGCGCCCTGCCGCGCCTGGCGCGGGGCGGACGTGGCCTCGCCTGGCGGCTGCCGGCCTGGCTCGTGGGCGCGCTGGCGCTCGGCCTCACCTACGTGCGCGGCGCGTGGCTCGGCTTCGCCGTCGGCTCGCTCGCGGCCGCGCTCGCGCTGCCGCGCCGCCGGCTCGTGCTCGCCGCGCTCGTCCTGGTCGCGGCGGCCGTGCTCACGCTCGCACCTCACGTGCTCGAGCGGGCGCGCACCATCGGCGACCTCGCCGACGACACCTCCCGCGACCGGCTCGCCATGCTGGAGACGGGGCTCGCGCTCGCCCGCGCCCATCCGCTCACGGGCGTCGGGCCGGGGCAGGTGAAGCATCTCTATCCCGCGTGGGCGGGGCCGCAGGCGCTGCGCCGCTCGACCAGCCATCTGCACGACACGCCCCTCCAGATCGTCGTCGAGCGCGGCCTCCTCGGCCTCGCCGCCTGGCTCGCGATCTGGGTGGCGTTCTTCCGCGCCGCCGCGCGCATCCTGAGAACGCTCGGTCCGGGCGACGGGGAGGCGCGCGCGCTCGTGTTCGGCTCGATCACGGCGCTGGCGACGTTTCTGGTCGGCGGGCTCTTCGAGTACAACTTCGGCGACACGGAGGTGCTCCTGGTCGCGGTCTCGGTGATGGCGTTGCCGTTCGTCGTCGAGCGCGACCTCCCTCAGTACCCCGGCACCGGCTCCGTCGCCTTCCTCACGCGGGCGAAATAATCTTTGAAGCGTTCGAGGTCTGACTCGGACACCATGTCCGAGACGATGAAGCACGCGAGGTCACCCTGCCTCCACACCCACGTGGAGAAGCCGTTGTCGTGCATCAGCGCGGGCCTGAAGCGGTCGATCTGGACGCGCCGGCGCTCGGGTATCAGGAGTCCCGGCGCCGACAGGACCACGTACGTCACGAGGTGGCCGTCGGTGTCGCGGTAGTAGAGCGCGATGCCGCGTTGCCCCTCGAGGTACACGGGCTCGGCGCCGATGAGGCCCAGCCGCTCGTCCCCCACGAAGACGCGGGTGAGGCCGATGCCCGACTCCTGCGTGAGCCAGGGGAGGGCCGTGGGGATGATCTCCACGCGACGCGCGCCCCACATGAGGGCGCGCTCGTGCTCCGCGACGACCGAGCGCACCAGCCGCTCGGTCGGGTCGACGGGCTGGATCCGCGGGAGCAGGGGCAGGAACGCCAGGACCAGCGCGAGCGCCGTGGCGGCGGCGGAGAGCGTGGCCGCGAGCCAGACGGACCGCGTCGGTTGCGTCGCCGCCGTCTCGTGGATCGCCGCGCGCAGGCGCGCCGGCGCCGTGTAGCGCGGCAGCTCGCTCGCGAGCCGGCGGCCCAGCCCCTCGTCCGAATCATCCGGAAAGCGCTCGCTCATCCCTTGTCGTAGTCGGCGAGAAGCCCGCGCAGGCGCTCCTTCGCCCTGAAGATCCTGGACTTGACGGTGCCGACCGGGCAGCTCATGACGCGTGCGACTTCCTCGAGCGGCATGCCTTCGACCTCCGCCAGGAGGAGCACGGTCCGGAACTCCTCCGGCAGGCGGCTCAGGGCGCGCTCGAGGTCGGTGTGCGCATCCATGGCGCTCGCCGAGCCCTCGGGCGCGTCGTGGAACATCGGCACGTCCCAGTCCGGCACCCCGTCGTCCGCGATCGCGGCCTCGCGCTCGCGCAGCCGGTAGAACGTCAGGAACGTGTTCCTCAGGATCTGAAACAACCAGGCGCGGAGATGGGTTCCCGCCTGGAAACGGTGAGCGAAGCGGAAGGCCCGAAGGTAGGTCTCCTGCACCAGATCGTCGGCCTCCGGCGGATTGCGCGTGAGGTAGATCGCGAAGTTGTAGAGCGCGTCCAGGTGCTCGAGCGCCTGCCGCGGGAAGTCGTCGGAGGCCACCGCCGCTCAGTCCTCGAACCAGCGCACCGGATAGTCGCCCGGCCGCACGTCGTGCTCGTCGGCGAGCTCCGCGAGGAGCTCGTGGATCGTTCGGTAGAGCGTGGGATGCTCGAGGTCGGGCGCGATGTCGGCGAGCGGACGGAGGACGAAGGCGCGCTCGGCCAGGAGCAGGTGCGGGATGTGGAGGTCGTCCGGGACGCTGAGGACCGTGTCACCGTAGAAGAGGATGTCGATGTCGAGCGTCCGCGGCGCGAAGCGGCCCGCCTCGGGCGTGCCCGCGGGGCGCGCGCGGCCGAGGGCCTGCTCGAGCGCCTGCATCTCGCGCAGCAGCGCCTGCGGCGGCAGGGTCGTCTCGACCGCGACGACGCAGTTCAGGTACCAGGGCGTCTCGCCCCGCGTCAGGCCGGGCTGGTGCTCCCACGGCTCGGCCTCGTAGAGGCGCGAGGCCGCCACGACCTCGACGGCGTCGAGCCGCCCGAGCCGGCGCACCGCCTCGCGGAGGAGCGCCGGGCGGTCCCCGAGGTTCGAGCCGAGCGAGAGGTAGACGCGCGCCATCAGCGCCTCCGCGTGAGCTCGACCGCGGGCGTGCCGACCAGCCCCGCGAGCGGCGGCGTGAGCTTCCGCACGCGGACCCGAACCTCGGGCGCGGGGAACTCCTTCAGGAGCGCCTCGGCGATGAGCCCCGCTAGCCGCTCGATCAGGTTCACGCGCTGGCGCGTCCCGATCTCGACGATGCGGCGCGCGACCGCGCCGTAGTCGACGGCGGCGGCGAGATCGTCGGAGACGGCGGCCGGGGCGAGGTCGAGCGCGAGCTCGACGTCCACGGAGAACCACGCGCCCACCGCCTGCTCGGCCCGCGTCAGCCCGTGCCGGCCGTAGAAGCGGACGTCCTCGAGCAGGAGCCGGTCCCTCATTCTACCGGGGTCCGCCAGGCCGGCGTGCACCGTGGGTGGCCCGAGACAGACGCGCGTCGGTCATTTGTAGCGGGGTCCGCGAGGCCGGCGTGAACCGTGGGTGGCCCGAGACAGGCGCGCGTCGCTCATCACCACTTCACGACCGTGTTCCAGAGGCTCCCGATGCCCTCGATCCGCAGCTCGATGCGGTCGCCGGGCTCGAGCGGCCCCACTCCCGACGGCGTGCCGGTGGCGATCACGTCGCCGGGCAGGAGCGTCATCACCTCCGAGATGCGGGCGACGAGCTCCTCGACGGGGAAGATGAGCTCCTTGGTGCTCGACGATTGCCGGAGCTCGCCGTTCACGTAGGCCTCGATGGCTACCGCGTTCGGATCGATGTCCGTCGCGATGCACGGCCCGATCGGGCAGAACGTGTCGAACGCCTTGGCGCGCGACGGCATGCCGTCCCGCCGCTGCAGATCGCGCGCCGTCAGGTCGTTGAGGCACGTGTAGCCCAGGACGTATTCGCGGGCGCGCGCGGCGGGCACGCTGCGGCAGCGGCGTTTCATGACGACCGCCAGCTCCGCCTCGTGGTCCACGCGCGCGCTCTGCGGCGGGTAGACGATCGGGTCGCCGGGCCCGATGACGGCGGTGGCGGGCTTCAGGAAGATGAGCGGCTCCTCCGGGATGGGGAGGTTCATCTCCTTGGCGTGGTCACGGTAGTTGAGGCCGACCGCGACGATCTTCGACGGCACCACCGGCGCGAGCAGGACCGTCTGCTTGAGCGGGTAGCGGCGGCGCCCCCGCCGGAAGAGGGTGAAGGGCGTGCCCGAGTACTCGACGACCACCGCGCCCTCGAGCGCCCCGTACCGCGTCTTGCCACCGGCCTTGAAGCGCGCGATTTGCATCGCGGCGCCCGCTCAGGCGAGGCCGAGGACGTGCTGCATCGAGTAGAGCCCGGGGGGCCGCTCGGCCACCCAGCGCACGGCGCGGAGGGCGCCGCGCGCGTACGTGTCGCGGCTGTGGGCGCGGTGGGTGAGCTCGAGCCGCTCGCCCAGCGCCCCGAAGGAGACCGTGTGCTCGCCGACCACGTCGCCCGAGCGGAGCGAGAGGATGCCGATCTCCTTCCGTGTGCGCTCGCCCGCGAGGCCCTGCCGGCCGTAGACGGCGACCGCGCCGAGGTCGCGGCCGAGGGCCTCCGCGACGACTTCCGCCATCCGGAGCGCGGTGCCGCTCGGCGCGTCCTTCTTGAAGCGATGGTGGATCTCGGTGATCTCGACGTCGTAGTCGTCGCCGAGCGCCTTCGCCATCGCGCCGAGGAGCGTGAAGGCGACGTTGACGGCGACCGACATGCTCGGCGAGACGAGGATCGCCGCGTGCTTGGCGAGGTCGGCGATCTCGTGCCGCTCGGCGGGGGAGAAGCCCGTCGTCCCGATCACGGCCCGCCCGCCGGCGCGGGCGACGAGGCGGAGGTGCTCGACCGACGCCTCCGGCACCGAGAACTCGACGAGCACGCGCTCGCGGGTGATGGCGGCGCCGGGCTCGGCGCCGACGGCGACGCCGAGGCGACCGAGGCCGGCGAGCTCGCCCGCGTCACGCCCGAGCGCCGCGTGCCCCGGCGCCTCGAGCGCCGCGGCCAGGCGCAGCCCGGGGGCCTCGCGGAGGCAGGCGATGACCCGGTGGCCCATGCGGCCGGCGGCGCCGGCGACCACGACCTCGATCGCCGCCGGGCGCGCCGTAGCACCCGCGTTCGGGCCGACCACCGTCATCGATGACGTCTACTTTACGAGGGCGTAGGACTTGAGAATCGCGCGGAGCCGCTCCCGGTTGGCGTCGCCCATGCGGCACATCGGGAGCCGGAATTCGGGTTCGATCATCGAGGCCATGGCCATGGCCTCTTTGATCGGAATCGGGTTGGTCTCGAGGAATGCGGCCCGCGCCAGCGGGAAGAGCTTGTAGTGGAGCTCGCGCGCGCGCTTCCAGTCGCCGTCGAGGGCGGCGTGCACCATCTCCGCGGTCTCACGGGGCACGATGTTCGCGATCACGGAGATGACGCCGTGGCCGCCGATGGCGAGGAGGGGCAGCGTCAGGTTGTCGTCGCCCGAGAGCACCGAGAAGTCGGGCCCGCAGGCCGCGACCACCTGGCTCATCTGGTCGAGCGAGCCCGAGGCCTCTTTCACCCCGACGACGTTCCGCGCGTCGCGGACGAGGCGCTCCAGCGTCGCGGTCTCGACGTTGACGGCCGTCCGGCTCTGGATGTTGTACACGAGGATTGGGATCGCGACCGACTCGGCGACCGCGCGGAAGTGCCGGTAGAGCCCCTCCTGCGTGGGCTTGTTGTAGTAGGGGTTGACCACCAGCGCGCCCGCGGCGCCCGCGCGCTCGGCGTGTCGCGTCAGATCGATGGCCTCCGCGGTCGAGTTGGAGCCGGTGCCCGCGATCACCGGGATGCGACCCTGCGCCCCCTCGACGACGAGCTCGACGACGCGCCGGTGCTCGTCGTGGCTGAGGGCCGGCGACTCGCCGGTGGTCCCGCAGGGGATGAGGCCGTCGGTTCCGTGGCTCGTGTGGAACTCGACCAGCTCGCGCACCTTCGCCTCGTCGACCTTGCCGTTGCGGAAGGGGGTGACCATCGCGACGAACGAACCCTGGAACCGGGCACTCATAGGGCAGTCTCCCCCGCCACCAGGTCCTCGTACGTCTCCCGGCGGCGCACGATCGTGTAGCTGTCGCCGTCGACCAGGACCTCGACGGCGCGCGGTCGCGTGTTGTAGTTGGACGACATCGCGAAGCCGTAGGCGCCGGCACTCATGATCGCCAGGAGGTCGCCCTCCTGGGCCTGCGCCAGCTCGCGATCCTTCGCGACGAAGTCGCCCGACTCGCACACGGGGCCGACGACGTCCACCGTCTCCACGGGGCCGCCGAGCCGCGCCTCGTTGACCGGCCGGATCTCGTGGTACGCGTCGTAGAGCGGGGGCCGGATGAGGTCGTTCATGGCGGCGTCGATGATGACGAACTTCTTCTCGCCCGTGTCTTTGCGATAGAGGACACGCGTGAGGAGGAGGCCGGCGTTGCCGACGATCGAGCGCCCCGGCTCGAGCAGCACGGTGACGCCGAGCTCCCGGAGCGCCGGCAGCAGCACGGTTGCGTACTCCTGATGCGTGGGCGGCGTCTCGGCGCGGTAGCGGATGCCGAGGCCGCCGCCGACGTCCACCAGCCGGATCTCGATCGCGCGCTCGCGCAGCGTCTTCACGAGCGAGGCGATGCGCGCGACGGCGTCGGCGAAGGGCGCGGCCTTCGTGAGCTGTGAGCCGATGTGCATGTCCGCGCCGACGACCTCGACCCCCTTGAGCCCCGCGGCCTCCTCGTACGCCTCGAGCGCCTGGTCGTACGGGATGCCGAACTTCGAGGTGCGCAGGCCCGTCGCGATGTAGGCGTGGGTCTGCGGGTTCACGTCGGGGTTCACGCGGAGGGCCACGGGCGCCTTGACCCCCAGCTCGCGCGCGACCGCGTCGAGCGCGCGCAGCTCGCTGAGCGATTCGACGTTGAACAGGAGGATCCCGACCTCGAGCGCCGCGCGCATCTCGTCGGTCGTCTTGCCGACGCCCGAGAAGATGATGCGGTCGGTCGGGATGCCGGCGCGGAGCGCGCGGAAGAGCTCGCCGCCCGACACGATGTCGGCGCCGGCGCCCGCCTTGCCGAGCACCCCGAGGACGGCGATGTTCGAGTTCGCCTTGACCGAGTAGCAGACGACGTGCGGGACCTCGGCGAACGCGCGGTCGTACGCGCGGTAGCCCTCGAGCAGCGCCGCCTTCGAGTAGACGTACGCGGGCGTGCCGGTCGCGGCGGCCAGCGCGCGCAGGGACACCCGCTCGCAGGAGAGCTCGGAGTGGCGATACGCGAAGGGGTCCATGTAACGATTCTTCGTAGCACCCGCCCAGGATGAAGTCAAGGCACGGTGACCGTCGCTTCGTTCGAGGGCGCGCTCTCGTTACGGATCGCCGCCGAGTCCTGCGCCGTCACGGCGTAGCGCCAGGCGCCGCCCGGGACGCCGCGGTCCGTGAACGTCGTGCCCGGCGCCGGCGTCGAGCCGACGCGGACGAACGGGCCGCCCGCGCCGGCGCGGTAGACGACGTAGGCGCTCACGTCGCTCTCCGGGCTCGGCTTCCACGAGAGCCGCACGGTCTTCTCGGACGCGATCGCGGCGAGATCCGCGGGCGGCGCGGGGGGCGTCAGCTTTCGCGGTGTCACGGCGACGCGCGCGGAGGGCGCGCCATAGACCGTCGTGCCGGCCGCCGTCCGCACGGCGCGCACCGCGTAGTAGTAGCTCCGGTCGTTCTCGAGGTCGCGCTCGGTCAGGGCGAGCGCGCCCTCGGCCGTGCGCGCCACCGGGGTCAGCGGCGCGTCCGGTGCTCCCGCCCGCAGCACCTCGTAGGCGAGCGGGCCGGGGATGGGGCCGCCGTCGCTCAAGCGCGCGGGCGGCTGCCAGGTCAGCCGCGCCTCGCGCTCGCCCGGCCGCGCGGCCACGGCGACGGGTGGCTCGGGCGCGGCGACGTACGCGACGGAGATCCGTTGGGAGGGCGGGCCCGCGCGCCCGAGCGAGTCGACCGCAACGACGACGTAGGTGTAGCGGCGGCCCAGCGCGAGCCCGCGGTCGTCGCTGAAGACGACGCGGTTGCCCCGGAGGGTCGCGGGCTCGGGCGCGGCGAGCCGGATCGTCGCGACCTCGCTCCACCCCGCGATCCCCCCGTTCGCGAGCAGCGCGGACGGGGGCTCCCGGCTCCCGTCGTCCTCGACGCGGTAGACGCGCGCGAGCGTGAGGTCGCGGAGCCGCGTGCGATCCACGTGGTGCGCCGGGTTGGTCCAGGCGAGCTCGATTGCCGCCTCGCGGACCGCCGCGATGAGGTCGACGACGGGCGCGGGCAGGCGCAGTCCGGGCGCGACGGGCGGCCCCTTCTTGCCGCACGCGACGAGGGCGAGCGCCGCCAGGAGCGCGAGCCCCAGCGCGCGGCGCCCGCTCATGCGCGCGCGACCAGCGTCCGGGCGAGGGCGAGGGCTCGGCGCACGGCGGCCGGCGCGGTGCCGCCGGTGACGGCCCGGGCGCGGAGCGACGCCTCCACCGTGATCGCGTCCTTGACGTCGCCGTCGATCAGTGGTGAGAAGCGGCGCAGCTCGGCGAGCGTGAGGTCCTCGAGCGTCTTCCCCTCGTCGAGCGCGTGCCGCACGATGCGTCCGACGATCGCGTGCGCCTCGCGGAACGGCAGGCCCTTGCGCACCAGATAGTCCGCGAGGTCGGTCGCCGTCGAGAAGTCCTCGCCGGCGGCGCGGCGCATCCGGTCGGCGCGGAACGTGAGCGAGGCCAGCAGGGGCGGCAGGACCGCCAGGATCGCGGCGAGCGTGTCGACGGAGTCGAAGAGGGGCTCCTTGTCCTCCTGCATGTCCGAGTTGTAGGCGAGCGGGAGACCCTTGAGCGTCGTGAGCACGGCGAGCAGGTTCCCGTAGAGCCGGCCGCTCTTGCCCCGGATCAGCTCGGCGACGTCGGGGTTCTTCTTCTGCGGCATGATCGACGAGCCGGTCGCGAACGCGTCCGCGAACTCGACGAACCCGAACTCCGCCGTCGCCCAGAGCGTCAGGTCGGCGACGAGCCGCGAGAGGTGCATGCCCGCGATCGCGGCGGCGGCGAGGAACTCGAGGACGTAGTCGCGATCGCTCACGGCGTCGAGGCTGTTGGGCGCCGCCGCGGCGAAGCCGAGGTCCTGCGCGAGGGCCTCGCGGTCGATCGGGAACGCCGTGCCGGCCAGCGCGGCGGCGCCGAGCGGCAAGACATCGGCCCGCGCGCCACCGTCCGCGAACCTCCCGCGGTCGCGCTGGAGCATGAAGACGTATGCGAGCAGGTGGTGCGCGAGGACGATCGGCTGGGCGCGTTGCAGGTGCGTGTAGCCAGGGAGCGGCGTGTCCACGCTCTCCGCCGCGCGCGCCACGAGGGTCTCCTGGACCCGCCTCAACCCCTCGCCGACGTGCGCGAGGACGTCCTTGAGGTAGAGGCGCTCGTCGAGGGCGATCTGGTCGTTGCGCGAGCGCCCGGTGTGGAGCTTCCCGCCGACCTCGCCGACCAGCTCCTGGAGCCGGCGCTCGACGTTGGTGTGGATGTCCTCGAGCTCGGGCCGGAAGGGGAACGTGCCGCGCTCGAGCTCGGCGCGCACGGCCTCGAGGCCCTTCACGATGGTGTCGCGCTCCGCCGCCGTCAGGAGGCCGGCGCGGAAGAGCGCCCGCGCCCAGGCGACGCTCCCCGTGATGTCGTGACGCCAGAGCCGCCGGTCGAAGGCGAGCGAGCTCGTGAAGCGCTCGGCGGTCGGGTGGGCGCTCTCGCTGAAACGGCTCCCCCAGAGCTTCTCCACGGCCGGCTTCGCCCGTCGGACGCCGCGCGTCGGGCGCCGGCCCGCGCCGCGCTTCACGGCAGGAGCGCGGCGATGTCGTCCATGATCCGCCGGGTCACCCGCTCGCGCGCGGCCCGCCGCCCGTCGCCGCCCTCCGTCGTGAACCGGCGCGGCGGGCCGAAACGCACCGCCAGCCGGCTCGGCCGTGGGATGTGGCACGCGCGCCCGACGAGGGCCTCGAACGTGCCCGCGATGCCCGCCGGCACGACGGGCACGCCCGAGCGCAGCGCGAGCAGCGCGACGCCGGGCAGCCCGCGCTCGAGCCGGCCGCGCACGCTGAACGGCCCCTCGGGGAAGATTCCGACCACGCCGCCCCCGGCGAGCCGCCCGAGCGCCTGGCGGAGCCCGCCGACGTCCGGCCGCTCGAGGCTGATGGGGATCGAGCCGATGTGGCGGTGGAAGAGCGGATGCAGCGGTGTCGCGCGCCACACACGCGGCATCACGATGAACCGGATCGGGCGCGGCGTCGCGAGCTGCAGCACGACGCCGTCCAGATAGTTGTGGTGGTTGGCGGCGACGATGCACGGCCCGGCGCCCGGCAGATACTCGAGACCTTCTGCCGAGAAGTCGAAGACGCGCTCGAAGAGCCAGCGCACCGGGCTGCGGAGGAGCCGCTGGACGAACGGCTCGGGCTCGGCGGGCGCGGGCTCCCGGAGGAGCCGGTCGGCGGCGAACGAGCGCGTCATGACGCGGGTTCTTATAGCACGGTTCAACGCTCGCGAGCGAGCCGGTACCGGGCGACGGCGGCGTTGTGCTGCTCGACCGTCGTCGAGAAGTAGTGACGCCGGTCGTTCATCGCGACGAAGTAGAGGTACTTCACCGGCGCTGGATCGAGCGCGGCCTCGATGGCGGGGAGTCCCGGGCTCGCGATCGGCCCGGGCGGGAGGCCGACGCGCCGGTAGGTGTTGTACGGGTGGTCCGTGAGGAGGTCGGCGCGCGAGAGGGCCCGCCGCTCCCGGCCGACCGCATATTGCACCGTCGGGTCCGCTTGGAGCGGCATGTCGAGCTTGAGCCGGTTCCAGAACACCGCCGAGACGAGTCGCATCTCGTCGCGCGCGACCGCCTCGCGCTCGATGATCGAGGCGAGCGTGAGGAGCTGGTGCACGCTGAGCCCGCGCGCCGTGGCGCGCGCGACGAGGTCGGGGCCGAGCTTCGCGCGCAGACGCTGGACCATGCGCGTGAGCATTTCCTCCGGCGTCAAGCCGCGCACGAACTGGTACGTGTCGGGGAAGAGATAGCCCTCGAGGCTCGGCGCCTCGACGGAGAGCGAGCGCAGGAACGCGGGGTCGCGGGCCAGGCGGAGCACGTCCGCCGCGCTCGCGAGCCGCGCGGCCTCGAGCGCCCGCGCCAGCTCGGCGACGCTCGCCCCTTCGGGGTGGAGCACCGTGTGCCGCTTGACCCGCCCGCTCTCGAGGAGCCGCAGGACCTCGAGCATGGTGGCCCCGCGCTCGACCTCGTACTCGCCGGCCTGGAGCCGCCGTGCACTCCCGCGCGTGAGGCTCAGGAGGACGAACCCGGTCGGGCTCTCGATCACCTCCGCTCGCCCGAGGCTCGCCGCGATCGAGAGGATGCCCGCGTGCGCCGGAATCTCCACGACGCGCGCCGCCGCGGCGAGTGCTGCCGCGCTGCCGTTCGTGCGCCAGACGAGCCACACCGAACCGGACGTGAGCGCGATCAGCACGAGACCCGCGACGAGACGCAACCGCATGATTCTATGAGTGTAACACCGAAGCTTTGGTATACTGGAGGGCCTGGGCCAGGCATCCAGCAATTTCGTACTGGCTCGAGGGGGTCTTCATGCTGGAGCTTCAACTTCCCGCGCGGCACGAGTGGGCGTCTCAGGACAAGACGCACGGCAAACTGGTCATCGAGCCCTTCGAGCCGGGCTTCGCGCTCACGGTCGGCATCGCCTATCGCCGCGCTCTCTTGTCGGCCATCCACGGCGCGGCGCCTACGTGGGTCAAGATCGAGAACGTCCTTCACGAGTTCTCCCACCTGCCAGGGGTGATGGAAGACACGCTCGACATCATGCTGAACCTCCGGCGGGTGGTCTTCGCGCTGCACGTCAACCGCCCGAAGATCCTCCGGCTGAAGGCGCAGGGCACGGGCGTGGTGAAGGCCGCCGACTTCGAGAAGGACGCCGACGTGGACATCCTCACGCCCGACGTCCCCCTGGCCACGCTCGACAAGGACGGCGTGCTCGAGATGGAGGTCTGCGTCGAGCGCGGGCGCGGCTACGTGTCGGCCGAGAAGCGCGAGCCCGAGGCGCTCCCGATCAACGCGATCCTCCTGGACGCCGACTTCTCGCCAGTCCAGCGCGTGAACTTCCATGTGGAGCCCGCGGGCGACCGCGAGCGGCTCGTCCTCGAGGTGTGGACCGACGGCAGCGTAGCGCCGACGGACGCGGTCGCCGAGGCCGCCCGGATCCTCGAGGACCATTTCACCCTCCTCGAGCACTTCCCGGAGTCGGCGCCGCAGGAGGAGACCGCCGAGCGCACCGAGGCCGGCCCCCGAACCGAGCTCAACGAGAACCTCTTCCGGAACGTGGACGAGCTCGAGCTGTCGGTGCGCGCGTCGAATTGCCTGAAGACGGCCAACATCCGCACGATCGCCGACCTCGTGCAGAAGACCGAGGCCGAGCTCTTGAAAACCAAGAACTTCGGCAAGAAGTCGCTGAACGAGATCAAGACGATCCTCGGCGAGATGGGGCTCTCACTCGGCATGCGTCTCGACCCCGAGGAGCTCGAGCGCCTGCGCGCCCAGTACGAGCGCGCGTACGAGACCTAGTGAACGTCGGGGGGAGCGGCGCCGCTCCCCCCGACGTTCATTAATCCGCGGCGCCCTTACCGGTAAAACCGGTTGCGCGGGCGAAGCCCGCGCTCGAACCCTGGTTTAGTCCGACCCGCTCCTAGAGCGCGACCCGGCGCTTGACGCGCTCGACCGCCTCCTCGGCCTCAGCCCGCCGGCCGAAGGCGGTCAGGCGGAAATAGCCCTCACCGCTCGGCCCGAAGCCCGACCCCGGCGTGCCCACCAGGTGCGCCTCGTTCAGAAGCTTGTCGAAGAAGTCCCACGACGAGAGCCCGGGCGGCGTCTTCACCCAGATGTAGGGCGCGTTCCGGCCGCCGTACACGCGGAGGCCCGCGGCTTCCAGGCCCTCCCGGATGATGCGGGCGTTCTCCATGCGGCCATCGATCGCAGACCGCACCTCGCGCTGACCCTCCTCGGTGTAGACCGCCGCCGCGGCGCGCTGGACGATGTAGGCGACGCCGTTGAACTTCGTGGACTGTCGCCGGAGCCAGAGCGGGTTGAGGCTCACCGGGCTGCCCGCGGCGTCCCGGCCCCGGACCTCCTTGGGGACGACGGTGAAGGCGCAGCGCGTGCCGGTGAAGCCGGCGAGCTTCGAGAAGCTCCGGAACTCGATCGCCACCTCGCGCGCCCCCTCGATCTCGTAGATCGAGTGCGGGATGTCCGGGTCGCGGATGTACGCCTCGTACGCGGCGTCGTAGAGGAGCACGGCGCCCTGGCGGCGCGCCCAGTCCACCCAGCGCGCGAGCACGGGGCGCGTGAGCACGGCGCCCGTGGGGTTGTTCGGAAAGCAGAGGTACACAAGGTCCGCCGGCCGATCGGGCAGCGGGGGCTCGAAGGCGTTCTCCGCGACGCAGGGCAGATAGACGACGCGGTCGTACCGTCCGTTCGCGTCGGGCGAGCCCGCGCGGCCGGCCATCACGTTGCTGTCGAGGTAGACCGGGTAGACCGGATCGGTCAGCGCGACCACGCAGTCGCCGGCGAAGATCTCCTGGATGTTGGCGCTGTCGCTCTTGGTCCCGTCGCTCACGAAGATCTCGTCGAGGTCGACCCGCACGCCGCGCGCGCCGTAGTCGTGCTTCGCGATCAGCGCGGTGAGGAACTCGTAGCCCGCGTCGGGGCCATAGCCGTGGAAGGACTCGGCGCGCGCCATCTCGTCCACGGCGGCGTGGAGCGCCTGGATGACGGCGGGCGGCAGCGGATCCGTGATGTCGCCGATGCCGAGCCGGATCAGCTTCGCCTCGGGGTGCGCCGTCTGGAACGCCTTCACGCGGCGCGCGATCTCGGAGAAGAGGTAGCTCGCCCGAAGCTTCAGATAGTGCTCGTTCACTCTCGCCATGGCGCTCGATTCTAGCAAATCGTCTCCGGGTCTAGGCAGAAGCGCTCGGCGGTGCCTGCGGCCCAGCGGGTCACCGTGAGCGCGCGGCCGTCGGTCTCGAGGATGAGGGCGCCGTCCGCGTCGGTGCGGTAGACGCGGACGCCCGCGTCGGCGAGCCGGGCGAGCACGCCCGCGTCCGGGTGGCCGTAGGGGTTCCGCGCGCCGACCGAGATGACCGCGACCGACGGGCGGACCGCGCGCAGCCAGGGCGCGGTGGTCGAGGAGCGCGAGCCGTGGTGGGCGACCTTCAGCACCGTCGCGTCGAGTGGCGCGCCCGCGGCGACGAGCGCGTGCTCACGTGCCGTCTCGATGTCTGCGGTCAGCAGAAATGACGCGAGCCCGTACTCGATCCGCAGCACGATCGCGTCGTCGTTGCGGCTCCTGCGCGAGGAGGCGACGGCCGGAGGGCGTGCCCCCTCCTCGACCACGCTAGCTTCAGTTGCCGGGGCGGACGCGTCGGGTGCGTGAGACCCGGCGACGCCCAGAAGCCACGGGTCTCGGAGGGGGCCCGCCCCCCGGCCGTCTCCGGGGCGCAGGGGCCGGACGCGCGCCTCCTCGACCACGCTCGCTTCCGATGCCGGGGTGGACGTGTCGGGTACGTGATGCCCGGCGACGCCCCGAAGCCACGGGTCTCGGAGGGGGCTCGCCCTCCGGCCGTCCCCGGGGCGCAGGGGCCGGACGAGCGAGATCATCGCGCCGCCGATCCAGCGGGGGCCGCGGGCGAGCGTCGCGGCGTCCCACGTCTCGGCGATCCGGAACCCGCGCTGGATCGCCCGCATGCCGCCGGCGTGGTCGGCGTCCGGGTGCGTGACGACGGTGGCCGCGAGCCGGAGCACGCCGCGGTTCCACAGGTAGGGCGCGACGACGCGCTCGCCCGCGTCGAGGCGCATCGCCCCGCCCGATCCCGCGTCCACGAGCACGGCCCGGCCGTCGGGCCCCTCGAGGACGATCGCGTCGCCCTGACCGACGTCGAGCACCGTGATGCGGAGCCGGCCCTCGGGCGGCCGCAGCAGCGGCCACGCCTCGAGCGCGACGGCCACGGCGAGGAGCGCGAGTGCCGTCGCGCCAGCCGCCTGGCCGGCCCGCGGCTGGCTCTCGCGCACCCGCCACCAGCGGAGGCCGAGGCCGAGCGCCGCCGCGTAGCACAGGATCGCGAGCCCGGGCGGCGCCGGCAGGTGCACGACCGCGCCGGGTACCGCGGCGGCGAGCGCCACGACGGCGCGGAGCGCCAGCAGCACCGGCCAGACGGCGTCGAACGCGACCTGGGCGACGGTCGCGCTCGCGAACGCGAGCCCCACCCCCAGGAGTCCGACGACGGTCGCGAGCCCGGCGAGGGGCACCACGCCGAGGTTCGCGACCACGCCGATCGTCGAGAGCTGGTTGAAGTGGGCGAGAGTGATCGGCAGCACCGCGAGCTGAGCAGCCAGGCTCACGCCGAGGGCGCCGCCCACGAGCCCGCGCGGCAGCGGGGCCGCGATGATCCCGGCCGTCGCCGCGAACGAGAGCTGGAAGCCGGGGTCGAGGAGGTCGCCGGGACGCAGGGCGAGGATGAGCAGCGCGGCCAGCGCCAGGCTGTTGGCGACCGCGGCCTCGCGCTCGAGCAGGAGCGCCGCGAGCACGAGCACCGCCATGATCACGGCACGGAGCACCGACGGCTCGGGCCCGACGACCGCCGCGAAGCCGCTGACGAGCCCGATCGCCACCACGGCCGACGCGCGGCGGTCGAGACGAAGGAGCTTGCAGAGCGCGAACACCGCGGCCGCGAGCAGCGCCACGTTGAACCCGGAGACCGCGAGCACGTGATAGACGCCGGCCCGGCGGAAGCCGTCGTCGAGCTCGGGCGGGAGGCCCGTGCGCTCGCCGAAGAGCAGGCCGGCGAGCAGCGCGGACGACGCGGGCGGCAACGCGCCCGCCAGCGCCGCGAGCGCGCGGGCGCGAACCCGCGCGGGCCACGGCGGCTGTGGAGCCTCGAGCGCCACGAGGCGCTCGGCGCGCGTCGAGCCCGTGACGTGGATGCCGTCGCGCGCGAGGTGCGCCGCGTAGTCGAAGCCGTCGGGGTTGTGGAAGCCGGTGGCCGGAAAGAGCCGCAGCTCGGCGGCGATCCGCTGGCCCGATGCGAGCGGCGGCGGCGGGCCGTGCACGGTCGCCTGGATCAGGCCCACACGCGGCGCGCCGTCGACGCGCTCGGCCGCGATCAGGAGGCGCGTGCGCTCGGGCGCCCACCGGACGGGCGCCGCGGCGAGCCGGCCCTCCACGTGCGCGATCCGCGGCAGCTCGAGCCGGGCGACGTGGTCGGGCGGCAGCGGCGGCGCGGCGCCGCGCAGCGCCCCGAGCGCCGTCACGCCCACCAGGAAGGACGCGGCCGCCCAGAAGGCGCGTCGGACGCCGAGCAGCGTGATGCCCGCGACGATCGCCACGGCCCACGTCGCCCACGCCAGGTCCGGACGCGTCCACGGCGCCGCGGCGATGCCGGCGGCGAAGCCGGCCGCCACGGGCACGAGCGGCATGCGGTCGACGGTCACTCGGCGATCCTCACCAGTGCTCGCAGGCGCTCGATCGTCTGGCGGGGCAGGCCGCGGACGCGGCGGAGGTCGTCCACGGCCCCGAAGGGCCCGCTGGCCTCGCGCGCGGCGACGATGCGTGCGGCGAGCGCCGGACCCACGCCGGGGAGGCCGACGAGCTCGGCGGCGCCGGCGTGATTGAGGTCGACCGGCGCGGGCTCCGCCTTCGTCGCCTGCGAACGCTGGCGCGGGGCGACGCCCGACGGCGCCGCGCGCGGGAGCGCGCCGACCGCCCGGCGCTGGGCCGTGGGGCTCTCCGGCGCGTCGGGCGCGGCCAGCCGCTCGAGCTGCTCCACGCGCTCGACGAACGAGGGATGCGCGCGGCGCCAGTGGCCGACGGCGAGACCCAGCCCCGCGGTGAGAAGGACGACCAGCAGGACGAGGAGCTGGTGGCGCGTGTAGGGCGTCATGGGCCGACGATCCCACGCGCCCCGTCGCGCGGCTAGAGTCGAAAGTTTCATACAGGTCCCTGGCAGTTGACAGCGAGGCGATGCTGGTGTCATCGGAGACTCCAGCCGAGGAGGTCGCCATGATCACGTTCACGATCAACGGCAGACGACGGCAGGTTGACGTCCCGCCCGAGATGCCGCTTCTCTGGGTGATCCGGGAAACGCTCGGGCTGACGGGAACCAAGTACGGGTGCGGCATGGCGCTCTGCGGCGTCTGCACCGTCCACCTCGACGGCGCCCCCGTCAGGACGTGCGTCACGCCCGTGTCGGCTGTCGCCGGCAAGAAAGTGACCACGATCGAGGGGCTCTCCGACAAGGGTGATCACCCGGTCCAGCGCGCGTGGACCGAGGTGGACGTGCCACAATGCGGCTTCTGCCAGCCCGGGCAGATCATGTCGGCCGCGGCGCTTCTCGCGACCAAGCCCTCGCCGACCGACGCCGACATCGACGACGCGATGTCGGGCAACATCTGCCGTTGCGGGACCTACCAGCGCATCCGCGCCGCGATCCATCGCGCTGCGGCCCTCAAGAAGGGAGGCGCGTGATGAAGATCGACATCTCCCGTCGCGCCCTCTTGAAGGGCGGCCTCGCGGTCGGCGCGGGGCTCAGCATCGGATTCCCGGTCGTCCAGGCGGCCCGACGCGTCGCGAGCGCTCAGACGCCGGGCGTATTTGCGCCCAACCAGTGGCTCCGGATCGACCGCGATGGCGTCGTGACGATCGTCAACTCGGTGCCCGAGATGGGGCAGGGCTCCCTGACCACGACGTCGATGATCATCGCCGACGAACTGGACGCCGTCCTCGACAACGTGCGTGTCGAGCAGGCGCCGGCCAATCCCGCGCTCTACAAGAATCCGGTCACCGGCAACCAGGCCTACGGCGGCAGCCGTGGTGTCCGCGACCACTTCGACATGTGGCGCAAGGCCGCGGCGGGGGCGCGGGAGAT
>Ga0209156_10001300_pt1 | contig 20465 bp, 17 predicted proteins | sample GraSoiAngelo_124_FD_185881 | JGI IMG/M metagenome (GOLD analysis project Ga0209156, IMG submission 185881) | Grasslands soil microbial communities from the Angelo Coastal Reserve, California, USA - 14_0927_05_20cm (SPAdes) (version 2) | ecosystem: Environmental > Terrestrial > Soil > Grasslands...
CTTCGTACAGGTCGACGGGAATGCTGTGCAGCGCGGCCATGAAAATGACCATGTTGTAGCCGAAGTTCTTCCACACCGCGAACAGGATGATAGCGGGCAGCGCCCAATGCGGATCGCCCAGCCAGTCGATCGGGTGAATACCGACGTGAGCGAGCGCATAGTTGATGAGTCCATAGCGCGTATGCAGCAGATAACGCCACACGACCGCCACGGCCACCAGGGTCGTCACCACCGGCGCGAAGAACGCGGTGCGGAAGAACGCGCTGAAGTACGCCAGCCGCGAGTTAACGAGCAGCGCGCTCGCGAGCGAGGCCGCCAGCGACAGCGGCACCCCCACCGCGACGAAGTAGCCGGTGTTGGCTACCGCCCGCCAGAACTGCGGCGCGTGCAACAGCTGGCGATAATTGTCGAGCCCGACGAAGCGCAGATTGCGGATGTCGGCGAGCGCATAGAGGTCGAAGTCGGTGAGGCTGACGATCAGCGCCGACAGCACCGGGACGAAGAAGAACACCGTGATGATCAGCAGCGCCGGCGCGGCGAAGGCCCAGCCAGCATGCCCGACTCTCACGGCGTGCGGCCCCGGTCGAGCAGCCAGCGCCGCTTCTGCAGAACGGCATCGACCTCACGGTCGAGATCCCTCGCCCCCTCCTCGACCGAGAGATCGCCGTGCACGACGCGCTCGGCCATCAGACGCATGTCCGTCACGATGCGCTCCCACTCCGGCACCTTCGGCTGGGGCTTCACCCGCTCGAGCTGCTCGCGGAAGGCGCGGGCGTAGAGGTTGCCGGCAAGCTCCGGCGCGCGCCAGGTGCTGCGGCGCGGCGGCAGGTCTCCGGTCAGCTGGTAGAAGCGCTTCTGGGTCTGCGGCGAGGACAGGAACTCCAGCAGCAGCCAGGCCTCCGCCTTGTGGCGCGAGCGGCGAAAGATCACCAGGCTCGCGCCGCCCGCGATGGAAGCGCCCGGGCCATCCGGCCCCGGCATGGGCGCGGTCATCCAGGTGTCCTGCTGCTGCGGCGGCAGGCGGCGCGTGAATTCGCCGATGTTCCAGGGGCCGGAGATGTAGAAGGAAAAGTAGCCGCGCCCGAGCTCGTTCCAGACGTTGGAGATCTGCGTGCTGTCGACCGGCGGCGCCCACTGGCGCTGGAAGATCTCGCGGTAGAAGCCCAGGGCGCGATGAAAGCCGGCGCTGCGGAAGTTGCCGTAGCGACCGTCCGCGCGCAGCAGCGGCTCCGGCTGCTGTATCGAGAGCACCAGTAGCGTATCGAATTCATTCAAGGGCAGCAGCACGCCGTAACGCTCGGGCCCGACGAGGGCCTTGATGGCCGCGAGCATGCGCGACCATTCCTCCCAGGTCCTGGGCGGCTCGGCAAAGCCCGCCTGCGCGAGCAGGTCGCGTCGATAGAACAGCAGCCGCGTGTCGATATACCACGGCACTCCGTAGAGGGTGCCGCCAATGATGTTGGTGTCCCAGATCCCGGGGAAATAGTCGCTCGCCTGCACGCTCGTCGAGCGCGCCAGACTCTGGTCCAGAGGCTCGAGCGCCTTGAGCGCGACGAACTCCGGGATCCAGGTATTGCCGAGCTGACAGAGGTCCGGCGTGGCCTCGCCCGCGAAGGCGGTGAGCAGCTTCTGATGAGCGGCGGTCCAGGGCAGCTGCTGGATCCGTACCTCGATCTCGGGATGGAGCTTGGTGAATTCGGGCAGTAGCTGCGCGATCACCGCGCCCTCGCGGCCCATCGCCCACACGCTCACCAGGCGCCGCGGGGGCTCCGGGGAGCCGCACCCGGCGGCGCACAGCAGGGGCAGGAGGACCGTAAGCAGCCCGCGTGGCAGGCGACGGCTCCTGCCTGCGGTCACGGGGTTGGCGCGAGTGGACTCTGCGCCAGCAGCGCAGCAGCAGTGAGGGGATTCTGCACCAGCGGGTATTGCTCGGGCGGACCCGGCGGGGGTGGTGTCGGCCCGAGCGGAGGCTGCTCGAGCCAGCCACCCGAGAATCCGGCGCGCTCCAGGCCCTCGCGCACGTACGAATTGCCGTGCATGACCCGCCACACCAGCGCCGAACGATAGTTCTCGATCATCGCCAGTATCGGTCCCTGATCGATGCCGATGTAGTCCTGGTCAACCCAGCCCGGGAGCGTCGGCTGTGGTGGGCTCTGCGGGCCGGGGAAGCTGGCGTTGAACGCGTCCAGGAATCCGTACGAGGAGTAGATGGAGGTGCCAAAGCGGTGGTACATCTCGAGCGCCGCCGGCAGCACGATCTCGGGCGCAAAGGGGAGCGAGCTGATGGCGGCGGTTGGAGCGATGGTGCCGTCGTCGACGATGCGGCCCAAGGCCACGCCGCGCGCGGCGTACTTCAGGAAGCGGCGATCCCCACCCAGATTCGACTCGCGGGCAGGTCCGGGGCCATCGGAAGCGCTCATGCCCCACACGTTCTTGCCATATCCCTGCCATTGCTTCGGATTCGCGATGGCGTACCGGCGCTGCGCGTAAGTGGCCCGGCGGCTGTTCTCGAAGTAGTCGAGTCCATGCTCGCGCATGTACGAATCCTGAATGCCGCGGAAATCCACCCATACGTGCGTGTACTGGTGGCCAAAGAGGGGCGCGAAGCTCAGGTAGGTCTGGTCGTAGAGCGTGCCCCAGTACTTGTCGTAGCTGCTGGTCCACAGCGTCCAGGCCTGCTCGTCGACGGGGTGAGTGGGGGAGCCCAGGGCGAGCAGGTAGACGAGCATCGCCTCGTTGTAACCGTTCCAGTCGCGGCGCGCGAACCCCTCTTCCGGGGTCCAGGCAAGCGCGACCGCCGGCGGGCGCGGCTGGGCCCAGGTCCAGTCCACCCGGCGGTAGATCTCCTCGGCCAGCGTTCTGATCTCGATCTCCTGCGGATCATCGCCGTCGAAATACGTCTGGCAGAAGAGCATGCCGGCCAGCAGCAGCGCGGTGTCGACGGTGGAGACCTCGCTCTCATTGGAGCGCGCGCCGCTGCGCATGTCGATGAAGTGATAGAAGAACCCGTGCTGATTCACTTCGCTGGCGAAGAAGCGCAGGGTCGCGAGCACGCGCTGGCGCGCCGCCTCCCGCGAGATGTAGCCGCGTTCGACGCCGATGGGGTAGGCGGTGAGCCCGAAGCCGACCGCGGCGATGCTGGCGAACGAGGGCGTCGGATAGCGGTCGGGAATGAGGCCATTCCTGGGGTTACCGGTATCCCAGAAGAAGCGGAACGTGCGCTCCTCGAGATCCGCGAAGAACGGATCCAGGGGCACGGAATGCGAGGCATCGGCCGCCGGATACGCATCGCGCAGCACCCCGATTGACTCGGGCGCCGGGGTTGCCGAATTGTCGCCGAACCCGAAGCCTACCGCCGCGATATTGGCGAACGAGGGCGTCGGATAGCGCTCTGGAGTGGGGCCATTCCTGGGATTGCCGGTCTCCCAGAAGAAGCGGAACGCACGCTCCTCAAGATCCGCGAAGAATGGGTCCAAGGCCACGGGAAGCGGCCCGATTGAATCCGGCTCAGGCGTTGGCGAACGGGCGGCGGCATCCGCGTCCGGTGCCGGCGGCAGCGGATTGCCGGCTGCGCCGGTGCGACCGGACAGGAGCGCGCAGATCGCCAGCAGGACCGGCAAGACCTGACGTCCCCGGGATGAAGCCCCGTGCGTCGGTTGGTAGCTGCCCATCACTCGCCTGCCTCCTTGCAACGTGTTCGACCCGAATCCGCGCCGCAGGAGGCGCGCACGACCAGCTCGACCGGCACCGTCTCGACTGACGAACACCCGTCGGCGTCCGGGTCGGCGATGGCAACGACCAGGCTCTCGAGTGCACGCCGTCCCATCTCGGCGACCTCGACGCGCACCGTCGTCAGCGGCGGATTGACGAAGCGGGCGAGCGGAATGTCATCGAAACCGGCGAGCGCGATATCGTGCGGAACCCGCACACCGGCTTGGGTGAGGGCGAACAGGCACCCGATCGCCATGGTGTCGTTGGCCGCGAACACCGCCTGCGGCCGGGTGTCGCTCGCGGCGAGCGCCCGGCCCGCAAGATAGCCCGACCGTTCCGTGAAATCCCCGTCGATGACCCGCGCTACGCAGCCGGCGCCGAGGCCCGCACGATAGCCGCGCGCTCGCTCCAGCGATTGAAAGTCGTTCGCCGGGCCGCGGATGTGGGCAATGTCCTGGTAGCCGGCGGCCACCAGGTGTGCGGCCATGGCGCGCGCGCCACCGAAATCATCGACCACGAACGCCGCCCCGATGCCGGCGGGCTCATGGGTGTTCATGAGCACCGTCGGCAAGCCGCTCGGCAGCGCGTCCTCCAGGCTCGCGCCGCCGATGTACGGCGACATCATCAGCAGACCGTCGACGCGCCCGTTCATCGATCGCAGCGCCTCGGCAGCCTCCGCGTTATTGCCGTGCGTGCTCGAGACCAGCAGGTGCAGGCCGCGCGCCCGCGCCGCGCGGTCCACGCCGCGGATCAGCTCGGAGAAATACTCCCCGTGGATATCGGGCAGCAGCAGCCCGATGGTGTGGGTACGGCGGATGATCAGGCTGCGCGCCGCGGCATGTGGCGTGTAGTGCAGCCGGCTCGCGGCGCGCAGCACGCGCTCGCGAACGTTCGGGGTCACCGAGCTGGAGTTGTTGAGGGTGCGGGACACCGAGGCGATCGAAACCCGCGCCCGCCGCGCCACGTCCTTAATCGTCGCTGCCACACGCTCTCCGCAGCCGGGATGTCGCACATCCCGGCGCCAAGTAAACGTTTTCAGGAAGTCTAGCGAGCGCCTCTTGCGGGTGTCAAACTCGTCCCGGGCTCGAGTCGACCTATTGGGCCTCAGGCACGTAAGAACAACGCTTTTTGTGACGCTGTTCGCAAGCACCGTGATCGCTGGCTGCGCGGCGCGCCAGACCTGGGTGCTCGCGCCAGGTCAGCATCCGCCGGGCCATGATCGAGGTGATCAAGGCGTGCGGGGGCGATGCGCGCGGCGCAAGCCGGCCGCCCCGCAGTTAGACCGGAGCGGCCGCAGTGCTCGCTAAGCACGCACCGCTGTCGGCGGTCGCGTTCAGAACTTCGCGCTCAGCGTCATGCGTAGCGTCCGCGGAACCCCCACGATATTGCCGATCGGGTTGTAGGCCACCGAAGTGTGGCTCACGACCCCGTTATCGCCACCCCCGGTGTAGTCGTTATAGTTCTTGACGTTGAAGAGGTTCAGCACGTCGACGCGAACCGATAAGGTCGACACGTCGCGGACGTCGAAATTCTTGGTCACCTCCATATCGAGGCTGCGATAACCGAGGCCCGGCGGCGTCGCGGCAAACGGCTGGCAAGTGCTCCCGGTCGGAAAGTAAGGCGGCGTATTGTCCAGACAGGTGAAATCGTTCCACGGAGTCGGTGTCTCGACGGTGAATTTGGCGGCGATGATCACGTCCCACGGGATGCCGACCGAACCGGTCATCACCAGGCGATGTTTGGGCACGGCGTTCGAGGCAATGAAGGGATACTTGCCGATGGTCGCCTCGTCGAACGCGTAGTGCTCGCCGATGGCGCGATTCTGCGAAGCGCTGGTGTAGGTGTAGGCGATCGTCGCCCCCCAGTGCGATACCGGCGTGAAGGGCTTCTCGGCCGACAGCAGCAGTTCGGTATTGCGGGTTTCGATCCCGTTGTTGCCGATGATCAGGCTCCCGAATCCCGGAACCGGGTTGTCGAACTGACTACCGCCGTTCACAAAGAAGGCGCCGTTCGGGTGGCGATTGCCGAGGCTGAATACGAAGCCATCGTAGCTGTTGATGCGTGCGAGGGAGACACTGGTGTTCCAGTCGCCGACCCGGTTGCGGATACCGAGGCTGAACTGATCCGAGTAGGGAACCTTGAGGTTGTTGTTCAGCAAGTCGACCTCGGCGTGCGCGTTCGAGGCGGCGACCAGCGCCTGCAGGTTCGATAGGCCGTTGAGGTATTTCGGGTCCCACGCCACGCAGGTCGGCGAGGCCATGCACGGATGGTCGGGCGGCCTGTTGAAGAAAATCGTGAATTGGGGCAACGCCTGCTTGGTCTCCTCCAGCTGCAGGTAGTCGAACAGATCACGGTCGTAGGAGCGACCGACTCCGCCGAAGATGACGTGCCGCTGATCGGCCTGCAGGTCATAGGAGAACCCGAGGCGCGGCTGAATCTCGCCGGCGTACGCCGAGCGGTTGTGCCCGTTGCTGATGTAGTCGTTGACGTTCACACCCCCGAGCGCCAGGGCCTGTGCGTAAGTCTGACCCGGTGTCAGCGGGTTCGGGTTCGGGCCGGTGAGCGCGGCCACCACATTGGCGGGCGTCACGAAATCCAGGTAGGACGGCGTGCGCTCGTAGTCCCAGCGAACACCGATGTTCAGGGTCAGCTTGTTGGTGGTCGCCCAGTCATCCTGCAGATAGACGCCGAACTGTTGATTGTCGGAAGTGGCTACCGGATTCAGGCCCGGCACCGGATCGGTGAAGAACGCTTTGTAGGGAATGCCCGCGGTGCCGGTGGCACTGACGTCGTAGTAGAACTGCGGGTTGATGTTCGCGGCGTCCTGCGCCGTGAGCTTCACCCATTTGTACTTGATGCCCGTCTTGACCGTGTGATCCCCGGTCCACCACTGCAGGTGGCTGAACGTCAGCTCGTCCCCCACCGAGTAGCCCTTCTGGCCCTTGTTCTGAGTGGCCCCGGGGGTCGCTGGACCTGTGGTGAGGACCGGCTGGTCGTTGCCGGGTGCGAGCTGGAACGTGTATTGCTTGCCGTTGCCGAACGCGCGTGCCGTCGGCGAGTCGAACGAGTCCTCGTACGTGACCAGCACGTCGTTGAACCAGCGGTCGGCGCTGCGCTCCCAGCGGGCATCGATGCGCGTGTCGTCATTGAGAACGTCGATGCTGGCCGACGGCGCGATGAAACCCGGACTGTCTCCACTTTGGTCTTCGCGGCGTACTTTGGCGGTCAGCACGAAGCGATCATCGGTGGTGGGCTCCCAGTCCAGCTTGCCGAAGTAGAGGTTCTCGTCGAAGGACTTGCTCGCCGGTCCGAGTTCCGCCAGGGCGCTCGGCGGCAGTTGAGCGACGATATTCGCCGGCGCTGCGTTTCCGGGAGTGATCGCGATCGGCGTGGTGAATCGCTTGGCCTCGTACGTCACGAAGAAATGCAGCGCGTTCTGGATGATCGGTCCGCCGAACGCGAACCCGAACTCCTTGTCCTTGGAGGGGGTCTTGATGTTCGGGTTCGAGGCGAGTTCCGAGGGCGTTTCGGCTCGGAAATTCTGGCCGGTGTAGGTGCCGAAGACCTCCCCTTCAAACCTGTTGGTGCCGGACTTGGTCTCGGCGGTGACCGCAGCGCTCGAGATCTGGTCGTACTCGGCCTTGTAGTTGGAGGTGATCACCTTGTACTCGCCGATCGCGAGCTGCGGGAAGGGATTGCCCTGGGTGAAGAACTGCCCGCTGACGCCGCCCTCCTTGACGTAGTTCTTCTGGCCCACGCCGTCGATGTACACATTCACCGAGGTGGTGTTCTGCGCCCCGCCCTGGAGCGAAGTGTTGCCGCCCGCGTCGACCTTGAACTGCATGCCCGGCACGGTGTCGGCGAACTCGAGGAAGTTGCGGGTGAGCTGCGGGACGGTCTCGATCTGCTGCTGCGAGATGATGGTGCCGATCTCGGAGGTCCTCACCTCGGCCAGGCGCTGGGCCGTGCCCGAGACCGTGACGGTCTCCAGCTTCTGGAGGTCCAGCACCGCCGTGGTCGCGACGTTCAGCGTGACGGTTTGCTGCGTCCCGGGCCCCGCATCGACGTCGTAGGTCCCCGCCGGCAAACCCACGATGGTGTAGGTGCCGTCGGAGCCGGCCTTGGTATGGCGCGTGAGGCCGGTGTCGACGTTCTTGGCCGTGACCTCGGTGTCGGCTTCGGCCTTGCCCTGCAGGGTGGCGCCGGATTCCTGCGCCCAGGTCACGCCCGGCGCGCCGGCCGCCAAGGCGAACGCGGAGACGATCAACGATGCCAGCAGACTGCGGCCGCCGTGTAATGGCTTCTTCATTTGCTCCCCCTGTCGAAATCGATCCTCTCGCCCCTACGATGCGCTGCCCGAGCGGATCGGGCGCCCGTGGGACGCGGGTGGTGGTCGCGCGCCGCAGGACGCCCGCGCCACAAGTTCCGCGGGCACCGTCTCGGTGGTTGTGGGCGCGGCGTCGGGCGCCTCGATGTGGAGGCGAGTCGCTCGAGGGCGCGCGCTCCCAGCTCCGCCATGCGCACGCGCACGGTGGTGAGGGGTGGTGATACGAAGCGCGCCATGGGAATGTCATCGACACCCGCCAGTCGCTCGGTGGCGTCGAAGTTGTCCACGGGTCCTGAGATGAACGCGATGCGACGGTGTCCGACCGCCGCCAGATGGCCGACCATCACGCGTGCGCCACCGCGGTCGTCAATGCAGAACGCGGAGTGCCGGTAGCCGCGAACGGGCGTGTTCATCAGCACCGCCGGCGTATCGGCGACCGAGAATGCGCTCCCGAGTCGCCTCCGAGACGTTGCCGTGCCCGTTGATCACACGCGACGCGGTGGCGGTGGATACCTGTGCCTCCCGCGCGACGTCCTTGAGGGTCACGCCCATTCCCTCCCCCGGCCGACGTGCAAGCGTTTACATCTCGTATGTAAGTGCTTGCCCAAAAGCGCGATGGAGCCTACTCCTCCCACCCGGCATGTTCAAGAAATGGTGCCGGCACGATGCGTTGTCGAGCACCTCACGCCAGGGCTGCCGCTGCACGCGGTGTGACGCGCGCTGTGCTGCGGTGCGATTCGCTCGATTGCCACACGCGCTGCCGCACGCGGTCACGCGGCCGGCGATGGCCCAACCCTGATGGAAGGCGCATAGTCACGGCCATGATTCTGGGAATGTCCACCGGTGCCTTTACCCTCCTCCACGTGGTGATCAGCCTCGTCGCCATTGCTTGCGGCGTGTTGGTCACGATCGGCCTGTGGCGAGCGCAGCGGATGCCGGGCTGGACGGCAGTCTTTCTGGTAACGACGATCGCCACGAGCCTCACCGGATTCTTCTTTCACTCGAAGAGCTTCGGCCCCCCGCACGTGGTGGGCGTCATCTCGCTCGTCATTCTCGCGCTTGCGCTCATCGCGCTCTACGGTTACCGGCTGGCCGGGGCCTGGCGCTGGATCTACGTGGCCGGCGCGCTCGCGGCGTTTTACCTGAACGTATTCGTGGCGGTCGTGCAGGCATTCCAGAAGCTGCCGCTCCTCAAGGCGCTCGCGCCGACCGGATCCGAGCCGCCCTTTGCGGTCACGCAACAGCTCGTGCTGGCAGGATTCATCGCGCTCGCTGTCATCGCGGCCAGGCGATTCCATCCCAGCGCGCCTGCCCCCGCGCAGGGTTGAGGAATGCATGGACCGGCATGCAGCCTTCGAGCTCACCGTACCCGTCAGCCCGATCGATCACCTGACCGGCGCCGAGCACGCCGCGGTGACCGTGGTCGAGTACGGGGATTTCGAGTGCCCGAATTGCAAGCAGGCGCAGTCGGCGGTCAAACTCCTGCTCGAGCGGTTTGACGGTCGGGTCCGGGTCGCCTTTCGCAACTTTCCGCTCGAGGACGTGCATCCTCACGCGCTGGCAGCGGCCGAGGCCGCGGAGTGCGCCGGCGGGCAGGGGAAGTTCTGGCCGATGCACGACCTGCTGTTCGCCGATCAGACACACCTGAAGCCGAAGGATCTGCACGGCTACGCGCAGCGGCTCGCCCTGGACATGGCGCGCTTCACCGCGGAGATGGACGATCACGTCTACCTGCAGCGCGTGCGCGAGCACCTGCAGAGCGGCGTCGACAGTGGCGTGCGCAGCACCCCGACGTTCTTCGTCAACGGCAGGATCGAGGACGTCTCGTTCGGCATGCGGGCCCTGTTTGACGCAGTCGAAGCGAGGCTGCAGCCCACCCGCAGCAAGTGAGATTCGCCGGTGCCGGGGCACGCGGCGTTCAGCTCTGTGGCTGCGGCGGCTGCGGCGATGATCGATCTTCGCGGCGCTGCTCGGGCGGCGGGTCCTCCATGACCTCGTACCAGATGGCGTTCAGTACGCCGAACGCGAGCGCCAGCCCCAGACCGAGAATCCAGCTGAAGTACCACATGGTTGTAGTCGCCCCCGATCAGTAGTCGCTCCCGATCAATACAGGCCCGCGTGCCGCCGGATCTCCTCGAGCGTGATCCGGCCCCTGAGGACGCGGAACACCCACGCGGTGTAAGCCAGGACCACGGGCAGAAAGACCGCGACGAGCACCAGCATCAGGAACAGCGTCCGCGCGCTGCTCGAAGCATCCCACACGGTCAGGCCCTGGTCGGGCTGCGAGGACGACGGCATGAGGAACGGGAACAGTGCGATCCCCGCGGTCAAAATGGTCCCGGCCAGCGTGAGGCAGCTCGCCAGGAACGCGAGGCCGGGCCGACGCACACCGAGCAGGCTCCAGGTCACCCCTGCCGCGAGCAGCGCGATCGCGGGCGCCAGCCACAAGGTTCCGTGCGTGCGGTAATTCACAAGCCACGCTCCCTGAATGATCACCACGTGCTTGGTCAGCGGATTCGACGGCCCGAGCGCATGGACTTCCGACACGATCCGATGACCGGCCATCGAGCTCGCCACCCATATTCCAGCCGCGACGAAGCAGACCGCGTACACGAGGGCCGCCGTACGCCCGAGCGCCGCTGCGCGCACCGACATGGGCTCGCCCACCTTGAGCGCGGCGTACACCGAGCCGTGCATGATCAGCATGGAAAGGCTGACCACCCCGGCGAGCAACGCGAAGGGGTGCAGCAGCCCGAAGAATCCGCCCGTGAAGACCGGCCGCTGCAGCCCATCGAAATGAAACGGCAGGCCGAGGAACAGGTTTCCGAACACCACCCCGAACAGCAGCGCCGGGACAGCGCCGCCGATGAGCAAGGCCCAGTCCCAGGCGTTGCGCCAGCGCGGATCGGCGATCTTGTTGCGGAACATGAATCCCACAGGCCGCAGGATGAGGGCCAGCAGCAGCACGAACATCGCGAGGTACAGGCCCGAGAACGAGGCCGCATACAGTAATGGCCAGGCCGCAAACGCCGCGCCGCCCGCCAGGATGAACCACACCTGGTTGCCGTCCCAGACCGGCTCGATGGATTCGAGCAGCGCGCGTCGCTCCTCATCCGTGCGCCCGAGGAAGCGAAACGTGGCGCCGATGCCGAGATCGAATCCGTCCATGATCGCGAAGCCGATCAGGAGTGCGCCCAGGATCAGCCACCAGATCAGGCGCAGGGTTGCATAGTCGGGCACGGCCCTCTCCTGTTCACGACACGCCGACCGGTGTGCGCTCGGGCGGCCAGTAGCCGAGTCCGTCCGGTCCGCGGCGGATCATGCGCACCAGCAGGTACACGTCCACGACAGCAAGCGCAGAGTAAAAGACCACGAATGCGGCGAGCGACAGCCAGACGTTGCTGACCGGTGTCACCGACACGCCGAGAAACGTCGGCAACAGCCCGTCGATCGACCACGGCTGCCGGCCATACTCGGCGACGATCCAGCCGAGCTCCGCGGCGATCCACGGCAGCGGCAGACTGAGGAACGCGGTGCGCAGGAACCAGCGGTTCTGCTCGAAGCGGTGCCGGGCGGACAGATAGAACGCCGTGGCGAACAGCAGGATGAAGAACAGGCCGAGCCCCACCATCACCCGGAAACTCCAGAACAGCACCGGCACATCCGGCACCGTTGACCACGCGGCCTCCTCGATCTGCCGCGAGGTCGCGGCGGACGGGTCGCCGACGTAACGCAACAGCAGCAGCCCGTAGCCAAGATCCTGCTGGTGCGCTGCGAAGCGCGCCTGCGCCGCGGCGTCGGCCGGATCCGCGCGCAGCGCCAGCAGCGCCGCATGTGCCTCGATGCCGCTCTCGATGCGCATGCGGGCCCGCGCCACCAGATCGAGAATCCCCAAGACCGGCCGATCGATGGAGCGCGTCGCGATGAGTCCCAGCAACCACGGCACCTTCAGCTGCGCGTGAGTGGTGCGGGCCTGCACGTCGGGAAATCCGAATACCGTGAAGCCCGCCGGCGGTGCCTCGGTGCGCCATTCCGCCTCGATCGCCGCGATCTTCATCTTCTGGTTGTCGCTCGCCAGGTACCCGGATTCATCTCCGAGCACGACGACCGAGAGCGCGCAGGCGAGGCCGAAGCTCGCCGCGACCGCCATCGAGCGCCTCGCGATGTCGACGTTGCGGCCGCGCAGCAGATACCAGGCACTCACCGCGAGCACGAATACCGAGCCCACGACGTAACCGGCGGCCACGGTGTGCACGAACTTCGCCTGCGCCACCGGATTGAAGAGCACCTGGCTGAAGGAGAGCAGTTCCATGCGCATCGTCTGGGGGTTGAACTGCGCGCCGACCGGGTGCTGCATCCAGGCGTTGGCGATGAGGATCCACAGCGCCGAGAGGCTCGAGCCGAGCGCCACCAGCGCGGTCACCGCGAGATGCCCGACACGGGAGAGCCGCTCCCAGCCAAAGAAGAACAGGCCGACGAACGTCGCTTCCAGGAAGAACGCCATCAGGCCCTCGAGGGCGAGCGGCGCGCCGAAGATGTCACCGACATAGTGGGAGTAGTAAGCCCAGTTGGTGCCGAACTGGAACTCCATGGTGATGCCGGTCGCAACTCCCATGGCGAAGTTGATGCCGAACAGCATGCCCCAGAAACGCGTCATGCGTTTCCAGATTTCCCGCCCCGTCATCACGTACACCGCCTCCATGATCACCAGGATCATGGACAGTCCGAGCGTCAACGGCACGAACAGGAAGTGATAAAGGGCCGTCAGCGCAAACTGCAGGCGCGACACGTTCACCAGGGCGAGGTCAATCATCGCTGCGCTCGCGGCCCACAGGGTTTGCCGTCGGCGCGATCACGACCGAGGGCGTCACGGCGAATCGCCGGCTCGCCGCCTGCCCGTCCACGGGGCTATGGTGCGAAGGCGAGAAAAACACCCACCACAGCAGCGCCAGCGCCGCGACCTTCAGCGTCATGAGCCAGGCGAGCTCGCGCCGCAGCGTGCGGCGCCATCCCGGGTGATTCATACTGGTTTCCGCCGCCATGAATCTTAGCGCCGTTGGCGCGGTTTTGGTCGGCTCCAGCCGTGGGTATCGGCTGCGCCGCGACCAGGATCCGGTACCAAACTCTAACCCACGGCCCGGGCGGCCGGCACTGCTCGTCAGGGGCGATCGAGCAACATCACTTCGACGACGGTGCCGCTCCCGGCTGCCCGGGCACCGGCGGGACGGCGAATCAGTGCGTTGGCCGCGGCAAACACCGACACCAGCGAGGTGTCCTGATCGTCAAATGGGCGTGCCCAGCTGCGCGCCTCGGCGTCGGTGCGCACCAGGGCGCGCAGGTAACACTCGTTCGCGCCACTGTCAGCGACCTCCCCGTCCAGCCGCGCCGCGCCAGTGGCGGTCGCATCGGACTCGCGCGCCAGCAGCGCCTGCAGCAGCGGCCGCAGGAACAGCTGCGCACACACCATGGCTGCCGCGGGATTACCCGCAAGCCCCAGGACCGGCTTGCCGCCGATGGTGCCGAACCAGGTGGGCTTGCCCGGCCGGACGGCGATGCGCTGCACGGCGATGGTGAGACCCAGGCGCTCGAGCGACTGCTTGGCGAGATCGTGAGCCCCCACGGATGCGCCACCGATGATCACCGTAAGGTCCACCACCTTCAGACTGGGTTCGACGGCCGCGGCGATGGCCGCCGTGTCGTCGGGCCGTGCGCTGATCCGAATCGGCTTGCCGCCCCAGTCCTCGATCATCGCGCCAAGTCCGAAACTCACCGAGTCGAAAATCTGCTCGGGTGCCGCGCGCGTGCCCGGTGGCACGATCTCGTTGCCGGTAGCCAGCACTGCGACCCGTGGTTGGCGTGTGACGCTCACCGCACCGACGCCCGCCGCGGCGATGAGTGCGACGTGACGGGCGTGCAGCCGGGTGCCGCGCCGCACCAGCAGGTCACCCGCCTTGAAGTCAATGCCCGCCGCGCGGATGTTGGTGCGCAGCGGCCTGGGGGCGTCCAGCCACACGGTCCCGCCCTCGCGTCTGGCACGCTCCTGGGGAACGACGAGGTCCACGCCGTCGGGAACCGGTGCGCCGGTGAAGATGCGTACCGCACCTGCGGCGCCGACCGCACCGCCCGCGTACCCCTTGCCGGCGAGCGCCTCTCCCAGCACGGTGAATCGGCCCAGCGCGAGGTCGGCCGCCCGCACGCCGTAACCATCCATGGCCGAGGAGCGAAACGGCGGCTGCGCCCGCGACGCCAGCAGCGCGTCGGCCAGCGTGCGCCCGGCGGCGGCTTCGGTGCCAACCAGCTCCGGCGGGAGGGGCGCCACGGCGGCCAGCATTTTCGTGCGGGCGACCTCAACCGTGTCGCTGCCGGAGGCCGGGTCAGCTCGATCTGCAGGCATCGCGTGAGATCCGCGTCCTAGGTTTCCTGGAAGCGAGGGATGACTTCCACGATCGAGCACGGGCGGTGACGGCTGTCGAGCTGCGGGCAGATCAACCTGTCCCAGCCGTCGCGGCAAGCACCGTTGGATCCGGGCAGCGCGTAGATCACGGTACCGCCGGCAATCCCCGCACAAGCCCGGGATTGCATGGTGGAGACCCCGACCGTTTCGTATGAGGTGAGATGCCACAGCACGGCGAACCCTTCGAGCTCCTTGTCGAGCAGCTCCCGCACCGCCTCCGGTGTGACGTCGCGCCCGGTCAGGCCCGTGCCACCGGTGCTGATGATCACGTCGACGTCACGATCGTCGATCCAGCTGCGCAGCTGCTGTTGAATGTGCGGCTTGCTATCGCGCACCAGGGCGCGCGCCGCCAGGCGATGGCCCGCGGCGACGATGCGCTCGGCGAGCAGGTCCCCCGAGGTGTCCGTGGCCGCCTCGCGTGAATCGGAAATCGTGAGTACCGCGATGCCGAGCGGGGTGAAGGTGCGCGCGGGGTCGATCCGGCCGCCAGGCATCAGGCTCTCCGAGGTTTCACCGGCGCTAGCTTACTCGATTGGCTCGCCGGCGGCCCCTCGGAGGCCCCGGCGCGCCATTCGCTACGCTTCCTGTCGGCTGAGCGCTATCGTGCGGGCGAGCAGGTGAGTAAGACCATACACCGCGTCGATGTGCGGTGTGTGCGTGCCGGTGAGACGGCCCAGCTCCACGACCGACCCGACGAGGGCTTCGAGCTCCGGCAGGCGCCCTGCCTCGATATCCTGCAGCATCGAAGTCTTGTGCTTGCCGACTCTTTCGGCGCCGGCAATACGCTTCTCCAGGCTGACGCGAAATACGATGCCGAGTTTGTGCGCGATGGTCTGCGCCTCGGTCATCATCGCCGCCGCCAGCTCGCGCGTGGCCGGAAACTGGCAGATGTCGGCCAGTGTGGATCGGGTCAGCGCGCTGATGGGATTGAAGGTGAGATTGCCCCAGAGTTTGAGCCAGATCTCGGCCCGGATGTCCTCGAGAACAGGCGCCTTGAATCCGGCGCGCGCGAAGCATTGTGAAACCCGCCGCACGCGCTCGCTGCTCGTGCCGTCGAGCTCTCCGACCGGAAAGCGATGACCCTCGATGTGCTTCACGACCCCGGGGGCGATGAGCTCGGTGGCCGGATACACCACGCAGCCGACGACTGTCTCCGGGGGGATCAGCCGGGCGATGATGCCGCTCGGATCCACGCTGCGCACCACGCCGCCCGCCCATTCACCGCCGTGGTGGTGGAAATACCAGTAGGGGATGCCGTTCTGCATGGTCACCACGACCGTCTCGGGGCCGCACAGATGCGGCACATCGTGGGCGACCGCCTCGAGCTGGTGGGCCTTCACGGCGAGAATCACCAGCTCGTGTGCGCCCGCGGCAACGCAGTCCCGGGTGGCCATGACGTTGCTCGCCACCTGCTCGGTGCCGTCGGCGAGGATGAGCCTGACGCCGCGGCGCTGGACCGCCTCGAGATTCGCCCCGCGTGCGATGAAGGTGACCCGCTCGCCCGCCAGCGCCAGCTTCGCGCCGACGTAACCGCCGATAGCACCGCAACCGATGATGGCGACCTTCATCGCGCTCCCTTCTTCTTTGGTTTGGCGACCGGCGGGTTCTTTGGCGACCGGCCGGGCCGGCGCGGACCGGCGAGCGGCGATCAGTGGGACGGAGGATATCTGCAGCGCGGCAGCCGTGTCGCTGCGCCGGGGTACTGCTAGTCCTGTAGACAGCGGTCCTTGGCGGTGAGCACCAGGTTGCGCAGGAACGCCTTCTCGTAGACCCGCAGCAGGTGCGGCTGGCTGCGCTCCACGTAGGCACCGACCACGTCCCGGTCAGGCGCGACGCTCACCAGATGACGGAACGTCTGCGCATCCCATCGCCACGGCAGTTCCAGCTCGCAGAACGCGCGGTTGTAGGCCTCGAGTTCCGCGGCGAGCAGCTCGCTCGTCGCACCGGCCGACACGCTCTCGCCGCCAACCTCTGACATCGTTCTCTCCCTTTACCCTGGAGCCAGATTACCCCCGCTCGTACCAGAAGAAAAATTAAAGCTTTCTATCGCAACCATAAGCTTTTCAGAATACCTGGGTGCGGGTATGCTGGCGGCGAATGAAGAACGTGACGCTGCGCCAATTGCGGGTGTTCGCGGCGGCAGCCCGGCACATGAACTTCTCGCGTGCCGCCGAAGAGCTGCACCTGTCGCAACCGGCGGTGTCGACGCAGATCAAGGAGTTCGCGTCCCACGTCGGCTTGCCGCTGTTCGAGCGCATCGGCCGCAAGACCTACCTCACCCCCGCCGGCGAGGAAATGCTGCAGTGTGCGCGGGCCATCACCCAGCGCATCAAGGAGGCCGAAGAGGCGCTGGCGCAGCTCAAGGGGGTGACCGGCGGTCGCCTCAACGTCGCGGTCATCAGCGCCGGGGACTACTTCTTTCCGCGGGTCCTGGCGGCCTTTGGCGCCGCCCATCCGGGCATCACGTTCAATCTCACGGTGCACAATCGCGAGGGCCTGCTGCGCCAGCTCGCCGACAATCTCACCGATCTCGCCGTAATGGTCCGGCCGCCGCGCGATATGGACATCATCGCCCTGCCGTTCGCGCCGCACCCCTACGTCATCGTGGCGGCCCCGGGACACCCGCTCGCCCGGGTGCGGCAGATACCACGCGCGGCTCTGAACCGCGAGCGCTTCGTGCAACGCGAAGCGGGATCCGACACCTGGAATTCGATGCGCGAAGTGTTCGGTCGGCAGTTCTCCCGCCTCAACATCGCGATGGAGATCCACAGCACCGAGACCATCAAGCAGGCGGTGGTCGCCGGCTTCGGGATTGCATTCCTCTCCGCCCACACCATTGGGCTGGATCTGCTGGCCGGCAACCTGGTGGTGCTCGACGTGCAGGGCTTTCCGGCCCTGTTGAACTGGTATCTGGTGCACAACCGCAGCAAGCGCCTGCCGCCGGTCGCGGCGGCGTTCAAGGATTTCCTGATGCGTGAGGGCGCGCCGCTGATCGAGCGCCTGGTGCACTTCGAGCTGTCGGCCCCCCCGGCGCGGGCGCGCCCGCCAGCCGCTGCGCTGGGGGCGCCACGCAGCAGACGAGCGCGCAGCCGCCGCGCGAGTCAATAGAGGAAGTCGCAGTAGCGTTCGACGTGCGCGGCGAGGTCGAGCGTGTGCTGGCGCGTCAGCCGCTCGGCCAGCTCGGTGTCGCGCCGCTCGAGTGCTTCGATGATCTTCAGGTGATCGATGATCGAGCGTGCCGCGCGTCCGTTCTGCGAGATGGTAGCCCGGCGGATCGCGCGCACGTGCAGGAACAAGTTCTTGGTCGCGTCCGCGATGAGTCGCGAGCCGCCCAGGCGGATGATCATCTGATGAAAGGCAATGTTGGCGTCCGAATACTCGTCGAGATGCTCCGCGGGCGGGGAGCTCTGGAACTCATCGAACAGATGGCGCAGCTTGCTGATTTCCGCATCCGGTGCATGCAGCGTCGCCAGGCGCGCCGACATGCTCTCCAGCGCCGCCCACATCTGGATCATCTCGATGATCTCGCGCTTGGATTTTCGGACGATGAAGATCCCGCGGCGTGGAACCGTCCTGACAAAGCCCTCCTGCTCCAGGATCGACAGTGCCTCGCGCACCGGCGTGCGACTCACGCCGAGCGCCTGCATCAATTCCCGCTCATCGAGTCGCAGGGGCTGGCGCTCGCTGTATATGTCGGTGCTGGCGATGGCGTCCTTGAGCAAGGTGTACGCCTGATCGCGCAGGCTCACGGAATTGAGGGGAGCGAGCGCGAGCCGCCCCACGGGTCTGTGCTTGCGCAGGAGCGCCGCGATCGCCCTCATTCAGCCCCCCTGTTCTCCTCAGGCAGTTGCGCACCCTTCAGGCAGTTGCGCACCCTACTCGATCAACATCAAAGAGATCAAAAACACGGATACCCGGGTTCCCCGACGACCCGAGCCGGAACGCATACGACACGGTACAAAAGGCTTCCGATATATCAGATATCACTGCAGGGCATTTCTCCCCAAATTGGTGCACCGATAGTCGGGTTTACCCTCCCGCCCGTATTGCGCGGTCCCCTCCACGCTCACGCTTGCACGGTTCCAAGCCCTCGAGACGCAGTATTGACAAGGCCGAGATATATCACATATGGTCCGCCGCAGTTTAAAAAAAACGCTGATCCCATGCACCTTTTCAGGGCCTCAATCTGGTGCCGACGATCCGATCGAAGGGTCCCGAGGCGCGATCTGATCCCACCGGCATGAGGGCACCTGACAACAACCCATCGCGCAAATTCACGCCAACCGGCTGACGGTTCAAACAAACGACGAAGGGGGAGCATCGATGGCTACCGATTCAAATTCTCAAAACACCTCAGTCTTCGCCAACCCCTGGGCGCAGTTGATCATCGGCCTCATCTGTATGGTGATGGTCGCCAACCTGCAGTACGGCTGGACGCTGTTCGTCGGCCCCATCGGCACCAAATACGGTTGGACCAAGGCCGCGATCCAGGTCACCTTCACCATATTCGTTCTGTTCGAGACGTGGCTGGTACCCGCGGAAGGGTACCTGGTCGATCGCTTCGGACCGAAGTGGATGATCGTGGTCGGCGGCCTGCTGTGCGGCCTCGCATGGACGATCAATTCCTTCGCCGATTCCCTGGGAATGTTCTATTTCGCCGCGGTGCTCGGCGGCATCGGCGCCGGTGCCGTGTACGGCACGTGTATCGGCAATGCCGTGAAATGGTTCCCGGGTCGGCGCGGGCTCGCGGCGGGTCTGACCGCGGCCGGCTTCGGCGCCGGTTCTGCGGCGACCATCATCCCGATCGCCAAGATGATCAAGAGCTCGGGCTACGAGCACACCTTCCTGACCTTCGGCCTGTTTCAGGGCATCGTCGTCGTGATCGTCGGCCTGCTGATCCTCGCCCCGTCGGCGAGTTTCTTCGTGGCGGCCCCGAAGTTGAGCCCCGGTGCAAGCCGCTACCAGGCGAAGCCGCTCGAGATGCTCAAGGCCCCGGTCTTCTGGGTGATGTATGTCATGTTCATCATGATGGCGGCGGGCGGTCTGATGGCGACCGCCCAGCTCGCGCCGATCGCCAAGGACTTCAAGGTGGCTGATATCCCGGTGAGCCTGATCGGCATAACGCTCCCGGCGCTGACCTTCGCTCTCAGCATCGACCGGATACTGAACGGTCTGACCCGGCCATTCTTCGGTTGGGTGTCCGACCACCTCGGGCGTGAACAGACCATGTTCATCGCCTTCCTGATCGAAGGCGCGGGCATCATCGCGCTCGCCAATTTCGCCAGCGACCCGGTGGCGTTCGTCCTGCTGAGCGGCCTGGTGTTCTTCGCCTGGGGTGAGATCTACAGCCTCTTCCCGGCTACCGTCACGGACACCTTCGGCGCCACGTACGCGACGACCAACACCGGCCTCATGTACACCGCGAAGGGCACAGCCTCGCTGCTGGTACCGCTGGCCAACGTGATGGTCGCCGCGAAGGGAAACTGGCACGCGGTATTCATCACCGCCGCCACCCTCAACATCCTGGCGGCGCTGATGGCCATCGTGGTCCTGAAGCCCATGCGCGGCGCGTACACGAATCGGACCGCCACCGTTGGTGCCGCGAAGCTGGCGACGGGCTGACGCCTGAAGAGGGCGCGCTGCGCTGCGCAACCACGGCGGGTGCGTTGGCAGAATCGTAACCGTCGCGGACTTTGTTACGAATGGAGGCATCCATGCTCGAGACGGCGACCAAGACTACCGACGACCGCGCCACGACGACCGCGGAAGACACGCTCAAGCGGAAAACCCGCGACGCCGACGTCATTTCCGGCGGGCACCTGGTCGCCAAGGCCCTCAAGAACGAAGGCGTCGATACGATCTTCACCCTGTGCGGCGGGCACATCATCGACATCTACGATGGCTGCATCGATGAAGGCATCCGCATCATCGACGTGCGCCATGAGCAGGTCGCGGCTCACGCCGCGGACGGTT
>Ga0209156_10001303_pt1 | contig 20429 bp, 21 predicted proteins | sample GraSoiAngelo_124_FD_185881 | JGI IMG/M metagenome (GOLD analysis project Ga0209156, IMG submission 185881) | Grasslands soil microbial communities from the Angelo Coastal Reserve, California, USA - 14_0927_05_20cm (SPAdes) (version 2) | ecosystem: Environmental > Terrestrial > Soil > Grasslands...
CGCCGCGCCGGCGACGACGATGTTCTCGCCGAGCTTGGCTGCGAGCTCCTGACGCTCCTCGTCGAGCTGCTCAACGGCGGTGGGGCCGTCGCGCTCCACCGCCTCGAGCACCTTGGCGGAGAAGGCGGAGAACTCCTCATTATTCGAGACGGGCTCGGTCTCGCAGCCGACGGCGACGATGACGCCGCGCTTGCGGTCGTCGGCGAGGCGATAGCCGACCGTTCCCTCAGTTGTTTCGCGGCCCGCGCGCTTGGCGGCGCTCGCGAGCCCGCGCTCGCGCAGCAGCGTCTTGGCGGCCTCGAGATCCCCATTTGTGTCCTGCAGCGCCCGCTTGCAGTCCATCATCCCCGCGCCCGTCTGGTCGCGGAGCTCCTTGACGAGAGCCGCTGAGATCTTCGCGTTCCCTTCCGTCACTCTGAACGCTCCGTCGAGGCCTCGGCGGGAACGGGCGGCGAGGCGACACCGGTCGCGACCTCCTCGCCCGCGCTCTCCTGCGCGCCGATCTGCTCGTAGGCGGGGTCTTGCGCGACCTCCTCGGCGCTCGGTCCTTCGGTCTCCTCGGGCTCGGGGGTGGGAGCGGCCATCTCGGCGGGCGTCACCTTCGCCTTGCCGGCCTCGATCGCGTCGGCGATCGTGCGGATCACGAGCGAGCACGAGCGAATCGCGTCGTCGTTACCCGGAATCACGTAGTCGGCCTCGTCGGGATCGCAGTTGGTGTCGACGAGCGCGATGATGGGCAGGCCGAGTCGCCTCGCTTCCCGCACGGCGAGCTGCTCCTTGCGCAGGTCGACGACGAAGACCGCGTCGGGCTGCTTGCGCATGTCCGCGACGCCGCCGAGGTTCGTATCCAGCTTCTCGAGCTCAGCGAGCATCGCGATCCGCTCCTTGGGGGGCAGCAGCTCGAGCTGATCCTCGTCGCGCAGCCGGCGGAGCTCGTGCAGGCGCTCGATCCGGTTCGAGATCGTGCGCCAGTTGGTGAGCAGCCCGCCCAGCCAGCGATGGTGGACGTAGGGCATACCGACGCGCTGAGCATGCTCGGCGATCGCGTCCATGGACTGCTTCTTCGTGCCGACGAAGAGCATCGAGCCGCCGCGCTCGGCGAGGTTCCGCGAGAACGCGGCCGCCTCCTCGAGGTGCTCGAGGGTCTGCTGGAGGTCGATGATGTAGATGCCGCCGCGCTCCCCGAAGATGAATCGCTTCATCTTCGGGTTCCAGCGACGGGTCTGATGGCCGAAGTGCACTCCGGCTTCCAGAAGCTCTCGCATGCTGACGACTGCCACGGGCTGAGGCCCCTTTCTGTTGGTTTGCTGCTGTGTGCTGCCGGCGGAAACCGGGTGGAACCGGGCGTCGTCGGCGCCGGCACCGCCACCCTGCCGACCCGCCGGGTCGGTGGCGAAAAACCGCTGCATCGTACCAGCGCGGCCACGAACCCTCTTTAGAACTCAGGCTGGCGTCCGTTGTTGCCGATAGCAGCCGTGTGGAGTCGGTGTCCGCCGAGACTTCAGGACCGCTCGCTCAGCTTGCCGATGAAATTCGGACGGAAGCATGGACTCTCGCGCTGTCCGTGGTCGAAGAAGGGCTTCGAGAGGACACGATTCCGCCGCTCGCCCGCCTAGGTCGGATCGGACAGCTCGGCGACATGCCGACCTTCATCGCCGAGCTCGCTGAGCATCTCGTCCATCCCAAGCCTGAGCGCCTGCACCGCGGGAGCCCGCTCGCTGCGCTCGTCCGGGACCATGCGCGCGAACGCGAGGCGCTCGGCTTCGCTCCGCGCGACATCGTCACCGAGTTCCTGGTCCTGCGGCGCGTGCTCTGGCGACTGGTACTCGACCGCAGCACCGACTTTGAAGCCAGCGACGTCTTCGTGTTCGAGGAGCGCCTGCACGCGATGATCGACAGCCTCGTTACCGAGTGCGTCGTCGCCTACTTCGACCGCGCGACCTCGGAGCTTGCGCACAAGGCCCGGCACGACCCACTCACCGATCTCCTCAACCACACCTCGTTCACGCACGAGCTCGAGCTCGAGCTCGAGCGCGCGAAGCGCTACAGCTCCAGCGTCACGCTCGTGTTCTTCGACGTCGACGACTTCAAGGAGATCAACGATGCGCACGGTCATCCGGCGGGCGACCAGGTGCTGAGGCGTGTCGCCCAGCTACTGCGGGCCGAGCTACGCCGGTCCGATCTCGCCGGCCGAATGGGCGGCGACGAGTTCGCGGCCCTGCTCGTCGAGTCGGATCCGAACACAGGCGAAACGTTCCTTGACCGTCTCAATGCTGGTCTTTCCGAGCTCGAGTCCGGCGAGGCTGGGGTACCCCTCGCGATCAGCGCCGGCCTGTCGCGCTATCCAGAGGATGGCGAGGATACGGGGACGCTGTTCGCGGTCGCCGACAGGCGCCTCTACGAGGCGAAGCGCGCCAGCGTGGCCTGAAGCTCCGCGGGAAGGGGCGATTCCGTCTCGACGCGCTCGTCGCCGAACGGGTGCGGAAAGCTGAGCCGATTCGCGTGCAGGAACTGGCGGCCCAACTCGGGGTCCGGAACGCCGTAGACGGGATCGCCGACGACGGGCAGGTCGATCGCCGCCAGGTGCACGCGGATCTGGTGCGTCCTGCCGGTCTCGAGGCGAAGCGAGAGCAGCGCATGGCGCGGCAGCAGCCGTTCGAGCTCGAAGTGCGTGATCGCCTCCCGCGGGGAGTCCGTGTCGAGGGACTGCCGGAACGGATCGTGGCGGTCCCGGCCGATCGGCGCCTCGATCCGGCCGCTTCGCGAGCGAGGCCGGCCGCGCACGAGCGCCAGGTAGCCGCGCTCGAGCAGCTTCTTGCGGACGAGGTCCTGCAGCTTGCCGTGGGCCTCCTCAGAGCGGGCGACGACGAGCAATCCCGACGTGTCGCGGTCGAGGCGATGGACGATGCCGGGTCGCTCCGCCGCGTCTCCGCCGGCGATCCCCCGGGCGAGCAGGGCCTGCACCAGCGTCCCGCCCGCGTGGCCCGCGGAGGGATGGACGACGATCCCGGCCGGCTTGTCGACCACGAGCAGATGCTCGTCCTCGTAGGCGATCCGCAGCTCGCGTTGCTCCGGCTCCAGCGCGACGTGCTGCCGCTCCATGATCTCCACCTCCAGCCGCTCGCCGCCCTCGAGCCGGTGGTTCTTCGGACGCGGCTCGCCGTCGACCCGCACCGCTCCGGCCGCGAGCAGGCGCTCGGCCTCTCCGCGCGAGGCGACCTCGGGCAAGGTCGCGACGAACCGGTCGAGCCGCTCGCCGGCAGCTTCGGCCGGGACGTCGAGCGTTACTGCGATCGTCGCGTGTCGCCGAGCAGGATCGCCGCGAAGAGGATGGCGACACCCACGACGATGAAAGTGTCCGCGAGATTGAAGGCCGGCCAGTAGCGGAAGTCGAGGAAGTCCGTGACGTGGCCGAGGCGGATCCGCTCGACGAGGTTGGAGGAGCTCCCGCCGATCAAGAGGCCGAGCGCGACGGGCAGCACCGGATGGCGGGCCCCGGAGCGCGCGAAGAAGACGAGCATCCAGCCGACCGCGAGCGCGGTCAGCGCGGTCACGAGCGCGGTCGCGTTCGCGAACAGGCCGAAGGCGATCCCCGAGTTCTGCACGTGATGAATCGAGAACGGCCCGAGCACGTGCACCCGATCGTCGAGCGCGAGCTGGCCGGCGACGATGTGCTTCGTTGCCTGGTCGGCGAGGACCGCCGCCGAGACGACGAGCCCAAGGCCGATCCACTGGGGCCAGCGCGCCGCGAGCGAGCGTGTCGCCACCGAGATCGGCGTCAGTGCGTCGGTGGAAGAGCCGACGCGGACGTCCGCCGCGCGCGGTTCGCTCAACTGGCTCAAGGCATCACTTGCGATGCCGTCCAAGAGGTCGCGCGATTCACTCGCGCGACCGCTAAATCCGGATGTTGGCACGGCTTTCGCATGACGTGTGACCAGGGCGGGACTTCAACGGCGGCCCCCGCGCGCATCCGCGGCGCACAGGGTCGCCCACGGGAGGTGCTCGAGGCGCTCCGGCTCGATCGGGTTGCCGCACGTCGAGCAGATGCCGAACGTCCCATCGTCGATGCGCTTCAGCGCCGCCTCGATCTCCCGCAGGACATTGCCGGAGTTCTCCTCGAGCGTGTAGTCGATCTCGCGGTCGACGGTCTCGGTCGCGATGTCCGCGAGATGGTTGTCGCCGGGACCCATCGCGAGGTCGCCGGTGATCTCGTCGGGCGCGCCCGGGCTCTCCTTGTGCAGGTAGTCGATCGCGTTCCGGACCTTCTGCCGCTCGTCCTCGAGCCGCGTGCGGAAATGCTCGGTGTCGATTTGCGTGCTCATCGTGACTACCTTGGCTGCCCGAGCCGCCGCTCCGCCTCGGCGGCGTCGACGCCGGTCAGCTCGACGATCTTGTCCCGGCTCGACGGGCCTGATACGAGTTTCAGATTCACCTGCGGAAGTCCGACCCGCTCGGCCAGCAGCCGGAGAACGGCGTCATTCGCTTTCCCGCCCTCTGGCGTGGCGGTGACGCGGACCTTCCACCCTTCCCCGTGCCTACCCACGATCGCATTCGAGCGCGCCCCCGGAGAGACGCGCAGGCGTAAACGCGTAGAACGCCCGGCCATGCGCCAAGTATAGATTTACGCCGCTTCGGCCCGGGGCTGCCCTTCAGCGTCCCGGTCGGCGTCGTCGACCGCGTCCAGGGCGGCCCCCAGAAGGGCCTTGATCCGGTGCGTCTCGGCCCCCAGCCGTTCCCGCTCCGCGAGCGCGTCCCGAGTGATCCTTCGCGCTTCCGCGTGCGCCTCCTCGAGCACGAGCGCCGCTTCGCGGCGGGCGTGATCCTTGAGTTCGTGCGCGGCATGCTCGGCCGTCGTCAGCGTCGAGCGGAGGAGCGTCTCGAGCTCGCGATGGCGCTTCAGGTCGGCCTCTAGCTGCTCGATCCGATCCGCGTAGTCGGCCCGCTCGCGCCAGACGGTCTCGAAGGACTCGACGACCTCCTCGATCGTGCGGTCGACGACAATGGGTACATAGCCGAGCAGGCCACGCTTGAAGCGGACGTGCCTCAGCTCAACGGGTGTGTAGGCCATGACGGCCCCTCCTTTCTGAGTCAGACGCTGTCGAAAATCGCGTCGACCGCGGTTTTCAGGATGATCAGGACGATGACCGCAACGACCGGTGAGAGGTCGAGCGGCCCGAACGAAGGAAGGATGCGGCGAAACAGAGCCAAGTACGGTTCGCAGACATCGCGGAGGAAATCTTGGATGCGGCGAAGCCACGGTGAGTACGGCAGCCTGACCCACGAGCTCAGGACGTAGATGAAGATCAAGAGGATGTAGACCCAGATGAAGTCGTCGATGAACCGGTTCGCCGAGGACGCGGCGTCGAAGAGCAGGATCGATCCGGGGCTGGAGCCCATGCTTGACGGTTTCGTGCCGGGCGCGCCTGTTCCTACAAGTCAGGCCTGATTGAAGAAGCCGCCCGACTCGAGCAGACGAGCGCGCTCCTCGGCCGACACCTCGACGTTGCGGGGTGTCAGCAGGAACACCTTGTCGGCGACGCGCTGCATGCCGCCGTCGAGCGCGTAGGTGAGGCCGCTGGTGAAATCGATCAGACGCTTCGAAAGTTCCTGGTCGGCGCCCTGCAGGTTGAGGATCACCGGGATCCCCTCCTTGAAGCGGTCCGCGATCTGCTGGGCGTCCTGGAAGGTGTGCGGAACGACGAGATGCACGCGCACGGAAGGCACGGGCGTCGGCCCGGGGATCGTCGCGACCTCGGCGCGTCGCTCGCGGCGCCTGGGCCTCGTGACGGCGCGTGGTTCCTCGGCGTCGGGGTCGGTCCAATCGTCGAATTCCTGTCGCCTGCTGCGCGGCGTCAGGCGGCGGACGTTCGGACGCTCGCTATAGGTGCGCTCGAGCTCCTCCTCGGTGACGTAGCCGTCCTCGTCCCACTCGTCGTCCTCCTCGGCGATCCCGAAGTAGACGAGGGTGCGATTCCAGACGTCTGCAAAGCCCATTTCCAGCGGGATCTTAACGCCGACGCGAGAGCAGGGCTGATCGCCAGCGCTGTTGCGCGTCCGGAGGAGATGGACACCCCGGCAAAGCCGGGATGTCCTCCAGGTCGGCGTCGCAAGCGAGCGCCTTAGCCGCGGTAGAGCACGGAACCTATTCGGATCAGCGTTGCCCCTTCCTCGACCGCGACGCGGTAGTCCTGGCTCGTGCCCATCGAAAGTTGGCGCAATCCACGTTCGGTCGCGAGCTCGCGTAGACGGCGGAAGTAGGGGCGCGAGGCCGCGGAGTCGCCGGTCTCGGGCGGCATCGTCATCAGGCCACGCACGTCGCTGTACGCGGCAAGCAGCGCGTCGAGCTCGGCTTCGCCGACGCCGGACTTCGTCTCCTCACCGGAGAGATTGACCTCGGCAAGCGCCGGGATTTCGAGCCGCTTCGCGGCAGATTCCGACGAGAGCGAATGGACGAGCTCGCAGATCCGGTTGACCGTCTTCGCCTTGCGGCTCTGCAGGTGGCCGATGAAGTGCCAGCGGAACGTGTCGCCGTAGACGGCGTGCTTCGCCTCCAGATCCTGGGCGCGGTTCTCCCCCACCACCTCGATCCCAGCCCCGGCCAGAACGGCCATCTCCTCGACAGAGACGTACTTCGTCGCGGCGACGATTGTGACGGCGTCGCCGACCTCGGCCCGGATCCGCTCGTAGCGGGCACGAACCTCGTCAGGCAACAAGCGCGAGCACCCCTTGCACGCCTCGCGGCTTGCCGTCGCGCCGGTGTGAGAAGAAGAGCTCCGGATTGCAGGCCGTGCAGAGGTCGAGCCGCTCGATCCGGGCAACGCCGGCCTCCCGCAGCAGTCGTTCCGCCGCCTGCCGGAGATCGAGCTTGCGCCCGCCCATGATCCCGGCGCCAAAGCGCGCTCGATACGGGGCCGCGACTTCCTCGCCGACCTCGTAGCAGCACGGGCCGATCGACGGTCCGATCGCAGCCGCGACGGTCCCGCCAAGCGCTCTGATGCCGGCCTCGATGACGCCGTCGAGAATCCCGATCCGGCCGGCATGTAGGACGCAGACCCCCGGCGCAGCGCCGTTTGCTCGGGCAAGTGCGATCGGCAGGCAGTCGGCGGCGAGCGCGAGTACGGGCAACCCGGACTCCTCGGTCCACAACCCGTCGCCGCGGCGATCGCCGCGCCGGCCCGACTGCGCGCGATGGACGACGGTCGAGTGAACCTGGTAGTTGAGCGCGAGCCGCGCTGGGTCGGCGTCGATTTCGGCGCATGCACGGCGGCGGTTCTCGTCGACGCGGTCGACGTCGTCCCCCGTCTTGCGGCCGAGGTTGAGCGACGCGTACGGCCCGTCGCTGACTCCGCCGGCGCGGGTCGTGAAGACCACCTCGTACGGCCCGGGCGCGTCCCAGCGGATCATCCGCTGATGAGCTCCCGCGCCGCCTCGAGCTCCGACTCCCGCCCGTCGAGCTCGCCGTTCAGCTTTCGACGGCGCAGCTCGGCGAGTACCTCCCCCACCCGCGGCGACTCGCTCAGCCCGAGCGCGGCCAGGTCGCTGCCGGTCACCTCGAGCCGGATGTCGCGCAGGCCGCGGAAGTAGTCGTGCAAGGGCTCGAGCTCCGTGAGCGCGAGTGCGAAGAGCGGCGCGTCGGGCGCGTAGCGGTCGGCGAGCGCGACTGTCTCTGCAGGCTCGACGTCGCGGTTGCGGAGCCGTTCGACTATCCGCGGCCCGACCGTGACCGCGGCGGCGATCTGCTCCGCATCGCGCCGCCGCATCTTCAAGCGCTGCAGCCAGTCATACACCTCGTCCGGCGGCAGCTTCCGTGCCAGAGCGATCAGAGCGAGCCGCCAGGCGGGGACGTCGAGCTCGTACTGCTGGGCGAGGGCGCGTAGACGCGCCAGCAGCTTCACGGCCTCGTCATCGGCGGCGAGGTGAGGGTGGATCGCCTTGTCGGCGCCGAGCTCGGCGAGCCGGAGGATCGAGTGCTCGACCTCTCCCTCTTCGAGCAGCGCGACGAGCTCATCGCGGAGGCGGGCCGAGGAGAGGTCGCCGACGAGCCCGATCTCGATCGTGCCGCGCGCCAGTCGCACCGTATGCTCGTCCATCCGGAAGCCGTAGCGGTTCTCGTAGCGGATCGCGCGGAAGATCCTCGTCGGATCGTCGATGAACGAGAGGTTGTGCAGGACGCGGATTCGCTTCTGCTCGAGATCGGCACGCCCACTGAACGGATCGACGAGCCTGCCGTAGTCGTCGCCCTTCAGCGAAAGCGCCATCGCGTTGATCGTGAAGTCGCGCCGGAAGAGGTCCTCCCGGATCGAGGCGTGCTCGACCGCCGGCAACGCCGCCGGCGCGTCGTAGAACTCCGTCCGGGCCGTGACGACGTCGACGCGCTCGCCGTCGCCGTAGACGACCACAGCGGTGCCGAACTTCTCGGGTGCGCGCACCCGTCCGCCGAGCGCGTCTGCGAGCGCCTGCGCGAGCGCGATCGCGTCGCCTTCGACGGCGATGTCGACGTCGAAGTTCCGCTCGCCGAGCAGGATGTCCCGGACGGTTCCGCCCACCAGGTAGACACCCTCGTACGCCTCGGTGAGCGCGGCGACGGCCTCGAAGACCGGAGCGAGCCGCTCGAGCTTCGCCAGCTCGGCGGCAAGGGAGGCACTGGGTCGCTTGATCGCCGCCGCGGACTCCCCGAGCGCTTCCAGCACGTCGCCGCGCGTGACGACCCCGACGAGCCTGTCGTCCCGCAGAACGGCGACGCGGTCGTCGCCGCTCGCCAGCAGCCGTTGCAGCTCCGAGAGCGGGGTCTCCTCGGCGCAGGTCGCCACGCGCGAGCTCATGATTCCCCTGACAGGCGCGTGCGAGAGCCCGTGCGAGATCGCCTTGTCGAGATCCTCGCGGCTGACCGCTCCCGCGAGCTCGTCCCCGGCGGCGACGAGGATGCCGCTCTGGCCGAAGCGCTGGCAAGCGACCATCGCCCGGGAGACGGTCTCGTCCGGCGAGATCGTGCGCGCCGGCCGCGACATCACGTCGCGGGCCCGCGCCGGTTGCCGGACGGCCTCTTCCAGACGGTCGACGACCAGACGGTGGGCCTCGTCGAGTGCGCCCCGATAGATCGCGGAAGCCGCTTGTGCGTGGCCACCGCCGCCGAGCACGGCCGCCAGTGCCGCGGCGTCGAGCTCGGGCACGCGGCTGCGCGTCACTGCGAAGACCCGGCCGTCCATCTCGACGAGGACTACGAGCCCGGCACAATCGGTCACGTCGACGAGCTTGTGCGCCAGGTTCGCGACCCCCTCGACGTACTCCCGCGCGGCCGCGGTCGCCACGAGCACCTCGACGCCGGCCGCCTCATGCGCCTCGAGCGAGTCGAGCAGCGCCGACAGCAGCTCGCGTTCGGCCTCGCCGAGCGGGGTGTGCAGGAACCCTGAGAGGAGCTCCTGCTCGGCGCCGTGGCGGAGGCACCAGCCGAGCGCCTCGGCGTCGCGTTGCGTCGTCGTCGCGTGGGTGAGCGACCCTGTGTCCTCGTGGATGCCGAGCGCGAAAACCGTCGCCTCCAGTGGGCTGACCGCCACTTCGCGCTCGGCGAGCACGCCGACGAGCGTGGTCGTCAGCGCGCCGTCTTCCGAGACGATCACGTTCTCGGGCGGCGCCCATTCGGGGCGGTCGGCGGCGTGGTGGTCGAAGACCACCTTGTCGACCGCGGAATCGAGCGCCACCGGCTCGAGCTCTCCGAGCCTGGACGCGTGCACAGTCTCGACGACGATCAGGCGCCGGACGGCGTCCAGCTCGAGCCGCGACGCGTCGACGACGAAGTCGAGCTCGTCCGCGTGCAGCCGGTAGAACTCGCGGACGTTTCGGTTCAGCGAGCCGGCCAGGCAGACGATCGCGCCGGGGTAGAGACGTCGCGCCGCCAGCATCGCCGCGAAGGCGTCGAAATCGGTGTTGGTGTGCGTAGCGACAAGAGTCTCGGCTCGCATGCGCACATTGTGCGGTCAGAGAGTGGCGATCGCGTCGATCTCGACCTTTGCTCCCGAGGGCAGCGCCGCCACCTCGACGGTCGAGCGCGCCGGCGGGGCTGCGCCGACGTGCTGGGCGTAGACCTCGTTCATGCGCGCGAACTCGCCCAGGTCGGTGAGGAAGACCGTCGTCTTCACCAGCCGGTCGAAGCCGGTCCCGGCCGCCTCCAGGATCGCCCGTAAGTTCTGAAAGATCTGCTCCGTCTGCTCCTCGATCGAGCCGGTGATCTCGCTGTCGTCCGGCTTCAGGCCGAGTTGGCCCGAGACGAACACGAACTCGCCGGCCCGGATCGCCTGCGAGTACGGAGCGCCCTGGAACGGCGCCGGTGCGCTCTCCGTGCGCACGACGGACTTGGCCTCAACCGCCATCCTTCTCCTTTCTCCCGCGGGGGCGTGAGCTCTGCGCCAGTGCCACGCCGAGGCTCTTGAAGATCGCCTCCAGCACGTGCTGCGTGTCCCGCCCCTCGATCAGGCGGACGTGGAGCGTCAGGCCTGCGCCCTCCGCGAGCTGAGTCAGGAACCGGGCGACGAGGTCGGTCGCGAGGCCGCCGACGCCCATGTCGGACAGATCAACGTTCGAGACGAGCAGCGCCCGCCCCGATGCCTCGAGGGCCACATGGGCGAGCGCCTCGTCGGCCGGGACCACGGCGGAGCCGTGCCCGCGCGCGCGCCCGGCGCGCAGGGCTCCCGAGAGCGCTTGGCCGAGCGCGCGGCCGGCGGCCGCGACCTCGGCATCGGGCTCCTCAGGGGCCACCTCGAGCGCGATGTCGAACGACGCGTGCTCGGCCAGAAGCGTCAGAAGATGGTCGAGTACGGGAACGCCGGTGTCGACAGTCGCCCTGCCGGCGCCGTCGACGTCGACACGTGCCTGCAGCCGGCCTTCCTCCCCCGCATAGCCGATGGCCGCCATCCCTTGAAGGAGCGTAGCGCGCTCGACGTCGGCGCCGCGACGAGCGACCGCGTCTCGATCCGCGCCCGCTAGCCCTCGACGCGCTCTATACGTGCACCCAAGGAACGCAGGCGCTCGTCGATGCGCTCGTAGCCGCGGTCGATCTCGCCGACGTTGCCGATCGTGGAGGTGCCTTCCGCGCAGAGCCCGGCGATCAGCATCGCCATCCCGGCCCGGATGTCGGGGCTCGCCATCCGCTGGCCGAACAGCCTTGCGGGGCCGGTAACGACCGCCCGGTGCGGGTCGCAGAGGATGATCCGCGCGCCCATCGAGACGAGCTTGTCGACGAAGAACAGCCGGTTCTCGAACATCTTCTCGAAGATCAGCACCGTTCCCCTTGCCTGCGTCGCGACCGCGAGCGCGATCGATGTCAGGTCGGCCGGAAAGGCAGGCCACGGTCCATCCTCGATCTTGGGAATCTGACCACCGAGGTCGTCCTGGACGACGAGCTCTTGGCCGGGAGGCACGCGTAACGTCGACCCGTCGAGCTCCACGTGGACGCCGAGCCGCTCGAACGACGGCAGGATCGGCGCGAGGTCTTCGGGCACGACGTCCTCGACGACGACGTCGCCGCCGGTCACGGCCGCCAGGCCGATGAAGCTCGCGACCTCGATGTGCTCGCAGGCGATCCGCCACTCGCCGCCGCGCAGACGCTGGACGCCGCGGACGGTGAGGACATTCGAGCCGATCCCGTCGATCTCGGCTCCCAGTGAGCGGAGAAAACGGCAGAGGTCCTGGACGTGTGGCTCGCAGGCGGCGTTGCCGATCACCGTCTCGCCCTGGGCAATCGACGCGGCCATCACTGCGTTCTCGGTCGCCATCACGCTCGCCTCGTCGAGGAAGATCCGCTTACCGCGGAGACCGTCCGTGTGCATCTGGTAGCCGCCGTTGACTTCGATCCGCGCCCCGAGCTCGGCGAGCGCGTGGATGTGTGGATCGAGCCGGCGCCGGCCGATCACATCGCCGCCCGGGGGCGGCACCGAGGCGCGGCCGACGCGCGCGAGCAGCGGCCCGGCGAGCAAGAAGGACGCGCGGATGCGGCTCGCGAGCTCGCTGTCGACCTCCGTCGTGACGAGATCCGAGGCGTCGATGCGGATCTCGTTCGCGCCCGTCCAGTCGGCATCGGCGCCGAGCTGCACGAGCAGCTCGACCATCGTTTCGACGTCACGGATTCGCGGCACGTTGGCGAGCGTCACCGGCTCGTCGGTGAGCAGGCACGCGGCGAGGATCGGTAGCGCACCGTTCTTGTTCCCGGCCGCGGTGATGCGGCCGTGCAAGGGTTGGGAGCCCTCGATGACGAACGTCTCCATGAGCGCGTCGGCGACAGCAGTCGACGGCATCAGCATGGCTATCGTACTGACCCGTGCGGCCGACACGCGAGCAGGCCTGGGAGACGCTGACGAAGTACACCCAAAGCGAGGCTCTGCGCCGGCATGCGCTCGCCGTCGAGGCCGCCGTCGCGGCCTACGCGCGTAAGTTCGGCGAGGACGAGGCGCTCTGGCGCGTGACCGCGCTCCTCCACGACTTCGACTACGAGATTCACCCCACGCTCGACGAACACCCGCAGGACGGCGCCCCGATCCTGCGCGACGAGGGTTATCCCGAGGAGGTGGTCGAGGGCGTCCTCTCGCATGCGGAGCATCTCGGCCTGCCGCGCGACACGTTGCTGAAGAAGACGCTCTTCGCCTGCGACGAGCTCTCCGGATTCATCCACGCGTGCGGGCTCGTCCGCCCGGACGGGATCGAGACGCTCGAGCCGAGGTCGGTGCGCAAGAAGCTCAAGCAGCCCTCGTTTGCGTCCGGCGTCAACCGCGACGACGTCTACAAGGGCGCGGAGCTCCTCGGTGTCGACCTGGACGAGCACATCGCCTTCGTGACCGAAGCGCTGCGGCCGATCGCGCGCGAGCTCGGCCTGCGGACCGGCGAAGCTGTCACCTGAGGCCGTGTCCCGCGACCGGGTCCCGGGACATGGCCCAGGACCGGATCCCTCGGTTAAAGCCCGCCGAGTAACCGTTCGATGTCGTCCTCGCTCGTCCACCAGCCGCAGGAGGCGCGTAGCCAGTCTGTGCCTGGGACATCGCGGACGACGACGCCGGCCTCGAACAGGCGCGCCGCCGCCTCGGCAGCCTCGCCTCGCGAGCTGAAAGTGATCAGGCCGGCTTGGTCGGCCGCGGTGACGATCTCGTAGCCGGCCTCGTCCAACCGTCTGCGGCAGTACGACGCCACCTCTCGCGTCCGCTCGTGCCGCCATTCAGGCGCCGCCTCGAGCGCGGCGAGGAGCCCGGCCAGCGTCCCGGGGGCGTACCAGACGGAGTCGAAGCGCGGCGCTCCGGGCTTCGGCGTGAACGAGTTCTCCGTGTCGTAGGCCGACTGGGACATGTAGGTCGGCAGCGCCACCCGCAGGCGCTCGGGGTCGCGCACGTACAGGGCGCCCGTCGAGTCCGGGCCGCAGAGCCATTTCTGGCCGGAGACGGTGTAGAAGTCGAAGGCCGCGGCTTCCGTTCGGCAGGCACCCGCCGACTGCGCGCCGTCCAGGAGGATTGGCAGCTCCGTCTGCCGCCTGAGCTCATCAGGGCCGAGCGAGTTGCCCGTCACCCACGAGACGTGCGAGATCGCGATCAGCTTCGTCCTGCTCGTCACCTGCCCGCAGACGAGGCGCGGGGCCTCACGCGGCGACGCATCGCGCACCTGCGCGACGCGCACCTTCGCGGGCGACGCGAGCAACGGCCCGAGCAGGCCGAAGTGCTCGATGTCGGTGGTGACCACCTCGTCCTCGCTCGTCAGGTCGAGACCCGCGAGGACGACGTTGCACGCGTTCGTGGTCGAGCTGACGAGAGCGACGTTCTGCGGCGGGACCTCGAGCACGCCCGCCAACGCCTCGCGGGCGCGCTCGCGCAACGCGAGCACGTTCTCGAAGTACGGCTTGCCGCCCCGGCCCTGCTCGAGATCGCGCCGGTTCCACTCCACAATCGCCTCTACCGTTGCTCGGGCAAGCGGGCCATTCGTGCCGGCATTCAGGTACGCGAACCGCTCGAAGACGGGGAACTGCGCGCGTGCCTCCTCGAAGGTCAAAGGAGCCTCGCCTCCACCGGCGTGTGGTCCGAGAGAACACGGCCGGCGAGGCGCCGCCGCTCTCGCGGCCAGCGCTCCAGGGCCTCCAGGGCGACGCCGCGGACGAGGATCTGGTCGATTCCGTCGCCCAGCGGCAGGGAAAAACCCCATTCCTCGCCGGTCAACTCGGTCTGGGTCGCCGAGCGGGCGGCCGGGACGTTGAAATCGCCGGCGAGGACGACGATGTCCTCTGGTTGCGCGAGCCCGTCGGCGAAGACGGCGGCGCGAAGCAGCTCGGCATCGGCGAGCCGCTGGTCGGCCGGGTAGCTCGTTGCGTGGAGGTTCGCGACGAGGACCGTCCCCTCGCCGGGCAGCCGAGCGCGGACCCACTGGACGATCCGCCTCTCCTTGGCCCACGCCAGTCGCGCCACGAGGGGGAGCCCGAGCCACCGCGACTGGGCCTTCCTGAAGTCGCGGTTGTTCAGGACGAGTCTGTCCCGGCCGAGAATCTCCGCTTCAGGGCTGAGTAGGATCGCGTTGGCCTGGCCGGCGACCGCCGAGCGAAGCAGACCGTGGTGAACCGAGGTGACCACGCGGCCGAGCTCGGCGGGAATCGGCATTGGACCGAGCCGTGGCCGCTGCGCTATGTCGCCGAAGGCCTGCATCCCGCTCCAGCCGGCAAGGTGGGAGAGCGCCCAGGCCGGCACCTCCTGGAGGCAGACGACATCCGGGCGATCGCCGGCCCCCAGACGCACGATCTGCTCGAGATAAGCCTCGCGCTCCGGCGGGTCCGCGTTGCCGTGAAACACGTTCCAGGTGCGGATGAGCAGCGCCAGAGCGCGGCTAGTGTAGGCGCGTGTTCCGCCGCCACCGGTTCGCCGACGTCATCTCGAGGCAGCTCGATCTTTTCGTCCGCGAGCACGCCGATCTGCTCCACGAGTGTGAGGAAGCCGAGCGGGCCTACAACACAGCGCCGCGCGACGAGGCGGAGGAGCGCTACGGCGACTACGTCGACGTGGTCGAGACCGGCACCGAGCTCCTGGCCGACATCCGCGACCACTTCAAGTGGACGCTCGACGAGGACACCGCGGAGGCCTACGAGGACGAGTTCAATCGCGCCGTCCTGAAGCATCTGCCGCGCTTCGCGCTCGAGATCGAGAACCGCTAGCTGACGGCTCCTATTGAGGCAGCGGATTTGCCCACGCGCGATCAGCCTGTGTAAATAGCGCCCAGACGGCAAAGCCGAGCTGGCACGCCAACTAGCCCGACCATGACGAGAGGAGCATCGCCATGTTCCGACGAAGCAGGAAACAAGCGATCAAGAGGAGTGCAGTCAGCGCTTACGAGCTCGCGCTGCAACTCGCGCAGGACAGGAAATTCCGCAAGCGCCTGCTTTCGGGGCTCAAGCACAGCTCCGAGGCAAGCACTCGTACCGGTCGCGGACTCGGCGTCACCGGCGCGATCGCACAACTCACAAGCGATCGGTCTCTCCAGAGGGAGCTGCGGAGTGCCCGCAAGGATCTTCGGGGGGCTTACCGACGGCTGGAGACGAAGAGGCGCAATCGCAGGCTGCTCAGGTTCACGGCGCTCGCGGGCCTCGCATCGGTCGCCGCAGTTCCACAACTAAGAGAACGCGTCACCACCTTGATCGCAAAAGTGCCGAAAGGGCGAGAGGAGTTGACGGACATCGCAAGCCGCCTACGCCCAACCAACCCGCTCGAGGACCTGACCCGAGAGGAGCTCTACGAACGTGCTCAAGCGGCGGATATTCCCGGACGCTCTGAGATGTCGAAACAGCAGCTCGTCGACGCGCTGCGCGTAAAGAGCTGAGCTGGCCTACTAGGCCTCTTCCGCGGCTCGAATCGCCGCCGCCGCGTTGATCAGCGCCAGGTGGCTGAGTCCTTGCGGGAAATTTCCCAGGAAAGCGCCCGTCTTTGGGTCGATCTCCTCGGCGAAGAGGCCGACGTCGTTGGCCTGCCCGACCGCCTGCGTCATCGTTTTCCGCGCCTCCTGCAGGCGCCCTGCCCGCGCGAGCGCCTCGACGAGCCAGAAGGAGCAGGCGACGAACGCGCCCTCGACCTGCTGCTGACCGCTGTAGCGGTAGAGCAGCCCTTCGCCCGCGCCCAGCTCGTCCCGGATCGCGTCGACGAGCGACGAGAAGCGCTCTCCGGCCAGGTCGAGGAAGTGCATCCGTGAGACGCGGAGGACGCTCGCGTCGAGCTTGGCGCTGCCCGGGAACATCACGAAGCAACCGCGGGACTCCGACCAGCATTCGCCCTCCACGAATTCGCGGACGTCCTTCGCGCACTCGCGCCACGCTTCCGCCCGGTCGCGCGAAAGCTGCCCCTCCTCGACGAAGCGCAGGGCACGATCGAACGCAGTCCAGACGCTCAGCTTCGAGACCGTGTAGTGCTCGGCGTCCGGCAGCTCCCAGATTCCGGCGTCCTTCTTCTTCCAGATCGTCGTCAGGTGGTCGAGGATGTCGGCCAGCCTGTCGGCGGTCGCGTCGTCCAGAGCGTTGCCCTCGCGAACGTAGAGCTCCGCCGTCTCGAGCAGATCGCCGTAGCAGCCGAGCTGGAGTTGGCCGGCCGCTGCGTTCCCGCGCCTGACCGGGCGCGAGCCGCGATAGCCGTCGAGCGCGAGCTCTTCGCGCGCGGAGACCCTCTCGCCGTCGAGGTCGTAGAAGACGTGGAGGTCGGGCTCCGTCGTCGCGACCGCGTCGAGCAGCCACGCGAAGGACGCATGCACCTGGACGAGCAGATCGAGGTTGATCAACGCGTCGAGCGTGAACGCGGTGTCGCGAACCCAGCAGTATCGGTAGTCGTAGTTGCGATCGCCGCCGATCCGCTCGGGAAGGGAGGTCGTCGGCGCCGCGAGGATCGCGCCCGTCGGGACATACGTGAGCAGGCGGAGGGCGAGCGCGCTGCGCCGGACGACGGCGTCCCAATCGCCCTCGACGCCTGCGCCGGCGAGCCAGCGCTTCCAATCGCCGACCGTGTCGTCGAGTCGCCTCTCCGCCCATTCGCGGCGGGCAAAGGGGATCGGCTCATCGTGAGTCGCGCGCAGGACGAGCGAGGCCTTCGAGCCCTTGTCGGTCTCGAACGAGCCCCCGATCTCGTCTTCGGTGTGGTGCGGATCGCCGGCATCGAACGGGTAGACGACGAGGCTTAAGCCACGCGACGTGGCGCGGACCGCAGTGCCGATCCGGTCGATCGACAGCTCCTCCGCCGATTCGCCGGCGCCGAACCGCGGCGCGATCCGCCAGCGCATCGGCACCTCGCCGCTGACGCCCTCGATTCCGCGGACGAGCTCGAACCAGGGCAGGAGACCGCCGTGGTCGAGCGTGATCGCGTCGGTCACGCGGACGGTGCCGCGGGCCGTTACGAAGGTGGTCTGCAGCACGTTCGAGTCCTCGACGTACTCGCGCTCCACGCGGAAGTCAATCTCCGGCGCGAGCTCGAAGGCGCCGCCGCGCTCCGCATCGAGAAGGCGCGCGAAGACCGTCTCGGAGTCGAGGCGCGGGAGAGGCAGCCAGTCGATCGAGCCGTCGCGGGCGACGAGCGCGGCCGTCCGTCCGTCCCCGATCAGGGCGTAGTGGCGAATCGGCGCGTACCCGTCGACCCGCTTCATCGCGCCACTAAGGCGGTCGCTTGCGACGCCGTCTGGGGGGTGTCCGGGCTTTGCCCGGGCGCCCGTTTTATCCAGGCGGCGTGTTGCCGCCTACGGCTGATTCGCTTCACGGCAGCGAATTATCGGTGTCCGAAGTGATGGGCGGCGGGGAGCGAGCCGAACACGTCGGCCCCGTTCGCCACCTCCTTCGCGAGTGGGACGAGCGACTCGAACTCGTGCACGAGCACGTTCTGGTTCCGGCCTCTGCTCTCGAACCGGCCCCGCGCGAGCACGAGCGGCTCAGCGCGAACGAGCGGGCGGAAGCGCTGATAGACCGGCGGCGGCACGATCAGGTTCACCTGCCCGAACTCATCCTCGAGCAGCATGAAGACGACGCCGTTCGCGGTTGCGGGCCGCTGGCGCGCGACCGCGAGACCTGCCACGGCGATCCGTCCGCCGTGCCGCTGGCGACCGAGGTCTCGGCTCGCGACCACTTCTGCCGGCAGCCGGGGGCGCAGGAGCGCCATCGGATGCGTGCCGACGGAGAGGCTCGTCAGCCGGTAATCGGCGAGCATTCGCTCCCACGGCGTCTGCTCGGGGAGCTCCGGCGTCGCCGCGGCCGCGTCGAGCGACAGCGTCAGCTGGCGCGCCTCACCGCCCGAGCCGGGAACGGCCGCGGGGCGAAAGGCGAGGCCAAGCTCCCAGAGCAGCTGCCGCCGCTCGCCGAACGCGTCACACGCCCCCGAGGCGACGAGCGCCTCCAGCCGGCTACGGTCGAGCTCGACCCGCTGCGCCAGCTCGCGTACCCCCGCGAACGACCCTCGCCGTTCGCGCTCCTCGACTACCGCCTTCGCTCCGGGCTCGCCGAGCGACTGCACGTAGTCGAGTCCGATTCGCACCGCGTCGTCCTCGAGCGTGCATTTCACCGCGCTGCGGTTGACATCGACCGGCCGTACCTCCACCCCACGCCGCTGCGCGTCCCGCACGAGAGACGCAGGCGGATAGAAGCCCATCGGCTGCGCGTTCAAGAGCGCCGCGAGGAACTCGCTCGGGTAGTGGTGCCGCAGCCACGTCGACTGGTAGGCGAGCAGGCCGAATGCCGCCGCATGGGATTTCGGGAAGCCGAAGCCCGAGAAACCGGCGAGCTTGTCGTAGACGAAGTCGGCAAGCTCCGCTTCGACTCCGTTGTCTATCGCACCCGCGATAAAGCGGGTGCGATAGGCCTCGATCGCTTCCTCGCTCCGCTTGCGGCTCATCGCGCGCCGCAGACCCTCGGCCTCGCCGACCGAGAAACCCGCCAGCGCCATCGCGACCTCCAGCACCTGGTCCTGGAAGACGACGACGCCGAGGGTGTCCTGCAGCGGCTCCGCGAGCAATGGATGATCCACCGGTGGCACGAAGCCCAGATCCTGCCGCAGCCGCTCGCGGTGCTCGATGTAGGGATGGACGGCCTTGCCCTGAATCGGCCCCGGCCGGACGAGCGCGACCTGCACGGTCAGGTCGTCGAGGGTCTCCGGCCGCGTGCGTAGCAGCGACTGCATCTGCGCGCGGCTCTCGATCTGGAAGACGCCGACCGTGTCCGCGCGCTGGATGTCGGCGTAGACGTCCGGGTCGTCGAGCGGGATCCGTGAGAGATCCAAAGGCTCCGCCAGGCGCTCCGCGATCAGCTCCACGCACTCCTCGACCGCCGAGAGCATCCCGAGCCCGAGCAGGTCGATCTTGAGGAAGCCGGCGTCCGCGCAGGAGTCCTTGTCCCACTGCACGAGCTGGCGTCCCGCCATCGCCGCAGGCATCACCGGCACGAGCTCGACGAGCGGCCTGCTGGAGATGACCATTCCGCCGGGATGCTGGGACGCGTGGCGAGGGAGCCCGCCGATCTCGCGGCAGAGCTCGCAGAACGCCCGCCAGCGCGGCGAGCGGAGCTTCGTCTCGGCATCCGGCAGGGACGCCACCTCCTCGGCGACCCGCCGCGGATTGCCCTCCGTGATCCGCGCCAGCCGCTCGAGCTCCGCGTGCGGCAGACCGAGCGCCATGCCCACGTCGCGGATCGCGCCCCGCGCGTTGTAGGTCGGAAAGGCCGCGACGAGCGCGGCGTGCTCGCGCCCGTACTTGTCGCTGACCGCCGGGAGCAGCTTCTCGCGGATGTCGCGCGGGAAATCGAGGTCGATGTCGGGCACCGCGGCCATGTCGCGGTTGAGAAAGCGGCCGAGCGAGAGCCCCGCAGCGACCGGATCGACGTGCGAGAGCCCGGTCAGGTAGCAGACGATCGAGCCGACAGAGCTGCCGCGCCCGCGTCCCGGCGGCAGCGTCGAGCGCGGCGAGTCGCGGCCGCGCACCTCCACCGCCAGCTCCCGCGCCAGCTCGAGCACCTCCCAATGCAGGAGGAAGAAGCCGGCCAGGCCGAGCTCGTCGATCAGCTTCAGCTCTTCGTCGAGGCGAGCTCTCGCTTTCCGTCTATGTCCATTGCGGCCCGAGTAGCGTTCCGCGAAGGCGCGGTCACACACTCGAGCGAGCTGCGCGATCGCGGGCTCGCCGTTCTCTGAGAAGTCGGGATAGCGGTAGCCGAGATCCTCGTTCAGATCGAACCGGAGCCGCTCGGCGAGCTCCCCGCTTCGTTCGACCGCGTCGCGGTCCTGCGGAAAGAGCTCCGCGATCTCGGCCGGCGGCCGCAGGAAGCTCTCGCGGTTGCCCCGCCGCTCGGCCTCGCAACCGTCGAGCGAAGTGCGTTTCTTGACGGCGACGAGCGCGTCCTGCAACGCCGTGAGCCGTCGGTCGTGCGCGTGGACGTCGCCCGTCGCAACGGTCGCAACGCCGACCGCCGC
>Ga0209156_10001307_pt1 | contig 20396 bp, 18 predicted proteins | sample GraSoiAngelo_124_FD_185881 | JGI IMG/M metagenome (GOLD analysis project Ga0209156, IMG submission 185881) | Grasslands soil microbial communities from the Angelo Coastal Reserve, California, USA - 14_0927_05_20cm (SPAdes) (version 2) | ecosystem: Environmental > Terrestrial > Soil > Grasslands...
ACAACCGCGCGATCCCATCCGCCACCCCCGTCGCCGACGACACCTTCATCTCCATCCGATACCGGTGCCACTGCCCGTCGTAGTAGCCCGCCGGCGCCGGCGACCGCACGAACGCCGCCTCTTCCCCGCCCGGGTAGCCCCAGATCCAGTACGCCTGCTGCATCAGCAGATTGAAGCGCGAGTCGCCGCCGCTCACGCCCCCGAACAACAGCTTCAGGTCCGGGTTCGAGGTGCAGCCCCACGCCGCCGGTGCCACGATCGTGAAGTTCGTGCTGAACTTGAGCCACGCCTCCACCCACAGGTGCTGCGGATTCCCCGTGTTGATCGCCCGGCTGACCGTGTAGCTCGTGCACCGCCCGCTCAATCCCGAGCCGCCTTCCGCCGTCCGGTCGGGATAGGTGTAGCGCATGCTCTGGGTCGAGCCGCCGTAGCCCGTCGTCTGGTCCAGCGCGATCTGCGACACCAGCAGATCCTCGCTCGGCAGGAACGTGCCGCGCGGGTTGGCCAGCAGGTCCAGCGTACTCAGGTAGCTCGAAAAATCCTCGTCCACAAACGCCCCGGTGCTAGGCGGGGGCGGGGGTGGCGGCGGCGGCGGGGGGGGCGGCGGCGGCGGCGGCGGCGTGCTGCCGCTCGTCACCGTCACGGCTGCCGTCGCGCTGACCGGTCCGTTGTTGTCGGTGGCCGTCACGTGGTACGTGCCCGCGTTCTGCCCGGCCGTGTATCGGCCAGAGGGCGAAATGGCGCCTGCCGACGCGGTCCACGTCACGGCGACAGCAGCGCTATCGCCCGCTTCAGTGCGACCGAAGGCGGTGAACTGCGTGGTCTGCGACGGAGAAATGGCGACTGTATCAGGTGAGACAATCACCTTGATGATTCGGACGCCCAGGACGGGAGGAGCGGTAACACTCAAACTCGGTTTTTCGCACGCGGCGAGCGCCGCGGTCGAGAGGACGAATAGGGCGCATCGCATGCGCGCCAGGCGTTGAGACAGCTTGAACGTGAACGGCATAGTGTTGCGCTCCCACCACAGTAATGGTCACAAAAAGGCCGCCAGCCTCGACTCGCGTCGATTCGCTGGCGGCCCGGCTAACTTAGCGAGTTACTGTCGCCGTAGTCCCGTGGCTCTGCGTCACCGTCTTTCGACGGGTTTGCTCTGAGGCAGCGTCAAATTGTATCAGCGGCGGCGCCGCGAACCCGCTGACTGTTGCGCCGATCGAACGTTGCGGCGCTGCCATCCGCGGGTGGGCCAGAGTAATACCACCCCTGCGAGCCGCGCAAGTGGTGCAAGCTAGTGCTGCAGGATAACTTGCAGTTGCGGCTCCGAGTCGTGCGTGCAGGCTACATTTCGGTGCGGCCGAGAGGTTGCGCTTCGCAACACCACTCTCCGGCGCGACACTTGCCCCTCCCTCGCCTGCCTACCATGGAAAAGTCCCTCCCCCCATGAGCGCGCGTCGTGTGGCACATCTGATCGAGACCGACGTGCTGGGTGGGGCCGAGCGGATGCTGGTACACCTCGCCGGCGCCCTTCCCACGCAGGGCTGGACGAGCGTGGCGTTCCTGCCGCGCGGGCACGACGGCTGGCTCACGCGCGCGCTCGAGGCCGTGGGAGTGAGTGTGGAGCATTATCACTTGCCGCGGCCATTCTCGCCCGCGTTCGCCCGCGAACTCGCGCGCACGCTCCAGCGCCATCAGATCACCGTCGCGCACAGTCACGAGTTCACGATGGCGTTCTACGGTGCGTGGGCGGCGCGGCAGGCCGGAATCCCCCACGTGTTCACGATGCACGGCGGACGCTATTACGCGAATCGCCTGCGGCGGCGGCTGGCATTGCGCGCTGCTGCGATGTTGAGCGATGCCGTGATCGCCGTTTCCGACGTCGTAGGCGAGCGGCTCGCGCGTGACATCTGGCTCGCCCGGTCGCGCGTCACGACGATTCCGAACGGCGTCCCTGCCGAGCCATCGGCACGCGCTACGCTGCGCGAAGAGCTCAGGCTCCCCACTGGCGCCATCCTGATCGTCGCGGTGGGTACGCTCTTTCCGGTGAAAGGGCATCGGTACCTGCTGGAGGCCGTCGCACGCCTCACGGCCCACCACCCGGGCTTGCACGTGGCGATCGCCGGACGGGGGGACCGCGAGCCGCTCGCCGCGTGCGCGGCGGCGCTCAGCGTTGCGGAGCGGGTCCACCTGCTCGGGCCCCGGGCCGACGTATCGAACGTGCTCGCGAGCGCCGACGTATTCGCCCTGCCGTCGCTCTCGGAAGGGCTGCCGCTCGCGTTGCTCGAGGCGATGTTTGCATCACGGCCGATCGTCGCCAGCGCCGTCGGGGAAGTGCCTACGGCACTCGAGCAGGGTCGGGCCGGCGTGTTGGTGCCGCCAGGAGACGCGGCGGCGCTCGCCGACGCGCTCGACCGCTTACTCGCAGACCCCGAAGACGCGCGAGCGCTCGGCGAGCGCGCCGCCCGACGGGCGGCCGCGACATACGGGCTCGAGCGGATGGTCTCCAGCTACACCGACCTCTACAATGCCGTGTCCTCGCGTGCGGCAGCGGACCGAGGCCTGCGCGGTACGATGACTTCGTAGCGGAGCAGTCGATGGGATGTCGCGCTGCGGGACTGCCCGCAGATTCGTCCAGATCTCTCTCTCAGGGCCTCAGGCTTCGAGCGTCGCCAGGCTCCAGACTCCGGGCGTCCCCCAGGCGGGCGACTTGAAGCTGGCCTTCGGCAAGTCGCCAGATCCGAGTTACGTGAAGCCCATAGATGCCGGCACCGCCGTGTATCGCGACGTCTATTGGCGAGCGTACGTGCGAAACCAACCCGGCTGGACGGGCGGGGGGGCGGGGAACTTCACGCAAGCCATGGTGCTCGCGTCGACTTCATGGGCCCAAGCCGCGATCGGTCGGGTCGCCGCCGCCCAAGGCGCTCCTGATTACAACTTTCTGCTCATCGATCCGGTGCGGGGTACGGACGAGACCGGTAATCTCGTGGCGACGGGATACAACGACGACACACATGTGACGTGGCTCGGGACCGCCCGGGGCGCGATGCCGCTGTTTGACGACGCTCACGTGGGCCAATGGTACTGCGTCGAGGCACACATGAAACTGAACGATCCCGGTCAGGCGAACGGCGTACTGGAGCAGTGGATCGACGGCACACTCGACGCGCAGCGGACCGGACTCAACTTCCTCGGAGCGTACGACGCGTTCGGCATCAACGCGATCTTCTTCGAGAACTACTGGGAAGCCACGGCTCCCGTAACCGAAGAGCGTTACTGGGACAACATCGTCGTAGCGACACAGCGGATCGGCTGCGGCCCCAGTTCGCGCTAGCGCCTCAGTTCAGAGCCGCGTGATCAGCCGCTTACTTCGTTGCGGAGCAGCCGATGGGCTGGGTACTGACCACGAAGTTGTCGATGTAGCGCTCTTGCGCCTGCGGCGACCCCGCGTTCCAGTAATTCTCCACGTACACCGCGTTGATCCCGTACGCGGTGAACGCCCCGACCCAGTTCAAGCCGGTGCGACGCGCTTGTGACGTGCCGTCCAACCACAGCTCGAACACCCCGTTCGATTGTCCCGGATCGTTCAGCCGAACGTGCGACTCGATGCAGTACCACTGCCCCACATGGTTGGAGTCGAACAACGGCATCGCGCTGCGGGACTGTCCGAGCCAGCGCATGTGCTGCCAGTCGTTGTACTGCACGGTCTGCAACACGCCGAGCGTGTCGGTCCCTGACGCCGGGTCGAGCAACAGAAAGTTCGCGTCGGCCCCCATGCCGCTCCAGACGTGGGCGATCATGGCTTCGGCCCAACTCGTCGGGGACGCGAAGCTCAACGCCCGCGATAGCTTGTCCCCTCCGCCTCCCGTCCAGCCCGGCTGATTCTTGAGATACAGTCGCCAGTAGAGCTCGCGGCGGGGCACCTGCCCTTGGTCCACCGCGCGGAAATACCCCTGCGGCGTCTTTCCGAGCGCGAGGTGGAGCGATCCCACCGACGTTTGCCCGGTCGCGAAGCGCGCCCGCATCCCGACCGAGCCGCCCACACCAACTCCCGACGTGCGGGTGAATGCGCCGCCCGCGGAGTCGTATTCGAAGTACTGGGCCAGCCGGTCCTGCTCGAAGTCGTCACACCAAACCCATTCGGCGCGCGGCGAGGAGCATTCACTCGCGCTCGGCGGAGGAGGCGGTGGCGGCGGTGGCGGCGGGGGCGGCGGCGGTCGCATCGTCGCTTGCTCCGTTGGCAGGCACGCGACCAGGACCACGGTCAACAGGAGATCACACAACCCGCGATAACGACGCTGCCCGGGCTTCGAAGACATGGAGGCACCTCCACACTCGGGTAAACGCGTGACGATGCTACCCCGACATCGCCGCTCGGCTCCGCGTTTCGTTCGGCACCGAGCGAGCACGTCGGGCGCCGCGTGACATTAACCCGCCGGCGTCAGCGCGCTAGTGTTGAAGCGGTGCTACAGGTCTGCAGTGTGAGTCAGGTCACGCGGGCTCGGGCGGGTTAGACGCGGTACGGTGAGCGAACGCCCGGGCCCACCAACGACTCCAGCGGTGGTTGTCCCACCCGTGCGTCCACGCCTTCCACGCCAGCGTGTCGTGATCGCCCCCGAGATCGATCCGCCGCACGTCGCTCAAGTCGGTCGGTACGTGGTTCTCGCCGCCGAAATTCGACAGGCAAGCCTCGTAACCGCCTGCGCGAATCACCGCCCTCGCCTCTGCGGAAATGTCGTTTCGGCCGCCGAACGGGTAGGCGATCGCCGTGACGCGGCAAGCGAGCTCGCTGCCAATCGTCGCGGCGGGCTCCACGATCTCGCGGCGGAGCGTCTCACCGATGCACCCGGCCAGCCGGGTGTGGCTGACGGTATGAGCACCGACGGTCCAGCCGGCGTCGCGCAACGCCCGCAGCTCGTCCCACCCCATGAGGTCCAGGTAGGGACGCACGACGTTCTCCTCGTCGTGCGGCAGCCGCTGCTCGGACCCGACCAGCCCCGAGCAAACGAAACAGGACGCCGGCACGCCATACGCAGCGAGGACCGGACGAGCGGCGTCCCACACGCTACGGTAGCCGTCGTCGAATGCGAGCACTGCCAGCGGGCGTCGCCGCCGCGCGCCGGCGCGCAGCGCCTCCAGCGCACGGTCGAGGCTCACGATCTCGTGATACTTGAAGACGTACGCTACCTGTCGGCGAAACACGTCGGGCGCGACCGTCATCCCGTCCCGGCACAGCTCCGTCACCCGGTGGAACGTGAACACGCGGATCGGATGGCGGCGTCGCAGCGTCCTGACCAGGTCACGCGCGGGACGATACAGGAACAACCATGCCAGTATGGCGGCGGTCTTGACGACTCCCCGGGTATCCCGGAGTCGCCGTCCCCACCGTCGCAGCGCGAGACGGCCCGCGAGGCGCGCGCGTTGCCGCAGCGTCGGAAAACGGAAGGTGTGACCCCCCGCGGCCTGCGGCGTGGCCCCGCTCGCCCCGGTCGCTACCTGCCGCAGCGCGTCCCTCAGCACATGGCGACCGAGCTCGCACGCGCGGGCCTCCACCCGCGCAAGCGTATCGTCTTCATAGATGAGCGCCTCGCCGGCTCGGACCACGGCACCGGTATCCAGACCGCGATCGATCCAATGGACCGTGGCCCCGATCCGCCGAGCCCCGGTATACAGCTCCCAGAACCCCGGCGGCGCACCGCGATAGTCGGGCACGCGTCCGAGGTGCAGGTTCAGGGTGCCGAGCTTCGGGATGCCGAACAGGGCCGGGCGGAGAACCGGGGCGCCGATCGACAGCCCGAGATCGGGCTGCCACTCCCGGACCCGCTCGAGCGCGGCAGCGGCATGCAGATCCAGCGCCTCGAGCGTCTCGGGTGGGAGCCCTGGACCCCAGTCACGCCCAAGATGCGAACGCGATCCCGCGCGGCGAACCAGCGACCACGCGAAGGCCGCGATCCGATACGGGACAAAGATGAGGCCGTGCTTGGCAATGTTCCGTCGGAGACGCCGCACCACATCGCGGGGGCGACGCGACACGACCTGACGACACACGATCACCCCGGTCAACCCTGGCGTCTGCATGACGATCGGCCACCAGGGACTCTGCTCCAAATGCGGGTCTGCAGTGAACACGGCAAGGCGCACGAGCGACGCTCCGGCGGTATGGGCATCCCGGATACAGCATCCCGCGTGCCGAAATGAGATGCGGGCCCACCAAACGCGCGTCGGACCACCGCAGCACGTAGTGTGGTGTCGACGCAACACACCGGCCGACGTCCGCTCCGTCGGCACGGTCCCGCGAACGGCACCCAGTATGCACTGCGAAGCGCTGCATCCATGCCGCTCACCCACCGCCAACGCGTGTTGTTTGCGACCGTCGGGATCGTCTTCGCCCTCGCCGCCACCGAGGGCGTTTCGCTGCTCGCGATCCGGCTGTCCGGAGCGTTGCTCGACGAGCCGATCCGCACGACGCGCGACATCTTCGCCGAGCAGTCCGAGGGGCTCCGCCGTCTGCTGGCCCCGGACTCCTCCCGCATGCTCACGCTCGATCCGCTGCTCGGCTGGCGCTATCGCGCCGGACACCGTGACTCTGTGTACAGCATCAACAGCGAGGGGCTTCGGGGCGCTCGCGAGTATGCGCACCACCAGCCTGCGGGCGTGCTCCGAGTAGCGGCGTTCGGGGATTCCTTCGTGTACGGGAGCGAGGTCGCCGACTCCGCCGCGTGGCCCGCCCAGATGGAGCACCTGTTTCCGGAGATGGAAGTCCTCAACTACGGCGTGGGGGGCTACGGCGTCGATCAGGCGTACCTGCGGTTCTGCGGGGAGGGCACCGCGCTGTCTCCCCAAGTGGTGATCATCGGCTTCGTGCGCGACGACTTACGCCGCGTGGTCAACGTGTATCGGCGCTTCATCTCGACGCGCGACTTCCCGCTGGTGAAGCCACGCTTCACTCTCGACAGTCATGGCGACCTCGTGCTGCAGCCCAATCCCGCCCCAGGCCCGTCCCAATACGAGCGGTACCTGCGCACTCCGCGAGAGGTCGTGGCGCTCGGGGCGGACGACGCCTGGTATCGGTCTCTCATTTACGACAATCCGCTGTACGACTATTCCGCGACGGTAAGGCTCCTGGTGAACGTGTGGCTGCGACTGCACGACCGCTATCTGGGGGGGGATCGGCTGGTCCGGCACGGTGAGCTCAACCCCGAGTCCACTGCGTTTGCCATCCAGATCGCACTGTTCGAGCGGTTCGCCGCGGCGGCGCGCGCGGTCGGCGCGCGCCCCGTTATCGTCGTCTTCCCCGACCAGGAATCCGTTGTGGCCGCCAGGCATGGGCAGCGGACCGTCGTCGGCCCCCTGATCGCAAGTCTGGCCGAATACGTCGATCTCACAGCCGCCTTTCTCAATCCCGAGCTCGCAGGGAGCGTCGGTGACTGGTTCGCGAGTGGTGGCCACTATTCGCCGGCTGGCAACCGTATCGTCGCCCAGTGGCTGGGCCGGGAGCTGCTCGCCCGGATGGCGGCGCGACATACAGACGGCGCGGCGGCGCAGGACGCGCCGACGCCAGTGCTGGTGCGGGCCTGTCCCGGGGGAACGGTCCGGCAGGGCGGCGTAGCTGCCGCCGGCGTCGGGGGAGCCCGATAGCCATGGCGCCCCGCTACGTCCTCGGCCTTTCGGCCTTCTATCATGACAGCGCCGCCTGCCTGCTGCAGGATGGCGAGATCGTCGCCGCAGCTCAGGAGGAGCGTTTCACGCGCAAGAAGGGGGACGCGTCGTTCCCGACGCAGGCCGTGGCCTACTGTCTGGGCGCCGCCGGCATTCAAACCCCCGATCTGGATTGCGTGGGGTTCTATGACAAGCCGCTCCTCAAGTTCGAGCGGATCCTCGAGACCTACCTGGGCGTCGCGCCGCGCGGTTTCGCCTCGTTCGGTATGGCGGGGCCACTGTGGATCAAGGAAAAGCTCTTTACGGATCGGGACATCCGGAGCGCGCTCGGCGGGTACGAGGGCGATCTCCTGTACTGCGAGCACCACGAGTCGCACGCCGCCAGCGCGTTCTTCCCGTCGCCCTTCGAGGAAGCAGCGATCCTGACCGTGGACGGCGTGGGCGAGTGGGCTACGGCGGCGTGCGGCGTGGGACGCGGCGCCGACATCGAGCTTCTGTCCGAGCTGCACTGGCCGGACTCGCTCGGACTGCTCTACTCCGCGTTCACGTACTACACGGGCTTCAAGGTGAACTCGGGGGAGTACAAAGTGATGGGCCTCGCGCCGTACGGCGAGCCCAAGTACGTGGACCTGATCTACCGTGAGCTCGTGGACCTGCGCGACGACGGCTCGTTCACGCTCAACCAGGAATACTTCAACTATCTCACGGGCCTGACGATGACCAACGGCGCGTTCGACCGCCTGTTCGGCGGTCCGGCGCGCGTCCCGGAGTCGAAGCTGACGCAGCGCGAGATGGATCTGGCCCGTTCGGTCCAGGTGGTGTGCGAAGAGATCATGCTGCGCATGGCGCGCACCGTGCACCACGAAACGGGAATGGAAAATCTCTGTCTGGCCGGCGGCGTGGCGTTGAACTGCGTCGCCAACGGGCGCCTGCTGCGGGAAGGGCCGTTCCAACGGCTGTGGATCCAGCCCGCCGCGGGGGACGCGGGTGGCGCGTTGGGCGTGGCCCAACTCATCTGGCACCGACACAGCGGCGGGCGGCGGACGGTGGTGCCCGGACGCGACGCGATGCGTGGCGCCTACCTGGGGCCCGCCTTCGCGCCCGACCAGATCGCGGCCTTCCTGCGATCCCAGGGCGCCGTGGCCCAGCGACTGGAGCGCGACGACCTGCTGCGCCGCGTCGCCGGCCTGCTCGCCGACGAGAAGGTCGTGGGCTGGTTCGACGGGCGCATGGAGTTCGGTCCCCGCGCGCTGGGCGCGCGCAGCATTCTGGGCGACCCGCGCAGCCCCCGCATGCAGGCCCAGATGAACATCAAGATCAAGTTCCGGGAAGGGTTCCGGCCGTTCGCACCGAGTGTGCTGCGGGAGCGCGTCGGCGACTACTTCGAGCTCGACTGCGACTCGCCGTACATGCTGCTTGTGGCACCCGTCAAGCGGGAGCGCCAGATCCCGATGTCCGACGCGCAGCGTCGCCTGTGGGGTATCGACCAGCTCAACGTGGTGCGTTCCGATATCCCCGCGGTAACCCACATCGATTACTCGGCCCGCGTGCAGACCGTGACGCGCGATACGAACGCGAACTACTACGATCTGATCGAGCAGTTCGAGCGCCTCACCGGTTGCGCCGTGCTCGTCAACACGTCCTTCAACGTGCGCGGCGAGCCGATCGTGTGCACCCCGGCTGACGCCTACCGCTGCTTCATGCGGACCGACATCGACTACCTCGTGCTCGGACCGTTCCTGCTGGACAAGGCCAACCAACCCGAGTGGCAGGAGAGTGGCGATTGGAGACGCGAGTTCCAACTCGATTGAGCTCCGCCGAGGGACGCCGCTTCGGGCTGACCGTCGGCGCGGCGTTCCTCGTGCTGGGCGGCGCGCTGGCATGGCGCGGTCGCGCCGTCGCCCCGGTGGCGCTCGCGCTCGGCGCCCTGCTGCTCGCCGCCGGCGTGATCGTCCCCACGCGTCTCGGACCGATTACCCGAGCCTGGGCGAGCTTCGGATCTGCCATTTCCAAGATCACGACCCCGATCTTTCTTGGGATCGTGTACTACGCCGCGATCACCCCGATCGGCCTGCTGCTCCGGGCCTTCGGCCGAAACCCGCTGACTCGCCACCGGAGCGGGCCGAGCTGCTGGGTTGCCCGACCAGTCAGCGCGCGCAGTCGGCGTGACATGCAACGGCAATTCTAGCGAGATAGAGAAAGAAAGAAGGAGAGAGCGATGAGCCGAACGAGTCTCGTGCTGGAGTTCTGGGCCTTCATGCGAGCGCGCAAGAAGTGGTGGCTCCTACCCATCATCCTGGTCATGGCGGCGGTCGGTGCCCTGCTCGTGTTCGCCCATGGATCGGCGCTGGCCCCGTTCATTTACACGATATTCTAGCGTCCCCTCCCGCCATGCCAGCGAAGAGGGCGACGCTACGCTACGAGAATCTCGAGCGGCGACGCCGGGCGCGCGCCGGACGTCGCATCCGCTGACCGCTGCCCTCCGCCGAAATCCCGCTCGGGTGACCCCGCCGACTCGGTAGAGAGCAGGTAGATTCGACCACCCGGCCGGGTCACGCGACGTAGCTCGGTCCGCAAGGCCTCGGGCTCGGGGTGATCCCGTAGCCGCTGGTCACAGATCACGTGATCGAACCACTGATCGCGGCACGGGATCGACCGGCCGTCCCAGACCTCGAATTCGAGCTTCCCCGGTACGCCGCGCAACCGGCGCGCCGTAGCGATGAGCCGGCGCGACCGGTCCACGCCGCACACATACCCCCTCGCCATGCGTCGCCACGCTTCCTCGGCGAGGCGACCGCCCCGGCACTCCACGAACAGCACCCGCTCCCAGGCTCGAATCGAGAGGCGATCGAGCAGGACAAAGGCTCGGTCAGCGGCGGCCACTAGGCGCCTCCGTCCAGCAGTCGCACCAGCTCGTCGCGCTCCGCAGCGCTCACCAGCGAATGCGTCGGCAGCGTGACGAGATCGCGCACCAATTCCTCCGCACCGGGCCACCTGCCCCGGGGACGCGTCAGTCGCTCGCGCACCGGCCTGAGCGCCGCGAGCGTGGTCGGGTATCCCGGAGTGACGCCGAGCCGCCGCGCCCGACGGGGCTCGGCAAACCCGGCGAGTCCCCCCGGGACTCGGAGCGGCAGCCGCAGGAATCCCGGCGTGCCCGCGCGCGGCGGCGTCACCGTCCGAGCGCGGGAGTCGGGAGGGAGGCGCGCCAGCATCGCCTCGGCGTTCACCCGCCGCGCCGCTGCTTCTTGAGTGGCCAGCGGCAGCGTGCGCTCGAGCAGCGCGGCTGCGGCGCGAGTCATGCGCCGCAGCGCCGTGGGCGCGTGATAGCGCGTTTCCCCGAGGTGCAGGAACGGTAGCCCCGCCGGCAGGCGGTACACCGCCGGACGACCCAGCACGCACTGCGCGACTGCGGTGCCGAGTGCGGCGACCTCGTCGAAGGGTCCAGCGGCGCGCGGCCCGTCGACGCCGCCCTCCAGCGGAAACCGGCGGATCAGCAGGGCGCCTCCCCGTCCTCCGGTCCATCCCTTCCCCCGCCCGAAGCTCAGCACGCTCAGCGCCCCGGCGCTTCCCACCGGGGTGCCGCGCCACAATGCTCCGTGAGCCTGCGCCGCGTCTTCAATCGCCAACGCGCCGAATCCCTTCAGACATTGCTCGATCGCGTCCCAGTCGATGGGAACCCCGAAGAGCGGGGCGACGACGATGACGCGCGCCCCCTCGGCCAGGGTCGCGGTCAGGGAGTCCAAGTCCGGGGCGAGGGTCCACGGATCGACGTCGTACAGCGCGATCCCGACCCCCGCCCCGACGGCGGCGGTGGCGACGTCGTAGCAAGAGAACGCCGGCAGGGCCACGACGGACGGCTCGCCCACCACGCGGGACGCGATCCGAATGGCGAGCTCCAGCGCGTGGGTGCCGCTGCCGAGCAGTACGGCCTCGCGCGCCGGGTACAGCGCCCGGAGCAGTCGCGCGACGCGCGGGCGGGCGTCCTCCCGCTTGAGCAGCGCCTGGGCGGCGGTGCGCCAGACGGCGTGCAGCGTGAGCGGCGAGTGCGCGGGGACCTGACGCCACAGCCAGCCGCGCCGGGCGAGTGATGCCGCCGCCGCCGCGCGATCCCGCCGCTCCGCCGGAGCTGTGCGCTGGCGCGGGACGGGATCCGCACCCGGGGTCATGGCAACCGGCGGGCGAGAAATGGGCCGATGCGGTTCGTGACGCCCAGCGGCAGGCGCCGCCACACCGCCGCCGCCAGCCGGTACGTCGGGCGCTCAGGAGACGGCGTGGCCGCGACATTGCGGGCCGACCATTGCAGCCACGGGAGCGCGACATCCGTGCCGCCCCACTGGCGCTTGAAGCGGTGCGTGCCGCTCCCCGGCGTGCAGCGGCCGAAATCGAACACTCGCACGCCCCGCGCGATCATCTGCTCCATGAAGGACCAGTACAGCAACATGTTCGGCGCGCTGCGGCTGTGCTCACGGAGCGACGAGGCCCAGGTCATCTCGAACTCGTCGCGCCACACGAACCCGCACCCGGCCGCGACCGGCTGGCCGCTGCGATACACAGCGCCGAACGCGATGAGCCCGGCGAACGTCGCCGCCAGCCGCGTGAAGAAGGCGCGCGGCAGCACGGGCGTGCCCAGGCTGCGCATATTGCGGGCGAACACGTCGTAGAACGCGTCGACCTGGTCCGGACCGAACCGCGCCACCAGCCCGTCGCGCTGCGGGCGCCGGATCTGGCTCCGCAGTTTGGGATCGAAGACCCGCCACAACTCTTCGGCCGACCGCGGAAGCTCGAGCCGCACCGTGACCTTGCGCTGCGACAGGCGCAGCGCGGATTCCACGGGCCCGCGGGTCCGCAGCTCCAACAGATCCACGCGAAGGTGCCGCGCCAGCGTGGTCGCGTGCTCTACCAGCGTGGTCACCGCGTCCGGGGTGCCCACCGGTCCACCCGAGTTCAGGAATGGCAGGGAGACGAGATAGTCGCCGAACAGCGCGCTGCGGACCCGAACCAGCGGCAGCACACCGCGCCACGCGCCCGCGTCGTCGCACGCGATGGCGTAGCAGCACTCGTGCCCCAGCACGTCCTCCATCACGGCGCGCCACCCGGCCAGATGACAGAACGTGCTCCCCGGCACGGCCGCCGCGAACGCGTCCCATACCGAGAGACTGCCGTCGAGTGGCGCGACCGAGATCATGCTGGAGCCAGCGCGCCGCTCAGGCGGCGGAGCGTGTCGGCGATCGCCGTAAAGCGAAACTCCCCGAGCAGTCGCTCCAGCCGCGGCAGCGTGCGGTGCAGCCCGCCGTAGTGCCGGACCCGTGTCAACCACGAGACCCCGACGCGCGGCTGCTCGGGGTCCACCTCCCAGGGGTGGATGTAGAACGTGCCGGGCGTGCGGCGGCGCTCGCAGTCCCGCAGCGCCGCGCGGACCAGGGCGTACGGGAGCAACCGGAAATAGGCGCCTCCCCCCGCAGGCAGATTCGCGCCCCAGCGCCGCAACGTGGTCGGCGGTACCTCGGCGATCCGGCCGATCGGCCGCTCCAACCAGTGCGGGTCGCGGTGCCCGTTGGCGTAGCCGTACCCGGGCCGGCGCACGGGGAACAGGCTCGAGTCGTAGCGGTAACCTTCTTCGATAAGGATGTCGAGCGCCCACTCCCGGCCTGGGACGATCGAGAAGCTCGGCGCCCGGAATCCCAGCACCGGCGCGCCCGCCAACTCCTCGAGCACATACTTCGCGCGCCGCACCGAGTCCCGAAACGCGAGGGGGGATTGGTCCGTCACCCGGGCATGATCCCAGCTGTGCGAAGCGATCTCGTGGCCTGCGACCGCGATCCGCCGCACCAGATCGGGCTGCCGCTCCGCCACCCACCCGACCACGAAGAACGTGGCGCGAGCCTCGTGACGCGCCAGCAGGTCGAGCAACCGATCCACGCTGGCGACGACGCGAGACTCGAACCGATCCCAGTCGGCGCGATCGAGCCGCGATGCGAACGCCGACACCTGGAAGTACTCCTCGACGTCGACGGTGAAGTGATGTCTGATCACACCACTCGGGGTTGCAACGCCCGTGCCCGCCGATTCCCGCAGCGAGCGCGACCATACGCCCCGCGCCATACCACACTGCGTTGCGTCCACGCAACGGCGCGCACGCCCGGCTAAGCGGCCGCTCGCCGGGGAGTGCCGCCTCGCAAGGCGCTGGCTGACCTACGGCTGCGCGCTCGGGCCCCGGGGCTGGCACTGCCTATGCGACACGGCTGCGCAGCCATGCGCATCGCCATCTTGTCCGATATCCACGCGAATCCGGACGCCCTCGCGGCAGTGCTCGCCGACATCGCGCGCCGCGATGTGGCGGCCACGGTCCAACTGGGCGACGTCGTCGGCTACAACACCCGGCCCAGGGAGACGCTGGCGCTGTTGCGGGAGCACGCGATCTCCGGCGTGCGGGGCAACCACGACCTCATGGCCATCGGCCGCCTCCCACCGGACCAGTGTGGCCCGATCGGCCGCAAGGCGATCGCCTGGACGCGCAAGGTGCTGACCGGCGCCGACTGCGACTATCTGGCGAGCCTACCCGACGAGTTGCGGCTCGCGGGCGGGATCCTCTGCACCCATTCGGCGCTGGGCGATCCCGTCGTCCGGCTGCACGCCCGCGCCCAGTTCGAGGAGGAGACGAAGGTCCTGCTGCACTTCGACAGCGACCTCCGGGTGTGTTGCACCGGCCATACCCACACGCCGCAAGTCGTCGAGGTAGGTCCCGCCGGCGTCGTCCGCCGGCCGGTCGCGTCGGAGGTGGCGCTCGACCCGTCGGCGTTCTGCTTCATCAATCCCGGGAGCGTGGGCCAGCCCCGGGACGGAGACGAGCGGGCCGCGTACGCAGTCTTCGATCCCGAGCTGCACCACGTCTGGTTCTACCGCGTCGCCTACGACGTCCGCCGCATCACGCGTGACAACGCGCGCCGCGGCATCAGGCTTAGCCCGCGAGCGCCCACCAGCCGCTCGCTGATGTCCCGACTGTTCGACCCAGTGCCGTGACCGCGCTTCCCGCGGTGCTCGTCACCGGCGCGGACCAGCACCAGGGACTCGCGGTGATTCGGGGTCTCGGCCTCGCCGGCATCCCGGTGGTGGCGTGCGGAGCGGAACCGCGCAGCATCGGCTTCTACTCCCGCTTCACCGTGGCGCGGGCCTGCTACGCCTCGCCATTCTCGAGCCAGAAGGGACTCGTCGCCGACATCCTCCGCGTCGTACGACAAACCGGCGCCGGGTTGATCATCCCGACGGTCGAGTCCACGCTCGTCGTCCTGAACGAATGGCGCGAGGTCGTCGAGCGCCACGCGCGGCTCGCCGCCCCGCCGCCCGAGGTCCTCGAGTACGCCATCAACAAAGGCAAGACCCTAAAGCTGGCACGGGAGCTGGGCGTGCCCGTGCCGCGCTCGGCGGAGGGCGACGGCGTCGAGGAAATCCTGCGCCGCGCGGCCGACCTCGTGTTCCCCGTCGCGATCAAGCCACGCGGCCACGGCCTGCACTTGACGACCGCGAACACCCTGGGCTTCAAAGTGCGTTACGCCCGCTCACTCGCAGAGCTGCAGCGGCTGCTACAGCCGTTCGAGCACGACGCGCCTGCCGTCCTGGTCCAGGAGTATGCCCCCGGCGTCGGGCGGTGCGTCGCCGCACTGTGCCGTCATGGTGAACCCCTCGCGCTGTTCGCCTACTCCCGGGAGCGCGAGTTTCCCCTGTCGGGCGGCGTCAGCGTGCTGCGCAAGAGCATCCCGCTGGACGAGCGGCTCGCGGCATACACGACCGCCCTGTTGCGGCGAATCGCCTGGCACGGCGTGGCGATGGTCGAGTTCAAGTACGACCGCGCCGCCGACCGCTACACGCTCATGGAGATCAACGGACGCTTCCAGGCCTCCACCGCGCTCAGCCTCGACGCCGGGATCAACCTCCCGCGCCTGGTCGCGGCGCTGTACGGCATCGGAGAGCTGGGGCCCACGCCGAGCTATCGCGTCGGCATCGAGGAGCGCTGGCTGCGGGGCGATCTGCTGGCGTTACGCGACGGGCTCGCCGGCGTCGAGCGTCGGCTCACCGCCGCGCCGGCGGGCGCGCCACCGTCGCGCGTCCGGGTGCTGGGGCAATTCCTGCGCGACTTCCGCCCCGGGATGCGCTACGACGAGTTCAAGTGGTATGATTGGCGCCCGGGCGCCGTCGAGGGCCTCGGGCTGCTGACGCTGTGCCTCGGTTGGCTGACGGCGCCGCTGCGGCGGCTCGGCGGTTACGCCCGGCGGGCCGCCGGCGCGCTCCACCACACCTTCACGAGCTCCGCCACGCAGCGCTCGATCCGCGCGTAAACACGCCGGCATACCTCTTCCGACTGCTCCACGGGGTCTTCGATCCCGCGGGACGTGATGCGCTCAGGATCGAGGTCCCCCAGGATCAGGACGTCCCGCGCCGTGCGCCCGAACCGGTCACACACGGTCTGGCGTTGCACGGCGTCCATGACGAGGATGAGCTCGGCCCATTGCACCAAGGGCGCCGTGAGGAGCTGGGAGCGGTGTGCCGAGAGATCGACCCCGCGCCCTGCGGCCGCGGCCAGGGCGTCGCGGGGTGTCGGTCGGCCGGGGCCCAGGAATCCAGCCGAGGCAACCTGCGCGCGTGGCCCGGCGACCCGGCTGAGGGCCGCGGCCGCAAACGGGCTGCGGAAGATATTGCCGTTGCACACGACCAGCACGCGGGCCGGCGGCCGTCGCGCCAACAGCGCCGCCAAGGCCGCGCGGCGCCGCCCGGCATGGAGCAGTCGGTCCGGTACGCGGGCCAGCCTCCTCAAAAGCTGAGCCACCATTCGCCCTCCAGGCGCGACACGAAGGCTGCTCCGCAAACGATCGCGTGCATGATCTCCGTGCGTCGCGAGTGAATCAGCATCCAGGGACCGGTGCGCTCGAACCAGCACCGCTGCGCGCCAAGCTCCGCCGCCCACGCCGGCTCGACCCGGCCGGCGACCGCCGCGAGCCCGCCGCGCCAGGCGTCGTAGAACAGGTGTCTCAGCACGAGCGCCTGTCCCGATCGCCGGGCGGCGACCTGCAGCACCTGGCCGACGCCCCCGCCCTCACGATAATACAGAAACCACCCCGTCACCTCGCCCCCGGGTCCGCGCACCAGTCGTTGCCGTAGCTCGCCGAACTGGCGTTTGTCCGCAGCCTGGTCGAGGAGCCACGCCAGCGACCCGTCCTCGTACACCGGCCGCAGGGCCCGCGGCCCGAGGAGCCGCGGCAGCGTGGCGGCCATTACGGCGGCGTCCAGAGGCTCGGTCGAGCCGGGCGGCGCGTGTTGCACGAGCGACCCGCCGAGCCTCGTCGCGAGGGCATCAGCGACCACGAGCAGCGGCCGCGCGGTGAGCCACGCGAGGCGCCGCACCGCACCACCGGAGGAGGCGCGGGACGCGTAGTGGCGGCACGGCCGCAACGCCCGGGTCCAGCTCAGGCTGTGGGTGACGGACACGCTGCCGCCCACGCTCTCCCACAACAGGCGAGCGGGCTCATTCGCGGTGTCCGACAAACTCAAGTCCTGGGGGCCTGTGAGAAAGGCGCGAAACAGCCTCCGTCCCACCAGGCCGCGGCTCTCGGGGGCGACCATGAGCTGCGTGGCGACCGCCGCCCGGATCGGCGCGCCCTGGAACAGCAGCGGGCGCGGAATGACACCGAGAAACCCGGACACCCGACCCCGCTCATCTTCGTAGACGAGCGAGGGGAGGTCGTCCTGAGTCCAGGGGTGGTCGTAGAAGATTCGCTCGAGATACGCCACCAACCGCTCGGTGCGTTCCCGCTCGCTGAACTGAAACACCTGCTGGCGCAGGGCCACCACTTCGGGGATGTCCTCGCGCCGGAACGAGCGGAGCCGCCCGGGCTCACCGTCGGTCGCCGGGGCCTCGCTCAGGCGACCTGGCGCGGTCGTAGGCTCCCTCCCGAGCCGTTCGCATGGCATTTCTGGTACACGAATCGGCCGATCGCCCCCAGCGTGCCGAGATTCCGCTCGGTGATCTCCTCCTCCGCGATCGCGAGCTGGAAGGCATCCTGCAGAAACTCGACCAGCTCGATCACGCCGATCGAATCGATCACGCCGCTCCCGAGTAGCGGGTCCTCGTCGCCGAGCTTCCAGTCAGGGCGCATGTAGAGGAAGTTCTCCCGCACGTAGGCGCGGGTCCGGTCTACGATCTCCGACTGAGCCGGTCCCGTCGTCTGTTGATCCATGATCACCCTCCTCAGAGGCATGCCGTCACGAGAGGCATGCCGTCACGCCGCGATCGACGCACCCGCTGCCGCCTGGCGCGTCCCGGAGGACGCCGCTGCACGCGCACGGGCGGGCGCGTCCAAGAATTCGCGGTGCCACAACTGGGTCGAGAGAATCGCAACCAGCGCCTGATTCTCCCCGACCCCGGTCGCGAGCCCGGCGCGGCAGCGTCGCACCAGTCCCGCGACCGCGTCCGGATTGAAGATGCCCGTGCGCCGCACGCTCGCCGGATCGAGCAGCTCGCCGACGTACTCAGGCTCCGGACCACCGAAGAACGCCGGCACGTCCGGCGCCCGGTACGGTTGCTTCGGCCGACCGGTGATGGCCCGAGGCAGCGTGCCCTCGGCCCAGCGCCGCAGGATCGCCTTCTCGCGCAGGCCGCACAGCCTGCTGCGATCCGGCAGCCCGACGGCGAACTCGACCAGACGGTGGTCGAGAAACGGAACCCGCGCCTCGACCCCGTGGGCCATGGCCATGCGGTCCCCCTGCGCCGCCAGCAAGTAGGGCGACAGCAGCGTGACGATTTCGAGGTACGCCGCCCGGCCGAGCGGCGACCACCCCATGAAGCCCGTAGGAAGCGACTGCCGCAGCTCGCCGAGCGCGTCGAACGCCCCGAGACCCGCCCGGAAGCGGTCGCTGTAAAAATCCCGGATCCGCGTCGTCAGCCGGAACCGGGGCAGGTGCGAGAACAGCGGATCGTCGGGCGATCCCGCGTCCAGGAAGAACCGGCGCCAGAAATCGCCCTTGCGTGTCTGGGGCGGCAGATACCCGTACAGTCGATCGAACAGGCGGGGACGCCGGCGCGAGTCCGGCTGCCGCAGGCAGAACAGCCGAACCAGGGTCTCTTTGAACAGATCGTAGCCCAGGAAGACTTCGTCCGAGCCTTCCCCGGAGAGCACGACCTTGATCCCCTGTTCGCGGGTGAGACGGGACAACAGGTACAGCGGCGCGGGTGCGGTCCGCAACAGCGGCGTCTCCGCATGCCGGACCACGTCGGGGAACACCCGAGCGATCTCGCCGCCGCCGATCCGTTGCACGGCGTGCCGGCTTCCGAGCTCGCTCGCCACCGCCTGCTGGAACATGCTCTCGTCGAGCTGCGGATCGTCGAACGTCACCGAGAACGTGCGCAGATCGTACGGCGACACCTGGGCCGCGAGCGCGCAGGCGATACTGGAATCGAGGCCGCCGCTCAGGTAGCCGCCGACCGGAACGTCGGACCGCATCCGCAGCCGTACGCCCGAGCGCAGCAACTCGTCGAGCGTCTCGAGCGCGTCGGCGGGCTCCGCCGCCGCCGCCGTCAAGTCGAGCGCGTAGTACCGCCGGATGGACAGGACCCCGTCCCGCCACCGCGCCCAGGTCCCGGGCTCGAGTGCCCGGATCCCCCGGAATGGCGTGCGCGGGGGCCGCGCCGCCCAGAACGTGAACACTTCGTCCAATCCCTCGGGGTCGAGGGCCTGCTCCACGGCTCCGCTCGCGAACAGCGCCTTGATCTCGGATGCGAAATAGAGATCGCCGCCCCGTTCGGCGTAGTACAACGGCAGGATCCCGAAGCGGTCGCGCGCGAGGAACAGGGATGCCGTGCGGCGGTCGTGCAGGGCGAACGCGAACTGGCCGTTGAGCCGCTCCAGCAGCCCCTCACCCCACTGCTCGTAGCCGTGGACCAGCACCTCCGTGTCGCTGCGGGTGCGAAACACGTGGCCGCGGAGCTGGAGCTCGTGCCGCAGCTCGAGGTAATTGTAGATCTCGCCGTTGTAGATGACGCGGACGTCCCCGTCTTCGTTCGCCATCGGCTGCGCGCCGCCGGCGACGTCGATCACGCTCAGGCGCACGTGCGCCAGGCCGATGCGGTCGTCGGCGTGCAGGCCGAACCCATCCGGGCCGCGATGCCGGATCGCCGTCGCCATGCGCTCGAGCAGCTCGGCCGACACTCCCTGCGGCCGCGCTCGGGCGACGCCGGCGAGGCCGCACATCAGTCGTGCCCGCCGGCGACGGGGGCGTCGACCTCGGGCACCGGGTCGACGAGCAGGGGCGGCACGTGCAGGTACCGGGTCGCGTTCCGCTTGCGCTCGATGTCCCGATAGGCGCGCTCGAGCTGCTCGGGCTCCAAGCCCAGCTCGCCTGCCACGGCGGCGACACTGCGCCCAGCGTTGTGCGCCTGGAGCACGAGATCGAGCTCCCCCAACGGCAGGGAGAAGAAGAATTCCTCCTGAGTCTGCGGCAGCGAATAGGTATCGGTCGTCGGAGGACGCGTGCGTATGGCGGCCGGGACCCCCAGATGCTCCGCGAGCTGGTAGACCTGGGTCTTGTAGAGGTGGGCGATCGGCTTCACATCGGCGAAGCCGTCTCCCCCCTTTACAAAGAATCCCTGGTCATACTCCAGCCGGTTCGGCGTGCCCACCACAGCATAGTGGAGCCGGTCGGCGTGGTGGTACTCGAGCATTTTCCGGACGCGCTGCTTGAAGTTGGTGGCGGCC
>Ga0209156_10001308_pt1 | contig 20386 bp, 9 predicted proteins | sample GraSoiAngelo_124_FD_185881 | JGI IMG/M metagenome (GOLD analysis project Ga0209156, IMG submission 185881) | Grasslands soil microbial communities from the Angelo Coastal Reserve, California, USA - 14_0927_05_20cm (SPAdes) (version 2) | ecosystem: Environmental > Terrestrial > Soil > Grasslands ...
ATCTGGATTTACGATTTCAAGAACGGCACAACCGAGAACCTGACGAATAACCCAGCCCAGGATATTTGCCCGATGTGGGGACCGGACAACCGCATCTATTTCATTTCCGATCGCGATGGCAGAATGAACCTTTTCGCTACTGACCTAACGAGTAAGGAGACAAAGCAGCTAACGACTTTTAAGGATTTTGATATCAAGTTCCCGTCAATTGGGAAGGACTCGATCGTATTCGAAGAAGCGGGTTATATCTGGCGTTACGATCTGGCCAGCGGGCAAGCGGCGCCAATCCCAATTGAAGTGAAGGAAGATTTCGCGTCCGGCCGTCCTGCCTTCGTCGATGCCTCAAAGCACATCGAGTCGGTCAATCTCGCGCCTGATGGCGAGCGTGCCATCGTGGTTGCGCGCGGCGATCTTTTCTCCGTGCCGATGAAGGAAGGCACCGCCCGTAACCTCAGCAAAAGCTCCAACGCCCACGAGCGTGACGCTATCTGGTCGCCCGATGGAAAATGGATTGCCTACAATTCAGACGTAACGGGTGAAAATGAACTTTATGTCCGTTCCCAGGATGGCAAGGGCCAGCCTCAGCAGGTAACGAGCGGCGCCGATACTTATTACTATAAGCCGGTCTGGTCGCCCGATAGCAAGAAGCTGCTTTGGGCCGATCGATTACAACGATTGCGTTATGTCGATGTGGCCTCAAAGAGTATCACGCAAGTAGACCAGGATAAATGGGGCGAAATTCAATCCTACGATTGGTCGCCCGACAGCCAATGGATCGCATGGGCACGCCCGGAAGAGAATGACATGCCTCGCGTTTACATTTATTCCGTTGCCAACAAGAAGCAGACTCCCGTAACGGATGAATGGTACGGCTCGACTAATGTCGCCTTTAGCGATGACGGCAAGTATCTGCTTTTAGCTTCCGGCCGTGATTTTAAACCCACCTTTGCCGAAGACGAATTTGAGAACGTTTACCTCGATATGCAGCGCATCTATCTCGTCACTCTGGCCAAAGATACGGAGCCGCCGCTTGGTCCTCGCAGTGACGAAGTTGGCAAGGCCGAACAGAAACGCGCCAAGCAAAAGGAAAAGGAAGGCGAAGAAAAGAAAGCCGAGGAGAAGAAATCACCTTCCCCAACGCAAAAGACCAGTCCTACTCCGACTCCCGAGGTAACGCCGAAGAAACCCGTGGTAGTTAAAGTCGATTTGGATGGCATCCATGATCGCATTTCTGGGGTGGAAATCGTGCCGGGTAACTACAGCGACATTCGGCTGGTTGATGATCGTATTTTCTATCTCCGCCGCACCGTCGCCGATCAGGAAGGTGAGGATGAAACAGAGCAGGATGGTCCCGATCGAAAGGCCCACCTTTGTTTCTATAGCATGGAGGACCGGAAGGAAACGGTCCTGGGCGAGGTCAACGCCTATCAAATATCGGCCGATGGCAAGCGGATGCTGGTCAAAATTAAAAAGGACTACGCCATCGTCGATCTGCCCAAGGACAAACTTGAGACCAAGGATCACGAGCTGAAGCTGGCCGGGCTCGACGTGCAGCTCGATAAACACGCGGAGTGGAACCAAATTTACTTCGAATGCTGGCGGCAGATGCGCGACTTCTTTTACGCGCCAAACATGAATGGGATCGATTGGAAAAGGATGCGCGACAAGTACGCCGCCATCTTACCTTTCGTAAATCATCGTAACGATCTTACTTATTTGCTCGGCGAGCTAATTGCCGAGCTAAATAACGGCCATACTTACGTCGGTGGCGGCGAACGCCCGGAAACACCCCGCATTAAACTGGGACTACTTGGAGCAGAGGTTTCGCGCGACCCGGCCAGTAAGGCTTATCGTATTGACCGCATCCTACCGGGCGAAAATTGGGACAAGCACACCCGTTCGCCTCTGACCGCACAAGGTGTAAACGTGAAGGTCGGCGACTATATCCTAGCAATAAACGGCACACCGGTTTCAGGCTTGGCAAACCTATACGACGCGTTGGTCGGCACCGCCGATAAGCAAGTGATTTTGCGAGTCAACTCGAAGCCGAGCGACGATGGCGCGCGCGATGTTACCATAGTTCCAACGGCTGACGACTCGCCCCTCTACTACATTGCGTGGGTTCAGAAAAATATCGATTATGTTGGTAAGAAAACCAATGGCGAAGTCGGGTACCTCCATATTCCCGACATGGGACGGCCCGGCCTGAATGAATTTACCAAGCTTTACTTCCCGCAAATTCGAAAGAAAGCGCTGATTGTAGATGTCCGTGGCAACGGCGGCGGATTTGTTTCACCTTTGGTGATAGAGCGTCTTCGGCGTGCCCTGGTCATGGTTGGGATCGCCCGCAATGGCATGCCGCAGACTGATCCGTCTCAAACTTTTCTAGGCCCGATGGTCACGCTGATCGACGAATTCTCCGCCTCCGATGGCGACATTTTTCCATACCGATTCAAAACGCTTGGCCTGGGTAAACTGATTGGCAAGCGGACCTGGGGCGGGGTCATTGGTATTCGCGATTCCTTGCCACTGGTTGATGGCGGTCAATTCTTCAAGCCGGAGTTCGCGCCCTACTCGAAAGAGGGCAAGGGCTGGATCATTGAAAGCCACGGCGTTGATCCCGATATCGTAGTAGATAACGACCCGGCCAAGGAATTCCGTGGGGAAGATCAGCAGCTGGACCGAGCTATCCAGGAAATCCAGGAAGAACTAAAAACGAAGCGCTACGATCTACCTCCGGTCCCACCCTATCCCAATCGTAATCCAACGCCGAGTAGTTAGTTGTTTCTTCGTTCGGCTCGGTTGTCGAACAGGGCAAATGACAGTAGCATAGCCATCTTGGCTGTGGCCAGCGGGCATCTTGCCCGATGATCCAATGGCGGCGACGAGCTGAACGCGACCGTTTTTATAGCTTGGGCTTTTTCGACCTGCACTTACACTTTAACTTTCACTTGCACCTCTCCAGATGAGAGTAGGTGAAAGTTAAAAGGGCGGGTGCAAGTCGACGATTTGAGACATGATTAACGACTCGAAAAATTTGTCTCCTGCTCACTTGCTCGATCCTTCTCCGGAGCAAATTCGGTCATGGGCCCACGCCGCCGTTGAGCTCATGGCGGAATATCTCGGCACGATTCGAAATCGCCCCGTCTATCCTCACACCAGTTCGCGCCAAATACAAGGGCGCCTGGATTCCAGCTTGCCGGAGGAACCAACCACCTTCCACGAACTCCTTCACATTTTCGATGACACCTTGATCGACCTGAGCCGGCATAACGGTCATCCGCGCATGTTCGGTTATGTGCAGGCGCCGGGCACTGCTATTGCCGCTTTCGCTGATCTGCTCGCATCGACGCTGAATGCGAATCTAACGGCTTGGCGTTCGGCCCCGGCCGCGGTTGAAATCGAGCGGCTAACCATCGAATGGATCAAACAAATCATCGGCTTTAACCGCAACGCCGCTGGACTCTTTGTCAGTGGCGGATCGATGGCGAATATGGCTGCACTCGCCGCCGCACGACGCGCCAAAGCGCCGCCGGAAATTCAAAACAAAGGGGCGCAATCCTGCAGCCGACCGCTGCGTATTTATGCTTCCGAAGAAACGCATCATTCCGTTGCCAAAGCTGCCGCATTGCTCGGCATCGGACGCGACAACGTGCGCCTGATCCGAGTCGATGAACGTTACAAGATTAATCTTGATGAACTCGTGGCCGCGATTGAAGAAGATCGCACCGCCGGACATTTGCCGATCTGCGTAGTGGCCAACGCTGGAACGGTCGCGACCGGCGCTTTCGATCCGCTTCCACCGATCAGCGACATTGCGCAACGCTTCAATCTTTGGCTGCACGTTGACGGGGCTTACGGCGGGTTTGCCGCGCTCGCACCATCGGCGCGCCCTTTGTTCGCTTCGATCAAGGAAGCGGATTCGCTCGCGCTCGATCCTCACAAATGGCTTTACCTTCCAGTTGATTGCGGCTGCATCCTGTATCGCGATCCAGAGATGGCCCGCGCCACCTTCGCCCACGAAGCGGAATATACCCGCGTCATCGGACAGGAAGCAGATGAGGCTTTTGCCTTTTGGGATTACGGGCCGGAGCTTTCACGACGTTTTCGCGCACTCAAAGTCTGGATGTTGTTGAAAGGCGTCGGACTCCAAGGGCTGAGTGAAACAATCGAAAAAGATCTAGCCTGCGCCCGTCACTTCGCAAAGCTGGTGCAAAACAGTGAAGACTTCGAAATGCTCGCGCCGGTCGAGCTCTCGATTTTTTGTTTTCGCCATCTGCCTGCGCGATTGAAGCGCACATTAGCCACTGCCAGTCCATCCGAACGCGAAAAAACCGAGGAACAATTCGACGCTCACAATGAGCGCTTGTTGCTGGCGTTGCAGCGTGATGGCAGTTCCTACCTTTCCAATGCGCGACTGCGCGGCCGATTCAGTCTCCGTGGCTGCGTCATGAATTACCGCACAACGCGACACGACATGGAAATTCTGTTGGACGATTTGCGCCGTGTTGCCACGCGTTTAGAGACCGGCGGCTGAGCGTGGCAGGCGGGAAAAACGCGGTGGCCGCGGGACGATCGGTCAGGGAGCGTTGCTCGGGCGCAAGGCTACAAGCAAGGCTAGCCGTTTCGGGGAGAGCGACCCACCGGCAGCTGCGAAATCACCAGCGCGCCTGGCACTTTGTTCCGCGGATAAACATTTCCGATAACTTCACGGCGATCGTTCGTCGAATGATCGAGGGCGCGTTTTTTCATCTTAAGATGAAAACAATCGCAGATAGCCCGCATTATTAGGCCGACCGGATTGATGTTCGCAAAGCCGTTATTTTTCATCCACACCAAATAAAGCAGCGAGCATGCCGACGAATTCGAGGTAATTACGGCAGTTTACGGTCAATTTGGGCCTTCTCTCCAAGCCACCCGCCCTACGCAGGAGGCCAGGGCGTCTCTTCCGTTCGACGGGGCTCACGGAAAGCCCCCGAAATTGTTGCTAGAAAGGGCGAGTTTCGGCCACCTTCCCTTTCCGGCGAGTGATCGCAATGCTACGTTTCAAAATGCCGTTTCAGCTCGAATCGAACTACAAACCGCGGGGCGACCAAGGCCAGGCGATCGCGAAGCTGGCGAAATCGCTCGAGGCTGGGAATCGGCACCAAACCCTGCTCGGTGTCACCGGCTCAGGGAAGACCTTTACTATCGCAAACGTAATCCGCGAGATCGACCGGCCCACGCTCGTCATCTCACACAACAAGACGCTGGCGGCGCAGCTCTACTCCGAGTTCAAACAATTCTTCCCACGTAACGCGGTCGAGTATTTCGTCAGCTATTTCGATTACTACCAGCCGGAGGCTTACATCCCGCGCTCCGACACCTACATCGAAAAAGATTCGTCCATTAACGAAGAGATCGAACGGTTACGTTTATCAGCTACGAGCGCGCTTCTGAGCCGGCGCGATGTTATCGTGGTTGCGAGCGTTTCCTGCATCTACGGCATCACTTCCCCGGAAGATTATGAGCGGATGTTGCTGACGGTAAAACGGGGACAGCACACCTCTCGTGAGGCAGTCCTGGGGCGGTTGGTCGACATGCTTTACGAGCGTAACGACATGAATTTCTCGCGCGGCCGATTTCGCGTGCGCGGCGACGTGGTCGAAGTTTATCCGGCCACGGCTGACGAAGAAGCGGTCCGGATCGAATTTTTCGGCGACGAGATCGATGCCATCACTCGATTCGATCCGCTGACCGGCCATGCCCGCGAGGCGCTCAGCATCATCACATTTTTCCCGGCCAAACAATTCGTCACTCCGGCCGACAAGCTGAATCGCGCCCTAACGACAATTAGGGCGGAGCTGGATGATCGGATCAAGGTGCTCGAATCCCAGAACAAATTACTGGAAGCGCAGCGCCTGAAAATGCGAACCGAATATGACCTCGAGATGTTGCAGGAGATGGGGTTCTGTAGCGGGATCGAGAATTACTCGCGGCATCTCAGTGGCCGCCCGCCCGGTTCAAAGCCCTACACTATCATCGATTTCTTCCCAAAAGACTTTCTGACCGTGGTCGATGAGTCGCACGCCACCATTCCGCAGATCGGCGGGATGTATGAAGGGGACAAGTCGCGCAAGACGGTGCTGGTCGATTATGGATTTCGTCTGCCGAGCGCGCTGGATAACCGGCCATTGAATTTTCCCGAGTTTATGAAGCTGACGAATCAGCTTGTCTACGTCAGCGCCACGCCGGCCGAGTTCGAAATTCAGAACAGTATCGTTGGCAACGCGGGCTACGTTCCACACAAACGGGCCCGGATTGGAGAGGACGAGTTAGTGCCGTTTGTTTTGCCTGGTGAATCTGTAGCGGCGGTCTATGACCGCCGAACTGTAGGGCAAGCACGTCGCTTGCCCTCAAGCGGTTCGGCAGGCGGCGCGCCTGCCCTGCAGTTGTCGCGTACGGATGAGCAGCCGGAGAAATTCGATGTCCAAACTCCCGGGAAACCGCTCGTAGTTGAACAAATCATTCGCCCCACTGGATTGCTCGATCCCAGGATCACAATTCGCGGATTGAAGAACCAAATCGACGATACCATCGAGTTCTGTCGTCAACGGGTTGAACAGCAGGAACGCGTTCTCGTCACCACTCTGACGAAACGGACGGCGGAGGATCTGGCCGATTACCTGCGCGATGTCGGATTGAAAGTCCGCTATCTGCACAGTGACATCGACACTATTGAACGCGTGGAAATTTTGCGCGGCTTGCGCGCCGCCGATTTCGACATTCTGGTCGGGATTAACCTGTTGCGTGAGGGGCTCGATCTTCCCGAAGTCTCGTTAGTTTGCATTCTTGACGCGGACAAGGAAGGATTTTTGCGGTCGCAAACTTCTCTTATTCAAACCGCCGGCCGTGCCGCGCGCCACATCAATGGCGAAGTGGTTCTTTTCGCCGACATCGTGACCGACAGCATGCAGGCGTTGATTTCAATTTCGGAATATCGCCGGGCCAAGCAGATGGAATACAACGAAAAACACGGCATCACTCCGCAGACGGTCCGGCGCGCAGTGCAGGAAAGTTTGCATACGATCCTGCGTGGCCGCGAGATCGCCTCGTCTGTCATTAACGAAGCCGGTGGAAACTTCGATCTGACGGAATTACTCCGCGAGTTGGAAGACGAAATGCAGCGCGCGTCGGCTAATCTCGAGTTCGAGCGGGCCGCGCTGTTGCGCGACCAAATCATGGAAGTGAAGAGTGGTACCGGCCTATCGAAAATTGAACCTAAACGTCGACCGGTGAAATACACCCGCAACAACGGACGGCGCCGCTCGCGTGTTTGAAATTTCGGCGGACCGAATTGCGCAAGCCTTCCCCCTGTGTTTCACACCGTCATCGTCAGTGGGGATGCTTCCACCCATCCTTTAGCGCACGCTCGTGTCGCTCGAAGAAATGGAAACTCTCTCGCCTCCTCGACGCTGACTTGCTAAGGATGTTTGCGAGTTCTCCATGTTAACGGAAGTCACGCCGGATCCGAAGTTCGAAATCGGACACATCCTGTTTGTCGACATCGTCGGGTATTCGAAGCTGCTAATCGGCGAACAGACCGAGGTTGTTCGTCAGCTAAAACAAATCGTCGCTGAATGCGAGCAGGTCCGTTTCGCTGAACGCCAGAAAACATTGATTTTTTTGCCAACCGGCGACGGAATGGCGCTGGTTTTCCGCGAAAGCGCGGAAGCGCCTGCGCAATGCGCGCTCGAGATCGCCCAAGCTTTGAAGAACCATCCGCGATTACAGCTGCGCATGGGAATCCATAGCGGGCCGGTCAATCTTCTTACTGATGTCAACAATCGGGCAAACGTTGCGGGCGCCGGCGTCAACATGGCCCAACGAGTGATGGATTGCGGCGATGCCGGCCACATTTTGCTTTCCAAACATGTTGCCGAAGATCTCGAAAATTATGGGCGGTGGCGACCGTACTTACGCGACCTCGGCGAATGCGAAGTAAAGCACGGCGTACGAGTTTCTCTCGTTAACTTTTGTTCCGATAACATCGGAAACCCGAAGACCCCGGAGAAGCTTAGGCAAGCAAAGCGTGAAGCGGCGATAATCGCCCGGCGACGGCGTAAACGTACCTTGTTAATTACCTCCATCCTGGTCGCAGCTCTGTTCGGTGCTGGCTATTGGGTTTTCCGCCGTCAACTGGAGCAGAAACGTGCAACTCAGTCTCTGGCGATTCCGCTAAAGAGCATCGCGGTGCTGCCGTTCGAAAACCTGAGTGCCAGCGCTGAGAACGCGTTCTTCGCGGATGGTGTGCAGGACGAGATCCTTACGAATCTGGCCCGAATCGCCGACCTCAAGGTGATTAGCCGCACTTCAGTAATGCAATACAAGGCGGGGATGGCGCGAAATGCGCGGGCCATCGCTCAATCCTTGGGTGTAGCCCACCTACTCGAAGGGAGCGTTCAGCGCGCGGCCGGCAAGGTCCGTATCAACGCTCAGCTCATTGATGCGCGCAACGATACCCATCTCTGGGGACAGACTTACGATCGCGATTTGGCAGATGTGTTCGCGATTCAGACGGAGCTCGCCAAAGCTATTGCCGATCAACTTCGCGTTCAGCTGTCCCCGGAAGAAAAATCTGAGCTCGAGCGACGTCCGACTTCGAACGACGAAGCGTTCGCTCTCTACACTCAGGCGCGAACGTTGTTAATTAGCGCGTCCTCGGCCGATGCGGAAAAAGCGACCTACGAGCATGCGGTGGACCTGCTTGATCGGGCGGTCGCGCGCGATCCGAACTTTTTCCTCGCCTATTGCGACCTGGTGCATGCGCATGCTGAACTATATTTTTATAACTTTGATCGCAGTCCTGCGCGCCAGGCCTTAGCCGAATCGGCGCTGCAGAATGCCGAGCGTTTACGGCCGGATGCCGGCGAAACGCATTTGGCCAAGGCGGAATATCTCTACCGTTGTCACCTGAAGTTCGATCGAGCGCGCGCTGAACTGGCGTTGGCTGCTCGACAGTTGCCTAACAGTTCGCGCGTTTACGCCTTAAGCGGTTTTATCGATCGGCGCCAGGGGCACTGGGATGAAGCAATCCGCAATCTGGAAAAAGCGAGGCAACTTGATCCGCAGAACATCATCATCCTGCAGCAGATTGCGAACTGTTACCCATACCTTCGCCGATTTAAGGAGGAGACTGAAGTTGTCGATCGGATATTAGCTCTCACACCCAGGGACCCTGGAATCCGCGTCACGCGCGCCTTTATTGAACTGGAACGGTACGGCAATCTGGAGCCCTACCGGGAAGTTGTTCGCAGCCTCCTGGCTGAGAGTCCCGAGGACGTCGCCGACATCGCTCTGGAATGGTTCAAAGTATCGTGGTACGGGCATGACGCTGCCGAAGCGACCAAGGCGGCCGCGGCTATCCCCGCTTCCGGTGGCGGTAGCAACGCCGTCCGGTTTCCGCGCGCCTGGTATGAAGGGTTGGCGGCCTGGCTGCGCGGAGATTCCGCATCAGCTCACGACGCCTTCATGTGTGCCCGCGTCGAAGTCCAACACAGTGTAGAAGAGCGGCCCGAGTACGGTCCGCTTTTGTCCGTGCTGGGAATGATTGATGCGATGCTCAACCGTAAAGATGACGCGATTGGGCAAGGTCGCCGCGCGGTCGAACTGCTTCCGATCGAGCAGGATTCTATCAACGGTTCGCTTCTGCTGATGAACCTGGCCATAATCTATGCTCAAACCGGCGAGAAAGATCTGGCTATCCAACAGTTGCATACCGTCCTCAGCAAACCCGGCGAAGGAAACTACGGTGAATTTCGGCTTGATCCTTTTTTTGACCCGTTGCGTGGTGATCCGCGCTTCGAAGCAATCATCGCCTCTCTTGCGCCAAAGGATTAACATATTCCGAACATTCTGCGTGGCGATGCTCAATCATGAACTAGTTCGTCTCTCGTTAGTGACAGTAATTGGTGTGACTGTCTTGCTGTTTCGGCCAAGTGTGCGATTTGCCAAAGTGACCAGTCCGTTCTGGCATCAATATGTCGCCAAAGGAAGCGACATCGAACCTTGGACGGACACGTGGAAAGGAGCAATCTGAAATTTCTAGAAGCGATCGTGACGTGTCGCGGCGTGATCTCGATCTTTATTCAGGCGGGGAGGTATTGAGATTCAACTCCTTGTGCATCGCCTCATATGCCTCTTGTTGCGCCTGGCTCCAGGACGCCTTCTGATCAACGAACCAGTGTTTCGCAATCGCGGCCCGTCCGATTTGAGTTTTTCGGCAACGTTGTTCGATAATTTGGAAATAGCGATTTCCTGTTTTTTCGTCTCGATCTTTTACCCAGAGACCAGCGCAATTCACGACGTCAGCCAATTCTTCAGAATCGTCAGGCAAAAGTGCCGCCGCTTTGATGGCGAGTGCGCCGGCAATTAAACGATAATGAAAACGCGCATTTGGATTAATTTTGTTCATTGCGAGTCGCTGAAGCTCTTGTTTTGAAGGTTTTAAGACCAGCGGCACATTCGTAGTTTTCTGCTCGCCATTCTTTTCGTATCGCACCTGCTGATATACGCCTGATCGTCGCTGTTGCGCCAGGTCGGGCATTTCAAAGTTGCCGCTTTCGGCAAAGGCGTCGGGTGCACCCTCGGTCCCCATCAACTCCATTCCATCATAACGTGCTAGCCATGCGGCGGTAAACAAAGCCCGAGCGCGCTCAACTTTGGAGAGTTTGTTATCCGCGCCGTCCTTGAGAGCCTTCACGTACTTCTCCAGAATCGTATCGTAGGGCCGCCGCAAGTACGGGCCCGCCTCAGCATAACGATCTTCGCGGACAAGCCGGCGTCCAAGCAGATATTGGAGCTTGGCTATCTCGTCTTTCTCTACGCTCGCCGTGCTCGCATCCGATTGTCGATCGACATAATTTTTCAACTCATTCGCTGTCAACACTCGTTCGGCGACGTAAGCTGCATCTTCCCAAAGTTTTCCTTTTATCAAGATATCGAGTGCTTGAACAAAATCGCCACGCGCGAGACGCAACCCGCCGAGATCGCCGCTGGCGCTTTGCTCGAACGCCCAACTTCCGCGTTCTGAATAGGTTCCGTATTCGTCTTCAATTGAGGGTGGCGGTGCAACCCATCCGGTGTAGGCGGCATTGTCGCGCACAGTTTGCCAGGCATTCGCCATGCTCTTGGCAGCGTCGGCCAGCTTTCCCGCGCGTCGCTGTAATTTTGCGCGCAGCCACCACGCAGCCGGCGTGTCGCCTTTGCTCAGCTCCAGCCAGTGCGCCGCACCCTTGTAATCTCCGTTGGTGTAAGCGGCCCAGCCAAGATATTCGGCGTCCCCGACCTGTCCCAGGTTTGCTTCTTTAATAACGGCCAGCCAGCGAGCACCTCGTTTGGCGGCTGAATTATTCGATTCACCCTCGTAGGAATACACTGAAGCTGCCGTCGCCAAAATATGAACAGTGACCAATCGCTGCAGCAGCGGATCCTGCGCTGCTTCTTTCAATTTCGAGACTTCTTTTTGTTCTTGTTCCCGCTTTTGCTGATTGTCCCACTTGCTCGTCTCCTCCGGTTCAGCGCCATAATTCAACATGCCCTCGACCGGTTCGCGATCGGGAATGAGTGCTTTGAGTGAGACCACTGCGCTCTCGTCGCCAAGCGCGAGTTGAGTTAAGAAAAGGGCAGCGGCTTTGGCCGGATGTTCTTGCTTCCATTCGCTGCGGCCTTCCCAACCGTAACTATCGGCGGCCATACCTAACGAGTCGGCAAATCCCGCTCGCGCTAATTCACGCGTGCGTTGGAACCATTGCACCGCCATCGGATCGCCGAGCTTCAGCGCAAGCTTTCCAAGCATGAACGTCGCCCACACCGTCCGATAATGTCGATCTTGTTGGGGACGATTGAGCAATTCCTGCCATGCTTTTCGCGCCTCATCCCAATGTTCCTGGCCTCGCCGATAAGCAAAAGCACCGCGATGATAATCGGAAAACTCCGAACTGAATTCGTCAGGCAATGTCGCGGTTGCCGGGCTGTTTGTTTGCGCGATCAACGCCCGCATCGCCTCATGCTGCTGGGTTGCTTTCGCCGGATCCGGCGGTTTGATTTCCCCTGCCTGTAGCGCGTCCGCGAAATCTTTCAGATCCGCTTCGGCTGTGTCCTGGTTCCGAATAGCTCGTATGTCTTCGTCAGCTTGCGTCCCCTTCTTTTTCGGAACAACAAGTTTCTCGGCCGGGTGAAATTCGCGGGACAACCGTTTTACTTCCAGCTCCCAATAAAATTCCGGCGATGCGTCGACGTTTTTGCCGCCCTCGTCTAAATAAACACTTGGCCCGAAATAACCGGTCGCGCGCGCATCATCAACGCAGAACGTCGCCGCGACAATCGCCCAAGATATCTTAGCGATGCGGTTCATTTTTTTTTGGCCAAGTCTACTTGGAGGCTAGCCGGCCGTTCGTAGCGAAGCCAGCCTATTCGGCGTTTCGCGCCCGCCGATAATCGCATACGATGTTCGGCCGCGGTGGCGAAAACAGCGCGACTGTCTGTAAGGTCGACGATCCATCCCGGCAGAGCATCTGCCGCCACAATAACATTATTGCTCCAGCTCGTGGTGACAACGGAATCGAGCACCTCATCCGCCTCGCCAGTATTCGCAATCGCAAGATCAATCGGATTTTCGCCTTCCTGGAGAACTACCAATTGATGCAGCGGTTTTCGTCCCGCCATTACCGCCGATAACGTTACCCATCGCCAGTTGCGCAGGTCGGTTGCAACCGGAATGCGATACCAGATAATTTCACGTAACTGCCGCGGTCGCTTTCGTCGCCATTCCTTCACGAGCATCGCTATCTCATCAGCGTTGGTGGCGAACTCCAAGACGCGTGTGTCCGGCGGCCAGGGCGGCTGCACGCTGTCCATCGCGACGCTCAAAAGTTTTCCAGCCGCGTCATACCCAGCGCTGCATCGGTAAGTCGGAAGCGCGACGGAAAACGGGAACCCGAGTCGCGCTGCTTTCCCGACCCATGTCCGCGCCAAGGCCACGTCACATAAAGTGGTTCGGTCATAAGCGTTCGAATAGGGAACCGAATGGACCTGCAAGACGTACCCATCGGCCTCGCGCACCAACGGCACAAACTCAGGATCATCGAGCCACGCCGGTAGCGTGGTGATGACAAAGCGAAGCGGATGAACAGCCTCACGCAAAACGCGAAGCCAGGCGCGAAATTGGCGCAGATCCTTTTGCGCGCAGTCAAAATCGATTTGGAATTCGCTCGGTGCGATGCCGTGACTTGCGGCAAGATCGACAAGCGATTTCGCTACGCCGACAATAAATCGCGCTGTTGGGTCATTGGCGACGAATGGTCCGGAATAGGGTGCAATCCGCAGCGCGATGCTGCACGAAACGTGCTGCGATTTTAGCGTCTTCCAATTGATGTTTGCCCTAACGACTTCTGGCTTTTTCCCAGCCCATCCGATTTCGGCCCCGAGAACTACCACACCGTCCATTCGCTTTTGCGCTTCGAAAACCGCGTCGTTTACCGCGCCCGTCCAATCACGCTGCCACAAATAACCGCGCTGCGGCAAAGGACCCGAGACAGTCGGTGCTGTCCGATTGCACGCCGCAAATAAGACTGCACCGATAAGGAGCCCGCTTTTCAGACCCAAAGTGTGCAATCGAAGACGCGGATTTCGGACCAAACTTCGAACTGAAACACTCATTCTATTAGCATCGTCCTGGGGATAAAGGACCTGTTTTAGCAAGCTTGGATACCTGACCGTTATCTGCATTGGCGTGAAGTTCATTGGCGGAGAGTTTCAGATCCGGTTTTTGTCCACGCGAGTTTTTGAGTCCAAGAATCGCAAGCGTACATTGTAGCGGCGACGGTAGAATAGAGCAGTAATAGGAATCCATATTAAATTCGCGGCGGTGTGGGTCAGCAATTCGATTTGATGGCAGGGGAGCTAGTCTTGCGAACATCCGGTGTGCAATGGCGTAGCACTATTTATGGCACAAGCTGGTTGCGGTCGACTTGGGGGTCCACGCACTGAGAATTGGGGTTCGTATCCAGACGGAAGCGCGCCGCCTATAGACACCAAACTTCGACTCGGCCGATTTTCCCCGACGAGCCGGCTGTAAATATTTGGATTTGTCCCCAAGGTCCCGATTTCTGTGCGTAACTGAGATCGGGTTGCTTGGTGATCTTGTATCCCTCTCTCTTCAGCTCATCGCGAACACTGTCGAATGTTGTTCCCGGTCCGATGTCCACTCCCTCCACTTGAACGTGCCCATTGAACTTGCCTGAGTTTTTCTCTGAGCGCGCGTCATAGTCATCCTCCATATACACCTGAAACTTGAATATTTTTCCCTCTTCTGCCCCGCGGATTCCTTCCTGCAAATGAACGCCAATGCTGGGCCTGGCATAATCGACGATGCGGCCGGCGGGATATTTCTCCGTCGCGGGCCCAAGCGCTTTTTCCGCCGCCGCCAGCGAGATGTATCGATACTTTCCCTGCGAGGGACCGTTGCGAAGCTCGATGTTTCCAATCTTGATCGAAGTTTCGGTGACAGAGATCGTGACCGCCACTAGCGGCTGTGGGGAACTCACCAGCTGAACCGGGTGCGCTGATTTAGTGCTCGGGTTCGCCTTCGCCCTCATCGCCTGAATTCTGAGGCCGGACGCCTCCTTCGAGCCTCCGCGACTGAGCTGAAGAACACGATCACAATCCGCAATCGCGCCATCAAAGTCGCCGGCTGCCAACTTCGCCTTGGCCTGAGTGACCAGCGCGGTCGCAGATTGCGGACTGTCGCCGGGCTGTGAGTTCCCGCCTCGGGAACCCGCCGCCTGCGCTTGCGCATGCTTCAACATGTCCTTGTATATAGAGTTGTGTGGTTCCGTATTGATCGCCATTTGGTAGTCGTTAACGGCGGCGACGAAGTTGCCTTTAGCCTCGTTAGCCTGACCGCGCGTAGCATAGTGCCAGGGCGAGCGCGGATAGAGTCGGATCGCGGCATCTGCGTCGGCAATCGCACCATCAAGATCGCTCTTCTTGATCTTCAACTTCGCACGGCTCTGGTAATACTCTGCGCGTGTGAACGCGTTTATGTCCGCCGATCGCTCAATCAGCTCGTCATAATCGCGGATCGCACCGACGAAATCTGCTTTCTTCTCCTTCAAGCCAGCCCGCTCGATGTACGTGCCCGGATCGTGCGTTAGCTCGACTGCTCGGTCGAGGTCCGCGATTGCACCATAAAGATCGCCCGTATTTTCCTTGTGATTCGCGCTGGCCAAGTAGTTGGGATTAGGCGATGTCCGCGGCACAATTTGCTCTGTTGATTTAACAACGACCTGCGGTATCCCACCAGGCGACTCGATTTTCCCGGTGACGGCAATGGTCACACCCCGGAGTTGCTCGCAATCCAGCTCCGGCCCTGAGACGTCGTTAGGCACAACTACCCATAAAAGGGTGTGGGGTAGGCAGCCGCCAATCTCCACGTCGGTGTGCCGTCTCCCATGTTCGATGCAATCCACCATGCCCACGAGACGCGCAGTTTCGCCGATGTGCTTTGCCGCCTCTGTTGCGCTGTACTCCGGCAAGCTAGGGGCAGCCGTAACAGGATGCAGGAGCGCCGCTATCACTGCAATTGGCGCGAGTCGTAGCAGGACTTTCACTACTTCACCTCATAAGCTTCGAACGGCTTCGGTCAGCGTCCGACAACTGAGATTGAGTTTGCCCGAGCAATCCTCAAGGGTGAGGCGGCATGGGAGCCCCGGCGTCTTGCCATGCACGGAAACCGCGCAGTATCTTCTGGCCGGTAGTTTCCTCGTCGGCCTTTTCACCGCGGACTGGACGCGATTTTCGACGAGCTGCCGCAATCTTGGCGTCGCGGCATCGCTGCAATACTTTTAGGTTCTGCTTCTCGAGATCGCTAAACTCCACTTCGGCATCGGTCAACGTCACCCCCGGGCGCCGTTTATACCACGAAAACTCCGAGAATTGATCGGCAACTTTTTTATCTTTGAAGTCGGCGCCGTGGCGCGCATACATCTCGTTAATTGCATAGGTAATCTCGTTTAAACTCGATTCGTTAACGTCCGGCACTGCCAATTCGTCCAGGCGAGTCGCGGGAAATTTTTCCCCTGGCAACTCGGCATCCTCAGCAGTGTCCATGTTCGCATCTTGTTCGTTTTTCGCCGACGAATCAGGAGCTGCCGGGTCCTGCTCTGGAGCTTGCTCCTGCGTCGCACCCACCTGGCTTTCATCCTGATCAGCTATAGGACCACTAGCAATTGCCGACGCGGCGACCGGTTGATCGGGAGTGGGTTCAACTTGCTTCGAGGCGACATCGTACGAGCAGCTCCATGGCTCGGGCACATCCGGATTGTCGCGCGTAGGCAAGTAAGCAACGGAAAGATCCAGTTTGTGCGAATCTCCTTCCCAACCGGTTGCATCAACAGTTACACCACGCCTTGGCATATTCGGGTCAGTATGCGTGGCGCTGACGTAACTCAGCCAAATCGTATCTTGGAGCGTGCGAGCTTGCGGGCTCGAACCCTCCGCGAGGACATAGCGAAGGGAAGAATCGTTCTCGTGCTGGTAAAGCCGGACACCGCCTCCGCCAGCCGCGCTTCGTTCGTTCACGGCCACCCATTGATCATCAGGCGATACCAACGCCCAAACCGCGCCTTTCGATTCGCACAAAACTGCGCCGGGACCCGGCCGGTGCACATTTTCCAGAGCAATTCGGCGCATCTTCGTCTTGCGATCGCGGAAGTATTTGATGCGAATGTTGCCGCTGGCGGACGTAAGTTGACGCTCGAGAGCGGAGTCCGCGTTTATCTGCGCGGCGTTCCCGGAAGCAGGGCCGGCCGTTGCAGCCGGACTGGGGTTGTTTGGAGGTGACGAAACGGAGGTAACCGATGAGGCGGCGGAGGTCGAGTTCGAGGCTTCACCCTTCGCCGCACCGGTCTTCCGACTCGGAAGCCAAATTGCCAAAACGACAATATTTGCAACCAGCAGCGCTCCGAGAAAGATAGCTATGAGAGTAATCGTCCGCCGTGACATGGCATAATTGCACCGGAACCGAGGGCGGTGTGTCAAGATTTTTCACTAGTCGCGCAAAAATTCTCCCCCTCCCCAAGATTATGTGCTTGCTGCCGGACGCGCATTTTGGTGCAGTTGCCCAAACGGAGGACAAACATGAAAATTGTGATTTGTATTTGTGCGTCGTTGGTTCTTTTCTTGCCACTAATCGCTTCCGCAGACGATAAACAGAAGAAAGGCAACGGTGGGAAAGCGGCTCATACAGCTGCAAGTTCAGGAGCAAAGGCCGGTAAAGGTGCTCCGGTAACGGCCGGACGTGCTATTTCTCACGGTCCCGGCATTGGCGGTGCCCAGCATAACGCTGGAAATAACCTTCAGACCTCGGGGCAGACCGGTCATCCGCAGCACGGCCTCACTTCACATCAAGAGACAAAGAATGGTGTCGCTGGATCTCAAGAGACACAGCATGGTCTGACTTCACAGCAAGAGGCGAAGCACGGTCTCAATTCGCATCATGAGGCGCAACATGATCTCACTTCACAGCAAGAGGCGAAGCACGGTCTAAGTTCAGGTAAAGGTGCGCAGCAGGGCGTGAATGCCCGGGCGGGCAACGGCTTCAAAGGTCAGCATGCCGCGGGAGTGTCGGCAAATCATCCGCTCAACCGCGGATTTGCGAGATCGAACCAGTTCGCCGGTCATCAGCATTGGCGAAACTATCATGTGTTGTATAGTGGCTATCACCGCTCGTGGCATGACCGCGGTTGGTGGCGGGGACATTACAATCGAGTAGTCTACGTCGGCGGCAACTACTGGGGCGGTAACTGGTATTGGGACGGCGGCTACTGGTTCCCGGCGTGGGGTTACGTTCCTGGCTATGCAGGGTACGTCTATGATGGCCCGATATTCGCCTACGACAACCTGCCGCCCGACCAGGTAGTAGTGAACATTCAGGAGGCTCTCCAGGATCAAGGCTACTACGCAGGGGAGATTGACGGTCAGCTTGGACAGCAGACGCGAGATGCACTCGCCGCCTACCAACGTGATCATAACCTTGAACTCACGGCAGCGATAGATGAAGCAACCGTGCAGGCGCTTGGGCTAACTACCGCCGAAGAAGTCTAATCCCTAAGAGTGCTCCTGCGGTGTTAAGTGTTCGACTTACCGCTGCATTCTTGCTCTACGGGTTGCGTGGCGTCCCGGCGGTGCTTGGCCTGAAGCCGGGCAGTTGCGACTGACCAAACCGGTTGCTAACATCGAGTGAAAAGAAGACTTCCCGCCTTTGCGCCGGCTTGGTATTCTGCCAAGTTCCTCCATGCCCACGGAAACGACTCCTGATGTCAGATTCCGAATCGGGCATGTCTTGTTCATCGATGTAGTAGGCTACTCAAAGCTGCTCATTAACGAGCAGACGCGGGTATTTCGTGAGCTGAATGACCTCGTGCAGGGAACCGAGCAGTTTCGCGTCGCTGAGAAAAAGCACAGGTTACTACGAATAGCGACAGGAGACGGAATGGCCCTGGTCTTCCGAGACAGTCCGGAATCGCCGGCGCAGTGCGCATTGCAGATCAGCCAGGCGCTACGTAGCCGGACGCTGCCATTCTCTGTTCGAATGGGAATTCACTGCGGCCCTGTAAGTGAAGTCACCGACGTCAACAAGAAGACAAATGTTGCGGGGGCAGGTATCAATATCGCGCAGCGTGTCATGGATTGCGGTGATGCAGGACACATTTTGCTCTCCAAACATGTGGCTGAAGATCTTGAGCATCACGCCCGTTGGCGACCGCTACTGCATGATTTGGGGGAGTGTGAAGTAAAACACGGTTACCGGATTGCGCTCGTAAATCTATATAGTTCAGAAGCGGGAAATTCTCGGGCGCCGGAGAAAATTCGCCGGATCCGAAAGAAACAAGCGGCTAGTTCACTGTTGCTCTACAGCACGACTGCGGCAATAGGCGTAGCGATCGTGGGGCTCAGTTGGTTTCTTTCCAGCCGTTTCTCGGAGCCGACGGTTACAACGCTCAAGGGTATCGATCCAGTAACGCCCGAACCTGCCACAGCAACTCCCAGTGCACCGGCCCCCGCGGCGTCTGCTGCCACTCCACCCGTTCCCGCTGCACCTGAGGCCAATGACTCCGATCTGACTCGGGCAAATGGCCAACTGGCTGATGCGGCTTGGTCACAACCCTCGCCAGCGTATCCGACGCTGCAGCCACGGAAACTATTTGCTGGTAAATGGCGCGGGAACATCCACAGCATCGGCCCGAAAAGCACATGGGACTCGGCTGTGGAACTGAACATCGACGAGACAGAAACCCACTGGAGCAACATGACCGGCGGGTCCGTTTCCCGGGACGGAAAAACGTTACTTTACAAACGCTCCTACAGGGTCGGTACCACCACGAGTGTGCAAGTGCAGGCGACTCTGACGGTGCAAGAAGATGGCCGAACCGCGACCTATACTACAAGCCAGGTAAGTGTCACCGGAAAATCGCGCTCGAAAACGTCCGGAAGCGGAACGCTGGAACGAGTAGATTAACTTCTGTTTAGCGCCAATGAAATTCAGCGCGCGTCGGCCAATCTCGAGTTCGAGCGGGCCGCGCTGTTGCGCGACCAAATCATGGAAGTGAAAAGCGGCACCGGCCTAACGAAAATTGAACCTAAACGCCGACCGGTGAAATACACTCGAAACAACGGCCGCCGCCGCTCGCGCGTTTAGCTTTCCAACTTTCCGATCTGGGAGCCGCTCGCAAGCGATTAGCTTCACGAAAGTGAACACGCCCGACGGTCAATCTTTCTCGCGTTCATCGGCATTGCGACCTTGCCGGCGGCGAGCGCGCAGACGGGCCTGAATTCGTTACCGGAAGTAGAATTCGCCCAACTGAGCCAGCGCGATCCCAATCCGCTCGGTGAAAGAGCGCTCAGCATCAATCCACGCGGTGGAAACATGGCGAGACCGAGCATTACATTTATCATTTTGCTCACAGTTATGTGGCGACCCCGATCTCAGTGGCGGGTCGGGGTTGCCTTGCACTCCGGCGCAGTCGCGTGCAGCAACGTTGGTGTGGACGCACAGCGTGACGCCACCATCATTGGCGACGCCGTCAACACTGTCTTCCGTCTAAAATCGCTGATGAAAAGAGCTTAACCACCCCATTCTGCTCTCAGCTGATTTCCAGCAGCGCCTTTCAAAACGCGAGGATTTGATTGAACTCGGCGAGCCAAGTTTGAAGGGCAAACAACAGAGCGTGCGAGTCTACGGTTTGCCGGGAACAAATAGCTCCGCATGACGAGCCATTCCGGTGTATGTCGCTGAAAAGCTCTGCTCCCGTGCCGATCTTCTACTTCGGTGCCACCAGCCACCAAT
>Ga0209156_10001309_pt1 | contig 20383 bp, 20 predicted proteins | sample GraSoiAngelo_124_FD_185881 | JGI IMG/M metagenome (GOLD analysis project Ga0209156, IMG submission 185881) | Grasslands soil microbial communities from the Angelo Coastal Reserve, California, USA - 14_0927_05_20cm (SPAdes) (version 2) | ecosystem: Environmental > Terrestrial > Soil > Grasslands...
CCACGTCCGCCCCCGCCCCCCCCCCGCCCGCCCCCGCCCCCACCCCCACTCCCACCAGCACCCCCGACACCGCCGCAGTGGCGCGAGCCGCCGCCCGAGCCGTTGCCGCCGGGCCCCGAGCTCGCGTCGATCTTCGAGGAGCAACTGGAGGAGCAAGCTCCCGAGCCAGTGGTGGAGGAGGAGCTCGAGCCACCGCCTCCGGTGCGCCCAGCGCGCCGGCGTGCTCGACGGATCCGGTGGGGTCGCTGGGTGCGCTTGTTGGGCATCCTCCTGGTCGCTGGCGCGGGCGGCTTTTACGTCTGGCTGAATGGTCTCCCCGCGCTGCCGCCGCTGCCGCGGTTGCCCAGCATCCCGTTCCTCAAGAAGCAGAAGCCCCAGACGAGTGTGCCGCCCCGCCGCTCCGCGCCGGCGCCACGGCAGCCGGCGGCAAAACCGCAGGTGAACCCGCCGGCGCCCGGGCCGGCGGCTGTGCGTCCACTGAGTACCCGGCTCGACCAGCTCGCGGACTCGCTCGCAACGGTGGTGCGGGGGTTCAGCGACCGCGCCGCGCTGTTCGAGCGACGGCAGCAGACCTGCGACGGGCTCGCGCGCAGTCTCCTCGCGGTCGAAGCTCGCTGGCAAACCTACAGCACGGCTCGGCGCGCGTCTGGCATACTGGATCCGACTCACGCCGTGCGGGACCAAACGCTGTACGCAGGCGTGGATGCAGTGGAGCGCCGCTTCGAGCAGTCGGGATGTCAGCGGCCGTAGCCCGCCATTTCACGTCTGTCTTCCTGTTGCTGCTCGCGGCCGCCCGCCCGGCACCCGGGCAGAGCCCGTCCACCCAGCCGCTCCGCAAGACCGATCTCGTGCGCTTGCTGACCGTCGGCACCATCAGGTCGGCCGAGCTCGCCGCGCTCGTAAAACGCAACTGCCTGAGCTTCATCCCGACTGCGCGGGACCGCGCCGATCTCGTGTCACTGGGGGCGGACACCGCACTGTTGCGCGCGCTCGCTGCCTGCGCGCGCCGGGTTGAGGCCGCACCACCGGCCCCGGGTGCGGCCCGCGCCCGCCCGCCCCTCGTCCGGCGGCCGCCGGCCGCCGCCGCGCGGCGGGTCGTCGCGCGGCCCGTTGCCCCTCCGCCGGTCGCCGTCGCCCCGCCCCCGCCCCCCCTGCCCCTGTCGACGACACTCACGGGGTTCGTCTCGGGAGTGGGACAGCACGGCGCGGTCGGCACGCGGCCCACGCTGCCCCTCGTGTTCCAGGCTCGCGACACGACGGGGGGGCCGGCGATGGGGGAAGTCGTGACCCTGGGCGTCACGAACGGGCGGTTGGGAGCCGCGCGCGCCGTGACCGATTCGAGCGGTCGCCTCAGCGTGGACCTGACGCTCGGTCCCAAGGCCGGGGCCACCGTGGTCCGCGCCACGGTCCGTACATTGGTTCGCGAGGCCACGCTGTTTCCGGAGCCCGGCGCCATCGTACGTCTGCTGCTTCGCTGCGGCGATACTCCGATCGAGCGCAAGGTGACTTTCACGCGCGAATCCCCACTCCTGTTTCGCGTCACCGGCCAGGACGCTTTTGGGAACCCCGTGCCGGTGGCGCGCGTCGCGGCGGCGACGGGAGACAAGGGCGTGCTGAGGGTCGATTACGCCGGTGGTGACAGCCTGGGCGGGGTTGTGCGGGTGACACCGGGTGAGCCCGGCTCCACCAGTCTCGTGGTGGTGGCGTCCGGTCGTCGGGAAGACATCACGGCCGTGGTGTTGCAAAACCGCGACAGTGGCGCGTCGTGCCGCCGACCGGGGTGAAAACAGGTGCCGGCGGCCGGGCCCTGCGGGTGGTTCGGGTGCAGTCGTTAACTGCAGGGTGATCATGCGGTTGTCGTCCACAGCGGACCGGCCGGTTGCGGGCGAGTGGCACGGCAGCCGCGGCGAGGAAGTTGCAGCGTGGCGCGAGGGATGGACCCTGTGCGGAGCAGCGCGGCGCGTCCCCGCGCCTCTGACGCGATTCCTCTCCCGCGGCCCCTGCCCGTCGGCTCGGCGATCCTGTGGACGCCGACGGTGGACGGCGCTCCGGACGCCTCGCCGTACGCCATCTTCATCACGCAAAGCGCGCTCGCCGCCGTTCACGCCCATGTCGAGGCCAAGCCGCGCGGTGCGGCCTCGCTCGGGTTCCTGGCAGGCAATCGCTTCGAGTGTCCGGAGACCGGGACGGCGTACGTCGTGATCGAATCGGCGATCCAGTTGCCCTGGTCGATTGCGGGGGATCACCTCCGGCCGGCGCTGTCGCAGGGATGGACCGTCGTGCAGGAGGAGGTGCGCAAGCACAACGGTCAGTTGCTGGGGTGGTACCACACCCACCACGGAGTTGACCCCAAGCCCTCTCCCGCCGACATCGAGGCGCACGCGGCGCTGTTCGCGGAGCCGTGGCACGTCGCACTGGTGGTGACGCCGGGCGACGCTCCCCTGGCAGGGTTCTTCCGGATCGGCCTGGATGCGCTCAGCGCGAGCGACTACCTGCCGTTCTACGAGCTGCTGGACGCGGCGTCCGTGCTTCCGGACGGACGGAAGGTCAGCGACCTCGCATGGGTCAACTACCGCACCGAGGAGCCCATTTTCACCTCCGATCGGGTATCGAACCCTCGGCTCGAGATTCAACCGCGCCTGCTGTTCCCCGACGACGTCGAGGAATCCGCCCCGGGAGCGGCGCTCTCGCCCGCCCGGCAGCACCGGGCCGCCCACGTGGCACGCGTGGCGGGGTACGCCGCGGTCGGCGTGGTCGCGGGGGCCGTGCTCTTCAACGTCTATCACGCGCTCGCGTCCGGCCGCGCTCCGGTGAAGCCCGGCCCGTCGGTCGCCACGCCTTCGCTGCGGGAGCGCGTCGACCGCATGGCCGATACGATGGCCCTCGCCGTGGGTGCCTTCGACTTGCGCGCCCGCCTGTTCGACGGCCGCAAGATGGGCTGTCCCGATCTGGCGCGCGGCCTGGTGGATCTGGAAGAGCGCTGGACGTCGTACAACGCGGCGCGCAAGGACGACGCCGGCGCCCTCGACTCCGCGCGCAACGCGCGTGATCGCTCGTTGTATTCGGACGTCGACGCGGTGGAGCGACGCTTCGAGCGCTCCAAGTGTGCGCGGCCGTGAAACGCTGGCTCGGCGGTCTCGTCGGCCTCGCCCTGCCGGTGCTCCTCGCCGCCCAGGGGACCGAGCCGTTGCGCAAGACGGATCTGATCCGTCTGCTGTCGAACCCGATCATTCGAAAGGGTGAGGTGGCGGACCTGGTGCGTCGCAATTGCCTCGCGTTTCGACCCACCGAGCGCGACTGGGCGGATTTGCGCGACCTGGGCGCGGACGCCGACGTGATGAGCAGTGTGGGCGGCTGCGCGGCGCGCCAAGCCTCCCGCGCCACGGTGACCCAGGCAAGTCCGGCGCCGCCGGCCGAGACGCCGGCCGCCGCTGTGCCTGCGTCCGCCGGGCAGCTCACGGTGCTGCCGGTGCCCGCGCGCACGGCGGTGCTGGTGGGGACGGACGCGTTGCTCCGGGTCGCGGTGCGGCGGGGAGAGGCTCCGCAACGAGGGCTGACCCTGGCGCTGCACGGCGGCGCCGGGCGCGACGTGCCTGCGGTCACCGACGACAGCGGGCTGGCGGTGTTCCGCGTGGCGGCAGGCCGGCAGGCGGTCACGTATCACTTCGAGGTGGTGTCGGCCACAGGGGCCGCGCTCCCGGGTCGTCCCACGATCGAGCTGGCCGTGCGTCCGGGCCGGCCCGCAGTCGCGGATGTGCGGCCGGCGCGCTTCGAGCTGGGCGGTGCACAAGAGGGGCCGTTCGCCGTGCAGGTGGCGGTGCGAGACTCGTTCGGCAATCCCGTACCGAACGAGCCTGTCGAGTTGCGGGGGGAGCGCCCCGACATGGGCATCGCCGTCGATACGCGGGCCACCGACTCGCTCGGCCGGGCGGCGTTCGTGATTCAGGCGGCTCTCGTGCGGCGGCCCGGGCGCGTCGAGCTGCGGGCCCGGGGCGAGCGCCTCGCGGCGCTGGAAGCCGTGTTCGGGGGACCCGTGTCCAGTGCCGGCACCGGCTTCGTGGGCGGCGGCGGGCAGCGCGGGGTGGCCCGCACGCTGTTGCCGGAGCAGCTCGTGTTCCAGGCGCACAGCGTTTCCGGCAGGCCGCTCCCGGGACGCGTGGTCGTGTTCCGCGCCCGCAACGCGCAGATCGCACGGGACTCGGTCGTCACCGACTCGACCGGTCGCGCGCGGGTCGACGTGACGCTCGGGTCGCAGGCCGGACCGGCGCTCCTCACCGCGTCGCTCGATTCCGTGCAGGCGGCCGAGACCCTGCACGTGGATCCGGGTCCGGCGGTTGAGCTCATCCTCGAGCGCGACGGTGCGCGCGTCGATGGCGGCCGTATCATCGTGGAGCGCGACGTCCCGTTCGCCCTGACCCTCAAGGCGCGCGACGGCTACGGCAACCTGATCCCCACGGTGAGCCTGGCGCGCACGTTGCAGGACGTGCTGCGGCAATACAACGTGCGCAGCCAGCTGCTGCGGTTCGTGGGGGTGCAATCGGACAGCCTCACCGCTGCCATCAGATTCAAGCCGGTCGCCCTGGGCACGACCGATTTGACGATCTCGGCCGGCCTCACGGCCACGGTCTCGGTGGAGGTGGTGCGCCCGCGCAGGTAAACGGGCACGGCGCCGGCGCCTCCAGGTCCTCGGGGTGCGCCTACAGGTCTCAGGGGTGCGCCTACCTGTTCTCTGGTTCCTGTTCCCCGCTGTGCGTCTATCCCTGTTCTCCTGTTTCCTGTTCTACTAGCTTTCGGTGCCCCAGGTCCGCAGGTCGTCCGCTCGTGAACCGCGTCAGGCCCCCGCAGGGAGCAGCGCTAAACGATGCCGGGTGTCGCTGCGGGTAGCCTGGGGCATTCTACAGACAATTGCGGATTGCGGATTGTCGATTGCGGATTGACGGCGGTGGATAGAATCCGCAATCCGAAATCCGCAATTCTCGCTAGATTGATTCCTATGATCGCTCTCGCTCGCAAGTACCGCCCCAAGCAGTTCGCCGATCTGATCGTCCAGACCCACGTCGCCGCGGCGCTGCGCGGGGCGGTCGCGGCGGGCCGCGTCGCCCACGGCTATCTCTTCGCCGGGCCTCGCGGTGTGGGCAAGACGACGGCGGCGCGCATCCTCGCGATGGCGTTGAACTGCGAGCGGCGCGATGCCGCGGGGGTGGCCGGCGAGCCGTGCGGCGCGTGCGAGTCGTGCACGCGCATCTGGACGGGGGCGGCCAACCTGGACGTGGTCGAGCTCGACGCGGCGTCGAACCGCGGGGTGGACGACGCCCGCGACCTGCGCGAGCGCGCCATGTACGCCGCGTCGGCGGAAGGACGGCACAAGGTCTACATCGTCGACGAAGCGCACATGCTCACGCGCGAGGCGTGGAACGCCCTGCTCAAGATCCTGGAAGAGCCGCCACGGGGCGTCGTGTTCGTGTTCGCGACTACCGAGCCGCAGAAGATCGCGCAGAGCGCGGCGCCGATCCTGTCGCGCCTGCAGCGCTTCGATTTCCGGCGCATCGGGCCGCACGCCATCACCGACCGCCTGAAGCAGGTGCTCGCCGCCGAGGGGCTGGGGGCGGATGACGATGCCCTACGGCTGATCGCCAAAAGCGCGGACGGCGGCATGCGGGACGGCTTGTCGATCCTCGACCAGGTGCTGTCGTTCGGCGCAGGACCGGTCACCGCGCAGCGCGTGCGCGATGTGCTGGGGCTCATCCCCGACGAGATGTACGGCGACCTGCTCCGCCTCGTGGCCGAGCGCGATGCGAAGGCCGTGTTCCCCCTGGTGGAGCGGCTGGTCGACGCCGGCGCCGACCTGGGTGAGTTCGTCGCCGGGGCGGGAGAGGTGCTGCGCGCCGTGCTGCTGGTCGGCTTGGAAGGCACACCGGAGGGTCTCACGGAGGGGATGCTCGCGCTGATCGAACGGTACCGCTCCCTGCTCCCTCCTCCCGATGTCGTGCGCCTGCTCGCCGTGCTGTCGGAGATGGAGACGCAGCTGCGCACCGGCGGCAGCGCGCGGCTGGCCGTGGAGCTGCTGTTGTTGCGGTGGGCGATGATGGGGCGGACGGTCGAGCTCGAGGCGGTCATTCGCGCGTTGGGTGCAGAGCCGGGGATGAGACCGGGGAAGGGGGAAAGGCCGGGAAAGGGCGATGCGCCCGCCGTGCTTCGGGATACTGCTGCAGCACCTTTCCCCGCTGCCCCTTCCCCGGCCGTTCCACCGGCAGTCACACCGGCCCTTCCCCCACCTGAGAAGGGTCCGGTGACGGTCGATCGGCTCCGCTCGCTCTGGCCTCGCATTATCGAGGACGCCCGCGCGAAGAGCCCGCTGCTCGGCGCGCTGCTCCAGGCCACCGAGATCGCGGAGGTCGAGGGGACCACGCTGGCGATCCGGCTGCTCGACACCAACCCGGTGCACCTCGAGGGCCTCGAGCGCCAACGGGACGCGGTCGCGCACGTGGTGGGACGTTACACCGCGGAGCCGATTCGCATTAAACTGGAGGGCGCGGCGCGGGGAGAGCGGCCTCAAGCCCGCCCGGCGCGCATGACCGAAGAGGGCGTCCGGGCCGACCGGCTCACGGCGCTGCGGGCGCGGGATCCGAGCCTCAACACCGCCATCGAGGCGTTGGACTTGGAGTTGCTGGAGTAGCTTGCCACCGGTTTAGGCGAGGGGTAACTTTCGGCGTATGGCGGATTTATCCAACCTGCTGCAGTTGGGGCAGCAGATGCAGTTCCGGCTGTCCGAAATCCAGTCCCAACTGGCGCAGCAGACCGTGACCGCGTCGGCTGGCGGGGGCATGGTGCATGCGACCGCCGATGGGCGCGGCCAGATCCGCGCGATCACGATCGATCCCCAGGCGGTCGCGCAGGGGGACATCGAGATGCTCGAGGACCTCGTGCTCGCCGCCGTGTCGCAGGCGCAGCAGCGCGCCGCCGAGCTGTACCAGGCGGAAGTCAAGAAGCTCGCCTCGGGCCTGCCGTCGTTTCCGTTTCAACTGCCGCTGTAGTTCGCCGTGTCGGCCATCGAGGATCTCGTGACGGAGCTCGCCCAGCTCCCCGGGATCGGGCGTAAGACGGCACAGCGGCTCACGTTTTACCTGTTGAAGCAGCCGGCGGACACCGCCGCGCGCCTGGCGGAGGCGATCCGGCGGGTGCGCGAGCGCGTGACGTCCTGCGGCGTGTGCGGCACGCTCACCGACGTGGATCCGTGCGTGATCTGCACCGACCCACGGCGCGACGCGACCCTGCTGTGCGTGGTGGAAGAGGCCTCGGATGTGGCGGCGATCGAGCGGGCGGGCCGGTTCCGCGGGCGCTATCACGTGCTGGGCGGGCGGCTCTCCCCGCTCGAGGGCGTTGGGCCCGAGGCGCTGCATGTCGATCATCTGCTGGCGCGCGTCGCCAACGGCGCCGGGGTCCGCGAGGTGATCATCGCGACGAACCCCTCGATGGAAGGCGAGGTCACCGCCACGTACCTGCAACAGACGCTCAAACCCACGGGTGTGCGCGTGACTCGGATCGCGCGCGGCCTGCCGGTGGGAGGGGATCTCGAGTATGCCGACGGCGTGACCATCGCGCAGGCGTTACTGGCGCGGCGGGACATGTCCGAGGCCGACTGACCGAGGGAACGCCATGGCGGGTGCGGCGAGCTGGTCGTTTTCGGAAAACGACTTCAAGCAGATCCAGCAGCATCTTCAGGCGTTCCTGCGCGAGACGAACGCCCGCTGCGCGCTGCTGGTGGACCGCACCGGCCAGCTCGTGGCCACGGTGGGTGACCAGCCGCAGTTCGATTCCGCCGCGTTCGCGTCGCTCACCGCCGCCGACTTCTCCGCCAACGATCAGCTCGCCAAGATGATCGGCGAGCACGAATTCGCGTCCCTCGTCCACCAGGGGCAGAAGGAGTCGATGTTCCTCGCCGACGTGGCGAAGCGGGTCATCCTGGTCGTCCTGTTCGACCAGCGTACCACGCTCGGCCTCGTGAAGCTCAAGGGGAAGAGCGTCGTGGAGACCCTGACCAAGGTGTTCGAGGAGATGTTCAATCGCGTGGGCGCCGGAGGGGGACCGTCCGCGCCGCAAAAGGGGCTGCTCGAGGGCGCGGAAGACGAAATTGACAAACTCTTTGGGTAAGAGGACGCGCCCATGTCGATGATCAACTACGCGTCCCGCGAGATCAACTGCAAGCTCGTCTACTACGGTCCCGGCCTGGGCGGCAAGACGACCAACCTGGAGCACATCTACGGCAAGGTCTCGCCCAACACGCGGGGGAAGATGATCTCGCTCGCCACCGAAACCGAGCGCACGTTGTTCTTCGATTTCCTCCCCGTCGATCTCGGCATGATCCGCGGGTTCAAGACGCGGTTTCACCTCTACACGGTGCCGGGTCAGGTGTACTACAACGCAAGCCGCAAGCTGATTCTGAAGGGCGTGGACGGCATCGTGTTCGTCGCAGACAGCCAGATCGAGCGCATGGAAGCGAACGTCGAGTCGATGCAGAACCTGTACGACAACATGTCCGAGTACGGTTACGACCTGACCAAGATCCCGTTCGTGATCCAGTACAACAAGCGTGACCTGCCGAATGCCGCGCCGGTCAAGGATCTCCAGGCGTCGCTCAACCCGGGCTGGCCGGTCGAAGACGGGGCCCAGCAGAAGGTCGTCCCTGATCCTCTGCACCCCGGAGAGAACCTGATCGAGAAGGCGGGCCACGAGTGGGTCGGTCGCGCGTCGTACCTCGAGGCCGTGGCGGTGCGCGGCGACGGGGTGTTCGACACCCTGAAGACGGTGAGCAAAATGGTATTGAAGACGCTGAGCTAGGGGGACGGTCCCATGCAGTGGACCCTGCCCAACATCCTCACCCTCGCGCGCATCTGCCTCACGCCGGTCATCGCGCTGCTCCCGTTCATTCAGGGGTACTGGCCCAAGGTCATCGCCTTCCTGATTTTCCTCGCGGCCGGTGCCTCGGACGTGGTGGACGGCTATCTCGCCCGCCGGCGTAACGAGGTGAGCGAATTGGGCCAGCTACTCGACCCGATCGCCGACAAGCTGCTCTTGTTCGCCACGTTGATCCCGATCTTCTGGCTCACCCGCCACCCCACCATCCTGGTCGACTACCGCATCCCCTGGTGGGGCAGCTTCCCGGTGTGGGTGGCGCTGCTGCTCGTCGGCCGCGAGCTCCTCATGACGGCGTTCCGCTTTTTCGCCAAGCGGCGCGGCGTGGTCATCCCGGCGATGGGCGCGGGGAAGCTGAAGGCCGTGGTCCAGAACGTGTTCATCGGGGCCACGCTGTTCTGGTTCGCCTGGAAGGACGCGCTGGTGGCTCATCCGTTCGCCGGCTGGTTCCGCAACTTCTGGGACAAGTTCCACGGAGCCGTCGTCGCCGTCACGCTGGCGGGAGCCATCCTGCTCACCGTGTACTCGCTCGGCGTGTACCTCTACCGCTATCGCGCGCTGCTCAAGGGCCGCGGGTGAAGCTCGAAGTCGTCACCATCGGCACGGAGCTGTTGCTCGGGTACACCGTGGACTCGAACGCCGCCGAGCTGGGGCGCGCCCTGGCCGCGGCCGGCGCTGAGGTCACGCGCCGCGTCACGGTGGCCGATCGGCCGGACGCGATCCGCGCGGCGGTCGCCGCGGCGCTGGACCACACCGGTTTCGTCGTGACGACCGGCGGTCTCGGCCCCACCCGCGACGACATGACGAAGACGGTCGTCGCGGAGCTGTTCGGTAAACGGCTGGTGCTGGACGAGGGGCTGCTGGCGGGCGTGGCAGCCCGATTCCAGCGGCTCGGGCGACCGATGCCGGCCGTCAACCGTACCCAGGCCGAAGTGCCCGAGGGGGCGACCATCCTGCCCAATCCGCGTGGCACCGCGTCGGGGCTGTGGATCGAGGATGCGCGCGGCCGCGTCGCCGTGCTGCTCCCCGGCGTGCCGCGCGAGATGCGGGGTCTCCTGGTGGAGGAAGTGCTGCCGCGGCTGGTCCGCCGCGCCGCGTCCGGGGCCAGGCCGCGGGTCGTGTTGTCGCGCACCGTCCGCACTACCGGGGTGCCGGAGTCGGCGCTGGCCGAGCGGTTGGGAGCGATCGAAACGGAGATCGCGCCGCTCACGCTCGCCTATCTGCCGTCGACAGACGGGGTGGACCTGCGGCTCACGGCGTGGAGCCTCGAGCAGGGCGACGCCGAGGCTCGGCTCGCCACCGCGGCCGCGCGGTTGCAGCAGCTCGCCGGCGACCACTGGTACGGCGACGACGGCGCTGATCTCGCCGGCGTCGTCCTGGAGGCGTTGCGCCGGAAGCGCCAGCGCCTGGGCATCGCCGAATCGTGCACGGGAGGCATGGTCGCGACGCGCGTCACCGACATTCCGGGCGCCTCCGACACGTTCATCGGCGGCGTGGTGGCCTACGCCGACGTCATCAAGACGGCCGCCCTCAAGGTGCCGCTCGAAACGCTGCAGGCGCACGGATCCGTCTCGGAGGAGACCGTGCGCGCGATGGCGGAAGGCGCGCAGCGACTCTTTTCGACGGAGGCGAGCATCGCCGTCACGGGCATCGCGGGACCGGGAGGCGGCACGCCGGAGAAACCGGTGGGGACCGTGTGGCTCGCCGCGCGCGTCCATACCGACACCCGCGCGGTGAAACGCGTGTTCCCGGGTGACCGCGAGGAGGTGCGCCGGCGCGCCGCTCAGGCCGCGCTCGACCTGCTGCGCCGGCTCCTGGCCCGCGCCTGATGCCGACCCTCGCCGCGCCCGACGGCACCCAGCTCGTGTACGACGCGTATGAGCCGCCGCAGCCGCGCGCCGCCGTGTTGCTGCTGCACGGCTGGGCGGACCACGCAGGCCGCTGGCGTGAGGTGGGCGAACGGCTGCGCGACGCGGGGCTCGCGACGTATCTGCTCGACCAGCGCGGGCACGGGCGCTCCGGCGGCCGGCCGGGCTACCTGTCGCGGTTCAGCCAGCTGCTCGGCGACCTGCAGGCGTTCCGGCGCGCCGTGCGGCTCCGCACCGACGGGCGCCAGCTGCTGCTCGGCTTGGGATTCGGCGGGCTGGTCGCGTTGCGCTACCTCGAGACCCAGCCGAGCGATGCGATCGCCGCGGCCGTGGTGTGCTGCCCGTGGCTCGGACCGGCGTTCAAAGCGCCCGCGTGGACGCGGGTGGCGGGCCGGGTGTTGCAGGACTTGTGGCCGACGCTCTCCATGCCGCTGCGCCTCGATCCCGAGCAGCTCAGCCGCGATCCGGCGGTGAACAAGGCGTACAGCGAGGATCCGGCGGTCCACGACGTGATATCGCCCGGCGCGTGGCGCGAGATCAAGTGGGCGCAGGGGGCCGTCGTCGCCGACGCCCAGCGGATCGAAAGCCCCCTCCTGTTGCTGCTCGCCGGTGAAGACCGCGTCGTAGACGCGCACCTCGGGCGCGCCTTCGCGGATGGCCTCACGGGCGCAGCCGAGGTGCGCTGGTACCCGGAGATGTATCACGAAATCCTGCACGACCCGCAGCGGGAGCGGGCCGTGGGCGACATCCTGGGATTCGTCGACGCGCAGCTCGACCGCTCGTAGCTCCCCGCGTGCGGGCACTCGAGCCCGAGTTTACCCGTGCCGTTCTGACAGCTAGCTTCTTGACCAATGACGATAATCCGCCGGTTACAGGGACCGACTCCGCCAGAACGACGCGCGCTGATCGGCACGCCGATTGCTTGGTGAAACGGAAACCCATGAAGCACTCCGACGAAGCAGGCGAGCCCGTCGATCGGCCCGACGGTGCCGACCCGACCGTGCCGGACCCGGCGTCCGCGGGCGCGGAGGGGGGAGCACTGGTCGAGCCGGCCGAGGAGGCGGTGGCGCGTCTCGAGGCGCAGCTCGCCGAGCTGAAGGACCGTCATCTCCGGCTGGCGGCCGAGTACGACAACTTCCGCAAGCGCACCCAGAAGGAGCGGAGCGAGCTCTGGGCCAAGGCGCAGGCGGACTTGCTGCATCGCCTCGTGGACGCGCTGGATGATCTTGCCCGCTTCGCGCACGTGGATCCCGGCCAAACCGATGCGAAAACGATCCATGACGGGGTCGAGATGGTGGAGCGCAAGCTCTGGAAAGAGCTGGAAGCGATCGGTGTGACCCGGATCGACCAGATCGGCGTGCCGTTCAATCCCAACTTGCACGAGGCGGTCACGACGGGTCCCGCAGACCATCCGGCGAAGGACCACACGGTCGGTGCCGTGCTGCAGCCGGGCTATCAGCTGAGCGGGGCGCTGATCCGGCCGGCGCGCGTGACCGTCCTGACCTGGCAGGGGGGGCGACCGCAGGACGCCGGTGCGGGTGCGCCGCCCCCGCGGGGTGAGAGCGGCTGATGGCCGCGCCGAAGGACTATTACCAGGTCCTCGGGGTCTCTGAGGCGGCGACGGTAGACGAAATCAAGAAGGCGTTTCGTCGGCTCGCCAAGCAGTATCATCCCGATCGTAATCCCAGCAACGCGCAGGCGGCCGAGCGCTTCAAGGAAATCAACGAGGCGCAAGACGTCTTGAGCGATCCTGAGAAGCGCAAACGCTACGACCGGCTGCGCCGCTACGGCGCGTACGATGGGGCTGGGGGAGGGGGGCGAGGGCCAGGCGCCGGGCCGCAAGGCCCCGGGGTCGACTTCGATCTCTCGGATCTTGGCTCGTTCGGCGGGCTGGGGGACCTGTTCTCGAGCATCTTCGGCCGGCGTGGCGCCGAGGGCGGCGGACGCGCGGACGACGAGGACGAGATCGAGACCACCGTGGCGATCCCGTTCCGGGTGGCGGCCCTGGGAGGCAAGGTGCCGGTGACGCTGCCGATGGCAGAAGTGTGCCCCACGTGCAGCGGCAGCGGCGCGGCGCCGGGGGCCACCCTGTCCACCTGTCCGGAGTGCCGGGGGCGTGGGGTGATTTCGTTCGGGCAGGGCGGGTTCGCTGTGAACCGGCCGTGTCCGGTCTGCCGGGGCAAGGGGCGGGTGCCTTCGGAGCGATGCCGCACCTGCGGTGGGAGTGGCGAGGTGCGCGTCGAGAAGCGACTGATGATCACGGTTCCCCCGGGGACCGAGGATGGCACCAAGCTCCGCCTGCGGGGGCAGGGGACGAAGGGGAAGGGCGACGTCGTCGTGGTGCTGCAGGTCGAGCCCGACCGGTTCTTCCGGCGTGAGGGGTTGGACGTCGTCTGCACCGTACCGGTGAACCTCGCCCAAGCGCTGCTCGGCTCCAAGATCAAAGTCAAGACACTGGATGGACGCCGTGTCGTCCTCAGGATTCCGCCCGGTACCCGGCCCGGGCAGAAGTTCCGCATCGCCGGGCAGGGAATCGAGAAAAACGGCCGGCGCGGCGATCAGTACGTCGAAGTGCACGTGAATATCCCCGAACACCTCACGCCGGAGCAGGAGGAGGCGATGAAGGCGTTCGCCGACAAGAGCGGCATGCGATACTAGGGAGGACGCGCGATGAAGGCGATCAAAGGGCCGGCCGTTTTCCTGGCGCAGTTCGCGGGTGATGCGCCACCGTTCAATACGCTGCCGGCCATCGCCGGGTGGGCTGCCGGGCTCGGCTTCAAGGGCGTGCAGATCCCGACCTGGGACCGCCGGCTGTTCGACCTCGAGCGGGCGGCCGACAGCCAGACGTACTGCGACGAGGTGAAGGGCACCCTGGCCGAGCGCGGCCTGCAGGTGACGGAGCTGTCGACGCATCTGCAGGGCCAGCTGGTCGCCGTGCATCCCGCCTACGACACCGCGTTCGACGGATTCGCGGCGCTCGAGGTCCGCGGGAAGCCGCAGGCGCGTGCCGCGTGGGCGGTCGAGCAGGTCAAGCTGGCGGCGCGGGCGTCGCGCCGGCTCGGCGTCACCGAGCATGCGACGTTCTCGGGCGCGCTGGCGTGGCCGTATCTCTATCCCTGGCCCCAGCGGCCGGCGGGTCTGGTCGAGGCGGCGTTCGATGAGCTGGCGCGGCGCTGGCGGCCGATTCTCGATGCGTTCGAGGAGGCGGGCGTCAACCTCTGCTTCGAGATCCATCCCGGTGAGGATCTGCATGACGGCGTGACCTTCGAGATGTTTCTCGACCGCGTCGGCGGGCACAAGCGCTGTAATCTCCTGTACGATCCCAGCCATTTCGTGCTGCAGCAGCTCGACTACCTCGCGTATATCGACCTCTATCACGAGCGGATCCGCATGTTCCACGTCAAGGACGCCGAGTTCAACCCGACCGGCCGCCAAGGTGTGTACGGTGGGTTCCAGCCCTGGGCGCTGCGGGCCGGACGGTTCCGCTCGCTGGGCGACGGCCAGGTGAATTTCAAGGCGATCTTCTCCAAGCTCGCCCAGTACGATTATCCCGGCTGGGCGGTGCTGGAGTGGGAATGCTGTCTCAAGCATCCCGAAGACGGCGCCCGCGAAGGATCGAAGTTCATCGCCGACCACATCATCCGCGTCACCGAGAAGGCGTTCGACGACTTCGCCGGCGCCGGCGCCGACGTGGCTGCCAACCGCCGCATGCTCGGCGTCGCCTGACGGCGGGGGAGCCTGGCCATGGTCGACGCGACCTCGGACGCGCGCACCTCTCGCCCGCTGCGGCTCGGCATGGTCGGGGGAGGGCGTGGCGCGTTCATCGGTGCCGTGCACCGCCTGTGCGCCCGCATGGACGGGCAGTTCGAGCTCGTCGCGGGCGCCCTGTCGTCCGACGCCCAGCGAGCCCGGGACTCAGGGGGGGATCTCGGTCTCGCCCCCGACCGCGTGTACGCGAGCTTCGCCCAGATGGCGGCGGCCGAGGCCAAGCGCGCCGACGGCATCGAGGTCGTCAGCATCGTCACGCCCAACGACAGTCATCATGCCATCGCCCGCGCCTTTCTGGACCGGGGGATCGACGTGATCTGCGACAAGCCGATGACCACGACCGTGCAGGACGCGCTCGACCTCGTGCAGGTCGTGCGGAAGAGCGGTCTCGTCTTCGGCCTCACGCACAACTACTCGGGCTACCCGCTGGTGCGGCAGGCGCGCGAGATGGTGGCCACCGGCGAGCTGGGGGCCATCCGGGTCGTCCAGGTGGAGTACGTGCAGGACTGGCTATCGACCAAGCTGGAGGAGACCGGCCACAAGCAGGCCGGCTGGCGGGTCGATCCAGCGCGTGCGGGCGCCGGCGGCTGCCTCGGTGATATCGGCACGCACGCGTATCATCTCGCCGACTTCGTGACGGGGCTGCACGCCCGTGAGCTGGCGGCGGACCTCGGCCGGTTCGTCGCAGGCCGCAGGCTCGATGACAATGCTCACATCCTGCTCCGCTACGAGAGCGGCGCGCGCGGCATGCTATGGGCGAGCCAGGTGGCGCCCGGAAACGAGAACGGCTTGCGGCTGCGCGTGTACGGCGACAAGGCCGGGCTGGAGTGGAGCCAGGAGCACCCCAACCAGCTGCGCTTCTCGCTGGTGGGCCGGCCGCCGCAAGTCTTATCGCGCGGCGGGCCCTGTCTCGGTGCGGCTGCGGCGCGTGCCACCCGCATTCCGGCCGGGCATCCCGAGGGCTATCTGGAGGGTTTTGCCAATCTCTATCGGGATCTCGCCGAGCAGATCCGGGCGCGGCGCGCCAAGCGCGCGCCCGATACCCAGGCGCTGCTGGTCCCGACCGTCGAAGACGGCGCTCGCGGTGTCAAATTCATCGCCGCAGCCGTGGAGTCCCACGCCACGAACGGCGCCTGGGTCGATGCGCGCGTGACTGTGTGAGCCGGGGGATGGGTCCCTTGCTTGCGGCACGAGGCGATTGTACTGTTGGCCCATGTTGACGTTCGCCGTGCTCGGCTCGAACCGCAACCGGAGTGGGCATGCCGGCCGGGCGGTGTAGCGTCACAGCAGGTTCGTGAACCCGCCCCCGGGCCTCCGGGGGCGCAAGTTTTCCTGGCCCCTCACTCCTGTTAACCGCTATGCGTCTGTGCGTCTAGGTCCTGGGGGCTGTTCACGGTGTGTGGGGTGGTTGCGGTGGCATTGGGGTGTAGGTCAACTGGCAGACCGCCCGGCTGTTAACCGGGAAGTTGGAGGTTCGAGTCCTCCCGCCCCAGTTAGTGTTGCGCATCGGCGACCCAAATGCCTGATGCCCGCCGATCGCTCTTCGCGGAGTCCTCGAGGTAATTGCCCGTGACCTTCTGGGAAGAACGCATCGCCCGTCCGCTCAATGCGCTGCACCTCGATTCGTCCAGGAGCAAGGTCCTGGCGTTCGCCGTCCTGGCGCTGCTGCTTCCGGCGGTCGTGACGTTGGCCTCGTACCGGCGCAATGCGCAGCCCGTCGAAGACACCATCACTCCGGAGCTCCGCAGCGTGAGTTCCGAGACGGCGCGGGAGCTGAACAACTGGCTCACCGAACGGCTGTCCGATCAGCGAACCGCCGCGAGCTCCTACGTCGTGGCCGAGAACCTGGCCAGGATGCGTCCGGGAAGCGCCGGCGCCCAGGCCGTGGCCCGTTTGCGCGATTACCTGAACTCGGTGCGCGAGCGGTGCACCGGCTGCGAGGCCCTGACGGTCCTCGACACCCGTGGCAAAGCGGTAGCGAGCAGCGCCGGTCGCACGGGCGGCATGCAGCTGACCCTGGAAAAGCTGAACGGCCTCCAGACGGGTGACGCGCTCGTGGGCGACGCATACTGGGATGCCGGCATCGGCAAAGCGGCCATCGTCCTCACGGTGCCGATCCGCCAGACGGATGGCCGGTTCCTCGGCGCGTTCATCGCAAAGTTGAACCTGCGCTCCGTCGCGGACATTCTTCAGCGGCTAGGGCCCAGCGAGCCGGGCGACGTGTATCTCGTGACGGACGAGGGCAAGCTGGTCATGAGGTCCCGGGTCAGCTCCGCCGACGTGATGCGGACGCGGCTCCCCAAGACCACCACCCAGGCGCTGTTCGACAAGGAAGGCACGAACGTGGTGTACAAGCGCGCCGACGGGCGGGACGTCGTCGGCACGCTGCGGCGCGTGCCCCCGCTGCACCTGGCGGCGGTTGCCGAGCTGCCGCGGGAGGAGCCCCAGCGCCAGGTGGTGCGCTCGAGCGGCAGTCCCGGGGCGATCCTCCTCGCGCTGCTCGCGGGCGTGGGCTTGATGGCCGGGGGACTGGGCCTCTTCATCGTCCGGCCCCTCGGGCGTCTCACCAAAGCCGCGGCGCGCGTGGCGGCCGGGGATCTCTCGGTGGACCTGCCCGTCGTCGCGACCGGTGAGGTGGGCTTCTTGACCCAGGTGTTCAACACCCTGGTCTCTCGCCTGCGGGAACGCGAGAGCCAGGCGGAGCTGGAGCGGCTTTCGGTCACGGATGCCCTCACCGGCCTGTACAACCGGCGGCACCTGATGGAAACGCTGTCGAGCGAGGCTCAGCGCTCGCGCCGGCTGAGGCGCCCGTTCTCGGTGCTGCTGGCGGACGTCGATCACTTCAAGCAATACAACGATACGCTCGGGCACCTCGCGGGCGACGCGGCGCTGACGAAGGTCGCGGACATCCTGCGCAAGACGACGCGCGCGGTGGATTGCGTGGCGCGCTACGGCGGGGAGGAGTTCCTGGTGGTGCTGCTCGAGACGACCGTCACCACGGCCGCCCTGGTGGCGGAGCGGATTCGCGCGCGCGTCGCGGGTGAGACGTTCGGCGAAGGGCGGATGTCGCTCTCGATCGGCGTGGCGGAGTGCCCGGCGCACGGCGACACGCCGGAAACGCTGATCGCCAGCGCCGATGCCGCGATGTACCAGGCGAAGGCGGGGGGGCGCGACCGCGTGGTCGCGGTAGGGGGCCAACCGGAGAAAGAGAAGCAGCGCAGGGGATGAAGACTCCCGCCGTGCTCCTGCTCGCAAGCCTCACCAGCCTCGCGTGGCCCGGCGCGGCGCCCCAGGGTCCGACCCCCGTGGCGAGCGGGTTCGTCGTGCGGACCACGACCGTGGACGGCGCGACGTACCGCTACCAGGTGTTCGTGCCGCGCCGCGCCGGGCGCGGCGGGCGCCCGCCAGTCATCCTCTATCTACACGGCGCCGGCGAGCGGGGGACGGACGGCGACCTCCAGACCATGGTCGGGCTCGGCCCCGTCGTGAAGGGCCGGGCCGAGTCGTTCCCGGCGATCGTGGTGCTGCCACAGGCGCCGCGCGACAGCGTCTGGAGCGGCGCGCCGGCGCGCGCCGCGATGCAGGCCCTGGATGCCGCGTTGCACGAGTTCCGCGGCGACTCGACGCGCGTCTATCTCACCGGCCTCTCGATGGGCGGCTACGGGACGTGGCAACTGGCCCTCGAGCACCCCGGTCGCTTCGCCGCGCTGGTGCCGATCTGCGGGGGCATCCGCTCCCCGGGCGCCGTCCCGACCATCCGCGTGGCCGGCGTTCCCGCCGACGCGGCGGACCCGTACGCCTACGTCGCCGGGCGACTCGTGGCGACGCCCGTGTGGCTGTTCCACGGTGACGCGGACCCTGCGGTCCCGGTCGGTGAGTCGCGCAGCATGGCGGAAGCGCTGCGCCGCGCCGGCGGCGACGTGCGCTACACCGAGTACGCGGGTGTGGGACACAACTCCTGGGAATCGGCGTACAACGAGCCGGAGCTGTGGCGCTGGTTGTTCGCGCAACGGCTCGGCCGGCGGTCGCCCGCGGCGCCCTGAAGCCGCGCATGAGTGCGCAGGCGGCGGTGGGATTCCGGGTCAAGTCCGGCTGGGCCACGGCGGTCCTGCTGGTAGGCCCGGCGCGGGCCCCGCGCGTGGCCGACCGGCGCGTGATCGAGCTGAGCGACCCCGCCGTTCCCACCTCGCGGCAACCGTACCACGCGGTGATGGGTGCGGCGCCGGCGCGGGGAGCGAAGCTCGAGCGGCGTTTACGGGGCGTCGTGGCGCGGATCACGCGCCGCTCGGTGCGGCGGTTGTTACGGGAGTATCGGAGGATCGGGCACGCGGTGCGTCGTGTCGCGCTCGTCGTCGGAAGCGACATCGATCCTGCGCGGATCACCAACGACCACATCCGGGCGCACGCCCTCGAGGGCCGGTTGTTCCGCACGGCGCTCGAGGGGGCGTGCCGGTCGTGCGGCCTCCGGGCCTCGGTCCTCATCGAGCGCCGGGCCTACCCGGACGGGGCGACGGCGCTGCGCCGCTCGGAAGCCCAGGTGAAGCGTGCAGTCACGCAGCTGGGCCGCGCGATCGACGGTCCGTGGCGCGCCGACGAGAAGACCGCCGCGCTCGCGGCGTGGATGACGCTACGGTGAGGTGACGGTTACTGCCCGACCGTGAAGTCGATCCGCTTCAGCACGGCCCCCGCCGCGTCTCTCACCTCGACGTGCCACGGTCCGGTCCAGTCCGCCGGCACACTCTTTCGACTCCAGGTGCGCCACGGTGAGCCGCCCACCTGCAGCTCGACGTCGCCCACTTGTGTGTCGCCGTGGAACCACACGTGGTGGATCGCTGTTCCGCCGGCGCCGCTCACCTTGGTCCACAGGACGAGCTGGCCCACGTCCACGGGAAACACCGACCCCGTGTCCTGCGCCACCCGGTCGACCACGTTCTTCGCGACGGCTGCTTCATCGACGCTGACGCTGGCGGCGGCCGGCTGAGCCGGCGCCGCCGCTTTGGTCGTATCCTGCGCCGCGAGCCCCCCACCGGCGAGCAGGGACAACGCCACGATCGCCCCGATGCGCTTCATGACGGCTCTCCTTCCAGAGGTGTCCGTTGTACGGCAGAAGTTGTCCGTTGTACGGCGCGCCGGCGGCGATGTTCCAGCCACGTGCCCAGGCTCGCGGCGAGCACGATGCCGAACCCCGCCCCAGCCAGCTGAAACCGCGCCTGGTACTCGCGCTGCCGCCCGGCGCACTTGGCGGCGAACAGCGCGCCCACCATGGCGCCGCAGGACCCTTGGATCCTCGTGAAGCCATAGCCTGCGCCTATCGCAGACAGGAGCGGTAGCGCGCACAGCACGAGATTACGGATGAAGCTCTTCATGTGAGTTCGTCACGCAAAGGGAGTCACAAGGAAGAGAAGCAACCGGTGCCCGTGGGCTCGATGACGACGCTCACACCGGTCAGGGTCACATGCCGCTACCTGCCCCGTTCGATCTTCCAGCGGTCCACGACGCGTCCGTTCCGGATCACGTGGTACTCGTCGAAATTCGGCACGCTGAGGCAGGAATGGTTGGGGATGATCTCGAGGCGCTCACCCACCTTGAAACGGCCGTCCACCACCTCCGCCGACTCGGCGCGAATCAGCCCGTGCTCCTGCGTCAGCGTGGCGACCGTCAGCTCCGGAGCCCCGCGCACCGCGCCCATCGCCGCCGGCCCCACGTGCGCGGGGCCCGTGTCCTTCGACAGCTCGAGTGCGCCGGCATTCACGATGAAACGCGCGGCCCCGGGTTGATGCGACACCACCGACGCCAGCACGCTCACCCCGACGTCCTCGGGGGCGCAGCAGCCG
>Ga0209156_10001310_pt1 | contig 20375 bp, 18 predicted proteins | sample GraSoiAngelo_124_FD_185881 | JGI IMG/M metagenome (GOLD analysis project Ga0209156, IMG submission 185881) | Grasslands soil microbial communities from the Angelo Coastal Reserve, California, USA - 14_0927_05_20cm (SPAdes) (version 2) | ecosystem: Environmental > Terrestrial > Soil > Grasslands...
CTCGAGAGCCTCGCCAAGGACACGCAGACGGTGCTGCAGCAGCAGGCGCGCACCATCACCGAGCTGCAGAACGGGCTCATGCGCACACGCATGGTGCCGTTCCAGCGTCACGTGCAGCGCCTGGCCCGCATCGTGCGCCAGGCGGCCGCCGAGACCGGCAAGCGCGCCGAGCTCGTGGTCGAGGGCGCCTCCGGCGAGCTCGACCGGCAGGTGCTCGAGCGCATGCTGCCGCCGTTCGAGCACATGCTGCGCAACGCCGTGGTGCACGGCATCGAGACGCCCGAGGAGCGCGTGCACCGCGGCAAGCCCGACACCGGACGCATTCTCCTCGAGCTGCATCGCGAAGGCGCCGAGGTCATGGTGCGCCTCAGCGACGACGGCGGCGGCATGAATCTCGGCGCGATCCGCCAGAAGGCCCAGGCCATGGGACTCATCGGCGCGGGACAGAGCCTGAGCGACGAGGATGCGATCCAGCTGATTCTCGAGCCGGGTTTCTCGACCGCCGGCGCGATCACCCAGCAGGCGGGGCGCGGGGTCGGCATGGACGTCGTGGCCACCGAGATCAAGCGCCTGGGCGGCGCGCTGCAAATGGAGACCAAGGCGGGCGAGGGCACGGTGTTCACCATCCGCCTGCCCCTCACGCTCGCGATCAGCCACGCGCTGGTGGTGCGCACCGACGAGGAGTTCTACGCGCTGCCGCTGCCCACGGTGGAGGGGGTGCTGCGCCTGTCCAAGGCGGTGGTCAGTGCGCACCTGGGGCGCGATGCGGCCGTCTTCGACTACGGCGGACAGAAGTACCGCTTTCAGTACCTGGCGACATTCGTGGGACTGCCGCCCGCGGAGCTGCCGGGGCAGGACGTGACCATTCCGGTGGTGCTGGTGCGCGCCGGCGAGCACTCCACAGGCCTCGTGGCGGATGAGCTGGTCGGCAGCCGCGAGATCGTCGTCAAATCCGTGGGTCCGCAGATCTCGGGCATCCGCGGCATATCCGGCGCAACCATCCTCGGCGACGGCCGCATCGTCATCATTCTCGACATCGGCGCGCTGGTGCGCGCGGAGTGGCGCGCGCGGGTCCAGGCGCCGGTGCCGCCGAAGGAGCGTGGCGACCGGCGCACGTTTGCGATGGTGGTGGATGATTCCATCACGGTGCGCCGCGTGACCCAGCGGCTGCTGGAGCGCAACGGCATGCGGGTGCTGACCGCGCGCGACGGCATGGACGCGGTGGCGCTGCTGCAGGACAACGTGCCGGACGTGATCCTGCTCGACATCGAGATGCCGCGCATGGACGGCTACGAAGTCGCCGCGCACGTGCGCAACGATCCGCGCCTGAAGGACGTGCCGATCATCATGGTGACCTCGCGAGTGGGTGAGAAACACCGCGCGCGCGCCATCGAGCTCGGCGTCGATGACTATCTCGGCAAGCCTTACCAGGAGGCGCAGCTCCTGGATGCCATCGCGCCGCTGGTGGAGCGGCGGCGCGCCGCGGCGCAGGCTCGCGCTTACGCCGGCGCCGCCGGGAACTGACCCGCGAGGCAGCCGATGGCCGAGCGCGTCACCGAAGTCTACAGCCTGCTGGTGCCGCTCATCGACTCGCGCCTCATCATTCCGCGCTCCTGTGTCGCGGAGGTCATCGGCTTCCAGACACCCAGCGAGATGACCGGGGCGCCGCCGTGGCGCCGCCGGGAACTGACCCGCAGCCGATGGCCGAGCGCGTCACCGAAGTCTACAGCCTGCTGGTGCCGCTCATCGACGCGCGCCTCATCATTCCGCGCTCCTGTGTCGCGGAGGTCATCGGCTTCCAGACACCCAGCGAGATGACCGGGGCGCCGCCGTGGTACATCGGCACCGTGCCCTGGAACGGCAAGGCGGTGCCCCTGGTGTCCTTCGAGGGCGCCTGCGGCCAGATGATTCCGCCGGCCAGCGGCCGCACGCGCATCGTGATCCTGCACGCGCTCGGCACACGGGTCGAAGGCGGCAACTTCGCGCTGATCAGCCAAGGCTTCCCGCAGCTGGTGCGCGTGAGCTCGGATGTCGTGCGCCCCGACAACTCGCGCGTGTTCCCCGAGCGCACACCGATCATCTGTCAGATCCGCATGGTCAACGAGACTCCGCTGGTACCGGACCTCGAGCGCCTCGAAGAGATGATCGCGGAAGAGACCCGCATCGGCGCGTAGCGGCAACGCCGGCTGCAGCGCAGTGTTTGCAACCCGCGGTCTCGCCCGCCATCCGTGCGGCCGCACCGCGGGGCGCTGCGCGCGCCCCGCGACGTGCCCGCGATGTGCCCGCGATGTGCCCGCGATGTGCCAGGATCCCTCAATCGCCCTCGTCCAGCGGCCCGGTGCAGCCGGCCTGCTGCGGCACCGACAGCCGCGGCAGCACGCTCGGGTCGGGGTAGCTGTAGGCGCCGCCGAGCGAGTCCGGATTGCTCTCGAACGCGAACCACTGCAGCAGCGCGACGTTCTGCACGTGGTAGGTGAAATCATTCATCGTGACCGTGGAGGTGGGGTTCGGCAGACCCTCGATCACGTCACCGTCCTCGAGACTGTTCTGGCAGTTGCCGCCCGAGAGCCACCAGGGTGTGGTGTTCAGACAGTCTGGCAGCCCGGCGCCGCCGCAGGCGCCGCCATCGCTGGTGAAGGCCCCTACCAGGGGGTCGTTGAAGATCTCGGCCATCTCGTGACTCAGCGCAAAGACGTCCTCGATCCCAGGAGGGAAATTCCCCGGGCTGATCCATGAGGAGTAGTTCATGACGTAAGCGCGCTGCTGGTTGCCGTTGCTCGGAACGCCCGGCTCGAAGTCGAAGCTGTGGAAGCCGAGGACGCAGCACTGGTTCGGGTCGCCGTTGACGTACAGGTAGGCGTCCTGAAACAGCAGCGTCGCGACGGTCTTGGTCGTCATGTCCCCGGCGTTCTCGGCGGCGCCGATCACGGTGCTGTTGTCGAACGGGAAGGTCGGCGGGAACAGCAGATTGCTGAACTCGTTTTCATCGATCAGCACGAACGCGCAGCAGCTGCCGTTGGCGTGCAGCGCGAAGCGGTAGCTGCCGTAGGGCACCGACATCACCCGGAGCTGTTTCAGCTGCGGCGCGAGCAGGGTGTGCCAGTCCTGCGTCATCTGCGACCAGAACTCGGCGCGCTGCACCGCGTCGCTGAACTGCGTCGGCTCGCTGCTGCTCGAGAACAGGCTGTTCGCGAACACCGGCGACTGCAGCGCTCGCCCGACATTCCCGCCGGGGCCGGGGCTGAGATAGAGCCTGTGGCCGTTCACGTAGCGCTGGTGGCCCCGGGAGTCGAGCAGGCGGACGGCCACCGGTATGATCGGTGCGGCGACGGTGGTGGTACCGCCGGCAGCCGGCGCGTTGCCCAGCATATCCCACGGCCAGCTGAATTGCGGATGGCCGAAGAAATCGACACCGCGCGCATTGAAGCTGCCCTGGAAGTTGGGAACCGTGTCGACGCCCGCGACGGCCGGCGCAAAGGCGTCCGCAAAAGCGTTCAGGTTGGGCGCCCGGCCATCCATGATCAGCCTGGCGTGCGCGAGGATGCTCTTGTCGACCTGATCGGGGGGCGGGGCCGCGAGGGCCGTGCCGGAGACGAGGATCAGTGCGCTGCACGCCAGTGCAGCGCCGCGGATGGCACTATTCATGCGTGTGCTCTCCCTGCTGTGGCTGAAGTTGTTTCGGCGGGCGCGGTCAGCCGTCCCTCAGCGCCTCACCCGAGGCACCACTTTCGGAAAGCCGCGCCCGATTGCCGTACTGCGTAATACTAATCCGCGAACGTGTCAGGTTCGAGACCGCGAGATATGGTCCGGGAGGGTTTCAGGTACGGGTGTGCGAGCCGTCCCCGCGCCGAGTGCAGGCGCTACGCACTCTTAAAGATCACCGAACTCCCGCTGCAGCAGCGTGAGCGCGGCGATGGCCGCGGTCTCGGTTCGCAGCACGCGCGGACCCAGACGCACGGGCGTAAAGCCTGCCGCCACTGCGGCTTGCTGCTCCGCTTCCGCCAGCCCTCCCTCCGGGCCGATGAGCACCGTGACCGCGGTCACCAGGCGCGGCACGTCCGCGAGCGTTGAGGTGGCTGCGGGCGAGAGGAGCAGGCGCGTGCTGCCGTCGCGGTTGCCGCGCAGGAAGTCCTCGAGCGGCACGGGGACGGCGATCGCCGGCAGCCGGTTGCGTCCGCTCTGCTCGCAGGCGGCGATGGCGATGGCACGCCAGTGATTGAGTCTGCGTGCGGCCTGCTGGGCCGTGAGCCGCACCACGCTGCGTTGAGCGAGCACCGGCACCAGGCCGGACGCCCCGAGCTCGGTCGCCTTCTGCACGACCAGGTCCATGCGCTCCCCACGTGACACGCCCTGCGCGAGGGTGAGGGTGAGGGGCGACTCGCACTCGATCGCACGCCGCTCGCCGATCGCGACCGCAACCCTGCCGCCGTGCGCATGCTCGATGCTGGCGGCGTACTCCCCGCCCGAGCCATTGAACACGGTGAGCGCCTCGCCGACCCGCAGGCGCAGCACGCGCGTGACGTGGCTCGCGGCAGCGCCCTGCAGAGTGACGCGGGTGCCGGTGGCGAGCGGCGCATCCACATACACACGCCTCACTCGCATGTCGCCCGCTCGATGCCCTCACGCGCCACCTCGACCATCAGATCGATCTCCGCGGGTGTGATCACGTAGGGCGGCATGAAGTACACGACGTTGTCGATGGGCCGCAGCAGCACGCCGCGGGTCAGAGCGTGCCGGTAGATGCGAAGTCCCCGACGCTCCTGCCACGGATACGGCTCGCGGCTCATCTTGTCCGCGGCCAGCTCGATCGCCACGATCATGCCCCGCTGGCGCACTTCCGCCACGTGCGGATGATCCTCGAGCGCGCGGGCGCGCTCACCCAGGCGCGCGGCGAGCGCCCGGTTGCCCTCGAGCACGTGGTCGTCGCGGAAGATGGCGAGACTGGCGCACGCCGCAGCGCACGCCAGCGGGTTGCCGGTGAAGCTGTGCGAGTGCAGGAAGGCTTTGAGCTTGAGGTACTCGTCGTAGAACGCCTCGTACACCGCCTCCGTCGTCATCACGGTCGACAGCGGCAGGTAGCCGCCGGTCAGTCCCTTGGACAGGCACATGAAGTCGGGGCGGATGCCGGCCTGCTCGCAGGCGAACATGGTGCCGGTGCGCCCGAAGCCCACCGCGATCTCATCGGCGATGAGATGCACCTGGTGACGATCGCAGGCCTCGCGCAGCAGCGTGAGGTACACCGGATCGTACATGCGCATGCCGCCTGCCGCTTGCACCAGCGGCTCCACGATCACCGCGCAGGCCTCGTGCGCGTGCCCCGCGAGCGCGGCCTCCATGTGCGCGAACCTGCGCCGCGAGTGCTGCGCCCAGCTCTCGCCGGGCTCGCGCGCGTAGCAATCGGGCGAGGGTACGGTGATGACGTCCATGAGCAGCGGGCGGTAGATCTCCTTGTAGAGATCGACGTCGCCCACGGCGAGCGCCCCGAGGGTCTCGCCGTGATAGCTGTTCGACAGGGTGAGGAAGCGGCGCTTCGCGGTACGCCCCACGTTGCGCCAGTAGTGGAAGCTCATTTTCACCGCCACCTCGACGGCCGAGGAGCCGTTGTCGGCGTAGAAGCAGCGGGTCAGTCCCGCGGGCGCGATCGCACTCAGCGCCTCCGAGAGCGCAATCACCGGCTCGTGCGTGAAGCCGGCGAGGATCACCTGCTCGAGCTGCTCGAGCTGCGCGCGCACCGCGGCGTTGATGCGCGCATTGGCGTGACCGAAGAGGTTCACCCACCAGGAGCTGATGGCATCGAGATAACGCTGGCCCGAGTAGTCCTCGAGCCACGCGCCCTGCCCGCAGCGGATGGGGATCGGGGGCAGCCGCTCGTGATCCTTCATCTGGGTGCACGGATGCCACACGTGCGCGAGGTCGCGCGCGACGTAGGCGCTGTTGGGAGAGCTCATGAGGCGGATTGTGGCAGAATCCCGCCGGCATGGAGCCTCAAGGCCGCCCGCAGGATATGACGTGAGGATCGACGCCGCCACGGGACTGCTGGCCGGCGCTCGCCAGGTGTTGTCGCCGCACTTCGATGCGCGGCCGGCGGGCGCGGTGCCGGAACTCCTGGTGGTGCACGGCATCAGCCTGCCGCCCGGGGAATTCGGCGGGCCGTGGATCGACCGGTTGTTCACCGGAAAGTTGCCCGCCGATGTCCATCCGTACTTCAAGGAGATCGAAGGCCTGGTCGCCTCCGCGCACGCGCTCATCCGGCGCGACGGACAGATCGTGCAGTACGTGCCCTTTGGAGAGCGCGCCTGGCACGCCGGCAAGTCCGAGTACCAGGGCCGTTCGGCGTGCAATGATTTCTCGATCGGCATCGAGCTCGAGGGGGCCGACGGGACCCCGTACAGCGAGGCGCAGTACCAGGCCCTGGCCGCACTCACGGCGGCGCTTTTCGCGGCTTACCCCTCCTTGTCTTCGCAGGCCATCGCCGGGCACAGCGACATTGCGCCCGGGCGCAAGAGCGATCCCTGGCCGACATTCGACTGGCCGCGCTTCCGAACGCTTCTGAAGGAGCGCCTCGCGGCGCAATGACGCAGTGAATCGAGCGCTCGCGTGGTCAGGCGGGCTTGGTGGTGCGCTCGTGACGCCACAGCACTTCGGCGCCGCGCTCGTGCCGCGCCAGCACCCGCGCCAGCACGAACAGCAGATCCGACAGGCGATTGAGATACTGCGCGACCTCGGGGCGCACCGCCTCGACCCGGGCGAGCGCCCATACGCGCCGCTCGGCGCGCCGCGCGATGGCGCGGGCGAGGTGACAGGCGGCGGCGCCGGGCCCGCCCCCGGGGAGAATGAACTCCTTGAGCGGCGGCAGCGCGTCATTGAACCCGTCGAGCGCCTGCTCCAGCTGCGTGACCTGGGAGGCGGTGATGACGCGGTGACCGGGGATGCACAGCTCCCCGCCCAGGTCGAACAGCTCGTGCTGCACTTGCGTGAGACACGCACTGACCGCCGGCGGCAGGCCGGGCACGGCGAGCAGCACGCCGACGGCGCTGTTGAGCTCGTCCACCGTGCCGTAGGCTTCGACGCGCACGCTGTCTTTGGGAACCCGGCTGCCGTCGCCGAGGCCGGTCGTGCCGTCATCGCCGGTGCGGGTGTAGATCTTGCTCAGCCGGTTCCCCATGGCCGTATCCTATTCGAATATGCCATCGAAAGAACTCACCGCGGCACTGGAGGCCGCGCGGGCCGCGGCGGATGTGATCGGCGCGCACTACCGCAAGAACCCGAGCGTGCGCACCAAGCCGGACGACTCGCCGGTCACCGAGGCGGACGTGCGGGCCGAGGAAGTGATCCGCGCCACGCTGAACCGACATTTCCCCGGCTACGGTTTCTATGGGGAAGAGACCGGACAGCATGCGATGCAGGCCGAGAACCTCTGGCTGGTCGATCCGATCGACGGCACCAAGTCCTTCGTGCGCGAGTGTCCGTTCTTTTCCACGCAGATTGCGCTGCTGCGTGCGGGGAAGCTGGTGCTGGGGGTCTCGAACGCGCCCGCTTACGGCGAGCTCGCGTGGGCCGAGCAGGGAGCGGGGGCCTGGCTCAACGAGCAGCCGGTGCGGGTGAGTGACGTCGCCGCTCTGGCCGGCGCCGTCGTGTCCACCGGGAATCTGAAGACCCTGGCGCGCTCGCCACGCTGGCAGCGCCTGGCGGGGCTGATCGGCCGCGTCAGCCGCATCCGCGGCTACGGCGACTTCGTGCACTACCACCTGCTCTCGCGCGGCGCGCTCGACGTGGTCATCGAATCCGATGTCAACATTCTGGACATCGCCGCGCTCAGCGTGATCGTGCGCGAGGCCGGAGGCACTTTCACCGACCTCGAGGGCGCCGCGGTTGGCCTCGGCACGAGCAGCGTGCTCGCCACCAACGGCGTGCTGCACGCGCGGGTGCTCGAGGCTCTCGCGCGCTGACGAACACTCACGCGCTGGCGAACACACGCCGGCCGCCGTGGCCGAGCTCCATCATCGGCGCCAGGTACAGCTCGCTCAAGGTGGCCGCCGTGAGCGCCGCGCCGACCGGACCCAGCGACCAGCGCCCATCGCCAAAGAGCAGCAGCGCGCGGTCGGCGAAGCGCGCCGCGAGCGTGGGATCGTGCAGCGTGGTGACGACGGTGCGGCCCTGATCGGCGAGAGCGCGGAACAGGCCGAGCACCGCGAGCTGGTGGTGCGGATCGAGATGATTGGTCGGCTCGTCCAGCAGGAAAATGCCCGGTTGCTGGGCGAGCAATGCGGCCACGGCCACCCGGCGCTGCTCCCCGCCGGAGAGGGTATCGGTGCGCCGCACGGCGAAATCCCGCATGTCCACCGCCGCGAGCGCCTCGCGCGCCAGGCGCTCATCCTCGGCCGTCTCCCACTGCCACAGTGCCAGGTGTGGGTGGCGGCCGATCAACACCGTCTCCAGTGCGGTGGTGACGAAGGCATCCTCCAGGTCCTGCGGCAGCAGCCCCAGCCGCAGCGCCACGGACCGGCGCTTGAGCTGCAGGAGCGGCGCGCCATCGAGCAGTACCTCGCCGCCGGCGGCCGTGCGCAGCCCGGCCAGCGTGTGCAGGGTGAGGGTCTTGCCCGAACCGTTGCGGCCGAGAATCGCCACCACCTCGCCGGGAGTGAATTGCACCGACAGGTCACGCACCAGCTCGCGCGCGCCGGCGCGCACCCCCAGGCTCACCGCGGCGAGTCCCGGCTGAGCGGCGCGCTGCGGCGCGCGGTTCACGGGCGCGTCCAGCGGATCTCCAGCGCCGTCGCGGGACCCACGACGACATCGCGCAGACCCTGCGGCATCTCGAAATCCTGCGTCGACAGCGCGCGCCGGCCCGCCATGATCTCCGCCCGCCCCTGCGGGTACAGCGGCTCACGGTCCGGCTCGGCAAAACCGTTCGGATAGAGCGGCGCCCCCGAGCCCAGGTCGTACTTGTCGCTGGCCCCCAGGGTGTGCATCAGCTCGTGGGCGATGACGATGTTGTTGCCCCCCGCCATGGCGGGCAGCGCGAACGCATGCACCACGCCGATCAGTCCTTTCTGCAGACCATGCGAGTCCGGCACGCGATCGAGCGTCGCGGGGTCGTGATAGAGCACGAACATGCGTATGCGCGGCGGCGCGCGTCCCGGCACTTCAGCGGCATGGGCGGCGAACCAGCGCAGCCTCAGGCTCCACCAGGCGATGCCGAGCGGCCCGGCGTCGTGCGCGAGCGCCGGCGGGAGCTCGGAGCCCTGCGGATACAGCTCCGCATGCACCGGCTGCTCGATGGCCACCCCGTAGCGGTGCGCCTCGCGCGCGAAGAACTCCTCGATGCCCGAGAAGTCCTTCACGGTGAGGCCCTCTACATAGTGCTGCGCCAGGGGCGTGCCGTCGCCGTTGAGCGGGAAGACGCCCACCCACAGCGTCTCCTTCCAGCCCTGCGTCGCGATGCGATCGAGCCAGCTGTGCACCGCGACCCCCAGCAGCACGAACAGCAGGACCGCGATGCGAATGTTCTTCCACATGCGACGCCGCGGCCGCGGTTCCTCTAAGGCTGCAGCCGGGTGACCGACCAGGCGCCGGTGCTGAAGGAGCCGCCGCGCGTGGCTTTCAGGCTGCGCGCCCACCGGGCACGGTCGTGAATGCGCGCCTCGCCTTCCACCCACAGCTCCACCGCGTCTGCCCACAGGCGGTAGCCGCCCCAGTGAGGCGGGCGCGGAATCTTGACCTGCATGCTGTCGTCGGCGCCGGGACTGCCGGGCGTGGGCGCGCCGAAGCGTCTCGCCACGGCGGTGACGGCGCCGAGCAGCGCCGCTCGCGAGGCGATCGGTTCGCTCTGCTCACTCGCCCAAGCGCCCAGCCGGCTCTGCCAGGGGCGCGCGGCGAAGTAGGCGTCGCTGTCGGCCGCGGGCTGTCGGCCGCGGGTGCCTGCACGATCTGCCCTTCGATGCGCACCTGCCGGTGCAGCGCGTCCCAGTGCATGACCGCCGCCGCGCGCGGGTTGTCCTTCAGCTGCCGGCCCTTGCTCGAGAGGTAGTTGGTGTAGAACACGACGTAACCCGGCTGCGGCACGATGTCCTTGCACAGCACGACCCGCGCGGCAGGGCGGCCCTCGCGGCTGCTGGTGGCGAGCACCATCGAGTTCGCATTCGGCTGCGTTCGTGCCGCCCAGGCCTCGGCGAGCCAGCGCGCGACGACCGCGAGCGGCTCGGCGGGCAGCGGATCCGGGAGCAGTTCGCGGTGCTCAGGCATGGCGGGCCATGTTAGAGGGTTTTTCGCGCCCGTGCCCCGCGGGAGCCTGACGCCGCCCGCACCGTCACTCTCCCCTTGCAGCCTCCGGCGCGCCCCGATAGAAAGGAGTCGAATCCTTCACGGAGCACCCGCTGCCATGACGCCTGAAGCCGAGACCGTGACGCTGGACGATCTGCGCCGGCGCCTGAGCGAGCTCGACCGCCAGTTGATCGCACTGGTGGCCGAGCGCAAGGCCGTGAGCGAGGAGGTCGCGCGCGTCAAGCGCGCCACCGGACGGCCGACGCGCGACTACGAGCGCGAGCGCGAGGTGATCCTCGGCGTGCGCGCCGCGGCGAGCGAGCGTGGCGTGTCGCCGGCGCTGGCCGAGGAGCTGCTGCGGCTGCTCATCCGATCCTCGCTCACCACGCAGGAACAGGCGAGCGTGATCGCGCACGGCGCCGGCACCGGACGCCGGGCGCTCGTCATTGGCGGCGCCGGCAGGATGGGCGGCTGGTTCGTGAGCTTTCTCGCCTCCCAGGGGTTCACGGTCGAGGTCGCGGATCCGGCGCCCGGGGCCGGCGGGACGCGCGTGGCGGACTGGCGCAGCACCGATCTCAAGCACGACTACATCGTGCTCGCGACGCCGCTCGGCATTACCGACGCGATCCTCAGGGATCTCGCGCTGCGACGCCCGCCGGGCGTGATTTTCGATGTGGGATCGCTCAAGTCGCCGCTGCGTGCGGGACTGCTGGCGCTGAAATCGCACGGCTGCCAGGTGACCTCGGTGCACCCGATGTTCGGGCCCGACACCGAGCTCCTCTCGGGGCGCCACGTGCTGTTCGTCGACCTGGGGAACCCGGCCGCGCTCGCCGCGGCGCGCGAGCTGTTCGCCTCCACCATGGCCGAGCAGGTGGTGATGAGCCTCGACGACCACGACCGCCTGATCGCCTACGTGCTGGGCCTCTCGCACGCGCTCAACATCGCGTTCTTCACCGCGCTCGCGGAGAGCGGCGAGGCGGCACCCCGGCTGGCGCGCATGTCGAGCACGACCTTCGATGCCCAGCTGGATGTCGCCAGCCACGTCGCCGGGGACAGTCCCGAGCTGTATTATGAAATACAGAGCCTCAATGACTACGGCGCCGAGTCGCTCGAGGCCCTGTCCAAGGCGGTCGAACGCCTGCGCACCTCGGTGTTGTCGCAGGACCACGCCGCCTTCGTTGCTTTGATGCGCCGCGGGCGCGATTATCTAGCCGATCGGCGCAGCCTGGCGGAGCGCCGCACCTGAGGATCAGGAGGATTCTCGCGCCATGCTTGGATCGCACCCCGGGCCGCGGGGCGGTGACGCGCCGGCTGCCGCCGATCGCAGCGAGCTGGAGCGCGAGATTCGCGCGCTGCAAGCCCGCCTCGCGGCACTCACCGAGCAGGTCGGCCGCAACGACTCGCTGCTGCGCAAGACGCAGGAGCGCGAGCTGGAACTGCTGCGCGCCGGCTCGCTGTCGCAGCTGTTCGAGCGGCTCATCGCGGGCTTGCGCGGCTCCTACCAGCTCGATGACGTCGGGCTGATTCTGCACGATCCGCAGCACGAGATCCGGCATCTGCTCTCCGGGGACGGCCTGGCGCTCGAGCAGCTGGCGGGAGTGTGCTTCGTGGATGCGCTGACGACGGTGGCGCCGCAGCTCGCCAACCTCGAGCGCCCCTGGCTCGGGCCCTTCCACAAGGCCGACCACGAGCTGCTGCTGCCGGGCGTCGCGCGTGCGAGCCTCGCGCTCATCCCGCTGCGGCGTCACGAGCAGCTCGACGGCGTGCTGGTGTTCTCCAGCCTCGACCCGTTGCGCTTCACCCAGGAGCTGGCGAGTGATTTCCTGGCGCATCTGGGGCTGGTGGCGGCGATCTGCGTCGAGAACGCCGTCAATCGCGCGCGCCTGCTGCGCAGCGGATTCACCGACTTCCTCACCGGTTTCCACAACCGCCGCTACCTGCATGCACGCCTGCGCGAGGAGCTGGGGCGCGCGCAGCGCGCCCGCCAGTCGCTCGTGTGCCTGATGATCGACCTCGATCACTTCAAGCGCATCAACGACCAGTACGGACATCTCGCCGGCGACGCCGTGCTGCGCGAGGTGGCGAACCGCATCGACGCCGAGATGCGCATCAGCGACACCGGCGCGCGCTTCGGCGGGGATGAGTTCGCACTGGTGTTGTCGGAGGCGACGATCACCGACGGTGAGAAGGTGGCGGCGCGCGTGCTGCACGCGGTGCGCAACCAGCCGGTGGCGATCGGCAAGGCCGTCGCCGAGACGTTAACGTTGTCGATCGGGGTGGCGGCCGCCACACCCGGGCCCGGCATGCGCGATTACAAGGTGCTGGCGGAGCGGCTGATGGCGGAAGCCGACGCGGCGCTGTATCGGGCCAAGAGCGCGGGGCGCAACCGGATCGCGACCTCGCCGAACGTGGTCGCGTAAGGCAGGATCAGCTCAGCGTCCGCGTCCCCGCAGCAACGCCACGAACAGCGGCGCACCCACCAGGGCCATGATCGCCCCGACCGGCAGCTGCCGGGGGGCAGCACAGGTTCGCGCCACGAGATCGGCGGCGGCCAGCACCATCCCGCCCGCCAGCGCCGCGGCGGGCGCCACGATGCGGTGATCGCTGCTGCGGAACATGAGGCGCACGGCGTGCGGGGTGATGAGGCCCACGAAGCCGACCGTCCCGGCGCTCACCACGGCGATGGCGGTGAGTGTGGCGCAGGCGATGAACAGCAGCGTCCGCCAGGCCTCCAGCGCCAGCCCCACGGTGCGCGCGCGCAGCTCGCCTGCGGCCAGCACGTTGAGCGGGCGGGCGACCAGTATCGCGACCGTCACGGCGAGCGCCGCGGCGCCGGCGCTGAGGGTGGGACTCACCGCCCACTCGAGGTCTCCTGCAAGCCAGAAGACCATGCCGCGCACCCGCGAGGAGTCCGCGAGCGCGAGCAGCACGCTCACCAGCGCCCCACAGGCGCTCGCCAGCACCACCCCCGTCAGCAGCAGGCGCGGCGTACCGCCGCCGCGCGAGAGCAGATACACCATGCTGACGGCGCCCAGGGCCCCCGCGACCGCGGCCGATTGCACCACCAGCGCCGCGGCACCGGCGATCATGGCGAGCAGGGCGCCGACGGCGGCGCCGCCCGAGACCCCGAGAACGTAAGGGTCGGCGAGTGAATTGCGGAACAGGGCCTGCAGCAGCACGCCGGAGAGCGCCAGGAGACTGCCGACGGAGAACGCCGCCAGCACCCGCGGCAGCCGCACGGCGATGAGCACGCTGCGCGTGGTCGGGTCGCCGGAGCCGAGGAGGGCGGCGAGCGCGCGGCTGACACCGATCCCGGAGCTGCCGATGAGGAGCGCGGCCACAAACACTGCGGCGGCCAGCGCGGCAAGCAGCAGCACGCCGCGCAGGGGTGCCCGTTCCGCGCTCTGCGAGCTCATGCCGTTGCGCCCACACCACCTGACAAGGACTGTTAGCGTCAACGAATTTGTTGGAAAACGCCATCCCTGGAAACATGCGCCGCCCGGCGGGCGCGCTTGTGGCAGACTCTGCCCCCGACATGAGCGACGTCATCGATTCGGACGGTTTCCGCAGCAACGTCGGCATCGTGCTGATGCACCGCGAAGAGGTGTTCCTCGGCCGCCGCACCGGCGGGCGCGGCTGGCAGTTTCCCCAGGGCGGGGTGCGCGCCGGAGAGGCGCCCGAGCAGGCCCTGTACCGCGAGCTCGATGAGGAGATCGGCCTCGACGAGTCGCACGTGGAACTCGTCGGCCATACGGGCGGCTGGTTGCGCTACCGCCTGCCGTCGCGCTACATCCGCCGCAACCAGCATCCGGTGTGCATCGGCCAGAAGCAGCGCTGGTTCCTGCTGCGACTGAAGAGCACCGAGGTGCCGTTCGATTTCGGCCGCACGGCCGAGCCGGAATTCGACCAGTGGCGCTGGGCTCCGTACTGGGAACCGGTGCGCGAAGTCATCTACTTCAAGCGCCCGGTATACGCGCGTGCGCTCGAGGAGCTCAGCTCCCTCGCCTTCCCGCAGGGGCGGCCGGCCTTGCCTCCGTGGTGGGACAAAGTGACCGCACGCGGCGGCCACCGCGTCGCATCCGCGCCGGCGCACTGAAGCGGCGCCGTGGGTCCGTTGGCGAGCATGCTCGGCAAGCACGGCGGCCCGCCGCTCATCGTGCGCCAGCGCACCTCGGGGCTGCGCACGGCGCTGCTCATCGCCGGCGTGCTCATCGGCGTGCTGGCGCTGTACGTGACGTACGAGCTCGGCCGCTATGACGCAGGTTACGACCGCCAGGCCGTGGCGCAGCAGCGCACCGAGCTCGAGGTGCAGATCGAGCACCTGGAGAAGGCCGACCGCGAGATGCGCACCCGGCTCGCCGAGCTCGACACCTTCCGGGTGGGCCGGGCGCACGAGCAGGCGGAGGTGGCGCGCGCCATGGGCGACTTGCAGGCGCAGGTGGCGCGCCAGTCGCAGGAGCTGGCGTTCTACCGCGGCGTGGTGGCGCAGGGAGCCGCCAGCGTCGGTGTCAAGATCGAGCAGCTGCGCATCACCGCCGGGGGGCGCCCGGCGACTTATGTCGTCCACATGTCGCTGGTGCGCTCGGGACGGGCCGATACGCCGGTCACCGGCGGCGTACAGATGAGCCTCGACGGCACGGGGGCCGAAGGCGCGCGCACGCTCGATCTCGGGACGCTCACCGCGGGCCGACAACGCCAGCTGCGCTACAACTTCCGCTACCTGGAGAGCTTCGACCAGGAGCTCAGCGTGCCGCCGAGCTTCAAGCCCGAACGGCTCAACGTCGAGGTGAGCTCGGGCCGCCGTGACGTGGCACCGCTCTCGCAGACGTTCCTGTGGAACGTCGAGGCGTCTCCTTGAAGCCCCGGATGCCAAGTCGCCATCGGAGGTGTCATGTTCACACGCGCATCCAGGCCGGCCCGCATCGACACGCTGATCGGCAAGGCGGCACGCGTGCACGGCGATGTCGAGTTCCAGGGCGGGCTGCACCTGGACGGCCACATCGCCGGTGGCGTGCGCTCTGCCGGAGCCGCGGATGCGACCCTGTCGGTCAGCGCAAGCGGCTCCATCGAAGGGCCGGTGGAGGTGCCGAACGTGAGGCTGGAGGGTACGGTCAAGGGCGATATCCACGCCCCTGGACGCGTGGTCCTGGGGGCGACCGCCCGCGTCGAGGGCAACGTGTACTACGGGGTCATTGAAATGGCATTGGGCGCCCAGATCATGGGAAAGCTGGTGCGCCTCGGGCCGCAGGCCCCGCCGGCCGGGGGGCGAAGCTGAGCCGGGGTGTGAAGTGCGGCTTTGACCGCGCCGCGCGCGGCTTCTAGACTGGCCTCATGAGTACCGAGACGATGAGTACGACCGAAGCCCTGCAGGAGGCACCTGCGCTCCTGTTCACCGATGCCGCGGCCCGCAAGGTCGGGGACCTGATCCGTGGCGAGGGCAACCCGAAGCTCATGCTGCGCGTGTTCGTGCAGGGTGGCGGCTGTTCGGGGCTGCAGTACGGCTTCGAGTTCGACGAGCAGATCCAGGACGGCGACACCTGCGTCGAGAACCTGGGCGTGAAGCTGCTGGTGGATCCGATGAGCGTGCAATACCTCACCGGCGCCGAGATCGACTACCGCGAGGGGCTCGAGGGCGCGCAGTTCGTGATCCGCAACCCGAACGCGAGCACCACCTGTGGCTGCGGCTCATCCTTCGCCGCCTGAGCCCGCGGCATCGCGCGTGCCTGCGCCTGTTACCGCCCGATTAGCCGAGTTCCTCTCCAACGTCCGCATCGCTCCCCGCCCCATCCCCGACGTTCTCGCGGCGGTGGACCTGGGCAGCAACAGCTTCCACATGGTGGTCGCGCGCCATTCGCACGGCCAGCTCATCATCATCGATCGCCTGCGCGAGATGGTGCGCCTCGCCGCCGGTGTGGCCGAGAACGGCCGCATCGACAAGGAGGTAGCGGCCCGCGCGCTCGCCTGCCTGCAGCGTTTCGGTCAGCGGCTGCGTGACATGCACGCCGACAGCGTGCGCGTGGTGGGCACCAACGCGCTGCGCCTGGCGCACCGCAAGCAGGCGTTCCTCGAACGTGCGCGCGAGGCGCTCGGGCATCCGATTGAAATCATCGCCGGCATGGAGGAGGCGCGGCTCATCTACGCGGGCGTGGCGCACACCATGCCGAGCGAGCCGGGACGGCGCCTGGTGGTCGACATCGGCGGCGGCAGCACCGAGCTCATCATCGGCGAGGCCCTCACGCCGCTGGAGCTCGAGAGCCTGCAGATGGGCTGCGTCGCCTTGAGCGAGCGGTTTTTCCGCGACGGCAAGATCTCCGCCAAGCGCCTGGAGCGGGCGCGCCTGGCGGCGCGCCTGGAGCTCGAGCCGGTGCAGGCGACCTTCCGCCGCCGTGGCTGGGACACCTGCGCGGGCAGCTCCGGCACGGTGCGCGCCATCGGGGAGACGATCCGGGTGCTTGATCCCCAGGCGGCGGCGATCACGCCCGCGGGACTGAAGCGCGCGATCGAGTACTGCGTGGATGCGGGGCACACGCGCGAGTTGAAGCTCGAGCCCATCACCGAGGATCGCCGCCCGGTGTTCCCCGGCGGGCTGGCGATTCTCGCGGAAGTTTTCAACGTGCTCGACATCAGGGACATGCGCATGGCCGAGGGCGCGATGCGCGAGGGTCTGCTGTACGACATGCTCGGCCGCTACCGGCGCGAGGATGCGCGCGAGCGCACCGTGCACGCCATGGAGCAGCGCTACCACGTCGACCTCGAGCAGGCCGGGCGCGTCGAAGCCACCGTGGAGAACTTTCTCGAGCAGACGCGCGCCACCTGGCACCTGGAAGAGCCGCTGGCGCACCTGGCCCTGAAGTGGGCGGCGCGCCTGCACGAGATCGGACTCGACGTCTCCCACAGCGGCTATCACCGGCACGGCGCCTACCTGCTCGAAAACGCCGACATGCCGGGATTTCCGCGCGAAGAGCAGCGGCTGCTCGCGCGCCTGGTGGGGGCTCACCGCCGCAAGCTCTCCCTCGAGGGCGTGGAAGAGTTGGTGCCGCCCTGGGATCGCAGCGCGCTGTACCTGATCGTGCTGCTGCGGCTGGCGGTGTTGCTGCACCGCGGCCGAAGCACCACGGCGCTGCCAGCGCTCGATCTGTCGGCGACGCCGCGCTCGCTGGAAGTGCGCTTTCCGGCGCGCTGGCTCAAGGAGCATCCGCTCACTTCGGCGGATCTGCAGCAGGAAGTGGATTATCTGCGCGCCAGCGGCTTTCGCCTGCGCGTGTTGAGCGCGCGCTCGGCGGCGGTTTCCTAGCTCTCACACCACCACGGTCGGCCCGGCGGCGTACGCCGTCAGCAGCTGCCACTGCGCGCTGCGGGCGCGCTCGCTGCCGCTGATCTTCAGCGGCTCTCTTGCAGCCGCCCGCCTCAGGCCGGGCACTGCTCGTTACCGGCCTGACGCCGGCGCGCACAGGGCCGATTGTCGCAGGCCAAGGGTTCCCGGCCTCTCCAAATGAGAAGCCGTTCGTGGCGTGCGCTCCCGGGCGGCGCGACAGTGAGCCTGACATGAGGGGCCTGCGATGTTTGATCTCTTCGGTCTCTTTGCCAACACCCTGTCCGCCGTAAACCAGGTGGCGGCCTTCATGGGCGCGCTCGCCTGCTGGGGTTTCGGGGGCCTGCTGGTCGGCAGCGCCGTGTACTGGCGGCTGCACGCGGTGCGCGTTTCCGGTGAGGTCATCGGCGTGCGCCGGAAGGGCAACTGTTACAACTCGGTGTACCGCTACCTCGCTCCGTCCGGTGAGACCTGCGAGGCGACCTCAATCGAAGGATCGGGGAGCCTGCGCGGCCGGGATACCGGCACGCAGGTGCCGCTGCTGGTGATCCCCGACAAGCCGCAGGAAGTGCAGGAGGCGCGCGATCACATCTTCACGGTCGTCGGCGTGGTGCTGCTGGCGGTCGGCGCGGGCATCTTCTGGTTCGCGGTGAGGTCGTGGCACGTCGGACCGATGACCTGGGTCGTCGCGCTCGTGTTCGTCGTGCATCTGCTGAACGGGCTCAGGAAAATCGTGGTGCCCGGGGACAAATCGCTCCGCTCCTTCAGTCTGCGCGAGCTGATCGCGCGCAAAGAGGCGGCGGCGATGCCGGCCTCAGCGGTCGTTCGTGTGGAGGACCTGGCTGCCCTGCCGGAGAACCGCGCCCGTCAGGTGGCGCAGCGCGCGCAGCTCCGGCGCCTGGCGCCGTTTTTCCTGCTCGCGGGTCTCGGCTGCCTGGCCCTCGGGGTCCACCAGAGCAAGGGGCTGCTGCGTCTTGAGTCCTCCGGAATGCGTGCGCCGGGCGTCGTCAGCTCGTTCAGTACCTCACGCAGCGACAACAGCGTCACGTACTATCCCGTCGTTACCTACACCGATGGCGCGGGTCACCGCACCGTGTTCAAGGACCACACCGGCACGAGTCCGCCGCTCTATCGGGTCGGCGAGGCGATCACGGTGCTCTATCTGCCGCAGGTATCCGGTAGCGCGATCATCGACCGGGGCCCGTGGAACTGGCTGCCGTCGGGCATTTTGTATCTGCTGGGTGCCGGGCTCAGTGCGCTCGCGCTCGCGCTCCTGCGCGGGCGCAGCGCGGCACTCGCTCCGGCTCTTGATCCCTAGACCACCACGGTCGGCCCGGCGGCGTACGCCGTCAGCAGCTCCGACTGTGCGCTGAGGGCGCGCTCGCCGCCGCGGCTGATGCGCACGTAGCGGCCGTCGGGCCGCAGCTTCCAGGCCTGGCAGTTGTCCTTGAGACAGAAATCGAGGTCGCGCAGGATGCGCTCGGCGTGCCCCTCGCGCCGGATCGGGAAGGCCACTTCCACCGCCGCGGCTGATGCGCACGTAGCGGCCGTCGGGCTGCAGCTTCCAGGCCTGGCAGTTGTCCTTGAGACAAAAATCGAGGTCGCGCAGGATGCGCTCGGCGTGCTCCTCGCGCCGGATCGGGAAGGCCACTTCCACGCGGCGGAAGAAGTTGCGCTCCATCCAGTCGGCGCTGGCGCAGAACATGTCGGGCGCGCCGCCGTTCTCGAAATAGAACACCCGCGAGTGCTCGAGGAACCGCCCGACGATGGAGCGCACCGAGATATTCTCCGACACGCCCGGCACGCCGGGACGCAGGCAGCACACGCCGCGCACGATCAGATCGATCTTGACCCCGGCGCACGAGGCGCGGTACAGCGCTTCGATGGCCTGCGGGTCCACCAGCGCATTCATCTTGACGATGATGCGCGCCGCTCGTCCGGCACGCGCGTGCTCCGCTTCGCGCGCGATCTTGCTCAACACCATCTCGTGCATGCCGAACGGGGATTGCGTGAGACGGTTGAGCTTGGGGGTCTGGGTGAGGCTGGTGAGCTGCAGAAACAGCTCGTGCACGTCCTGGCCGATCTCGTCGTCGCAGGTGAACAGGCCGTAGTCGGTGTAGTGCCGCGCGGTGCGCGGGTGGTAGTTGCCGGTGCCGAGATGACAGTAGCGGCGGATGCCGCCGGCTTCGCGGCGCACGATGAGTGTCAGCTTGGCGTGGGTCTTGTAGCCCACGACGCCGTACATGACGTGCGCACCCGCCTCCTGCAGGCGGTTGGACAGCTCGATGTTCGCTTCCTCATCGAAGCGGGCGCGCAGCTCCACGATCACCGTGACGTCCTTGCCGGCGTGCGCGGCCGCGACCAGCGCATCGACCAGCGGGGAGTCATGGCCGGCGCGGTAGAGGGTCTGCTTGATCGCCAGCACCTGGCTGTCGGCGGCCGCCTGGCGCAGCAAGTCCATCACCGGCGCGAAGCTCTGATACGGGTGATGCAGCAACACGTCCTTCTGGCGGATGCAGGCGAACAGGTCGATGGCGCCCACCAGGCGCCTGGGCATGCCGGGCGTGAATATCGGGTACTTGAGATCCGGCCGCTGCACCAGGTCGTACACGGCCGACAGGCGGTTCAGATTGACGGGACCTGCCACGGGGTAGGTGTCGAGGCCGTTGGACGCGAACTGCCCCTGCAGGAACATCACCATGTCCTGCGGGCAGTCGCTGGAGGTCTCGAGCCGCACGGCTGCGCCGTAGCGGCGCTGCGCCAGCTCGCCCTCGAGCGCGCGCCGCAGGTCGTCGATCTC
>Ga0209156_10001312_pt1 | contig 20361 bp, 15 predicted proteins | sample GraSoiAngelo_124_FD_185881 | JGI IMG/M metagenome (GOLD analysis project Ga0209156, IMG submission 185881) | Grasslands soil microbial communities from the Angelo Coastal Reserve, California, USA - 14_0927_05_20cm (SPAdes) (version 2) | ecosystem: Environmental > Terrestrial > Soil > Grasslands...
CTCGCCCGCTGCAGGTTGGAAACGGGGATATAAGCGCGGATCGGCGCGGTGGTGAGCATGGGGCGACTCCTGGTTTACCTGAGATCTTAGCTTCCCGAGGACGGCTATGCCACGATATGCGGCGTTGCTTCGCGGCGTGATGCCGATGAACGCGAAGATGCCCGATCTCAAGGCCGCGTTCGAGTCGGCCGGCTTCACGGATGTGAGAACCGTGCTGTCGAGCGGCAACGTGGCGTTCACCGCGCGCGCCGCGTCGGAGCTGACGCTCGAGCGTCGGGCCGAGACAGCGATGGCGCGGCGGCTGGGTCAGGCCTTTCCGTGCTTCGTGCGCTCGATGGACGCGCTGCACGAGCTGCTCGCGGCGGACCCGTACCGAGCGTTTCGGGTGGATCCCAGAGCGAAGCGCATCGTCACGTTCCTGCGCGCCAAGCCAGCATCCCCGCCCGAGCTGCCGATCGAACGGGACGGCGCGCGCATTCTCGTGATCAAAGGGCGGGAGGTGTTCGGTGCCTACCTGCGGACCCCCAAAGGTCCGGTGTTCATGACACTGATCGAAAAGACCTTCGGCAAGGACGTGACGACGCGCACCTGGGACACCGTGGCCAAGGTGGCGCGCGCGTAACAGCGCTCAAGTCGCGGATCCCACCGCCGCTTCGGTTCTGGCCCAGAGCTCCTGTGCCAGGGCCGCGTCTTCCGCCAGCGGACTCGGCCTGACCTCGTGCATGCGGTCGTAGTACCGGCCGGTCGTGGCCGCGAGCTCCGTGGCGGCGGCGCAGTAGAGCGGGCTTTCCGCACCTTGCTCGTTCGAGAGCATGAACAGCTTGCCCAGCCATTGCAGCGGTAGCGGCAGGGCGCGCCAGATGTTGGACGCGACCACCCCGGGGTGGAGCGCGTAGGTCGTCACCCGGGTGCCGGCCAGGCGGCGCGCCAGCTCCTTGGCGTGCAGCACGTTCATGAGCTTGGTGACGCCGTAGTCGCGGTAGCCGCTACGCCGCGGCGTCGCCCGGCGCTCGAGCCCCGACCAGTCGATCTGCCGGACCGTCATGTGGGCGGCGCTCGCCACATTGACCACCCGTCCTTGCGGCGACTCGCGCAGCCGCGGCAACAGCAGGCTCGTGAGCAGGAAGGGACCGATGTGGTTGGTCGCGTACGTCAGGTCGAAGCCGTCCTTGCTCAGGGCGCGCGTCCCCGCGATGCCGGCATTGTTGACCAGCACGTCGATCGGCTGACCGGACGCGAGGTACGCCTGGGCGGCGCGCCGCACCGAGCCGAGATCCGACACATCGAGGGACACCCAGTGCGGCCGCGCGGCCGGGTAGCGGCTCTGGATCGCGCTCAGCACGGGCCGGGTGCGCTCTTCGGAGCGGGTGGCGAGCACCACGCGGCCGCCGCGGGCCGCGAGCGCCTCGACCAGGGCGCGGCCGATACCGGAGTTGGCGCCGGTGACGAAGAAGGTGCGATCGTCAAGTCCGGAGTATCTCACCCCGGGTCGACCGGGTGATCCTCGGGATTCCATTTCTGCACGGCCTTCACCACGCCTTCGATGTGATTGTGCATGCGCTCCACGGCGAGCGTCGCGTTGCGCCGCTCCAGGGCCTCGAGGATGCCGAGGTGCTCCTTGTGGTCCCGCTCGCGCGAGGCGACGATGGCGAGGATGAGGCGCTGCTCCGCGGTAAACAGCTCCCGCAACACGTCGAGCGTCTGCAGCATCACCGTGTTCCCCGACGCGATCGAAATCTGCCGATGGAACTCCATGTTGACCCGGTTCAGCACGTCGTCGTCGTCGAAGTTCTGCTCCGCGGTGGTGAGCAGTCGTCGCATCTCCTTCAGATGCGAGGGCGTGGCGTGCTCGACGGCGGCCGCGATGGCACCGACCTCGAGGGGTTGCCGGGTCCGGAGGAGATCGAGCAGCAGCCGCTTGGTGAACGCGCCCGAATGGTGCGGGCTCGCGAGCACCAACACTTCGTCGGTACGGTTGACGTACACGCCGGAGCCGTGGCGGATCGACACCAATCCGATGGTCTCGAGGCTCTTGAGCGCCTCGCGCACCGTCGGATGCCCCACGCGGAAGCGGCGTGCCATCTCCATGATGGGAGGCAGCTTGTCGCCTTGGCGGTACTCTCCTTGCTGTATCAGCACCCGGATCTGCCGCGCCAGCCGGTCAGGGAGACTCTGTTTCGAAACCGGTTTCAATGCGTGCGTCAATCGTGCCTTCCTTGCATTGCCGGAGCGGTACCGATGACGGCCGCGAACGCCGGCTTGGGCCGGCCGTCCCGATCGAACAGCAAAGGATAATTCGTGCGCCCTCGCACGGGCCAGTTGTTGAGCCAGGAGTCCCGGTCGGTGACGCCCCAGAAGGTCACCCGCGTCACCGTCCCGCGGTGCCGCAGGTACGAGCCGAACAGCTCCGCATAGCGCCGCGCCAGCGCCTGTTGCAGCGAGTCGGGGAGGCCGTGCCCAAACGGGTCCGCTCCCCGCGGCAGCACGTCCACGTCGAGCTCGGTGATCATCACCCGCACGCCCAGCGCTGCGAACGCGTCGATCGTGGAATCTTCCTGCGCCGGCGACGGCCAGTCGAGACGGTCGTGGTTCTGCAGCCCGACGGCCGCGATCGGGAGTCCCTGGTCTCGGAGCCGCCGGATCAGCTCGACGGCGCCCCGCCGCTTGGGTGCGCTCTCGAGCGAGTAGTCGTTGTAGTACAGCTCGGCGTCGGGGTCGGCTTCGTGGGCAAACCGAAACGCGGTGGCGACGTAGTCTTCACCCAGCGTGGTGAGCCACGGAGTACGGCGCAGGGTGCCGTCGTCGTTGAGCGCCTCGTTCACGACGTCCCAGCCCTTGATCCGGCCCCGGTAGCGGCCCACCACCGTGCCGATGTGGTCGCGCAGCCGCGCGAGCAGCGTGTCCCGGCTGACGGGGCGGCCCCCGGAGTCCTCGAACACCCAGCGCGGCGTTTGCTGGTGCCAGACCAAGTTATGCCCCACGACGAACATCCTGTTCCGCTCGCCGAACGCGACGTAACGGTCGGCGGCAGCGAACTCGTAGGTTCCGGGGCGGGGATGCACCGAGGCCCACTTGAGCGCGTTCTCGGGCGAGATCGTGTTGAATTGCGCCTTCACGATGCGGGCTCCGACCGTATCGACCTCCGAGAACTGCGCGGCGTTGAGCGCCGCCCCGACCAGGAAAGCGCCCTCGAAGGCCGTGCGGAGGCTACTCTGCGCGGACGCGAGCTCGGGCGCGTGCGACTGGGCGCAGCCGGCCGCGAGCGCTCCCACCAGCGCCACGCCGCGCCACCTACGGTCCCTCGACGACATCCAGGGCGACGCTCGAGACGGCCACGGAGTTGCCGCCCACCAAGATGTCGAAGCGCCCCGGCTCGACGACGCGCTTCATGTCGGGGCCATGGTAGGCCAGCTCTTCCGGCCCGATCTCGAACTTGACGGCGCGCGTTTCGCCCGGTCGCAAGGTGACACGCCGGAATCCGCGCAGCTCCGCCACCGGCCGTGTCGCCCAGCTCACTTCGTCACGGACGTAGAGCTGCACCACCTCGTCTCCCGACCGGGGCCCGGTGTTGGTCAGATCGACCGACACGGTGGCGCGCGCCCCCGGCGCGATGCGAGCTGGCTCCACGCGCAGGTTCGCGTACGCGAAGGTCGTGTACGACAGGCCGTACCCGAACGGGAACAGCGGCTGCGTCGTGTCGAACAGGTACCCTCGCCGGGCGGAGGGCTTGTGATTGTAGAACACCGGCAGCTGCCCCACGTGACGGGCGACGGTGACGGGCAGCTTGCCACCGGGATTGATGTCGCCGAAGAGGGCCTCGGCCACAGCCGTGCCGGTTTCCTGCCCGAGATACCACCCGTCGAGAATGGCGGGGACTAGGGAGCCGAGGGCAGGGATCGACAGCGGGCGGCCGTGAATGAGCACCAGGACGGTCGGCGTGCCGGTGGCGAGCACCGCGCGCACGAGCTCCTCCTGTTGGCCCGGCAGCCCGAGGTCCGCGCGGTCGCCGAGGTGATTCGGCGCGTAGGCCTCGCGACTCGTCATCTCGTTGTCCCCGACCACGACGATGGCCACCTGGCTGCGCCGGGCGAGCGCGACCGCCGCGGCGCGGCGCCGCGCGTTGGACGCCGAGTCGGCGAGCACGACCCGGTCGGCGCCCCAGCGGGCGTGCGAGCGGGTGCCGCCGACGTGCGGCTGCGGCTCGCGCGTGAACGTGGAGTCTTCGGTGATGCGCGTCCCTTCCGCGTACTCGACCGTGGTCCGCGGACCCAGGCGCGTCCGGACTCCCTCGAGGATGCTGACCGTGTGGCGCGGGCCGCCGGAGTAGCCGCCCAACAGTATCTCGGCCGCGTGGGGCCCGATGACCGCGACGCGCGACAGGCGCTCCACCGAGAGCGGCAGGATTCCCCCGTCGTTCTTGAGCAGGGTGATGGCTTGCCGGGCCGCGTCGAGCGCCAGGCTCCGGCTTGCGTCCGCCCCCGAGATTCGGTCCGCCGCATCGGAGTCGACCAACGGATTCTCGAACAGGCCGAGCTCGAACTTCGCCCGCAGCAGCCGTCGCACAGTGGTATCGATGGTGGCCTCGGCGACGCGGCCCTGCCGGACCTGATCGACCAGCGTGCCGTACGCCTGGACGTCGGGCAGCTCGACGTCCACGCCGGCCGCGAGGGCCCGGCGCGCCGCTTCCGCATGGTCTGCCGCGACGTGGTGCAGATCGGCGAGCTGCGAAATGGCGAACCAGTCGGACACGATCACCCCGTCGAACCGCCACTCTCCGCGCAGCACGTCGTGCAGCAGCCACTGGTTGGCGTGGGACGGAACGCCGTCCACCTCGTTGTACGACGGCATTACGCTGCGCGCGCCCGCCTCCCGGATCGCGACTTCGAACGGGTAGAGAAATACGTCCCGCAGCGTGCGCTCTCCGTAGGGAGCGGGGCCGACGTTGGTCCCCGACTCGGGTTGGCCATGCCCGGTCATATGCTTGAGTGTGGCGAGCACGTGCGACGGCCCGATCCGGGCCTCGGTCCCCTGGAAGCCACGCACCGCCGCCACGCCCATACGGGCGGCGAGATAGGGATCCTCCCCGTAGGTCTCCTCGATGCGCCCCCACCGGGGGTCGCGTGCCACGTCGACCACCGGGGCGAGCACCTGATGCACGCCGCGCGCGCGCGCCTCCGCCGCGGCGGCCGCGAACACCCGTTCCACGAGCTCCGGGTTCCAGGTGCTGGCCAGGGCGATCGCCTGCGGGAAGCTGGTGGCCTGCTCCGCCTCGAGGCCGTGGAGCGCCTCCTCGTGGAAGAGCACGGGAATGCCGAGGCGCGTGCTGTCCTTCACCCAGCGTTGGATGGCGTTCGTGAACTCCGCCTCGGCTCTGGCACCGTGCCCTTCGCCCGGCCGCTCGATGCGTCCGACGCCAATCCGAAACCATTTGGGTGCCCGCGCAGGATCGAATCGGCCGTCGCGACCGGTGATGGCCCGCTTGCCCTGCCACAGGCACAGCATCTGGGCGACCTTCTCTTCGAGCGTCATGCGGCCGAGCAGGTCCTCGACCCGGCGCTCGACCGGCTGGGCCGGGTCGAGATAGGGCGCCCGGGCCTGGGCTGACGCGGTAGCGGGCATCAAGGCCAGGCCGAGTAGGGCCGCCTTCGCGCGGCTGCTGGTCACGTTATGAGGGATCATGTCATATTAGCTCTCATGCGTTCGCTCTTCCGCCTGCTTCGCGCCTCGGTCTTGATCGCCGCAGTCGGCTGTCACGTGCATCAGGTCGCCCCCCTTGATCCCGAGCGGCTCAGCCAGGAGGAGATGCTCCAGGAGCACTTCACGAACGTCTACGACGCGGTCGCGTCGCTGCGCTCCGGCTGGCTCACGGTCAGGGGTACGGACAGCTTCAGGCAGACCTCGCAGATCTGGGTCTACTACGACGAGAACCGTCTCGGCCGCGTGGACGAGATGCGTTCCGTCCTCGTGAATTCGGTGGCGTCGCTCCGGCATTACAACGGCGTGGACGCGACCATGCGCTGGGGGGTTGGCCACAGCGCCGGGGCGATCCAGATCTTGTCGCACAAGTAAGCGTCAGCGGAGCTCCAGCACCACCGCGCGCGCGACGGCCCGTCCTGGGCAGACGCCATGCCCGATGCGGCCACGGCCAGGGCGACCGCGAGCGTCATGGGCATCGATCCTCGAGTGGGCCGTGCCGACAACACCGCCGCCCGGGCACCCCGGCCGCAACCGACCGGATCCCCCGGCCGTTCCCTGCTTCAGCAATCAGTCACTTGCCGGACTGCTTACCAGCCCGGGTTCTGCGCGTACGGCACCGGCCCCGTCACGCCCTGGATCTGCTGCTGCGGGATCGGTCGCAAGTAGTGCTTGTCCGTGATGTTCGGCGCGGCGTACGGGTTCCAGGCCCTGATACGGGCGAGAAAGAAGTCCTTGCCGGGCCGATGCAGGTCGTCCCAGCGGGTCATCTCGCCCGACATCTCGCGCTCCCGCTCGTCCATGATGAAGTCCAGGGTCATCTGGCCGGCGGTGACCAGGATCGCCGGATCACTCTTATGGCTCACCGCGCACAGCTTCGGCGCGTTCGCCGGCGTCGGGTCACAGGCAGCGCGCACGCGCAATACGTTGATGTTGTCCGCGGCCACTTGCGTCTGGCCCAGGCCCACTGCGGCCTCGGCGGCGATCAGGTAGGTCTCGCCCAGGCGGAAGACGATGCGGTCCTTGCCGCCGTTCAGGTCGTTGAAGCCGCCGGTTCGCCCGTTGTCCTGGAACTTCTTCAGCGACGGATAGTGGGCGTAGCCGAACCTGCCCAACGCGTCGTTGTCCTTGCCACAGTCCAGGTTCGGGGCGGTGGTGCACGGCGTGCCGATGCGGTACGCCTTCGACTGCCGGAAGCTATCCGGCACCTGCCACAGCAAGTACACCAGGGCGGTGTCGGAGCCGGCCGCCGCCCCCACCTGGCTGCCGGGCAACATGCTGCCGTTGATCGGCGCGCCGCTGGTGCACTTCGGGCAGGTGCCGGCGGGGTTGCTGGTGGTCTGGTTCGCGAACCATACCGTCTGGAAGCTGCCGTCGAACCGGCTGTCGACCACGTCCACGCCCGGGCCGCAGGGCACCGCGCCGCAGCGCGTCTGCTGGAAGAGCGAGATCGCGAACGGCGTCGGGCGGACTCGGCGGAAGGGGCGGCCGTCGTCCAGCACCCGCGTGATCCCCGCCGCCCAGCCGCCGGCGCCGCCGTCGTACTGGCTGAGGAAGACGACGGGGTTGTAGTTCGTCGCGGTGTTGGTGTACTGCACCGGGTCATAGGAGAACTGGATGGACCAGATGATCTCCGGGTTCCTCTCGGAAAAGCCGTTGGTCACGTCGCAGAAGCCCTGCCGGCCGGGATCGGCGGGCGCAGCCGCGCGATGCGTGCCGCACCACAGATCTGCGTAGATGGGTACCAGCGAGTACGTGCCGGAGTTGATGACTGAGTTGGCCAGGGTGAGCGCTTGCTGGAAGTCCGCCTGCTTGTTGGCGGTGTTCCAGTCCCGGTACGCACGGGTCAAGTAGACTTTCGCCAGCAAGTGCCGGGCCGCCCCCAGGGTCACCCGTCCGAAGTCCGACTGCGTCGCCGGCAAGAGGTTGATCGCCTGGTTCAGATCGTCGATGATGACCTTGTAGACGCTATCCTCAGGCTCCCGCACCGCCTCGGTGGAGAGCTGGCCGCTGTGCAGGTTGATGGTCAGGTCTCCATACTGCTGGACCAGCTGGAAGTACGCCCAGGCGCGGAGGAAGTGCGCCTCACCCAGCCGCGAGTCCTTGATCGCCTGCGTCAGAACACCGCCGACCGGGGTCGACGGGCCGTTGTCCAGCACCACGTTGGCCCGGGCGATGATCGTGTACCCCGCCTGCCACTGCGCGTTGAGGAACGCGCCCAGGCTGTTGTATTGAGGGTCGTAGGTATCCAGATAAACCCACGGCTGGTTCCCGCCGGCCGCGACCTGGTCCGCGGCCGTCCAGGTGTCCGTGCCCAGAACCTCCATGCCGTAATACGCGTCGCCCCCGTTATAGCCCCGGACCCCGGCGTAGATCCCGTTGGTCAGGTCCGTGAGGCCCTGCTGGGATGTGGCGTAACCGGAGCCCAGACTCGACACCAGCTTTTCGTCCAGGTCGACGCACCCTGCCGCGCCGCCGACGAGAACCAGGGCCAACCAAGCATTCAAGAAGCGTTTCACGTGATCTCCTTTCGTTTGATAAGGTTGGCCCTAGAAGACCGCGTCGGCGCCGACCAGCAGCGACCGGTACACGGGTGAGCCACTGGCGTAGACCTCCGGGTCGAAGTAGTTGTACTTGTAGTGCACGTACGGCTCCCTCGCGGTGGCATAGAGCCGCAGCGATTTCACGCGGAGCCGGGTGGCCATCTCCGGCGGCAGCGTGTAGCCGAACTGCACCTGGCGGATGCGCCAGTTGGACCCATCGATGTACCCGCGGGAGTTGCCGTACGCGATCGGACTCCCGTTCAGATTTGGCGACGGGTTCACGTTGTCCGGGTTGGTGGGCGTCCAGTAGGAGGTCGCCAACTGGCCGTTGCGGCCGAAGAGCGAGGGAAGGAACGTGTTCCAGATCGTGTAGCCCCACCGGATGTTGACGAGGACCGACAGGTCGAAGCTCCGGAATTTGAAGCTGTTGTAGATGCTGGCCGTCCACTTCGGGTAGGTGTTGCCCTGGAGCACCTTGTCCAGGGCGTTGATGATGCCGTCGCCGTTGGTGTCCTGGATGCGGATCTGGCCTGGCTTGGAACCGTACTTCGCCGCCTCCGCCGAATCACCCAGCTGCCACACACCTAACTGCTTGTAGTCGTACCACGTGCGGCGCTCCTGGTCACCGGTGAAGGCACCGTTCGAGTTGAGCGGATCCGTCTGGCCGCCGGTGTTGATGGGCTGCCCCACGAACCAGCCGTTGTTGGCGTCGCATAGGGGCGCCTGCTTGGGGCAGAGCGTGGTGTCCGAGTAGAAGGCGAGGGCAGTGATCTCGTTCTTGTTGTGCGCCCAGCTGAACTCCGTGCGCCATATCAGCCCGTGCGGGTCGTCCAAGTTGACGGACGAGAGCTGTATCTCCAGCCCCGAGTTCCGCGTGGAGCCGATGTTCTGCAGCGCCGAGGTATAGCCGGAGGTCCCCGGCAGGCTGCGCGTCAGCAACAAGTCGCTGGTGTTCTCGCGGTACCAGTCGGCGCTGCCGGTGAGGCGGTTCCCGAAGAGACCGAAATCGGCCGCCACATCGGCCTTGGCGGTCTTCTCCCACCCCAGGTCCGGGTTGGCCGGATTGGCCGGGTTCGGGTAGTACGCCGGCGCGGTGACCGAGCCGAAGTTGATCTTCCCGTTGGAGAGCGCACCCTGAGTCTGGTACGGGCTGATGGCCGCGTTGCCGGTCTTGCCGTAGCTGCCACGCAGCTTCAGGCTGCTCAGCCACCCGAAGCGCTGCATGAACGGCTCGTCGCCCAACTGCCAGGCCACGCCGACGGTCGGGAAGGTGGTCCACTTGTGGCCCGGGGCCAGCACGCTGGAGCCGTCACGCCGGACCGCGCCCATGACCGTGTACTTATTCCGGAACGTGTAGACGGCGCGCCCCATGAACGACTCCAGCGCCGACTCGGTCAGCGCCGAGTAGGCCAAATACTGGTCACCCTGACCGATGGCGTAGTAGAGCGCCTCGTCGTACGGGATGTCCCGCGCCCAGGAGGAGTCGAACACGACGCGGCTCTTCTGGATTCCGTAGAGCAGCGTGGCATCGATATGGTGTTGGGTCCCGATGTCGCGGTTGATCTGCAGCATGTTGTCCAGGATGTACTGGAAGTTGCTGCTTTCGCTGTAGGACGCGCTGCGGTACGAGGCGCCGCCGAACTGGACGTCCGCGCCCGTGAAGTTGCCGGCACTGGCTGATGTGTAGTCCGGCCCGAAGTTCACCCGCAAGTTGACGCCGGGGAACAGGTCGAACTGCGCGAACGCCGAGGCGAACAGTCGATCGCGCCGGTTCTGGCTCACCCTCCCCTGGACCAGCTTGAGCGGGTTGTAGGCGAGCGGGTCGCCGTCGGGGTTGAGGATCAGCGCGCCAGCCGAGTCGTATGGCAGTCCGAAGCCGGTCTGCTGGCGCGCGGCTCCCCACAAGCCGTCCCCGCCGTTCACGGTCTGCAGGGAGTGGGTGAAGTTACCCGTCACGCCCAGGCGCAGCCGGCCCTGCGTGTGATCGATGGAGGCGGTGCCGGTGCCGCGGCTGAACTCGAGGCCCACGGCCGTGCCGGTCTGATCGAAGTAGTTGCCGGAAAGGTTGAAGCGGGTGTTGCCGGAGATCCCGCTCATCCCCATCTGGACGTTCTTCTGGTAGCCCGTCTGGGCGATCAGCTTCTGCCAATCGGTGTGCTGGCCCGCCTGGTAAGCCGCATAGGCGACGTTGTTCAGCAGGTTCTGCGGATTGGTGCTGACGCCCGCGTAGGCCGCGGCGTCCTGAAGCGCCCTCACGTACTGGTCGTTGTTCATCAGAGTCGGCAGGCCGTACGCGCTTTGGCCCGCGTAGCTCATGCCGGCCCTGAACTCCGTCTGCACGCCGCCCGTGCCGGCGCCCTTGGTCGTCACCAGGATGACGCCGTTGGCACCGCGGCTGCCGTAAATGGAAGTCGACGCCGCGTCCTTCAGCACGTCGATGGACACGATGTTATTCACGTCGAGGTCGTCGAGGCGGCCGTTGATCGGTACGCCGTCTACCACGATGAGTGGATCGTTCCCCGCCGTGATGGATCGCACGCCGCGAATCCGGATGCTGGCTTGATCTCCGGGCTTGTTGCCCGCGTTGGTGACGTCCACGCCCGGGAGCCGGTCCTGCAGCGCCTTGATCGCGTTGAACGTCGGCGTCTCCACCAGCTTATCAGCGGTGATGGTTGACACAGCACCGGTGACGGTGCGCTTCTCCTGCGTGCCGTAGCCGACGACCGTGATACCCTCCAGCTGGACGGCCCTTGCCTCCAGGCTGAAGTCCAGCTGCGTCGCCTGGCCGGCGGTCACAGTAGCCGTCGCCGTCGCGAAACCGTAGCCGATCAGCGACGCGACCACCGTGTACGACCCGGGTGGCACCTCCGGCAGGGTGTAGCGGCCGTCCGGACCGGTCACCCCCGAGATCCTCGTCCCCCGTACCATCACGCTGGCAGACGCGGTCGGCTGACCGTCGCGGTTTCTCACGATGCCGGTGATTTGCCCCGTGGCCTGCCCCTCCAGGGGACCTGCCGCTGCCAGGGCCAGCATCAGCCCCAGCAGGAGTCTCCATAGTCTGATGTCTCTCATGTCGAGTCCCCTCACCGAGAGTGTGGCGTGGTTGCCCCGGCCAATGTGGAACAGATTGTGAAAGTCATAAGGTCACCACGTCACTGGCGGTCCGATTCTACCCCCCGGTGCGAGGTTGTCAAGGTCAGGGTGCTGGCATCACGGTCTCGCAGCGAGGCTTGCGCGGGTCGGGCGGGCAGCGCAGCTGCCGGTACCAGTCGAGCGAATGAGCGGGCGCTTCGTAGCCCGGCGGCAGGGGGAGGTGCGAGAACGACTCCCAGTACGCCACCGACGCGTCGCGCCACCACCGCGCCTCGACGTCCTGAATGCGCAGGAACCCCTGCACGCGGTGGAATCGCTCGGCGTCGACCAGGCCCTCCAAGCCGCCCCAGGTCCGCTCCATCCAGCGTACGGTGTCGACGCCGGCCTCGTAGTGGCGCAGCAGCTCTTCCCACAAAGTCCTCCCCGAGCGCAGGCGCTCGTTCCAGCGCACGTGATGGAACCACAAGAGCAGCGTCTCGGGCACCGAGTCGCGGCTCGCGAATCGGTTCCTCACCGGCGGGAAGTACTGGCCTACGGCGTTGCTGCCGCTGGCGGTGCGGTCGAAGCCGAGACCAGCGGAGTCCGCGCGATTGAAGTAGACCGACGTCTGGTCGGCCCGGCCCCCCGACACCCACGGTCCCGGTCCGTAGTGATGGCCGCGTGCCATCTGGTGAGCGAGCCCGAGCGGAGTCATGTAATTCACCACGGCTTCGCGCGAGGCGAGCATCATCGCCTGCACCGGACCCACGACGCGCGGATCGTTTGAGAACGTCATCCGGATCCACTCGTCCGCGATGGCGGTCGACGACAGGCCGGGGTCCCACGCCAGCCGGCCGAACGCGTACCAGTTGGCCTGATTGAAGTCGGAGCCGCACCAGTCGCGGTCGCTCCCGATGTTGGCGACGCCGGCGAGGCCGCGGACCTGCCGCGCCACCGTCGAGCCGGCGCCATGCGAGTAGGTGTCCGCCCGAAGTACCTCCTCCCACGTCGGAGCAAGGAACGCGAGATGCGTGTCCTGACCGAGGTACTCTTTGGTGATCTGAACTTCCATTATCAGCGGGGTCCGGGACATGGCGCCGAACAGGGGATGGAACGGCTCGCGCGGCTGGAAGTCGAGCGGCCCGTTCTTCACTTGCAGCAGCACGTTGTCGCGGAACGCGCCGTCGAGCGGAACGAATTCATCGTACGCCTGGCGCACGCGGTCGGTGGGGACCTCGCTCGAGTAGACGAACGCCCGCCACATCACGATGCCGCCGTGCGGCGCCAGGGCCTCGGCGAGCATGTTAGCGCCGTCGGCATGGGTCCGGTGGTAATCTTGCGGCCCCGGTTGCCCCTCCGAGTTCGCCTTCACGACGAATCCGCCGAAGTCCGGCACGACGTGGTAGATCTCGTCCACCTTGCCCCGCCACCACGCACGCACCGCGGAGTCGAGCGGGTCGGCCGTGGCGAGCCCGCCCAGCTCGATCGGCGCGCTGAAGCGCGCCGTGAGATACACGCGGAGCCCGTACGGCCGGAACACAGCGGCGAGGGCTGCCACCTTGGCGAGAAAGGCGGGCGCGAGCACGCGGGCGTCGGCATTCACATTAGTGAGCACCGTGCCGTTGATCCCGAGCGACGCGTTGGCGCGGGCGTAGTCGCGATAGCGCGGGTCGATCGAATCGGGCAGGTGCGCCCAATCCCAGAGTGATGGCCCCGCGTAGCCGCGCTCCACGGTGCCGTCGAGATTGTCCCAGTGGTCGAGCAGCCGCAGCCGGAGTGCGGGCGCGCTGACCACGGCGAGGTCCCGGAGCGGACTGTCCGTCTGGATCAGGCGCAGCAACGCGAACGCGCCGTACAGCACGCCGATGTCGCGGTTGGCGGCGATGACGATCGCCTGTCTGTGTTGGACGCGCAGGGCTCGCAGCACGAACCCCTCGTCGCCCGCACGCTTCAGCTCATCCGCGACCGGCGGGGGAAGGGCGGCGATGAGCCGCGACGTTGCGGGCGTGCCCGCGATGAGGGCGCCGTCTCCCCGGACGTGATCAGCGCTTGGGATATCCGCGCCCAAGAGACCACTGAGGCCGTGCTCCAGCTCGTCATGGACGGCGCGCAGGGTGGGTGAGTCGCCCTCCACGACGAGATGGGTCAGCGCCGCGCGATCCTCGGCCAGTCGCCCGGCGTCGCCGACCAGGCGGTAGCGCAGCCACAGGTCGTAGCCGTCCTCGGCGGCGGGAGGCCGGGACGGCGGGGGAGCAGGAGACACCGCGACGAGGACGCAGCACCAGACCAGGGACCGGAATGACGCCAGCCGTCGCATGCCCCCTGTCCCGCCCCCCCGCCCCCGCGCCCGCTCAGGCCGGCACGTGCGGGACGCGGGCGTCCGCCGGATCCGCCCAGCGGGTGTTGGGAATCAGCGGCGCCCAGCCCGGCCGCAGCGGGTCCTGATCGTAAGGGTAGGGGCCGAGCCGCAGGAAAGACTCGTGGTAGCGAGCCAGGCGCTCGCGGTCGAGTCGTACGCCCAGCCCCGGCGCCGTCGGGACGGGGATCGTGCCGTGGCAGTATTGCAGCTTCCCGCCCTCCACGATGTCGTCCAGGAGGTGGTGGTAGTGCGCGTCCGCGGCGAAGGTGAGATTCGGGATCACCGCGCCGAGATGCAGCATGGTCGCGAGCTGGACACCGAGCTCGCCCGACGAGTGCACCGCCACGCCGAACTGGAACGCCTCGCAGATTCCCGCCGCCTTCACGCACGGCCGGATCCCGCCCCAGAAGGTCGTATCGAGCAGGATGACGTCCACCGCCGTCTGCAGCACGTTCGCCGCCAGCTGCTCGAAGCCCACCACGACCGTGTTCGTCGCCAGCGGGATCCGGATGCGTTCGCGGGCGCGGCGCATGCCGTGCAGCCCGAACACCGGGTCCTCCAGGTAGTCGTTGTTCAGGCTCTCGATCTGGCGTGCGAACCAGACCGCCACCTCGGTGGACCAGACGCCGTTGGGATCGAACCGGAAGCTGTCGCCGGGCAGCGCGGCGGCGAGCGCGCGGTAGCATTCCAGCTCGTAGCGGGGCGGAAACACGCCGCCCTTGAGCTTGTGCGTGGCGAACCCGCTCTGCTGCTTGAGCGCGCGGGCTTCCGCGACGAGGTGGTCCACTGTGCGCACTTCACCGGATCCATCGGCGTTGGGATAGCGGAAGAAGAGATACGACGCGAACGGCACGTGGTCGCGCAGCCGGCCTCCCAGGATCTCGCTCACGGGAACGCCCCACTCCTGACCGAGCAGGTCGAGGCAGGCGAACTCGAGCGCGGCGAGCAGCTGGGTGCGCTGGTTGTACAGCGACGCCGTGGGGTTGGCGATGACGAAGCGCATCTCTTCGAGGCGCGCCGGGTCGCGGCCCACGAGATACGGTTTCAATCCGAGCACGGCGGCCGTCGCGGCCTCACCCCCGCCTCCCAGCTCGCCCAGGCCGACGCGCCCGTCGTCGGTCTCGACCTCGACGATGGTGCGCACGAAGCGCCCCCAGTGGCACCCATTCGCGTGGCGCAGCGGGGCCACGAGCGGCACGGACACTGGGGTGGCACGGATATCGGCGATTTTCATGGTGATAAACTGACCTTATCACCCCTCGGCGGCAAGCGTAGCCTCGGCCGGCTCGAGGCGCGGCACCAGCAGCTGGATCAGGGCCAGCGCCCCCAGGTAGGCGACTCCCAGCACTGCGAAGATCGGCGCGTAGTTGCCGCCCGTCGTCTGCAGGATCGCCCCTGTGAGCCGCTGAAAGCCGAAGGCGCTGAATAGACCGGCGCACCCGCCGATCCCGACGACTGACGCGACCGCTTCGCGGGGAAACATGTCACTCACGGTCGTGTACAGGTTGGCCGACCACCACTGATGCGCGCCGGCGGCGACGCTCACGATGCCCACCGCCACCCACAAGCGGCCCGCCGCGGGCGCGAACATGGTCGGCACGATACACAGGGCCGCGATGAGCAACGCCGTCTTGCGCCCCCGGTTCACGCTCCAGCCGCGCTTGATCAACTCCCCCGACATCCATCCGCCGGTGATCGAGCCGACGTCGGCCGCGACGTAAATGACCACGAGCGGGGCGGCGAGGCCCGCCAGGCGGACGCCGAAGCTCGCGTCGAGAAACTTGGGAAGCCAGAACAGATAGAAGAGCCAGACCGGGTCGGTCAGCGCTTTTCCCACGATGAACGCCCAGGTCTGGCGGCGGCCGATCAGACTGCGCCATGACATGGTATCTTCGCGCGGCGGTCGGGCCGGGTCGCGGTACAGTGCCACCCACAGGGTGAGCCAGATCAAGTCGAGCGCGCCCGTGGCGAGGAACGCCCAGCGCCACCCCAGGCCGAGGGCGATCGGCGGCACCAGCAGCGCCGCGACCACCACGCCCACGTTGCTCCCGGCGTTGAAAACCCCGGTGGCGAGCGCCCGCTCGCTCTTCGGGAACCATTGCGCCACGGCCTTGACCGCGGCGGGGAAGTTGCCCGACTCGCCGAGGCCGAGCAGCGCGCGCGCGACGCCGAAGCCCGCGACCGTGCGCACCAGCGCGTGCCCCATGGCAGCGAGACTCCAGACCAGCACGGCGATCGCGAGTCCCGCGCGCACGCCGATCCGGTCCATGACCCGGCCCATGACGAGCAGCCCCAGGCCGTAGGCGACGCTGAACCAGGAGACGATCGCGGCGTAGTCGGTCTCGGTCCAGTGGAGCTCGCGGGTGAGCGTCGGCGCGAGAATGCCGAGGACCTGGCGGTCCACATAATTGACGGTGGTGGCGCCGAACAGCAGCGCCACGACGGTCCAGCGATGCCCCAATCGCGGTTCAGACACCGCTCGCCACGCTGAAGCCCCCGTCCACCGGGATGACGGCGCCGGTCACGAACGCCGCCGCGTCGCTGCACAGCCATTGCACGGCGCCCACGACCTCTTCGGGCTTGCCGAAGCGACCCATGGGCGTGTGGGAGATGATGGCGCGAGCCCGCTCCGTGTGGCTGCCGTCCGGCTTGAGGAGCACGGCGCGGTTCTGTTCCGTCACGAAGAAGCCCGGCGCGACGGCATTCACGCGCAGTCCGTCGCCGTAGCGCCGTGCCAGCTCGACGGCGAGCCAGCGCGTGACGCTCTCGATTCCGGCTTTCGCGACCGAGTATCCCAGCACGCCACTCAAGACCCGGCGCGCCGCCATCGACGAGACGTTCACGATCGAGCCCGAGCCCTGGCGGCCCATGGCCTCCCCGAACGCGAGCGACGGGATGAGCGAGCCGTGCAGGTTGAGCCGCAGCACTTCGTCGAATGCGTCCAGCGGCACGTCGAACACGGGTCGGTCGTCGCTGCGGGCGCGCGCGACGTTGCCTCCCGCGGCGTTGACGAGGATGTCCACCCGGCCGCGGGTCTCGAGCACCTCGTCCCTGGCCGAGCGGACCTTGGCCTGATCCAGGACGTCCGCGACGAGAGCGATGGCGTCGCCTCCGCCATCGCGGATCTCCTGGACCTTCGCTTCGGCGGCGGCGCGGCGCCGGCCGAGGATCGCGACGGCCGCGCCCGCGCGGGCGAGCCCCGCGGCGATGACGCCCCCGAGCACGCCGTACCCGCCCGTAACGACCGCGACACGACCGGCGAGACCGAACGGCGACCCGCTCATCTGTGCCCGCCGCGCGCCAGTTCGTCGAGCCATGCCGTGGAGCGCTCCTCGTAAGGGAGCATCTCCAAGGGTGTCGCTAGGTGGTTGTGGGGCGACTCCACCATCGGCACGGCTTCCTTGGGCCCCGGCAGCTGGTTGAAGGCAGCCCAGATCCCGGCCGGCGGCGACGTCTCGTCGATGAATCCCATCGAAACCAGCGCTCGGGCCCGGATGCGCGGCGCGAAGTTGACTGCGTCGAAGTACGCGGCCGTTCGTCCCACCTCCGGCCGCTCGACGTCCCAGTTGGGGTACGGCGCCGCGCGGCCGTGCAGCGGTCCCAGCAAGTCGCAGCCGGCGGGCACGTGCGCGATGAGCGCGGTGACTAGGGTGTCGAGCCCGGCGACGGCGAAGCCCTGCTGGCCCCCCATGCTCGTCCCCATCACCACGAGCGTCTTGCCGTTCCAGTCGGCGCGGCTCGCGAGGTACTCGGCCGCTCGGTAATCGCCCAGGTACATCGGCAGGAAGTAGCTCTCGTCCCGGCTGGTGCGTCCGATCAGCCGGTAGTTCTTGATCAGCTGGGGCAAGGCATCGTAGAACGCCTGCGGCATATCGGCGGGCACGTCGTGGGGCTCGACGTCGAGTGCGAGCCAGCCGCGCGCGGCGTACTCGGTCACCCACTCTCGCTCGAGCGGATAGGGCGGGCTCGCCCACTGGAGAATGAGCAGTGCCGGAAGCGTACCGGGTGCCGCACCGGAGGGGCGGGCGAGCTGCCCGTAGACATGGGCGCCGCCCACGTTGCTCATCCGAATCGTGAAGAACTCGACGCCCGGTCTCCCGCTCTCGCCCGGCGTGAGGACCGTGTCGAGCGGGATGGAATCGAGGCGGCGCAGCTCGGCCGCCCAAAACGCGTCGAAGTCCGGCGGGCGGCGGTCGGAAGGCCTGATCCGTCTCGGAGCGACCGCCGCGCCGAGCAGGACCCTGCCGACCTCGGACTTGCTCGCGCCGTGGAAGCCGGTCGTCCCCGCCGGCGGCCGCACTTCGACGAGCAGCATGCCCGGCTGATCGAGCGCTGTCACGATGGTGGCATGACCCGATGACAGGTCCAACGTGCCGGAGCCGATCACGGCGAGACCGTCCCGCTTGACTGCGTACGTGTATCTCCCCGCAGCAGTCTGGCCCGGCGCGACGGCGACGTTCCACCCCACGCGCTCGCGCAGCTCGTAAATGCCGTTCGCATGGTAGGGCGTGAAGGTCAGCTGTTGCGCGACGATCAGGAGGGCCGTCAGCATACGCGCCTCATGGAAGAAACAGCGCGAGGTCGATCGCGTCCGCCATCATGCGGTAGCCCGCCTCGTTGGGGTGCAGGTGGTCGCCCGTGTCCACGAGCGGCAGGAGACGCGACGGCTGCGCCGGATCGCGCAGCACGGCGTCGAAGTCGATGACGGCATCGAACGCGCCGCCGGTCCGGATCCACCGGTTGATCGCCTGCCGCGCCGCCTCGCGCTCGGCTCCGTCGTAGTGCGAGCCTCCGAACGGCGTGATGGTCGCCCCGTAAATCCGCAGCCCGCGGGCATGCACGCGGTCGACGATCTCCCGGTAGGCGAGCGGCAGCTCCCGCGCCACGGCCGCGGCGCTTCCCGAGTCACGCGCTCCTCCGATGTCGTTCACGCCCTCGAGCAGGATCACCCAGCGTACTCCCTGCTGTGCCAGGACGTCGCGATCGAGCCGCGCCAGCGCCGTGGGGCCGAGGCCGCCCGCGAGCACCGTGTTGCCGCCGATGCCGGCGTTGAGCACGGCAACGTGCCGGGTGCGCGCGTCCGCCTGTAGGCGACGCGCCAGGTTGTCTGGCCAGCGGTCGTTCCGGTTGGTGCCCGAGCCCCGGCCGTCGGTGATCGAGTTGCCCAGCGCGACGACGGCGCGGTCGTTCCCCACCACATCGAGCCCCGCGAGCGCGTACCAGTGATCGGTCGTCGCGGCCTCCGCCAGCTCGGGCGCGCCGGCCCAGCGGCCGGCCCGAAGATACGACGTGGTGCGCGAGCCGGGATGGCCCGTCACCGCCGCGGGCGCCGCCCCGATCTGGATGGTGACGGCGAGGTCGCCGAGCGGGGGGACGGCGTAGTCCAGGGGATCGGAGGTGGCGACGGCGCCCGGAGCGATGCGCACCGAGTCCGCTCCGGCGAACGTCAGCGCGCGGTCGCTCGCCACCTCGATGGCGCTCCCGCCGAGCGACCGGGCGACGTGAGCCGCGGTGACGGCGAGCGGTCCGTCACCGAACGTATTCGCGAGCCGCACCCGCAGCGTCGACCCGCCGACCGACGTGTGGATCAGCTGGCGCAGCGTGCTGCCGGATAAGCCCGGAGCGGGAGGCATGTTGCGTGGCTCGACGAGCTGCTGCGCCGCCGTCCACGTCCCCACCCACTGCTGGCGGGGCGTGGCTGACGCCGGCGCGCAGGCGACGGCCGCCGCGAGAGCGAGCGTGAGCGTCAGGGCGCGCGCGGCTGCGATCCCGCCGCCACCGGCGGCCGGCCGAACGCGGGCAGCGGCTCGAGCCGGGAGCGGCCGTCGCTGCCGATGAATGCCCGCAGCTCGACGTACGGCCGGTGCGGGTTGTTGCGCTGCAGCCCGGCCCGGATCCACGTCTCGCCGTACCAGCGGTCGAACGGCGGGTATTCCGCCCGAGCAAAGTCGGTCTCGAGCTGCTCGAGCGGTGAGAGCGCCTCGCGCACCAATCGCCACATCGCGCTCGAGTCCGGTGCCTGGAGCGCATCGGCCAGCGTCAGCGCGGCCCGCGTCTGCCGCTCGTCCACCCGCAGACCCAGGCCGGCGTCGACCGACAAGAAGCGCCGCTCGGTCCGGTTCAAGGCCGACCCGGCCTCGGCTTCCCGCGCGAGCGCCGAATCGAGGAGAGCGATGCGCGACCGGAGCACCGTCTGGGTATCGGCGGTGAAGGGTGCGAAGGGCGTGCCGTTCGCGCGGTGCCACAAGCGCTCGATCAGGTTTTGCACTGCCTCCGAGGCGTACCAGAGCTTGTCGGGCGTGTCGAGCAGCGTATGGTAGGCGTCGTAAGCCGCCCGGGCCTGCGCCGCGGCGGGGGCGAAGTATTCGCGCGTCCACCATGAGAGGTAGCGGCCGGCGGGATCGGGCGAACCGTACACCGCCGGCGCGTTCCATGTGATGTCGGCGATCATGCGGGCGCCCATGACGTAGTCGCGCAGCTCGGACACGTTCACGAGCATGTACTCCGTCGCTCCCGCCTGCACGATCTTCTGGAACTCACCGGCGATCGTCGCGGGCGCCACCGTATGGGTTGTCTGCTTGCTCAGGTTGCCACCGAGGTAGGCCAGGTGGTAGTACACGCCGTGCTTCCAGCGCCCGCGATCGGTCGGGAGGCCGCGCATATGCCCGTCGTTGTCGTCGGGCCACACGATGA
>Ga0209156_10001313_pt1 | contig 20361 bp, 17 predicted proteins | sample GraSoiAngelo_124_FD_185881 | JGI IMG/M metagenome (GOLD analysis project Ga0209156, IMG submission 185881) | Grasslands soil microbial communities from the Angelo Coastal Reserve, California, USA - 14_0927_05_20cm (SPAdes) (version 2) | ecosystem: Environmental > Terrestrial > Soil > Grasslands...
CAATCAGCCTTCTTTAATCTGCGTGTCTTAATCGGCCTGCTTACAGTCCTGGTCGGAGTCTTTCTGGCGCTGGTGGGCTTTGGCGCTTTCTCCGCACAAGCGCAGCAGAAACCGCGCATTATCATCAATTCCACGGATCCCCTCGTCCCTAATGGATTCGACTGTTCCCGCATTCACGAGCTGGGCATCGACAGGCAAGACAATATGGCGGCCGGAGCAATCATGATTGCCTGCGGCGAGTCGCAGGGAGGTGCACCTTCCGTTCTCGAGACCGTTTCCCAGGCTATCCAAAGAACGCTAGCACCCGCGGCGTATGGCGGTACCGACGTTAACCTGATCACCGGCACTGAGACCTTTCCCAACATTACCCAGTCGGAGACATTCTCCTGGACTAACCCAGATGACCCCAACCAGATTGTCGTCGCCTACAACGACTCACGAGGCCGCAACCAAAACCCCATCAATATCTCCGGCGCATCGGTCTCTACCGACGGCGGCACGACTTTCACCCGTCTTACTCGCGCCAACGGCCAAAGCCCCTTCTCCAATACCCTGGGCGACCCCGTTGCTCTGTTCAACAAGCCAACTCAGACTTGGTTTGCTATCTTCCTTGACTTTGGCTGCGGCGGTGGCGTTACCGGGGGCGTGGGCGGATACAAGTCCACCAATCCCTCGGACCCAAATAGCTGGACCCACTTTTGTGTTCACACCAACACCTTCGACGATCGGGAGTCTGGCTGGGCCGACAACAACACATCCTCTCCCTTCTTCGGGCGGATGTACGTCTCGTACAACGACTTCAATGTTGGGGGAGGGGCCCTCTTCGTCCGCGTCTCCACTGACAACGGTCTCACTTGGACCCAGCACCAGTTGACGAACAGCTTCATCCGCGACGTCCAGGTCACCGGCGATTTGGTCACAGGTGACGTGTACGTTGCTGCCATGAACGAAGAGGGCGGCGGTCTCACAACCCGCGCCAATCTCTTTTTCAGGTCCACCGACGGTGGCACCACTTGGACCAACACCTTCACCGGTTCTACCTTTCCAGCGCCGGGTGTCGTCGCTTGCAGCGGCAACACCTTTTTCGCCTGTATGTTTCCAGATAACGGCGGCTACTGGCGGCACCAGGGCTGGGGTGAGCCTGCCGCCATCAATGGCGTAGTTCACTATGTCTACGACTCGCGGAACACAGGCAACGGGGACCCGGCTAACGTCTTCTACATCCGTTCCACCGATAAGGGGCAGACCTTTAGCGCGCCAATTCAATTGAACACCGATAGCACTACCCGCCCTCAGTGGCAGCCCAACATCTCGGTCAGTTCGGGTAACACTCTCTTCGCGATATGGTATGACGCGCGCGAGAGTACCAGTTGCCAGAAGGGCAATCCGGCCGTTCCGTGCTACAGGATGTTCGGGCGCAAGTCCACCGACAACGGTGTTACCTGGTTGGCTGACATGGCGTTCAGCGACGTAGTCACGCCCCTGCCTGGCCAACCTGATCCAGGTATCATCAGCTTCTATGCGGGCGACTACGACTACGCCTCTGCGTTGGCCACTGACCACCTCTCTGCATGGGCGGACGGGCGCGTGACTATCAGTAGCCAATCCCAGCAGGATGCCTTCTTCGACAAGGAGCCAGCCGCGGCCGCTGCAAATATCACGCTCACCGCCCGGGGGCGCAAGGTGGGGGGAATAAATACATCGCGTCTCACTTGGACCGGGGCGATCTCAACCAACATCGACGTCTACCGCGATGGAGTTGTGATCGCGACAACGCCGAACGATGGTTCGTATACCGATTCCACCGGCACCACCGGCCGGGCTAGGTTCACGTACAAGGTGTGTGAGGCTGGAACCCAGACCTGCTCCAACGAAGTGACAGTGAGGTTCCGGCCTTAAGGGAACAACCAAGCCACTTCTCTATCAACGCGGCGTCCGGCAGCTGCCGAACGCCGCGTTTGCTTTTAGCGCCACACATGGCGCTCCTGGCGGAGTGTGACATATTTTTCGCTCGCGAGTCCTGGCAGGCGAATGTCGAAATTATAAAAAAAAAGACCGTGATATCGAGTTGACTATTCCGATAACCTCCATTAACAGGTAAAAGATTTGTAACGGCCCGCCAAAAGTAATAACGGTGTTACTTTTCCCATGTGGCGCCGCGCAGATCGTTCCATCAGAATCCATACACAAAAAGAAAATCTCCTATGAAACCTATGAAAAAAACGACAGCTTCACAATCCGCCTTCTTTAATCCGCGCGTCTTACTTGTTTTTGTGCTTTGCTCACTCGGCGTCCTCCTGGCCGTCCTTGGGTTTAGTCTTAACTCAAGTTCATCCGCCTTGGCCGCGGCGCCAAATCAAGGGTTTGGCCAGCCAATCGTGGGTACCTCGTATAAGAACGATGTCTCCCCAGCGCTCCGCAATGTGGCGCAGGTATGGCCCCCCAAATTGAAGCCACAACACGAGGCCGCTGAAAACCCGCTGATCCCCAATAATCACGAAGACAGCCCTGACACGGTCGTCCAAGATAAATTCATCACGGCGCTAGCGCTCCAGTCACCCCATATACCTGGCCCCATTCTTAACTTTAACGGGATTCCCTTTCCCGGCGTTGGATGTAACTGCGCCCCACCCGATACCAATGGCTCGGTCGGAACAACGCAGTTCGTTCAGATTGTAAATGAGGGTTACGAGGTTTTCGATAAAGCCACTGGAAATTCGATCCTGGGACCAAATAGCATCGAGTCGATTTGGCAAAACTTTGGCGGTGCCTGCGAGAACTTCGGCTTGGGCGACCCAACTGTGGTCTTTGACAAGATCGCCAGGCGCTGGGTTATCACCGAATTCGCTAGCGTGAACGGCGGTATCCCGGTCACCGACGAATGCATCGCAGTCTCCACCAGTGACGATGCAACTGGCACCTATAATCGCTACGGCTTTCACCTTAGCAACAACTTCATCGATTATCCGAAGCTTGCTGTGTGGCCCGATGCCTATTATCTGAGCATCAACCTGTTCAACTCATCCGGCACGGCATTTCTCGGTCCCCAGCCTTTCGCCTTCGACCGCGCGAAAATGCTCGCTGGTATGCCAGCCACCTTCATTAGCTTCCCACCATTGGGCTCCAATCATGCCCCATTTTTGCCCTCTGACTTGGACAGCAGGAAAAAGCCGCCAGCTGGGGCGCCGGACACATACGTGGAATTTCCTGCAAGCGGTGTATACAACGTGTACCACTTTCACGTGGACTTTGTCACACCAACAAACTCGACCTTTACTCTCTTCGCAAGCCCGGCCGCCGCACCCTTTACGAGGCTCTGCCCTACCACCCGCAACTGCGTGCCTGAGTTGGGAGCGGGCGGGTCCGACAAATTGGACGGGATCGGTGACCGCTTAATGTATCGGCTGGCCTATCGCCGTTTTCGGGACGGACATGAATCGCTGGTCGGAAATTATACTGTGAAATCGAGCAACGTAGCTGGCATTCGCTGGTTCGAGCTGCGCGGTGTGACGGCCGGACCTGTAACGGTCTTCCAAGAGAGCACATACCAGCCTGACACTACCTGGCGCTGGATGGGCAGTATCGCCATGGACAGGTTCGGAAATATGGCTCTCGGCTTTAGCGCCTCTGACGCTACCATCCATCCCCAGATCCGCTGGGCGGGGCGTCTGGCGACCGATCCACTAAACACTCTGGCTCAGGGTGAAGCCCATGTCTTTGATGGCACGGGCAGCCAACTCGATACCCTGAACCGTTGGGGCGATTACAGCTCAATGGCTATTGATCCGGTGGACGACAGCACCTTCTGGTACACCCAGGAATACTACCCTACGAACAGCACTTTCAACTGGCGCACGCGGATCGGCAATTTTCACTTCTAGTAATTCGCCGAAGTAGCATCATTTGGGAGTCGTCCAACCCGACTTCCTAATGGCCATGGCGTGTAGTCACTCGTTAGGAAACACTTCCCACCTCACTAACGGGCATTTAGGGTTCAGCTAATCGGGCGATCTTAGAAAATCCGTGTAGCGTAAGCCAGAATCCGTCTGAGCTAGGCCGAGAACCAAAGCATTAGATGGCGCTGAGTTTGCGCAGCTCGGGGCTTGGGAAGCTCATGCGCTTATCTGCCGCTTGCTGGGCATATCTCATCGCATGCCAGTGTCGCAGTTCCACTGAACCTTTTTGATCTCGCCCGCAGCAACATCCACCTCGAAGGGGCCATAGCTCCCAACTCGACCTTCCCAGTCCTTCCTGAACATCGTGTAGTGACCTGCAGCCAAAGAAATCCGAAACCCTCCCTGAATCACCGGTCGTGAAGGATGTAATCATGTCATTTCCCTTCTTTACGACGAAAGCAGTAGTCGCAAGCGGTCTCGAATCGGGAATGCCCAGTCTCGATGGCCCACCATGAATGGGGGCTTACAGAAATCACCCCTTAGGGCCGTGTTTCCGCGTCGCGTGTGGACTGTGTCTCTGCCAAGATGACGCCGCAGGAAAACACGGCGAGCAGCGTTAGAATTATTGGGAAGGCTTGTTGCTTGCCCATAGAGTGTATTAACAAGTAACGAGAGGAAGCTTCACTCGGCGACGCTGGTTCATGCGGCAACAACATCAGGACTGATCATGGGAATGTACGCTGCAGAAACTATGCTTGGGCTTATCATTGTCGTTGCCGAAATTGGGGGAATTGATTTCGCCGTGTGTCATGAGATAGTCGCCAGAATTCAGAGATCCGAGGTAGGTGCGGGATTGGGTGAATTCCTGAATCGGATAAATTCTGTGAATCCTCTCCGAAGATCTCCTGGGTTCCATTTCAATCTGGATTCGACAGACGCCGCAGCGTTCGTCCCTCCGGACCATCACGCAACTGACGGCGTGACGACAATGGCGCAACTGGGACCTGCTACGACCCAATCTGTCCGAGAACGGTGCGCAGCTCGTGGAAGTCCACGGGCTTGACCAGGTGAAAATCAAATCCCGCCTCCTTGCCGCGACGAATGTCTTCCTCGGTGCCAAATCCAGTGATCGCGACAGCCTTGACCGGGCGTTTTCGCTTGACCTCGGCAATCAAATCGTAGCCGTCTCCGTCCGGCAGAGCGATGTCGCATAGGACGACATCGAACTCTTTCGAGTCGATGATTTCCTGCGCACTCTGCGCACCTTCCGCCACGGAAATTTCGTGGCCGAAATGGGTGAGGAGACGGGACAAAGCTTGCAGTGTGTCGCCATGGTCTTCGACAACCAGAATACGCAAACTTTTACCCAAATTGTTTGAAACCCTCGTTCGATTGTCGCTCATTTCAACTTGTCGGCCCGGAATCCCTATAGCCGCAATTGGCGGGACGTCCAATTTCTTTCAGTGGTCAGAGATCAGATGCTTCTCGCGACGCTCCGGCTGTGTAAGATCGACAATTATGGCCGCCAAGGAGATTGCCGCATTAAGCGAGGCGCACCTGCGCGGCGCGAGGTTCGTTTACGTCGCAGCGTTATTCGCCGCGCTGGGCGGGCTCCTGTTCGGCTACGATACGGGCGTCATCTCCGGCGCGCTCATTTTTATCAAACGCGAATTTAGCCTAACGACGGCGACGGAAGAAATTGTCGTCAGTGGCGTTCTGTTGGGTGCGACCATTGGCGCGATCGTTGGTGGAAAAGCCGCCGATTTTTTCGGCAGGCGAAGAGTGTTGCTTGTGACGGCGGCAATCTTCGGCATCGGCGCGCTCGCCAGCGCGGTGGCACCATCACCTCCGATCCTGATTGTCAGCCGCATCGTTCTCGGTTTGGCGATTGGTCTCGCCTCAACAAACGTTCCAGTTTATCTCTCCGAAGTTGCGCCTCCGCAGGCGCGCGGCTGGGTCGTATCGCTCTTTCAACTGGCGGTTACGGTCGGCATCGTCGTCGCGTATCTGACCGATTACGCTTTCGCCGGTGTCGAAGGCTGGAGATGGATGCTCGGCCTAGCAGTCGCTCCGGCGCTGGTCTTCGGCACCGGCATGTTTTTCCTGCCGGAAACTCCGCGCTGGCTTATTCGAGGCGGTCAACATGAGATCGCGCACCGCGTGCTGTTACGCATTCGCGAGCATCCCGATGTCAATGTCGAGATCGAAGAGATCAAGGCGAGCCTCGCGCAGCAAACTGAAAGCGGACGCTGGGTTGATTTGCTGAGTCAGCAAGTGCGCCCTGCTCTCGTTGTTGGACTGGGCCTCGCCATCTTCCAACAAATTACCGGCATCAACACAGTGATTTATTACGCGCCAAAAATTCTTCAGGCCGCCGGATTCAATTCTGCTTCCGGCGCGATTCTCGCGACCGCCGGCGTGGGTGTCGTAAATGTTGGCATGACAATCGTCGCGATGTTTTTGGTTGACCGCGCCGGGCGCCGGCCGCTGTTGCTTGTCGGCATCGCCGGAATGATCGTCACGCTTGGCGTGCTCGGCTTGGGTTTCCGCATTTCAAATCCATCGGGACAGCTCGCCTGGATCGCTGTGATTTGCCTGATGGGTTACGTCGCCTCGTTTGCAATCAGCCTCGGGCCGATCTTCTGGCTCTTGATCGCCGAGATTTATCCCCTAAAAATTCGTGGCCTCGCCGAAGGCATGGCGGCCACGTTCAACTGGGGCTCGAACCTGGTCGTCTCGCTCACGTTTCTCACTTTGGTCGAGAAACTCGGCGCGAGCTCAACGTTTCTGCTCTACGCGTTTGCATCGGTGACGTCGTGGCTCTTCGCCTACTATCTCGTTCCGGAAACGAAAGGGCACACTTTGGAAGAGATCGAAGCATTCTGGAGAGCGGGCCATCCGTCTCGCCGAATGGGCAGCCGAATTTTCTAGCTTAACCGCTCGCGATTGTGCGGTTTCGTCAGATCAAGCAGGGGACCGATTGGGACGATGCGAGTAGGATTAATGTAAGTGTGCGTCATGTAGTAATGGCGCTTGATGTGATCGAAGTTGACCGTGTCGGCGATGCCAGGCCGCTGATACAAATCCATCAGGTATCCTTGCAAGTTTGGGTAATCGATGATCCGACGCAGATTGCATTTGAAATGGCCATGGTAAACGACGTCGAAGCGGATGAGCGTGCAGAAGAGCCGCCAGTCGGCTTCGACGATGCGATTGTCGAACAAATAACGCGTTTTCGTTAAGCGCTTTTCTAATTCGTCGAGCGCATCGAAGAGTTTCCGACACGAAATTTCGTATGGTCTTTGGCGCGTGGCGAACCCCGCTTTGTAAACGCCATTATTAACATTGCCATAAAGAAAGTCGCAGAGCTTCGCGTGTTCTGCTTCGATATCTGTGGCAAACAGATCGACCTCTCTATTCCTGGCAAAATCATTAAACACGTCGTTGAACATGCGGCAGATGTCGTCCTCGCAATTGTTGACGATCTTTTTCGTTTCCTTGTCCCAAAGCACGGGAACAGTGACGCGCTCATCAAAATCGGGATCGGTTGCCTTGTAGGCTTCGCTCAGAAATCGGAAGCCGTTGACTGGATCGGTTGATTCAAACGGCGCGCCCGGCAGAATTTTGACGGATGGATCGCGAAACGCCCAGCCTTTCTCATCCCGAATCGGATCGACAACCGTCATTCCGATCGCTTCTTCAAGTCCTTTTATTTTTCGGAAAATGACCGTGCGACTTGCCCACGGGCACGCCAGCGAAACATAAAGATGATAACGACCGGCGGCAGCGGGATACGGTGTCGATCCGTCATTCGAGATCCATTCGCGGAACGCATCTTCCTGGCGCTGAAATTCTCCGGATTCAGACTGCTCGGTTGGGAACTGCGCTTTCATTTGCTCTAGCTCTTTTAACCACGAATAGATACTAATGAACACGCATTCATACGACAACGCTCTCTTCGGCCAACAACTTTCCGTAATTCGTCTGCATTCGTGTTGATTCGTGGTTAATCCCGGCCGCCTCGTTGACAATGGAAAATGCGAGTGGTACCGTCGCGCAAATTTACGCGGAAGTCCGCTAAAGGCGGATGGCAACGTCGCTGACGAGAGAAACTTGCATACATCGTTAAACAGTCAGGTTTTAGTGCTGAACCGTCTCTGGCAGGCGGTGAACATCTGCTCCGCCCGGCGCGCGTTTGCGCTGGTCTACGCGGGCCATGCCCATGTTGTTTCGTCTGATGAAGCCAACAGTTTCATGACGCACGATTTTGAGAGCTGGCGCGATTTTTCCACAACCGCGCCGGAACACGAAATGGTCACGACCATTTCGTGGAAGATCCGCGTGCCGCGCGTGATCGTGCTGCTCTTTTTCGATCGTCTCCCGAAAAAGGAAGTGAAGTTCACGCGTCACAACGTCTTCGAGCGCGACAAGAACACCTGTCAGTATTGTGGCCAGGTTTTTGAGCGCAACGATCTGAATCTCGATCATGTCGTCCCGCGCGAACGAGGTGGAACGACGACATGGGAAAATGTGGTTTGCTCGTGCATCCCGTGCAATACACGCAAAGGCAATCGACTGCCGCAGGAAACGCACATGCATCTTATCCGCAAACCGAAGCGGCCCAAGTGGCGTCCATTTGTGCATGTCACTTTTTCGGCGCCGCAGCACGAAAGTTGGCGACATTTCGTCGATCTTGCCTATTGGAACGTCGAGCTGAGCGACTAGCGGTGCAGGTCAAGGAGCCACGGCTTCCCAGCCGTCACGTAAAACTCGACGGCTGCCCAAGCCGTCGTTCTTTGTTAACGCTTCAACGCGTCCAGAATCGGCTGCGGGTAAACACCCAGCCAGATCGTCGCGACGATCAACGCGCTGATCGCGATGCGCGACAGACCGCTAACCGGAATCTTGTCGATCTTTGCGGCGGGCTGCCAATACATCGCGCGGACCACTTTGAGATAATAGTAAAACCCGCAGCCCACGGTAATCACGCCGACAACGACGAGCGCGACTTGGCGCTGGGCAATTGCTGCGTAAAAGATGAAGAACTTTCCCAAGAATCCCGCGGTGAATGGCACCCCCGCGAGTGAGACCATCCCGATCAACATCGCGAAAGCGAGAAAAGGCGAGCGCATGCCCAATCCATCGAAATCCGCAATCTGTTCGCCAGTTTGTTGTGCGACGATCACCAAGACCGCGAAACTCAGCAACGTCATGAGCAGATAAGCTGCGAGATAAAACGTGACCGCCGGTCCGGCGAAACATGCCACGCCGATGAGCAGATAACCGGCATGTGCGATGCTCGAGTAAGCCAGCAGCCGCTTGAGATTGGTTTGCGGCAGCGCGGCTAGGTTTCCGTAAATCAAAGTGAGCAGCGCGATCACAACGATGAGCAGCTGCATTTGCGGCAGCATCAGGAATGGCCGCAGGACACGCAGTAGCACGACAAATCCGGCGGCCTTCGAGCCGACCGAAAGATACGCAGTGACCGGCGTTGGCGCGCCCTGGTAAACATCCGGCACCCAGATTTGAAAAGGGACGGCTGCGATCTTAAAGCCGAGTGCGACAAGCACAAGCACCATGCCGAAGCGCGCTGCGCCGGACTGAATCTCAGGATTGGTCAGCGCGATCGTGATGCGTTGCAGGTTCGTTTCACCGGTCGCTCCAAAGAGCCAGGTGATTCCGTAAACAAAGAATGCAGTCGAGAGCGCGCTTAAGACGAGATATTTCACCCCGGCTTCGAGTGTGGCCGGGTTGCGCCGTGTAAAACTGACGAGGACATAAAACGAAATCGTCACCAGCTCGAGCGAAACGAAGATGAATACAAAGTCGATGGCCGATGCCATGTACATGAGGCCCGCACATGTGAAAATCGGGACGGCGAAAAATTCGCCGAGTCCTGCTTGCGCTTTTGAATCGGGGAACGACCTGCGCACGACCGGCGCGTAATCGATCATCATGATTAGAACCAGGATCGTGGTCAGCAGCGCGAACTGCTTAAAGAAGATCGACAGCCGATCCGCGGTATAAAAACTCCAGAAGCCGGTCGCTTGGTCGAGCCCGATTGGCGCGACAAAAAAGCTGGCGGCCAGCACCGCCGCGAGACCGGTAATTGCGGCGAAAGCCAGAAAACACTTGTCGATCTCCGTGGCGAATGCTTCGAGCATCAGGATCACCATGCCAAGCACCAGCACCCCAATTTCAAGTTCTGGCGCGGTAATCATGGTTGCCTACTCGCCGAGAGATAAGTGCGAAACGCAGGCACGACAATTCGCACAAACGATTGCGGGAAAAACCCGTAGCAAAGCAACGCACCGACCAACAGCGTCACCGGCACGCGCAAGGCCGGTCGAAGATCGACAAGTTCTTTCCAGCGATTACCGAGCCTTCCCATAAAAGTCTTACGATAAGCGCGCAGCATATAGACCGCCGAGATCACGACGCCCCAGAGCCCAAGCACGGTCGCGATTTGAAAAATATGAAAGCGCTCCATCTCCCATCCGTTTTGGAATGCGCCGAAGAAGATCAGGATTTCACCGGCGAAAATGGCAAAGCCGGGAAGACCGATCGCGGCGAACGCGCCGAGCCCAAACGCGAGGCCGGCAAAGGGCATTACTTTGCCGAGACCACCAAGTTCATCGAGGATTAATGTGCCAGTGCGTTTGTGGAGTTCCCCTGCAATCGCAAACAGCAGCGCGATTGAAAGTCCATGCGCGAACATCAAGACAACAGCGCCAGTCGCGCCAAGAACGCTGGCGCTGGCAATTCCGAGAAAAATGTAACCCATGTGCATGACGCTCGAGTAACCGAGCATCCAATCGAGTCGCTTTTGCGCGATCGTAACCAGCCCCACATAGATGATGTTTCCAAGCAACAGCGCGACCAGCAGGCCGGTCCATTGGCGTGCTCCTTCCGGGAGCAGGGGAATAGCCAAACGCAACAGGCCATACAGGCCAAACTTTTTTAAAACTCCCGCATGCAGCATCGTCGCAGGCGCCGGCGCGGACGCATACGCTTCCGGCGCCCAAGTATGAAACGGGAAAAGCGAGATGAGAATTCCGAAACCGATGATCAGCAGCAGATAAATATGGCGCTGCGCGTCTGCTGAGATTTGACCCGAGCCGGCGGCTGCTGTTAACGCACGAATGTCAAAACTGCGCGATGTAACTGGAACGCTCTGATACAGCAGGATCAAGCCGATCAGCAAAATGAAGCTTCCGATCGCAAGGTAGATTGTGATTTTCCACGCTGCTGCGACGCGATTCTCGCGGCCCCAGATTCCAATCAACAAAAAAGTGGGAATGAGCGCTAGCTCATGGAACGCATAAAAGAAAAATAAATCGATCGAAGCAAACGCCCCGATAGCACCTCCGGAAATGAACAGAAGACAGGCGTAGAACGCATTTTCGTACTTGTCGATCCTGCCGGCGAACCAGACCGCGGCTAGCGTTACTATCGCGGCGAGCAACACCATTGCCAGGCTCAAGCCGTCGAGCCCGGTTGTGAAACTGAGATGCCACTCGGGAGATATGGTAAACGAGGTGACATGCTGAAAATCGCGCTGCCCGCGTTGGAACGACGCGAGGAGAAACAAAGTCGTCACGAACATCAACCCGGATGCGACCAATGCGGTCTTGCGGGCAGGCGCGCCAGCCATGATCAAAATGGCTGCAACGATTGGGCAGAAAATGATGAAGAGGAGCATTAGCGGAAAACGGCGAAGTAGATGAGAACGACGATTCCCAAGCCAAACAGAAACAAGTAAGCCTGTAGATTCCCCACTTGGGCCAGCCGTAGTAGCGCGCCGATTCCCCATGCGCTACCGCTTGTTCCGCCCACTGCTCCCGCATCGATAATCCACCGATCAAAAAAAGCGCAAATGCGCGCGAGAAGTCCCTGTGTCCAGTCGATAAGCCAGTTGTAAAACTCATCGAAATAGAACTTGTGGCGCAGAAGTTCGAAATCGAGCGGTTCGCTCATCCGGTTTCGGTAAGTTGCAATCGCCAGTCCACTCCCCAGAATCAAGACGGCAATCGCAAGTGCGGGGACAAGGAACGCGCCTTCCTTTTCGATCGGGAGCGCGAGGAAGTTTCGCGCGAAGAATGTAAATCCGCCTATTGTTGCCAACAGCGCGAGCACGATTAGCGGACCAGTCATTACGAATGGTGATTCGCCGCTTTTCCGTGCGATTTCGCTGCGTGACTTGCCGAAGAACACGATCACCAGCAAGCGCATAACGTAGAACGCGGTCAGAAACGCCGTGGACAAACCCACAACGAAGATTGGCGTGTTGCGTTCGTAGGCGAGCGCGAGAATTGCATCTTTGCTGAAGAATCCGCTGAAAGGCGGACAACCGATCAACGCCAACGCACCGATCACGAAGGTGAGAAATGTGATAGGAAGATTTCGGGAAAGCCCTCCCATTTTCCAGATGTTCTGCTCGTGATGGAGCATCACGATGACAGAGCCTGCAGCGAGGAAGAGTAGCGCTTTAAAAAACGCGTGAGTAAAAAGGTGGAATATGGCCGCCTCGTTTGAGGCGAGACCCACTGCCATCACCATGTAGCCGAGTTGCGAGAGCGTTGAGTAGGCCAGGATGCGCTTGATGTCGTTTTGCTGGGTCGCAATCAAGGCAGCCATCACAGCAGTGATCGTGCCGACCCACGCGATAACCAGAAGCGCGGTTGGCGACGCCTGAATGATGAACGCAACACGGGCCAGCATGTAAACGCCGGCCGCGACCATTGTCGCTGCGTGGATCAGTGCCGAGATAGGCGTTGGGCCCTCCATTGCGTCCGGCAACCAAACATGAAGCGGAAACTGGGCCGATTTGCCAACCGCCCCGCAGAAAATCAAAAGCGCTGCGATCGTCAGAAACGCCGGATGACTTGTTAGAATCCACAATCGCTGAGCGATCTCGGTGAAAACGATGGAGTCAGTTCCCATCCAAACCATCAGAATCCCGAGCATGAAGCCGAAATCGCCGATGCGAGTGGTGATGAATGCCTTCTTCGCCGCGTCGGCAGCGGCGTCGCGATAAAACCAGTGGCCGATCAACACGTAGGATGTAAAGCCGACCAACTCCCAAAAGATGAACAGCATCACGAAATTGTTCGCGAGAACGATGCCGAGCATGGCGAACATGAAGAGGGAAAGGGCCGCAAAATAGCGAGATTTGCCTTCATCATCTCGCATGTACCCCAGCGAATAGATGTGAATGACCGCCCCAATACCGGAAACGAGAACGGCCATTGTCCTGCTCAACGGATCCAGGGTCAGGCCAAACGGGACTTGGAAGACGCCGCTAATACCGATCCATGTGAACTCACCCGCGGCGGCAGTTGAGTGTGCAAAGATTAAACAACTGCAGATAAAGCTTACAAGCACCGCTGCGATTGAAATCGAACTACTCAATGCTTTCCATCGAAGCGTGAACAATGTGATTACAGCCGTGCTAAGCAGCGGCGCGAGAAGAATAATCCACGGAAAGATCGAGGTCATAAGATTAGCTGCCCGCGAATCATGCGAATTGACGCGAATGGTTCAGAGAGACACATCGGAAAAGTCGATTTTCGTGTTTGTGCGTTGCGTCTTCGCGATGCGTTCGTATTCCAGCTTCGGGTAATGGCCGAAATTCACTAACAGGCCAAGCTCGAATCCGGTTGCGTGCAGATAATTTAGTAACTGCGCGCGATGCTCGTCGGTTAGCGCAGAAACGGCTTTCAGTTCGACGATAATTTTTCCGAAGCAGACATAGTCTGGCTCATAAGTCTGACTCAGGATCCGGCCACGGTAGCTGAGCATGAGCGACGGCTTAGCGATTGTGGGAATCCGTTGGTATTCAAACTCAATCTCCAAGCATTCCTGATAAACCGGCTCCAGAAAGCCGCAGCCTTTCTCGTTGTACACCTCGAAGCAGGCGCCGTTGATCGCGTAGCTCTCAGTCTTGTGAATGATTTCCGTCATGTTATTCCCGTTAATTCGCGTGATTCGCGGCCTTAAAATTTCAGGCTGCTGATGTCTTTGACGTCGGTCGTTTGACGCGCGCGAAAAAGGGCAACGAGGATCGCAAGTCCCACCGCGACCTCAGCCGCCGCCACAGTGATTATGAAAAAGACGAAAACCTGCACATTGTAATCAGGAAGACCGGTCGGTAGAACGCGAAATCTTGAAAAGGCGACCAGCGATAAATTCGCCGCGTTCAACATCAGCTCCAGCGACATGAGAATGATGATAAGGTTGCGGCGCAACATCACGCCCGCGAAACCAATCGCGAAAAGGATCCCGCTTACGATGAGATAATCGCCGAGCGTGACCATGCTATCGAGGCTCGCGTCTGCTCAAAAGAACGACGCCGATCGTTGCCACGAGCACCAGGACGCCGATGATTTGGAATGGGAGATTGTAATTTCCGAAAAGCAACAGACCGATATTGCGGACATCGTCGGTTGTCGACCGTGCGAGGGGAGGAAACGGTTGTTGGGCGGATTTAAAATGGCCGACAACGTAAAAAATCTGGAAGAGCAAGGCGAGGGCGACGGCGACTGCGCCAGCCGAGGTCAGCCAGCTGATCTGGCGTCTTTCTTCGGCGCGAAGATCGAGAAGCATGATGATGAAAAGAAAAAGCACCATGACGGCGCCTGCATAAACCAGTACTTGAATGATCCCGATGAAATAAGCATCCAGCGACATGAAGAGCGCGGCTAGCCCGAGAAACGAAACCACGAGACTGAGCGCGCTTGCTACGGGATTGCGGTTAACAACTACTGCGGCGCCAAAAATCAGCATCAATAACGCGAAGATCCAAAACAAAAACGCCGGCATCTTTTAGGCCACGGTTGAACACAAACGAAACACTGACGTACGATCGGAACCCGGAAAATCCGTGCTCATCTGTGTCAATCTGTGGCGTTTACTTTTTCTCATTCCACTTCAGCACTACACCGTGCATTACGCCGCCGATCTCGAGGAGTTTCTCCTTGTGATGCACCATATCGGCGCGCGTGAATCCAGTGATCGCGTAATCCGTGCGCAAGTAGATCGCCTGCTCGGGACAAACCTCTTCGCACATGCCGCAGAAAATGCAGCGGATCATGTCGATATCGAATTCCTCGGGATATTTTTCGACTTTGGCGAAGCGATTAGTCGAAGGGATTTCGCCGGGAATAATTTTGATCGCGCGCGGTGGGCAAATGAATTCGCAAAGCTGACAGGCAACACAGCGCACGCGCCCATCCTCGTCGCGCACAAGCGCGGGCGCGCCCCGATAATAGTCTGGCAAGCTGGCGTCCCACTTTTCCTCAGGATATTGCATTGTGATCTTGGTGCGCCCGAACAGCATGTTTTTGAAATGTTTGATCGTGATGGCTAGGCCAGCCACAATTGCAGGTAAATACATGCGCTCGCGCCAGTTCAGTTTCGTACGTGGAACGGTGATGGCCATTTTAGAATTGTCCGCCAAATACGCTAAGGGAAGGGAGAGATTCACTGAATTCGACTTTGAAACTGTTCAGCATCATTTGGCGTGTTTAGCGGAGGAAAGCCAAAATTCCGGCGGTGATGAAGATATTAGCAAGCGCGATCTCAAAAAAGAAAAGCCAGCCGAGCCGCATGAGTTGATCGTAACGAAAACGCGGCAACGTCCAGCGCACCCACATGAACATAAAAATGAGCACGGCGACTTTGGTGAAAAAGGTTGCGATGTTGAACAAGCCGCCGACTACGCCGCGCCAGCCTGGCGCATTTCCATCGACAAACACCCAGTGAAATCCGCCATGCCAAGACGGAAGTGGCAGATGCCAGCCGCCGAAAAACAAAGTGACGATAATAGCTGACCCGGTGATCATGGCGGCATATTCACCGAGAAAAAAAAGCGCGAACTTCATCGAGCTGTATTCCGTGTTATAACCGCCGGCCAGTTCCTGCTCGGCTTCGGGGAGATCGAATGGCAACCGATTCGTTTCTGCAAAAATCGCGATCGAGAAAACCACGAACGAAATGAGCATTGGAATCGCGAGCAACCATTTCCATGGATTCATCCAATCGCCGATGAACGGCGCGATGAACCAGCCATGCTCGATCTGATAGCGGACGACACTTGTCAGGCGCAAATTTCCGGCTAGCAGGAAAATTGGGATGACGGCAAGCCCGAGCGACAACTCGTAGGAAATCATTTGCGAACTGGAACGCACGCCGCCCAGGAACGGATATTTGGAATTGGAGGCCCACCCGGCGAGGACGATCCCGTAAACGGCCAGTGAAGCGATGGCGAACACATATAAGATTCCGACATTGATGTCTGCGATCACCATCGGGACGCCAAAAAGTGTGCTACCAAAAGGAACAACGGCGATGGTGATAATCGCCGGCATCATCGCGAGACACGGCGCGAGCCAGTAATAGAATGTGTTTACGGTCCGCGGAGTGAAATCTTCTTTCAACAGCAATTTGAACATGTCGGCGATTGGTTGAAAAAGACCTGCGGGTCCGACGCGATTCGGCCCCTGTCGATCTTGAATGAACGCGCTGACGCGGCGCTCCGCGTAAACGCTGTAGGAAACCATCGGCAGAATCACGAGAAAAAGAATCCCCACGATTTTGAGCAGGGACGTAACGATGAAATAAGCCATGTCAGTCTTCTAGCGTTAACGGCCCGGAGGTCTTTGAGATTCTGCTTCCTCGATGCTTTTGGCTGCGAGGTCGACCGGCGGCGGAGGGGATTCGTGCGCTTCCATAACCTGCACGCCTAGGTCGCCGATTTTGCTAAGACTCAGTCCCGTTAATCGCGGAACAGCTTCAGCCATCTGCCGGAAAACATCTTCAATCGAATTAATGCTGTTCTGACCGGAACATGCCTGGATCAGGTCGCGCAAGATTTCCCAATCGTCACGCGCCTGGCCTGGCGCGCGCACCGCGCGATTGAGGCGTTGCAAACGGCCTTCGCCATTGATCATCGAGCCGCGTTTTTCGGCGAAGGCAAACGAAGGTAGCAGGACCGTTCCATGTTCGGTCGCAGCGTTTGACAGGATATCCATCACGATAAAAGCCGAGAGAGTTTCGAGCTGTTCGGCCGAAATTCCCAATCGCATTGGATTTTCGCCGAGGGCGATCAATGCTTTCACGCGCCCGGATTTCACGGCGTCGGCGATCGCCGGCAGTTTTGCGCCTGGCTGCGAGGTTCTGCCCAGCAACCGAGCGCCGTTGGTGTTCGGATTGCGATCTTCGCTTAGGAGAATGTCGTCGCCGGGGCCTGTGCGCGGCACGATTTCGATCGACTGAACGTCGAGTGTTTTGGCAAGTTGCAGCGTCAGCCAAAGTTCTTCATTGGTCATCCGACCAGAAGCGATAATTGCAATTTCGGGGCCGGATAACCCTTTTAAGTCGAGTGCGGCCTGTGCGATCGCGGTTTGCCAATCGGCCGCGACAAGCTTTTCACCAGAGTGTATCTGCGGTTCGAGCAATCGTCGTTCCGATTGCAGATAATCGAAATTGAGCCGACCATAATCGCACATCCAGCAGGAGTTGACCGCGTCATTCTCGCGCGGCGTCTGCCGATAGATGACATCCTCGCGTGTGCCAATGATCGTGTTGCAGCCCGTCGCGCAGCTTGTGCAGATACTTTTGGTTTCCTTCAAAAACCAGACGCGCATCTTAAAACGAAAATCGGTCGAAGTGAGCGCGCCGACCGGACAAATATCGACCGTATTAAGGGAATAGTTATTTTCCAGCCGCTTGCCTGGATGCGCGGTCAGGACTGTGTAAGTGCCGCGGTCGACGAAACCGAGCACATCGTCCTTCGCGATTTCCTGGCAGAAACGAATGCAGCGCGAACAGAGAATGCAGCGTTCGTCATCGAGCGTGACGCGCGGCCCGAGCACGACATTTTTCGGCTTCTTTACCTTGTTCTCGAGGAACCGCGACTGGCTGGTGCCGTAATCGACGCTGAATTCCTGTAAACGGCATTCGCCAGCCTGGTCGCAAATCGGGCAATCCAGCGGGTGATTAATGAGAAGAAATTCCATCACGCCTTGCTGGCATTCCTTGACCAGCGGAGAATTCGTGCGCACGCCCATTCCTTCGGCGACGTCCTGAGCACAGGAAATTTGCGGGCGTGCCATCCAGTTGATCGCTGGTTTGCCATCGGCGCCGAGTTCCGGTTTGCGATCCGGACCGAGTTTTGGCAGTCCCATTTCGATCAAGCACATTCGGCAATTTCCCGGCGAGCTCAGTTTCTTGTGATAACAGTAACGCGGCACATAGCTGCCGGCCTGCTCACACGCCTCGATGACGCGCGTGCCTTTCGGGAACTGATGCCATACGCCATCAATCTGGACGTTGAACATTGGAGCTTGAGCATCGTTGGGCATAAATAAATCTGGAAACTAGGAAGCCAGGAAACTAAAGATGCATGTCTTCGTTTTGGAGTTTGGGATGATACTCACGTCCGACGCAATTGCGTAGTGAATATCCTCCAACGCCGAGATTGCTTTCAGTTCAATGATAACTGTTCCTTCAACAACGAGATCGAGACGATGTTCTTCAATGAGATGCTCACGGTAAAAAATCGGTAAGAGCTTTTGTCGCTCGAAAGATATGCGTGTAATTGCGAGTTCGATCGCCAGCGCCTCTTCATACATAATTTCGAGAAAGCCTGGCCCTAGTTCTTTATGAACGCGGATTGCCGCCGCAATGATGCGATCTGTCAGCTCCGTATTTCCTAATTTTATTCCTGGTCTCCTGGCTTCCAGATTCATGTTTAGATCATTCCTTTCGCGCCGGCTTTTTCCCAGCCGGGATCGTGCGCCATTGGAATTGTGGGGATCAACTCCTCCTCGATTAATTCTTCCGGCGTGTATTCAGGTGGAAGCGGCGGTGGAACAGGCTTCTGCGCGCGCGCGGTGAATTCTTCGGGAAATTTTTGGACGAAACTCTGCGTTGGCCATGCGCATGCTTCCCCAAACGCGCAAATTGTGCGGCCGGCAATATTGTCACCGATACTTTTGAGCGTTTTTGGATCTTCCGTTACCCCACCGCCGAGTAACATGCGGTCTGTAATTTTTTGCATCCACAGTGAGCCTTCCCGGCAGGGCGTGCATTGGCCACAGCTCTCGTGCGCATAGAACTCGTTGATGTTATTGAGCGTCCAAACCATGTCGCGCGAATCGTCGAGCACGATTACACCGCCGGAACCAGCCATCGAACCCACCGCGGCCAGGGAATCAAAATCCATCGGGATTTCATCGAGCGACATCTCGCTTTCGATGATCGACCCATCGAATTGCTTTTGCTTGATCTTAAACCGCTCATCCGCTCGTAAAACTTTGGCGGAGCTTCCGCCCGGAATAACCGCCTTCAATTTTCGCCCAGGTTTCAGCCCGCCGGCCATCTCGTAGATCAGCTGACCCATAGTCACTGCGCCAACTTCGATTTCAAAATAGGCCGGTCGCTGCACGTCGCCGCTCACGCAGACAATTCGGGTCCCGGTGTTGTTCGGCCGTCCCAGTCGCGCATACTGAGCGCCACCCATGGCGATAATGTGTTTCACGTGGCAAAGCGTCTCGACGTTATTCACGATTGTCGGGCACATATAGAGACCAAGAACGGCCGGGAAATACGGTGGTTTGATCCGGGGATAACCCCGTTTGCCCTCCAGCGATTCGATCAGCCCGGTTTCTTCGCCACAAATATAAGCGCCCGCGCCGCGATTGATGTAAACCTCTACATTGAATCCGGAGCCGAGGATGTTACGCCCAAGGAAATTATGTTCGCGTGCTTCTTCGATGGCGCGTTCGAGGATCTTCGCGCCCTCCGGAAATTCGCCTCTTATATAAATGTAGGCCGTCCGCGCATTCAGCGCGAAACACGAGATCAGGATTCCTTCGAGCAGTTGATGCGGGTCCTCGTGGATGATGTAGCGGTCCTTAAACGTGCCTGGTTCGGATTCATCCGCGTTGCAGATCAAATAGACCGGCTTTTTCTCATCGGGCTTGATGAAGCTCCACTTCACGCCGCAAGGGAACCCGGCGCCCCCGCGACCGCGCAGCCCGGAGTTCTTAATTCTATCGACAATTTCGCTGCGCGACATCGTCAGCGCTTGTTTCAGTTGTTCGTAACCGCCATCACGCAGGTAACAATCGATATCCGTCGTCCAATCTTCGCGTCCGATATTTTTAAAAATGAGGCGATGCTCAAGCGGATGAGGTGGATGCAATCGCGGATTGCCGAGCGCGGATTGCCGAGCGCGGAGAAGGTCGGCTACAGAATTTGGATCGATGTTTTCGCGCAGCTCTTCGCTGATCATGCACACTGGCGCGGTGCCGCAGCTTGCCAGACATTCGACAAACTCGATGCTGTAATTTCCATCGGCACTCACCGAGATGGGATTGTGCATCCCATTGCTAGGGCGCCGGCGTTCAATTCCAGTCGCCGCACATAAATTTTTCATTAACCGATAACTGCCTGCCATCGC
>Ga0209156_10001314_pt1 | contig 20351 bp, 19 predicted proteins | sample GraSoiAngelo_124_FD_185881 | JGI IMG/M metagenome (GOLD analysis project Ga0209156, IMG submission 185881) | Grasslands soil microbial communities from the Angelo Coastal Reserve, California, USA - 14_0927_05_20cm (SPAdes) (version 2) | ecosystem: Environmental > Terrestrial > Soil > Grasslands...
TGACCCGCCAGCAGCGGAAGACGGTCGGCTGGGTGCTCGGGCACGGCGAGGGCGATCTCAACAGCAGCGACCGGCGCGAGGGCTACTCGACCGCGCGCGCCGTCCTCGAGCAGGAGTACTACGAGGTGCGCCCGGTCTCGCTCATCGGCGACGAGGTGCCGGTCGAGACCGCCGTGCTGGTGATCGCCGGGCCGCGCAAGAGCTTCCTCCCCGAGGAGCTGGCGGTGCTCGACCGCTATCTCCAGCGCCCCGGCCAGGCGCTCGTCATGCTCGACCCGCTGCACGCCCCCGAGCTGGCCGCTCACCTCCACCAATACTACGTGTCGCTCCCGCCCGACGTGGTGGTCGATCCCGAGGCGCGCCTCTACGGCGGCGAGCTGCTCACCATGCAGATCCCCTTCGCGCGCGGCGATCATCCCATCCTGGGGCCGCTCGACGCGCCGCCGGTCTTCTCGCTCACACGCTCGGTCGGCGTGCTGCCCGACGACACCGGCGCGATGAACGCGGTCAGCTTCCTGCACACCAGCCCGGCGAGCTGGGCCACCACCGACACCAGCGTGCTGCGCACCGGCTCGCCCGCCTTCGTGGCGGGGCGCGACCGCTCGGGGCCGGTCACGGTGGGGCTGGAGGTCGCCTTCCGCACCCTCACGCCCCCGGGCGCCGAGCCGCAGCAGGGCCGGCTCATCGTCTACGGCAACGCGGAGTTCGCCAACAACTTCTTCATCGAGTACCTCGGCAACAAGGACCTGTTCGTGAACACGATCAACTGGCTCGCGCGCGATCCGCAGGCGATCTCGCACCGGCCGCGCCGCCAGGAGCTGGGCATCGAGCAGTTCTACGTCTCGAACGAGCAGGGCAACGCGATCTTCTGGGGCACCGCGGTCGTCGAGCCCGCCCTCTTCGCCGCCCTCGGGCTCGCGCTGGCGGCCTGGCGGCGGCGGGGCTAGCCATGCGCTGGCGGCAGGTCGTGGTGCTCTACGTCGTGCTCGCCGCGCTGGCGGGGGAGTACTGGGTCGTCGAGCGGCGTGTCGAGCCGCAGGCGCGCAGGGAAGCCGGGGCGCCGCCCCCCTTCCTCCGGCTGGACCCCGCGACGCTGCGCGAGATCCGTCTCGTGCGCGGCGGCCGCACCGTCGTCACGCGCCGCGAGGGGGAGGGGTGGACGATCGTCGAGCCGGCGGGGGCGCCCATCGCCCCGGACCTGATCGCCGCGTTCACGACCGCCCTCGCCGACGCGACCGAGATCGCCCGCGTCGGAGGCGCGGACGCGGATCCGCACGCATTCGGGCTCGACGACCAGGCGGCCCGGGTAGAGGTGATCTCGGCGAGCGGGGACCCGATCGAGGTCACCATCGGCGGGACGAATCCGACCGGGACCGCCGTCTACGCGCGGCGTCGAGGGACCCCGGACGTGGTCCTGATCGGGCGGAACGTGCGCTACTACGAGGACCTCATCTTCCAGGCCCTGTCGGTCGACCACGTCCCCGCCACCGAGGCGGGGGCGCCGATCGGCGGCTAGGTTGACGTTCGGACAATAGGCGGTGTAGGACCCGGGAGGCGTCCCCCAAGCCTGCAGAGACAGCAGAGGAGAGGCGACCATGTCGAAGAGGCCCGGCTGGTGGCTGGCGCTTGCGAGCGCCGCCACGTTCGCGCTCGCGATCCTCCCCACCGCCGTGCGTGCCGACGTCGCGCCCGGCGACAAGATCACCGATCAGAACATCGACAAGGTGAAGGACCTGATCTCGCCCGGGATGGAGTGGTGCATCAAGCACGGCTGGCCCATGACCATCGTCGAGACCAAGCGCATCGAGTGGCCGAAGGCGTACAAGGAGGCCACCGAGAAGTACGCGAGCCAGGTGAAGCTCACGCCCGACGGCTTGACCGTCCTCAACTACGTCGCGGGGCTGCCCTTTCCCAACGTCGACGCCAAGGACCCGCAGGTCGCGATGAAGATCATGTGGAACTGGGGCTACAACCACCTGACCACCGACGACGTCGACCTGCGGAACTTCGATGCCGACACGGGCGCCATCGCCGACCACGGGCCGCTCACGGTCGAGCGTCACTTCCTCCTCTTCTGGACCGGCCGGCTCTACGTGGATCCCAAGCCCGACAAGCCGAACCCCAACGGCTACCGCGCCCAGCAGGGCCTCTACCCGATCCTCGAGCCGTTCGACCTGAAGGGCGTGGGCGCGCTCGGCAACCGCTACATCTCCTCCGAGAAGCAGGACGACTCGTGGCTCTACCTGCCGTCGCTCCGCCGCGTACGCCGGCTCTCCACCGCGCAGCGCTCGGACGCGCTCTTCGGCCAGGACACCGACGTCGACAGCTACTACGGCTACAGCGGTCACATCGCCTGGATGGACTTCAAGTTCCTCGGCGAGCGGGACCTGCTCAGCTGCTACCACGCCGAACACTACCCGGTGAAGTGGCACGAAAAGGTCGACTGGGCCTTCGACGAGAAGTGGGAGAAGCGCAGGGTCTACGTGATCGAGGGCATCTCCAAGCTCCCGCAGTACGCCTACGGCAAGCGCGTGATCTTCATCGACAAGGAGGCGTGGATCATCCCGTACTCCGACATCTACGACCGCTCCGGCGAGCTGTGGAAGATCTGGCTCAACGACGTGAGCTTCCGCCCGAAGGCCTTCGAGGGCGCCAACGTGATCGACTACGGGGAGGACCGCGGCTTCATCCCGGCGATCGTCATGGTGGACCTGCAGCTCGAGCACGCGACCAAGGCCTCGCTGCCGAGCCCGCGCTTCCCGGGCGAGCAGGGCTGGTACTTCAACCAGGCCGAGAAGGCGGGCGTCACCGAGGACTGGTTCAACGTAGCCGCGCTGGTGAACGCCGGGCACTAGCAGGGAGCGGAATCTCGGGGAACGTTCAGACGGGGCCGCCAGGCGAGACGCCGGCGGCCCCGTTCTTTTCCGGCTCAAGGAGGGCCAACCGATGACCACGACCCGGAGGCTCGCAGCCGCGCTCGCCGTGACGGCCACCATGCTCGCGCCGCCGGCGCGCGCCGATGTTGCGGTCGGGGACAAGATCACCGACGCGAACATCGACAAGGTGAAGGACCTCATCTCGCCCGGCCTCGAATGGTGCATCAAGCACGGCTTCCCTATGACCATCGGGGAGACCAAGCGGGTGGAGTGGCCGCGTGCCTACAAGGAGGCCACCGAGAAGTACTCCGCACAGGTGAAGCTGACGGCGGACGGCCGCTCGATGGAGAACTACGTCGCCGGCCAGCCCTTTGCCAAGCTCGACCCGAAGGACCCGCAGTTCGTCACCAAGATCATGTTCAACTACGACTACGGGTACGTGAACGGCCTCGACGATACCGATCTGCGGAACTTCGACGCCGACACGGGCTCGATCGCCGACCACGGGCCGATGACCATCGAGCGTCACTTCCTCCTCGATCACTTCCGGCGGCTCTTCTGGACGGGGCGGCTGTACGTGGACCCCAAGCCCGAGAAGCCGAATCCCAACGGCTACCGGGCCCAGCAGGGCCTCTACCCGGTCCTCGAGCCCTTCGACCTGAAGGGCGTGGGAGCGCTCGGCAACCGCTACATCTCCCCGGACAAGCAGGACGACTCGTGGCTCTACCTGCCGTCACTGCGGCGGGTCCGTCGCCTGTCCACCGCGCAGCGCTCCGACGCGCTCTTCGGCCAGGACACCGACGTCGACAGCTACTACGGCTACGCGGGCCAGGTCGGATGGATGGACTGGAAGTACCTGGGCGAGCGCGACATCCTGGGCATCGTCCACGCCCAGCACTACCCCGTGAAGTGGCACGACAAGGTCGACTGGGCGATGGACGAGGTGTGGGAGAAGCGGCACGTCTACGTGCTCGAGGGCATCTCGAAGCTGCCGCAGTACGCCTACGGCAAGCGCGTGCTCTTCATCGACAAGGAGACCTGGGGCATCCCGTACAGCGACATCTACGACCGCTCGGGCGAGCTGTGGAAGATCTGGATCAACGACGTGGGCTTCCGGAAGAAGGCCTTCGACGGCGCCGGTGTGATCGAGTACGAGGACGAGCTGCCCTTCGCGCCCGCGATCGTGATGGTGGACATGCAGCTCGAGCATGCAACCAAGGCGTCGTTGCCGAGCCCGCGCTTTCCGGGCGAGCAAGGCTGGTATTACCACCAAAGCGACAAGGCCGGCGTCACGGACGACTGGTTCACGGTCGCGGCGCTGGTGAACGCGGGCCACTGAGCCCGCCGGAGGACCGACGATGAGGACGAGAACGGGGCTCGCCGCGGCGCTGGCGATCGGGGGCGCGCTCCTCGCCGGCGGGGCGCGCGCCGACGTCGTCCCGGGCGACAAGATCACCGACCAGAACATGGACAAGGTGAAGGACCTGATCTCGCCCGGCATGGAGTGGTGCATCAAGCGCGGCTTCCCGATGACCATCGTCGCGCCGAGGCGCATCGAGTGGCCGCGGGCCTACAAGGAGGCCACCGAGAAGTACTCGGCCCAGGTGAAGCTCGCGCCCGACGGGCTCAGCGTCCAGAACTTCATCGCCGGCCAGCCCTTCCCGGACCTGGACCCGAAGGATCCGCAGATCGCGCTCAAGGTGATGTGGGACTACGAGTACAAGTTCAACCCGACCGACGACCTCGATCTGCGCAACTTCGACGCCGACACGGGCGCGGTCGCCGACCACGGGCCAATGAGCATCGAGCGGCACTTCCTCCTCGATCACCTGCGCTCGCAGTTCTGGACCGGCCGCCTCTACGTCGACCCCAAACCCGACAAGCCGAACCCGAACGGCTACCGGAGCCAGCTCGGGCTCTATCCGGTCCTCGAGCCGTTCGACCTGAAGGGCGTGGGCGCGGTCGGCCAGCGCTACATCGACTCTACCTGCCGTCACTGCGGCGGGTCCGTCGCCTGTCCACCGCGCAGCGCTCCGACGCGCTCTTCGGCCAGGACACCGACGTCGACAGCTACTACGGCTACGCCGGCCACGTCGCCTGGATGACCTGGAAGTTCATCGGCGAGCGCGAGCTGCTCGGCACCATGCACGCGCAGCACTACCCCGTGAAGTGGGACGCCAAGACCGACTGGGCCTTCGACGACGTGTGGGAGAAGCGCAAGGTGTGGGTGGTGGAGGGGGTCTCCAAGCTGCCGCAGTACGCCTACGGCAAGCGCGTCATCTTCATCGACAAGGAGGCGTGGGTGGTCCCCTACTCGGACATCTACGACCGCTCGGGCGAGCTGTGGAAGATCTGGATCAACGACTGGAGCTTCAAGAAGAAGGCCTTCGACGGCGCGGGCGTGATCGAGTACCCGGACGAGATGGGCTTCCAGCCCTCCATCGTGATGGTGGACCTGCAGCTCGAGCACGCGACCAAGGCGTCGCTCCCGAGCCCGCGCTTCCCGGGCGAGCAGGGGTGGTACTTCAACCAGGGGGAGAAGGCGGGGATCAGCGACGAGTTCTTCACGGTGGCGGCGCTGGTGAACGCGGGGCATTGACGTGCTGCGGGCGCGGGGGCGCCGGCTCCGCTTCGATTCGGCGCCGTGCGGCGTCCGCACCCTTGCCGCCCGCCACGGGCGGCGCCTCATAGGCGCTCCGCCGGCGCCCCCGCGCCCGCATGAGGCGCCGCGGCGACAGCGCGGCCGGCGCTCAGTGGGGCTTCGGGGAGCGCGGATCGTCGTGGCGGGAGCGGTCGCGGCACTCCTGCTGGCTCGGGCGGCGCACGCGGACGTTGCGCCGGGGGATCGGATCACCGAGGCGAACGTCGAGCAGGTGAAGGAGCTGATCTCGCCGGGGCTCGAGTGGTGCATCCGGCATGGGTTTCCGCTCACCGTCGCCGAGACGAGACGCATCGAGTGGCCACGCGCCTACCGGGACGCGACGGAGCGGTACTCGGGCCAGGTGCGGCTCGGCGCGGACGGGATCACGTTGCGCGACTACGTCGCGGGCCTGCCCTTCCCGTTCATCGACGCGAAGGACCCACAGGTCGCGGTCAAGATCATGTGGAACTACGATCACAACTTCTTCGCGACCGACGACCTCGACGCGCGCAACTTCGACGCCGACACCGGCGCGATCGCGGATCACGGTCCGATGACGGTCGAGCGTCACTTCCTGATCGATCATTTCCGGCGCCTCTACTGGGTCGGGCGCCTCTACGTCGATCCCAAGCCGGAGAAAGCGCCCAACCCGAGCGGCTACGAGCTCCAGCAGGGGCTCTACCCGATCCTCGAGCCCTTCGACGTGAAGGGCGTCGGCTTCGTCAGCTATCGCTACCTCGACGCCGCCAAGCAGGACGACGCCTGGCTCTACCTGCCGGCGCTGCGCCGCGTGCGCCGGCTCTCCACCGCGCAGCGCTCGGATGCGCTCTTCGGCCAGGACACCGACGTGGACAGCTACGGCGGCTACGCCGGCCACATCGCCTGGATGGACTGGCGCTACCTCGGCGAGCGCGACCTCCTCGCGGTGGCGCACGGCCGGCACTTCCCGGTCCAGTGGAACGACAAGGTCGACTGGGCTTTCGACGAGGTGTGGGAGAAGCGCCGCGTGCACGTGATCGAGGGCGTCTCCAAGCTCTCGCAGTACGCCTTCGGCAAGCGCGTCATCTTCATCGACAAGGAGGCGTGGGGCATCCCGTACTCGGACATGTACGACCGCGGCGGCGAGCTGTGGAAGATCTGGATCAACGACGTGATGATCCGCCAGAAGATTCTCGACGCCCCGGGCGCGGTCGAGTACCCGGACGAGCGCATCTTCGCCCCCGCGATCGTCATGGTGGACATGCAGCTCGAGCATCCGACCAAAGCCTCGCTCCCGAGCCATCGCTTCCCGGGCGAGCAGGGCTGGTACTTCAACCAGGGGGAGAAGGCGGGGATCACGGACGACTGGTTCACGGTCGCGGCGCTGGTGAACGCGGGGCATTAACCTCCGGGGGGCCCGTCCAGTGCTCGCGCGGCTTCGCCGCGCTGCGGTCAAACTTCCGCGCGGCTCCCGCCGCGCGCCCCCAGACCCCCGTCGGCGCGCGCGGGGTGCGCGGCTCCCCTCGTATCACGGGTAGCGCGATCGTAGTACTCGACACGGATCATGCACGGTAGATATTCCCGGTACTATCGGGGGAGGAGCTGAAAAGGGCACGGCATGTTTCGTGATCGCACCAGAGGAGGGCGTCGCATGAGGCGCCGCGGCGGGCGCCGTGTCCCAGCCTGCGGACCCGCCAGACGCGCGAAGCTCTTCGCCAATGGCAGGAGCCAGGCGGTGCGGCTGCCGAAGGAGTTCCGCATGCCCGGGAGCGAGGTACTCATCCGTCAACAGGGCACCCAGCTCGTCCTCCAGCCGCTCGGTGCGGGCGGCCTCCCGATCGGGTTCTGGGACGAGATCGACCGCCTCATGGAGGGCCTCGACTTCCCCGATCCCGAGCCGATCGGCGCGAAGCTGCTGGATCTCCCGGGTGTCTGCTGAGGGTGCGCTACCTCCTCGACACGAACGTGGTGAGCTACGCGCTCCGCGCCGACCGGCACGTTCGGAGCCGAATCGACCGTCACGCGAACCGAGGTATCGTCGTTTCAGTCGTCACGATTGCGGCGCTGGCGTACGGGAGCCTCAAGCACGCCGATCCAGATGCTCATCGCAAGGCATGGGAGGCGTTCGTCACGGTGTTCGAGGTGCTGGCCTTCGACGAAGAGGCGGCTCGGACGCATGCAGAGGTTCGCTACGCTTTGCGCTCGGCCCCGATCGGTGAGCGCGACCTGCTGATTGCGGCGATTGCGTTGCCCAGAAGCCTCATCCTGGTCACGCACAACGTGCGCGAGTTCCGGCGGGTTCCCGGGCTTCGCGTCGAGGATTGGGTCCGGGGTGATCCCGTCATTCTCCGGACGCCGCTGACGAACGGCCTACCGACGTCAACGGCCGGGCGAGCCGGGAGGCCTACCGCCCTCCTCCCGGGAAGGTTGTCACGGCAGGCGCGATTTAGTACTCGACACGGATCATGCCCGGCGCCCTCTCGCGGTTCCGTATGCTGGACCTGTCCCGCCAGCTGCCCGGGCCGTTCTGCTCCATGCTGCTGGCCGACCTGGGGATGGACGTGCTCGCCGTCTACTCCCCCACCGATCCGATGGGCATGGGCATCCCGCTCCTCGGGCGGAACAAGCGGAGCCTGACGCTCAACCTGAAGGCGCCCGAGGGGCGCGCCATCCTCCACGGCCTGGCGCGCGAGGCGGACGTGGTGCTCGAGGGCTCGCGCCCCGGGGCGGCGGCGCGCCTCGGGGTCGACTACGAGACCCTCGGCCAGCTGAACCCGCGTCTCGTCTACTGCTCGATCTCCGGCTACGGCCAGGACGGGCCCTATCGCGACCGCGTCGGGCACGACGTCAACTACCTGGGCTTCGCGGGCGTGATCGGGCTGACCGGCCCGGCGGGCGGGCCGCCCGTCATCCCTGGCGTGCAGATCGCCGACATCGGCGGCGGCACGCTCATGGCGGCGGTGGGCATCCTGGCCGCCCTCGCGGCGCGCGAGGAGACGGGCAGGGGGCAGTTCGTCGACATCGCGATGCTCGACGGCTCGCTCGCCTGGCAGGTGGTGCACGTCATGCGCTACCTCGCCGAGCGGCAGGAGCCCGCGCGCGGCGACACCATGCTCACCGGGCACCACCCGTGCTACGCCATCTACGAGACCCGGGACGGCCGCCACGTGACGGTGGGCGCCCTCGAGCCCCACTTCTGGCGCACGCTCTGCGAGCGCCTCGGCATGCCGGAGTTCATCGAGAAGCAGTTCGCCGAGGGGGCGGAGCGCGAGGAGATGTTCCGGCGCATCCGCGCCAGGTTCCGCGAGCAGACGATGGCCGAGTGGGTGGCGGAGCTCGCCGACCTCGACATCTGCTTCGGCCCGGTGGCGACGCTCGGCGAGGCGCTCGCCGATCCGCAGCTGCGCCACCGCGGCATGGTGGTCGAGCTGGACGGCGGGCGGCGCACGCTCGGCAATCCGATCAAGCTCTCCGACACGCCGCCCACCATCCGCACGCCGCCCCCGGAGCTCGGCGAGCACACCGACACCGTGTTGGCCGCGCTCGGCTACTCGCGCGCCGACATCGCGGGGCTCCGCGCGCGCGGCGTCGTCTGACGCGGAGGAGAATCCCACCGCCATGCCCGGCATCGTGGCCGCTGCCGCCTACGTCCCGCGCTATCGCCTCCCGCGCGAGCTGATCGCCAGGGAGTGGGGCCGACAATCGGCGGGCGGCGAGAAGGCGGTCGCCAACCACGACGAGGACAGCCTCACGCTGGCCGTGAGCGCCGCGCTGGCTCTGGAAGAGCAGGGCGAGCGGCCCGACGGCCTCTTCTTCGCCACCACCACCTCGCCCTACACGGAGAAGCAGGGCGCTGCGACCATCGCCGTGGTCCTCGACCTGCCGAGCGAGACGCGCACCGCCGACTTCGCCGACACGCTGCGCGCCGGCACCTCCGCGCTCCTGGCCGGGCTCGACGCGCTCGCGGGCGGCGCCCGGCGCGTGCTGGTCGCCGCGGGCGACTGCCGGTTGGGCGAGCCCGACTCGATCGCGGAGCAGGGCTACGGCGATGCGGGCGCGGCCGTGCTGCTCGGCGGCGGCGCGGGGCGGGCCGAGGTGATCGCCACGCATTCGATCGCGGACGAGTTCCTGGGCACATGGCGGACGCGGGAGCAGGAGTTTCCGAAGAGCGTCCCGGGCGCGTTCGAGGCCCGGTACGGCTACGGCCGCGTCCTCGGCGAGGCGCTGAAGGGTGTGCTCGCCAGGGCCAAGGTCTCGCCGGAGGCGCTCGCCACCGTCATCCTCCCCACGCCCAGCCCGCGCGCGCCGCAGACGATCGTGCAGGCGCTCGGCCTCGATGCGAAGCGGCAGCTCCAGGACAGCTTCTGGACCACGCTCGGCGACACGGGCGCGGCGCAGCCGCTCCTCATGCTGGCGGCGGCGCTCGAGCGCGCGAAGGCCGGCGACCTGGTCCTGGTCGCCGGCTACGGCGACGGCGCCGACGCGCTCCTCCTGCGCGTGACCGCGCCGGCGGCGGGTGCGGGCCCGACCGTCTCGCAGCAGATCGAGGTGAAGCGCACGCTCCCGTCCTACGGGCGCTACGCGCGCTTGCGGAAGCTCGTCCGCAAGGAGACGGTGGCGAGCGACCCGTCCTCGGCGGTGGTCATGTTCCGCGACCGCAAGGAGCTGCTCCCGCTCTACGGCGGCAAGTGCCCCCGCTGCGGCACGGTGCAGTTCCCGAAGCACCGCGCGTGTATCGAGTGCGCGCACCCGGGCGGGCTCGAGGAGGTGAAGCTCGCGCGGCGCGGGAGGCTCTTCACCTTCACCAACGACTACCTCTTCGAGAGCCCGGACCCGCCCACCGCGCACGCGGTGGTCGACCTGGAGGGCGGCGGCCGGCTCTACTGCCAGCTCACGGACTGCGAGCCCGAGCGGGTCGAGATCGACATGCCGCTCGAGCTGACGTTCCGCCGCATCCACGAGGGCGGCGGCTTCAACAACTACTTCTGGAAGGCGAGGCCGGCACTCGCCGGCAGCTAGAGAATAGAGAAAGGGCCCGGCATGGACTTCGGCTTCAGCGAAGAGCAGGAGATGCTCCGCAAGTCGGCGCGCGACTTCCTCGCCAAGGAATGCCCCATGACCTACGTCCGCCAGATGATGGAGGATGAGCGGGGCTTCCGCGACGAGCCCTGGCAGAAGATGGCTGCGCTCGGCTGGATGGGCCTCATCCTCCCCGAGGAGCACGGTGGCGCGGGCCTCGACTTCGTCGACCTGACCGTCGTCCTCGAGGAGATGGGCCGCGTCGTGCTGCCCGGCCCGTTCTTCTCGACGGTGGTCCTGGGCGGCGTGGCCCTCCTCGAGGGCGGCAGCGCGGCGCAGAAGAAGGAGCTCCTCCCGAAGCTCGCGGCGGGCAAGCTGCGCGTCACGCTGGCGCAGCTCGAGCCCAGCGCGCGCTGGGACGCGGAGGGCGTCACGCTCGAGGCGCGGCCGGCGGGCGGGGGCTACCAGCTCTCCGGGACCAAGCTCTTCGTCCCCGACGCGCACACGGCCGATCTGCTGATCGTCGCCGCCCGCGGGCCGGGCTCGCAGGGCGCCGAGGGCGTCAGCCTCTTCCTCGTCGATGCCAAGGCGCCCGGCGTCACCACCACACTCTTGAAGACCATGGACCAGACCCGCAAGCTCTGCGAGGTGGTGCTGCAGGACGTGGCGGCGGAGGGCGTGCTCGGCCCGCCGGGCCAGGGCTGGAAGCTCCTCGAGCGCGTCGCCGACCGCGGCAAGGTGGGGCTCTGCGCCGAGATGTGCGGCGGGGCGCAGAAGGTCCTCGAGATGTCGGTCGAGTACGCCAAGGTGCGCGAGCAGTTCGGGCGGCCGATCGGCAGCTTCCAGGCCATCCAGCACAAGTGCGCCAACATGCTGGTCGAGGTGGAGAGCTCGAAGTCGGCGACCTACTATGCGGCCTGGGCGGTCGCCAACGACGTGCCGGAGGCTTCTCTTGCCGCGGCGATGGCAAAGGCCTATTGCTCGGATGCCTACCGGCACACCGCCGGCGAGGGCATCCAGATCCACGGCGGCATCGGCTTCACCTGGGAGCACGACATGCACATCTACTTCAAGCGTGCGAAGAGCTCCGAGGTGACCTTCGGCGACGCGACCTGGAACCGCGAGATCGTCGCGCAGCTCATAGGCCTATGACGGAGAGGGAGAAGCCGGGCGAGGCTTTGCCGAGCCCGGCGCGGGGTCCGGGGCGCACGGCGGAGCCGTGCGGGCGTTGGGTCGGAGCGAGCGCAGCGAGCGAGCACCGGACGGGCCTCCGGGATCTCAGGGGGCGGCATCTAGGATGACCTGGGAGATCGACCGGTCCGCCATCGGTGAGTGGGGGCCCGAGACCACCATGCGGGTGGAGCACGGGAAGATCCGCGAGTTCGCGCGCGCCATCAAGGACGGCAATCCCGCCTTCGCCGGCGACGCGCCGCTCGCGCCGCCCACCTTCCTCATGACGATCGCGCACTGGACCGAGGGGGCGACGAGCGGCGGCGTGCGCGCCGTCAAGCTCGACATGCGCCGGCTCCTCCACGGCGAGCAGGAGTTCGAGTACGTGAAGCCCATCCACGCCGGCGACGTGCTCAGGGTGCGCTCGCGCACCCGGGACGTCTTCGAGAAGCAGGGGTCGCGCGGCGGCAAGATGCTGTTCGTCCTGATGGAGAGCGAGTACCGCAACCCGCGCGACGAGGTCGTGGCGTACTCGCGCAACACGCTCATCATGACCGAAGGGACGGTCAAGGCCTAAGGAGGCGCGCATGGAGCGGAGAGTCATCTTTTTCGAGGACGTGCGGGAGGGGGGCGAGGTCCCGCCCTTCGTGGTGGAGCGCCTCACGCGCATGGACCTGGTGCGCTACGCCGGCGCCTCCGGCGACTTCAACCCCATCCACACCGACGAGGAGTTCGCGCGCGCCGCGGGCAACCCGAGCGTCTTCGGCCACGGCATGCTGACCGCGGCCTTCGTCGGCAAGTGCGTGACCGACTACGTCGGCTCCGAGAACCTCCGCCGCTTCAAGGTGCGCTTCGCGACCCGCGTCTGGCCGGGCGACAGCATCACCTGCAAGGGCAAGGTCACCAAGAAGTACGAGCACAACGGCGAGAAGCGCATCGACGGCGAGGTGCTGGCGCTCAACCAGAAGGGCGAGGTGGCGGTGAGCGGCACCTTCAGCGCCGCGCTCCCCACCCGCAATTGAGCGGCTCGGTCGCGCTCGTGACCGGAGGCGGGCGCGGCATCGGCCGCGCCATCGCGCTCCGCCTCGCGCGCGCCGGGATGGCCGTCGGCATCGCCGACCTCGATGGCGGCAACGCCCGCGCGGTCGCGAACGAGATCGTCATCGCCGGCGGGCGGGCGCTGGGCGCCGCCGCGGACGTGAGCGACCTGTCCGCGCTCGCAGGCGCGGTGCGCGCCGTCGGGGAGGCCCTCGGCCCGGTCGACGTGCTGGTCAACAACGCGGGCTGGGAGCGGCTCGCGCTCTTCGTCGAGAGCGACCCGGCGCTCTGGGACCGCCTGATCGCGGTCAACTTCAAGGGCGCGCTCAATGCGACGCACGCCGTGCTGGAAGGCATGATCGAGCGCGGGCGCGGCCGGATCGTCAGCATCTCCTCCGACGCCGGGCGCGTCGGCAGCACGGGCGAGGCGGTGTACTCCGGCTGCAAGGCGGCGCTCATCGGCTTCTCGAAGGCGCTCGCTCGGGAGGTCGCGCGCCACGGCATCACGGTGAACGTCGTCTGCCCCGGGCCGGCGGACACCCAGCTCCTGCGCGACGTGATGGCGGGCGAGCGCGGCGCGAAGATCCTGGCCGGCATGCAGCGCGCCATCCCCCTCGGCCGCCTGGCCGCGCCCGAGGACGTGGCGGGCGCGGTCGCCTACCTGGTGTCGGAGGAGGCCGCCTATGTGACCGGTCAGGTCCTCAGCGTCTCGGGCGGGCTCACCATGGCCGGTTGAGCGGCCTCTTCAGAACAGACTCGTGGCGATCGTCCCGAGGAGCGAGATCGCCGACTGGTCCTCGACCGACTGCGTCGCGCGGTTGACGGTGCGGAGCGTGTCCTGGGCCTCGGTGTAGAGCGAGTCGTCGGTGAGCGCCTTGCCGACCGTGCCCTGGCCCGCGCGCAGATTGTCGGTGATCTCCTGGGCGTTGCGGGCCGTGGCGTTCAGGTTCTCGACCGTCTCGCGCATCTCCGCGTAGAGGCCGTCGTCCTGGGTCACCAGCTTGCCGAGCGTGCTCTTGCCCGCGGCCAGGTCGTGGGCCATCACACCCAGGTCGTGCGCCGACTCGCGCACGTCGCCCATGGCGTCGGTGACGCGGTCGTAGAGCGTCGAGTCGTTGACCAGGCGCCCGAGGGTCCCCGTCCCGCGGTCGAGCTTCCCGGTGATGGAGGCGAGGTTCTGCGCCGTCGCCCCGATCGCGCCCCGGTTCTCCTCGACCAGGTCGGCCAGGTTGCCGAGCAGGCGCTCGGCGTTGCGGTTCAGGTTGTCGGTCAGGTCGGTCACGCTCTCGGCGACGGTCGAGAGCTTGTCGGCCAGGTCGCCGAAGCTGGCCGGCGTCTCGCCCTCGAGGGTGTCGCCCGGCTCGGCGCGCTTGGCGGTCGGCGTGCCGAGCGAGAGGGCGATGAAGCGGTCGCCGCTCAAGGCGCGGAAGTCGAGGCGCGCCAGCGAGTCGGTCTTCACCTCGAAGCGCGAGTCGATCGCCATCTTGACGACCACGGCGCCGTTCTCGATCCGCATGCCGTCGACCCGGCCCGCCTTGATGCCCGCCAGCCGCACGTCGGCTCCCGTGTCGAGCCCCTGCACGTCGCGGAAGGTGGCGTAGAGCGTGTAGCGATGCGTGAACAGCCCGAGGCCGAGCGTCAGCTCGATCGCGATGAAGAGGAGCACGAGCCCCACGACGAAGAAGATGCCGATCCGCTGTTCGTTGGTGAGCATGGCGTCTCCTAGCCGGCGAGCGCGGACGCCCGCAGGAACTCGCGCGTGAGCGGGTGGCGGCTCGCGGCCAGCTCGGCAGGCGTGACGCACTCGGCGATGCGGCCCTCGGCGAGCACCGCGATCCGGTCGGCGACGGCGCGCGCCAGGGGCAGGTTATGCGTGACGATGATCTGGGTGCTGCCGCGCAACCTGCGGATGCGCGCGATCAGCAGACCTATCTGCTCGGTCAGGATGGGGTCCAGGTCGGCGGTCGGCTCGTCGTAGAGGATGAGCTCGGGGTCGATGGCGAGCGCGCGCGCGATCGCGACCCGCTTGCGCATGCCGCCCGACAGCTCGCCCGGGAAGAGCTCCTCCGTGCCGGCCAGCTCCACCTGCTCGAGGACGCGGCGGGTGATGGCGGCGATCTCGGCCGGCGTGTGGCCGCCGCGCTCGCGGAGACGCAGCCCCACGTTCTCGGCCACGGTGAGCGAGGCGAGCAGCGCGGCCGACTGGAAGACCATGGCGATGCGGAAGGGCTTGTCCTCGGGCGGGAGGGCGAGGTACTCGCCCAGCTCGATCCCGCCCAGCGTGATGCGGCCCGCGTCCGGCCGCTCGAGACCGACGATCTGGCGCAGCAGCACCGACTTCCCCGTGCCGCTCTGCCCGACGATGGCGAGCAGCTCCCCGGGTGCGACGCGGAGATCGATGCCGGCGAGCACGACGTGCCCGCCGTACGCCTTCCGTACCCCGGCCAGCTCGACCGGGACGCCTCTCGCGCGCTCGGCCGCCACCGCCATCATCAGTCGAGCGCGAAGGTGACCCGCACGATCAGGAAGTCGAAGACCAGGATCAGGATGAAGCTCCACACCACGGCTGCGGTGGTCGAGGCGGCGATGCCCTCGGTGCCGCCGCGCGTGCGCAGCCCGAAGGTGCAGGGCAGGATCGAGGCCACCATGCCGAAGACCACGCCCTTCACCAGGCCCACGACGAAGTCGGTGAAGTGCACCCACTCGAGCATGCGCGCGAAGTAGGTGCTGACCGGGAGGGTGATCGCCGGGTCGGCGACGACCACGGCGGCCCCGCCCCACACGCCGATGAAGTCGGCGTAGAGGACGAGCACCGGCAGCGCGATGGTGGCCGCCACGAAGCGCGGCATGACGAGGAAGCGCACCGGGTCGATGTCCATGGTGCGGAGCGCGTTGATCTCGTCGTAGACGGTCATCGAGCCCAGCTCGGCGGCCATCGCCGACCCGGCGCGGCCGGCGAGGAGGAAGGCCATCAGGACCGGCCCGAGCTCCTTGGTCATGGCGAGGCCCACGATCGGGCCCAGGATGTCCTGGCTCACTTCGCGCACCTGATCGGCCGCCTGCACCACCATCACCATGCCGACGAAGAGCGAGAGGAGCGCGCCGATGAAGAGCGTGTCGGTCCCGACGCGCACCATCTGCACGACGACCCGCTGGCGGTCGGCGGGCACGAAGGCCGCGGCGCGCACGGTGGCGAAGAAGAGGCGGGTGGCCTCGCCGAGGATCTGGAGGCCGTCGAGGAGGCTCGCGCCGAGGCGTGTGAGCACGCCCGGCGGGCGCGGCGCGTGGCCGAGCGCCTCAACCGCCATGGGGAAGCTCCAGGTGCCAGGGGCCGAGGAGCCGGCCGTCCTCGCGCGCCGCGAGCCCCCAGGCGAGACTCCAGTCGCGCGCGCCGTCGGGGCGCGTGTCCCAGCGCACGAGACCGTAGAGTGGCGCCCACAGGGCGAGGAGCCCCCGGTTCTTCGGGAGCAGGCTGTCGAAGAGCGCCGGCGCCTGGCCGAAGGCGCGCCAGTCGTCCTGCTCGCTGCGCAGCCACGGGAACATGGTGGTGACCATCTCGTGGTGGCCCGAGGCCTCGTTCACGAGCGTCTGACGCCGCCAGAGGAACTCGAGCACGCGCCGGCGCTCGTAGTGGTAGTCGTCCACGTCCTCGGACTTTCGCCGGTAGGCGGGCCAGGCGTAGAAGCGCGACGAGATGCCCCGCACGTCGCTCCTACCGTAGAAGGGGAAGACCCGCCAGATCTGCCAGTCGCGCTCGCCGAGCCGCCGCTGGCGAAACACGAGCGGCCAGGGCGCGCCGATGCTCTCGGTCCCCTTGCGCTCGTCGATCGCGTGCGTGTAGGCGAGGAGGCCGTAGCCGCGCACGCGGCGCCCGGCGCCGTCGATGGCGGCGAAGAAGGGCAGGTCGAGGCGCCGGCGCTCCCAGCCGTAGCCGGGCACCAAGCGCTCGCTGCGGACGTGGAAGGGCCAGAGGACGTAGCTCGAGCGCTCCTTTCCGACGATCTCCCGCGTCCCGTAGAACGGCAGCACGTGGAACCCGCGGCCGCCGGGCCCGCCGTAGGTGGCGACGAACGGGAAGCCATAGTACCGCCGCTCGACCTGCGGCTCGGAGAGCTCGAGGTAAGCGGGGAACATCACCATCCGCACGCGCCGGTAGCCGGCGAAGTCGTCGAGGTCCAGGTAGAAGGGTGCCACCGAGAGCTGGCGGCCGCGCTCCGGGCTGGAGCGGTAGAAGACGAACGGGAAGAGCGTGAAGCGGCTCGTCCACTCGGGCGCCGGCGGCGTCTCCTTCGGCGCGGGCGCGGCCCGGGTGCCGGTACGGTAGGTGAAGAGGAGCAGACGGAAGGTCTGGTAGTCCTCCTGCCAGCGCGTCGCGGCGAGCGGGTAGAGGATGTCGGAGCGGTCATCGTGCCCGGGGCCGCGCCGCTGGTGCAGGCGGAGGAGGGGACGGATGAAGAAGTCGCGCGTCTCGGCCGTGCGCTGGAACTCGATCAGGGGGCCGAAGGCCGTCCAGCGCACGTCGCCCGTGGCCTCGTCGCGGGCGTAGCGCAGGAGCGGCCACAGCTTCACGTCGAGCGCCGCGGCGCGGGCGGGGAGGACGAGCGCCAGCGCGACCACCGCGCGGCGCGCGCGCCGTCTAGTGAGCGAACTCAACCGACTTCAGGTCCCGCGCGCGGATCTGGTACGCGCCGGCCGGCGTCCGCCCGTAGAAGGTGGTCGAGCTGCGCAGGGTGAGCGCCACGGGCTCGCCCTCGCGCAGCGTCACCTCGGCCCGCACGCGCTCGCGGTCGTTCTCCGCCGGCTGGAAGGTGACGCGGGCGATGTTGTCGAAGGGGACGCGCAGGCGGCCCCGCCCGAGGTCGCCCTCGAGGCTCGCATCGGCGCCGCTGGTGACGCGCGTGACGGTCATCCGGGTGCCGTCGACGTCGGTGAAGGTGGCGCTGAAGTCGCGCGCGGGGAGCCCCTCCTCGCGCCCGCCGCCGAATCCGCCCATGCCGACGAGGCCCGGGCTCGCGGCCACGACGGCGAGCAGGCACCCGGCGAGGCGAGTCGAGTGTCGCATGTACCCTCCCAGCGATTGGGCCGAGGGCGCACGCGGCGCCCGAGCCCTCTTAGCGGCTCGGCCCGAGCGCTTCAACATGGTCCGGCCTTGACCCTGGCCCGCAATCGCCCATTATTGGCGCACATGCCCCGCGTGCTCGGGATCGTGATGGCGGGAGGGCGGGGTGACCGCCTGCAGCCGCTCACGCGCTCGCGCAGCAAGGCCGCGGTGCCCTTCGGCGCGCGCCACCGCATCATCGACTACGTGCTCAGCAACTTCGTCAACTCGGGCATCTACGCGCTCTACGTGCTGGTGCAGTACAAGTCGCAGTCGCTCATCGAGCACGTGAGCGGCACCTGGCGCATCGGCGGCCGGCTGCCGGAGACGTTCGTCACCGTCGTCCCGCCGCAGATGCGCGGTGGCGAGAGCTGGTACCGGGGCACGGCCGACGCCGTCTTCCAGAATCTCAACCTGATCCGCGACTTCGGCCCCGAGCTGGTCGCGGTCTTCGGCGCCGACCACGTCTACCGCATGGACCTCCGCCACATGATCCAGTTCCACCTCGCGAGCCGCGCCGACGTCTCGGTGGCGGCCCGCCCGGTGCCGCTCGCCGAGGCCTCGGACTTCGGCATCATGACCACGGCGGCGGACGGCCGCGTCAACGCCTTCGTCGAGAAGCCGCGCTCGCCCGAGCCGATGCCGGGCGACCCGAGCTCGGCGCTCGCCTCGATGGGCAACTACGTGTTCGCGACCGAGGTCCTGGTCGACGTGCTGCGCGAGGACGCGGCGCGCCAGAGCGACCACGACTTCGGGCGCACCATCATCCCCGAGCAGGTGCGGCGCCAGCGCCTCTTCGCCTACAACTTCCGCGACCACCGCGTCCCGGGCGTCCGGCCGCACGAGGAGCCGGCCTACTGGCGCGACGTGGGCACGATCCGCTCGTACTACGAGGCGCAGATGGACCAGCTCGGCGCCGCGCCCGCCTTCGACCTCGACAACCCGCGCTGGCCGATCTTCGCGCGCTCGGCGGAGGGTCCCCCGGCCCGCATCCTCTCCGGCGAGATCGAGGACAGCATGTTCGGCGAGGGCACCACGGTGGAGGACGCACGCGTCGTGCGTTCGATCCTCGGGCGCGGCGTACGCGTTGCGCCCGGCGCGATCGTCGCCGGGTCGATCGTCATGGACCACACCGAGATCGGTCCTGGCGCGCGCGTCATGCGTGCCATCGTGGATCGCTACAACACGGTGCCGCAGCACGCGCGCCTCGAGCCGGGCAGCGAGGACACCGCCGGCCTCGAGGTGCACCGGGATCCCTCGGGCATCGTCGTCGTGCCGCGCGGCGAGCCCGCCGGCCCGCTGCCCCAGGCGGTCTAGGACTGGCCGCGAAGCGTGCGCGTCCTCGCCCTGCACGGCCACTTCTACCAGCCGCCACGCGAGCACCCGTGGCTCGGGGTGGTCGAGCCGGAGCCCTCGGCGGCGCCCTACCGCGACTGGAACGCGCGCATCACGGCGGAGTGCTACGCGCCGAACACGGCGGCGCGCGTCTTCGATTCCGCCGCTCGACTCCGCGCGGTCGTGAACACCTACGCCTGGACGAGCTTCGACTTCGGCCCGACGCTGCTCGCCTGGCTCGCTCCCAGGGCGCCCGAGGTGATGGCGGCGGTCCGCGGAGCCGACGCCGAGAGCCGTCGGCGCACGGGCCACGGCAACGCCTGGGCGCAGGCCTGGGGGCACGCGATCCTGCCCCTTTCGACGCCGCGCGACGTGCGCACCCAGGTGGTCTGGGGGCGGCGCGACTTCGAGCACCGCTTCGGCCGCCCACCCGAGGGCATGTGGCTCCCCGAGATGGCGGTCGATCGGACCAGCCTGGCCGCGCTCGCCCAGGCCGACATCGGCCTCACCATGCTCGCCCCGCACCAGGCGCGCCGCATCCGGCCGCTCGGCGCCGGGGCGGACGCCTGGCGGCCGGTCACGCCCGAGACGCTCGACACGCGACGCCTCTACCACTGCGTGCTTGCGCCGCACGTCGGCGTGGACGTGGTGTTCCGTGACGAGGCGCTGTCGCGCGACATCGCCTTCGGCGCGCTCCTCGCCGACGGCGCCGGCCTCGCGGCGCGCCTGCGGGCCGCGCTCGAGGAGGCGGGCTCGGCGGCCATCCTCACGGTCGCCGGCGACGGCGAGACCTACGGCCACCACCACCGCTTCGGCGAGATGGCGCTTGCCTTCGCGCTGCGTGCGCTCGGCCGTGGGGCGGGGATCACGCTCGCCGGCCCGGCCGCGTTCCGGGAACGGCATCCACCGGCCTTCGAGGTCGAGATCGCCGAGGGGACCTCTTGGAGCTGCCCGCATGGCGTCGAGCGCTGGCGGGCCGACTGTGGCTGCCGGGCGGGCAAGGAGCCCGGGTGGACGCAGGCCTGGCGCCGGCCGCTCCGCCAGGCGATCGACTGGCTGCGCGACGAGCTGGCGGCCGTCTACGAGATGCGCGCGGGCGACGTCCTTCGCGACCCGTGGGGCGCACGCGACCGCTACGTCGACTGTGTCCTCGAGCCCGCGCGCACGGGCGCCTGGCTCGCGGCAGAAGCCTCCC
>Ga0209156_10001318_pt1 | contig 20341 bp, 20 predicted proteins | sample GraSoiAngelo_124_FD_185881 | JGI IMG/M metagenome (GOLD analysis project Ga0209156, IMG submission 185881) | Grasslands soil microbial communities from the Angelo Coastal Reserve, California, USA - 14_0927_05_20cm (SPAdes) (version 2) | ecosystem: Environmental > Terrestrial > Soil > Grasslands...
AATATCTGCCAAGGCCGTGAGTCGCTTCTGCACGAGCTTGTCGTAGACGTTCGCCTTCGCCAACTCAGCGTTCAGGCGATCGACGAGTTTAGCGCTGGATTCAGCGTCGCGTTCAGGGAGGGGCTGATCGTTACGTTAAGCCCCGGATTCTTCTGTCCACAGACACGCATCTAAGCACCCCGCGGTTCCTTCATCGAGCGTTCGTGCTAGCACCGGTTAGTGGCGCGAAGCAACGCCGGCCAGCGTCCATGTTGAGTGCAATGTTACACGCCGTCGTCATACGAACCCAGTGATTCCACACGCGGTAGTTTCCGCCTTTGTTGCGGTTGTTCTTCGCGAGCACGCCTGGCACGTCCGAGAGACACCAGCGGCGGCGCCGAGAGCGCCACCATAGCTCCAAGAGCGCCGCCTCCCGTGCCTCTCCTCATTGGCCGCCAGCCCACTCGTCATCGATCCGCAGCCGGACCCGTTCTGGACACGCCGCGGGCCCGCGTCAAGGCACGATCCTGGGTCCACGAACGAGCACGGCAGCTCGACGATGAGCGGCCACAGGTCAATCGTCGCGCCGATCAGCTCGCGGTATCACGCGAAGCACGCGTCGACGGCACGCTAATGAACCATCGCGGGTCCCGCTTCCCCCCCTCTGGCCACGGCCCTCATGCGGCCCTCGCGCTGAAATGGCTGATTGCGTCTGCGCCCCCAGAGGGCCGTGCGCCGATCAATAGACGCGCGCACTTAGGGGCCATCCGGCCCTCCCCTTTATCTTGCGATCTCCCTCTTCCTCTCCGCCTCGCTTCCCCTCCTCGTCTCGCTATCTCGTCATCAGTCCGCCGCGCGGATCTCTTTGACCGTCCCGACGCGCCGGGAAGGCATGAGAACCCCACATGGTGAGTTTCACGGCGGAGGCGCTGCGAAAGACCGCGGTCTCGCACGACGCCGAACGAAGGCATGATCCTGATCTCGTCGAGCAGAGCACTTTGCCGGTGAGGACTTGTGGTCGGCGGAGCTTCCCCGACCGGCCCCGGCATGTTTCTCGCTTCCGGCCGGCCATAGAAGGGCGCAGCGGTGATCGCGAACGCTCAGCGGAGACCGCTGAGCCGGGGGGGAGGTCGCGAGGTTGTCCGAGTGAAACGGTGGAGTGGACTAGCAGGACGGGCCGAGAATCTTGATTCCGTGCCCGCACAAATCATCACTTCCCAGCCCCAGGACGTGAGTTCTAGGTGGAGGAGAGGTTTCAGGCCGGGCCCCGAGCCCGGACGCGAGAGAGGGGCGCCAAGTGGACGGAGCTCGCATCCCAGACACTGACCTGGGAAAGATCCCTCGGACCGCCGGAATCGCGGCTCTGAGCCATCCCGAGAGCAAGACAGAGGTCCTCGACGGAGGACAGGAATACCTCACGGTCGACGAGGTCGCCGAGGTCCTGCGTGTGTCGGCTCCGACGGTGTATCGTCTTGCCAAGAGAGATCCGACCCTTCCCGTGCTGCGCCTGCCCGGGCTGATGCGGTTCCCACGCGAGCGCCTCCTCCGCTGGCTCCGTGACCGGGAGCAAGGGCAGGGAAGGCCGCGTGGGATTGGTGGACAAGCGACTGTGCCGCGTAAGACCACGCGAGACCACGCCGGCAGCCAAACGTAGGGCACTCGTGTCCTGATCTTGTGCTGACCGTGGGCTTCGTCACTGCGGAGAGGGGAGCGTCCGCCGCCGTCATGATCGTGCGCGATGGATTCTGCATAATCGCCATCGAGCGCGACTTCATCTCGAACTACCTCGACGAGCGCCGCTCCTAGCAAGCAGAGTTATGATGCCATCGCTCTCGCAAGAGCGGACCGTCGTCATGTTAACGAGGGCGATGCTTCAGTGCGCAACACCCGGCGAGGAGGCCGGGAGAGAGGAGGAGGTAAGTGGCGAAGCTCATCAAACGAACATGGACAAGTCGAGGACCCACGGGGCACAGGGTCCGCAAGGTCGCGCACGGGTACACGCTCCAGGTGCCGTGCCGGCCTTGCCCGCACAGGCACACGAAGACGGGAGAGATTCTTCACCCGAATGGGGTGCGACAGGTCCGGGTGGTGAACTCGGCCTGGAGTCGCGAAGACGCTGAGAAGGCGCTCGCTGCGTATCTACTCGGTGTCGAGCAGGAGCGGGCGAAGGCGTCCGCGTTGACGACGTTCGGCGAGGCCATCGAGCAGTATCTAAAGGCGAAGGCGCGGAAGAAATCCCTCGCGTTCGACAAGCTCTACTTGAATCAACTCAAGGCAGAGTTCGGCGCCAGGACTCCGCTCACCGACATCACGGCAGCGCGGATCAGCACGTGGAAGGCCGACAAGCTCTCGGCGGTCTGCCCGCGTACTAGGAAGCCCTACGCGGCTGCATCCATCAATCGCCCGCTCGCTGCCCTCCGGCACCTCCTCCAACTCGCTCATGAAGAGTGGGGGGCGCTGTCGGCGGTGCCCAAGATCCGTCTGGAGAAGGAGCCCCAAGGGCGTATCCGCTGGCTTGAGTCGGACGAGGAAGTCCGGCTGCTCGCCGCGTGCGCCAAGTCGAGGAACCCGGAACTCACGAAGATCGTCACCCTCGCCCTGGAGACCGGCCTACGGAAGGGCGAGCTGCTGGGCCTTACCTGGGACCGCGTGGACCTGAGCCGTGGAGTCATCCGGCCGGAGCAAACGAAGTCGGGTAAGCGGCGTGAGGTTCCCATGCGCCAGGTGGTGTACGACACCTTGGCGAGCCTGCCTGGCCCGCGTGCGGGTCAGGTATTCCAGACCCGCAGCATCAGGACCGCATTCGAGAACGCCGTGGTCGAGGCCAAACTGGAAGGCTTCCGCCTCCACGACACTCGGCACCATTTTGCCTCGTGGTTCGTGATGCGCGGTGGGAACCTCCAGGCGCTCAAGGAAATACTTGGTCACGCGAGCCTGACCATGACACAGCGGTACGCCCATCTCTCGCCCGATCACCTCCGCAGTGAGGTCGCCAAGACCGAGCGGCTTACGAACTCCGGAGCCGTCAGCACAAGGTCAGCACAAAGCGTCGTTTATGAAGTAACGACTCGTGAGGGTGCCGCAGCAACTATCTGATTTTCTTTGGTGCCGAAGGGGGGACTCGAACCCCCACACCCTTGCGGGCACATGACCCTGAATCATGCGCGTCTGCCAATTCCGCCACTTCGGCCCGAACGGCGTCAGTCATAATACCTTTCGGACATGGCCAGTCAAGCCGACCGGAGCGCCAAGGAACGCGCCATCGCCACCAACCGGCGCGCGCGGCACGAGTACGAGATCCTCGAGACCGTCGAGGCGGGGCTGGTGCTGCGCGGCACGGAGGTGAAGTCGCTCCGCGCCGGCCAGGTGACCTTCAAGGACGCGTACGCGACCGTCCGGAACGACGAGGGCTGGCTCCTCGGCTGCCACATCAGCCCGTACAGCCACGGGACCGACGCGAACCACGATCCAGAGCGGGATCGAAAGCTCCTGCTCCACCGCCGGGAGCTCACCCGCCTCGTCGGCAAGATCGCCGAGCGAGGTTTGACCCTGATCCCCCTTCGTTTATACTTTAAGGACGGCCGCGCGAAGGTCGAGTTGGGCCTGGCGCGCGGCCGCAAGCTTCACGACAAGCGTTCGGCCATCCGCGAGCGCGAGGTGAAGCGCGAGATGGACAAGGCGGCGCGCGCGGCGCAACGAGCGCGCTGACCTGCGAGCCGAGGCGGTGCCTCCGACGAGGCGAGCGGTGAGAAGTCCGAAGATCGTGTTCGAAAGGAGGGGGCGACAGGTTTCGACGGGGATCAGTGAGGTCCAGGCTGCGTCTCGAGGTTTCTCTCCCCTCGTTAAATAGAGAGAACGGTATAGCTGCCGACACACAGCTAGCTCTGGCGGCCTAACACCCGTCAGCGTCCGCCGGTTCGAGCCATCAGGGACCGGGAACGGGCGTCATACTCTGGTGGCTGGCTCCGAACCTGGCCTCAGGGGAGGGGCGAGACATATGAGGCTGGTCCCCCGGCGATCCTGCCGAGCGGAGTGCCAGGGGACGAGACGCCGTAGAGTAGCTCGGCTATCGACGTAGACGCCTGCGGCTGAGGGTTTCCGGACGTGGGTTCGATTCCCACCGCCTCCACCAACTTCACGCACGCATTCTCTTGAACACGGACGCCAGCGCCGTGCTGTTCGACTTCGGGGGAACCCTGGACGCCGACGGGATCCCCTGGAAGGACCGCGTCCACCGCCTCTTCGTCGAGGCCGGCGTCGTCGTCGCCCGCGAGCGGTTCGATCCCATCTTCCACGCGGCCGACGACGCGCTGGTCGGTGCGCTTCCGTCCGGAGCCTCGTTCCAGGACACCGTCGCACGGCTCGTCGACGGCGTCGCCCGCGGGCTCGAGCTCCGGGACCAGGCGCCCGCCGAGCGCGTCGCGCGAGGCTTCCTCGACCGTGCGCTGGAGAGCCTTGCCCACAACGTCTCGCTGCTCGAGCGCCTCGCGGAGCGGTACCGGCTCGGTATCGTCTCCAACTTCTACGGCAACCTCGAGCGAGTGTGCGTCGACGGCGGCATCCGCCGGTACTTCACCGCCCTCATCGACTCGGCGGCGGTCGGGTGGGAAAAGCCCGACCCGCGCATCTTCCGTCACGCCCTCGAGGCGCTCGGCGTCGCGCCCGGGGCCGCGACGTTCGTCGGCGACTCGCTGCCGCGCGACATGGCCGGCGCGCGGGGCGTCGGCATGCGCCACATCTGGCTGGCCGGCGCGGGCGCGGCGGGTGCCCGCCCCTGCTGCCGCGACGATCGCGTGATCCATTCGCTGAAGGACCTCGAGGGGCTCCTGCTCTGATGGCGCCCGAGCTCGCGGGCGGCATCATCGCGGCGGGCGAGGGGAGCCGCCTGCGCGCGGCGGGCTTCACGATGCCGAAGCCGCTCGTGCCCGTCGCCGGCGTGCCGCTGATCGAGACCGTCATCGGCAACTGTCGCGCGGCCGGGATCGGTCCGCTCGTCGTCATCGTGAACGAGCAGGAGCGCGAGGTGCCGGACTGGGTGCGCGCGCGCTTCCCCGAGCTCGACGCGGAGTTCGTCGTGAAGACGACGCGCTCGTCGCTCGAGAGCTTCCGCGAGGTGGTGAGCCGCGGCGGCGGCGGCCGCATGCTGGTCTCGGCGGTGGACGCCTGGTGTCGGGAGGCCGACTTCGTGCGCTTCGTGGAGGCCGCGCGGCGGCGCCCGGAGGACGCGACGGTCCTCGCGGTCACGCCCCTCGTCGCGGACGAGAACCCGCTCCGCGTCCGCCTGGACCCGTCCGGGCGGGTTACCGCGGTGGGTGGGGTGTCGGACGGCCTCGTCACGGCGGGGATGTATCTGGTCTCCGCGCGAGCCCGCGGCCTCCAGCCTCCGGCCGCGCTCGGCCGGCTCCGCGAATTCCTCGCGTGGCTGCCCACGGCGGGCGAGCCCGTCTACGGCGAGGTGATCGAGACGGTCGTCGATGTCGACCGCCTCGACGACGTGGCGCTCGCCGAGGCCCTGGCCTTGGAAGGCCGGGTAATATAGGTCCGGTCAGGAGGAGACGCGTGAAGAACTCGCTCTGCTGGGGCATCTTTCGCGAAGCGGCGCACTCGCCGGGCCGCGAGTCCGACGACGCCGAGATCCTGAGGCTCACCGGGAAGCACCTCGAGGCGAAAGGGCTCCAAGTCGTGTTGAAGACGCCGGAGGAGGTCGGCGCGGCGGACGAGGGCCTTCCGCGCTTCGTCTTCCTCATGTGCGAACGCGTCGATGTGCTCCGCCGACTCCGCGTGCTCGAAGCCGCGGGCGTGCCGCACGTGAACAGCCCGCAGTCGGTGTTCAACACCTATCGCGAGCGGATGCTCGAGGTGTTCACCGAGGCCAACGTGCCGTTCATCGCGAGCCGCCTGGTCGAGACGTCGGCGACGGACGTGCCGGGGCCGCTCCCCGTCTGGGTGAAGCGGGCGGACGTCCACAACACACAGGAGGGCGACGTCGTCCTGGCACCCAGCGCCGACGCCGTCGCCGCCGCGCTGCGCGGCCTCGCTGCGCGCGGCCTCGCCCGCGCCGTGCTCCAGCCCCACGTGGAGGGCGACCTCGTGAAGTTCTACGGCATCGGCGCCGGCGGCGGGCCGCACGGCGAGCCGCCGTGGTTCCGCTGGTTCTATCACAAGGAGCAGACGCTCGCCGGCCACCGGTTCGACGAGCGGCGCCTGGCGCGCCTCGTGCGGGGCGCGGCGGCGGCGCTCGGGCTCGAGGTGTACGGCGGCGACGCCATCGTGACGCGGGACGGGGCGATCGTGCTGCTCGACGTGAACGCGTGGCCGAGCTTCGCCCTGTTCCGCGACGAGGCCGCGCCGCGGATCGCGGCCCACCTGGCGCTCCGCTTCCTGGGAGGACGGCGATGAGCCGCGAGCCGGGGCCGCGCTCGAAGGCGATCGTCGAGCGCGAGCGCCGGTTCCAGGCGCCCGGCAGCCAGTCCTTCGCGCTCCAGTCGGGCCTGGCGATGGCCCGCGGCTCGGGCTGCACGCTGATCGACGAGGACGGCCACGAGTACATCGACTTCATCGCGGGGGTCGCCGTCGGCAGCGTCGGCCACTGCCACCCGCACTACGTCGAGGCGCTCAAGCGCCAGGTGGAGCGCCTGACCTTCGGGAGCTTCACCACCGAGACGCGCGCGCGGTTCCTCGAGCTCCTGGCCTCGGTCACGCCCGAGGGGCTCACGCGCATCCAGATGTACTCGGGCGGCGCGGAGGCGGTGGAGGCCGCGCTGCGGCTCGCGAAGGCGGCGACCGCCAAGGCGGAGGTCGTCGGGTTCTGGGGCGGCTTCCACGGCAAGACGGGCGGCGTCCTGCCGCTCCTCGGCAGCGACTTCAAGCATCACCTCGGGCCGTTCATGCCGGGCCGCTACCTCTCGCCCTACGCCGACTGCTACCGGTGCCCGCTGAAGCTCCGCTACCCGGACTGCGGCATCGCCTGCGCCGAGTTCGTGCGCGACGTCATCCGTTACCAGACGGCCGGCGAGGTCGGCGCGATCCTGGTCGAGCCGATCCAGGGCACGGCGGGCAACGTCGTCCCGCCCGAGGGGTTCCTGCGCGCGGTCCAGATGATCGCGCGCGACCACGGCGCGCTCCTGATCGTGGACGAGATGATCAGCGGCTTCGGCCGGACGGGCACGATGTGGGGCGCCGAGCACGACGGTGTCGTGCCGGACATCATGACGGTCGGCAAGGGCGTGGGCGGCGGCTTCCCGCTCTCCGGCGTGATCTCGACCGACGCGATCACGGCCGCCACGCCGTGGGCCAACCCGAGCGCGAGTTCGTCGAGCTACGGCGGCAACCCGCTCGCCGCGGCCGCGGGGCTCGCCGCGCTCGAGATCATCGTGAAGGAAGACCTCGTGACGAACGCAGCGCGCGTCGGCAAGGTGATGCTCCAGCGCCTCGAGGCCCTCAAGGAGAAGTACCGCTGCGTGGGCGAGGTGCGCGGCAAGGGCCTGATGCTCGGGATCGAGCTCGTCACCGATCGGACCACGAAGGCGCCGGTCGCGAAGACCGTCACGCAGGCGCTCTACCAGGAGTGTCTGCGCCGCGGCCTCGTCGCCATGACGTACTCGCCCTCGATCCGGATCAACCCGCCGCTCGTGATCCGCGAAGAGCAGGCGCTGGCGGGGCTCGCGATCCTGGACGAGGCCCTGGGAGCCGTCGTCAGGGAGCACGGGCTCCGGTAGGATGCTGCGGGGCGCGATCATCGGCTTCGGCAACGTCGCCGTCCACGGCCACGTGCCCGGCTGGCGGCGCCGGCGCGACGTCGAGATCGTCGCGGTGACGGACACGCGCCCGGCCCAGCGCGCCCTCCTCGAGGCGCACGTGCCGGGCGCCGCCTGGCGCGCCAGCGCCGAGGCGCTCCTGGCCGAGCCTGCCCTCGACTTCGTGGATATCTGCGCGCCGCCGTCAAGCCACGCGCCGCTGATCCGGGCGGCGCTCGAGCGGGGTCTGCACGTGCTCTGCGAGAAGCCGCTCGTGAGCGCGCCCGGCGAGCTCGCGCCGCTCGCCGGCCTCGCCTCCGCCAAGGGGCGCGTGCTCCACACCGTCCACAACTGGCACCACGCGCCGATCGTGCGCCGGACGCGCGAGCTCGTCGGTCAGGGACGGATCGGCCGCGTCACGCGCGTTGTGTGGGAGACGCTCCGGACGCGGCCGGCGGCAACGAGCGGCGACGAGGACCGCAACTGGCGGCTCGACCCCGCGATCGCGGGCGGCGGCGTCCTCACCGATCACGGCTGGCACGTCTTCTACGTCGTCCAGCGCTGGATCGGCGAGCCGCCCCGGACGGTCAGCGCGCGGCTCGAGACGCGGCGCCACGCCCAGTGGCCGGTGGAGGATACGGCGACTGTGCGCATTGCGTTCGACGGCGCCGCGGCGGAAGTCTTCCTGACCTGGGCGGCCGACGCGCGCCGGAACTGGGCCCAGCTCACCGGCACCGAGGGCAGGCTCGAGCTCCGGGACGACACGATCGTGCTGCGCGGCAAGAGCGCCGAGGAGCGCTGGCCCTGCCCGCCGCCGCTGTCGGACGGCTCGCAGCACCCGGAGTGGTTCGACGTCGTCGCCGACGAGTTCCTCACCGCGCTGGCGGCGCCCGTGCCGGGCGCCGACAACCTCGCCGAGGCCTCGCTCTGCGTGGCGCTCGAGCACGCGGCGCGCGCCTCGAGCCGCGTGGGCGGCCGCGCCGTGCCCGTCGCCGGGGTGGCGGTCTGAACGGCGCCCCGGCGAGCGTCCTCGTCGTCGTCCCGCCGGGGCCCGCGATGCGCGTGAGTGCGGCGACGCTCGTGGCGGGGCTGCCGCTCCTGCGGCGGATCGTGCTCGCCGGCACGCGCGCGGGCTTCGACGGCGTGCTCGTACACCCCGCTGCCGGCCCCGCGGAGCTCGTCGCCGGGACGCCGGCGGCGCCGCTCGCGTCGGAGGCGACCCCGCGCGCGTGGCGGCGCATCGTGATCCTTCCGGCGAACGTCGTGCCGCAGCCGCGCTGGCTCCGCGCGCTCCGCGAGGTGAAGCTCGCCCCGGAGGCGGTCTGGCTCGATGGGTCGCTGACCGCCGTGTTCGAGACCGGGCATCCGGCGCCCATCCTCGCGGCGGCGGCCGCGAGCCGGGACGCCGACGAGGCCGCGGCCGCGCTGCGCCGGGGAGTCCTCGAGCCACCCGGGCTCGTCGATGCCGACGGGCGGTTTCCGCTCGCGGCAGCCGCCGACGTCCCCGCCGCGGAGCGCTGGCTCTTGCGGAGCCTCATCAAGCAGAGCGAGGGATTCATGTCGCGCCACGTCGAGCGCCGGATCTCGCTCGCGCTCACGCGGCGCCTCGTCGGGACGCGCGTGACGCCGGACGCGATGACGCTCGTGAGCGTCGGGATCGGGCTCGTCGGCGCGGCGTTCTTCCTGTCGGTCTCGCCGGCGTTCCAGCTCACGGGCGCGCTCCTCTTCCTGGCCCACTCGATCCTCGACGGATGCGACGGCGAGCTCGCGCGGCTCAAGTTCCTCGAGTCGCGGCGTGGCGCCATCCTCGATTTCTGGGGCGACAATCTCGTGCACGCGGCCGTCTTCGCTTGCATCGCCGTCGGCTGGAGCCTCGCGATCCATGCCGCCTGGCCCCTCGCGCTCGGAGCCGTGACGATCGTGTGCACGCTCGCGTCGGCCGCGTGCGTCTTCCGCCGGACGATGCTCGACGTCGTGCCCGGCGCCGGCGCGACGGCGACCGACCGCATCGCGGCGGCCATGGCCCACCGCGACTTCATCTACGTGGTCGTCGCGCTCGCGGCGCTCGGCCATGTGGACTGGTTCCTCCTCCTCGCGGCGGCCGGCTCGCCGGTCTTCCTGCTGCTGCTCCTCTGGGTCGGCGCCGCGCGGCGCCCCGCCTGAGCCGGTGACCGGCTTCGTCGACGTCCTGCTGCGCGGTCTCGCGCTCTGCGGCCAGGCGATCGCCGTGGGCGGTGTCATCTTCGGGTGGGCACTCCTGCGCCCGGCCGTCGTGCGGCGCCCCGCCCTCGGGGCGCTCCTCGGCCGGAGCCTCGTCGCCACGGCCGCGGGCGCCGTGGTCGTCGCGTGCGCCCAGGCGCTCTCGCTCGGCGTGCAGCTGGTGGCGCTCGGCGGCGACGGCGGCTGGCCGCTGCGCGAGATCCTCGCAACCACCTACTTCCGCGCCGCCGTCGTGCGGGTCCTCGCCTGCGCGCTGTTGCTCATCGGCGGCGCGGTCCTCCGACGCCGGGCGGGCGCGGGCTGGCTGCTCCAGCTCGTCGCCGTCGCCGGGCTCGTGCTCGCGGCCGCGTGGACGAGCCACGCCGCCGCGAGGGTCGGCCCGCGCGCCCTGCTGCTGGCGCTCGACGCGCTCCACCAGCTCGCCGCGGGCGTCTGGATCGGCGGCCTTGCCCAGCTCCTCGTCCTCGCCTGGGGCCGGAGCGCGCCGCCGTGGCCCGCGCCGCTGCTCAAGCGGTTCTCGGCCACGGCGCTCGCCGCCGTCGCGGTGCTCGTCGCCGCCGGCGGCGGTCTGGCCCTCGCGTACGTGGACGGCCCCCGCGCGCTGCTCGGCACGTCGTACGGCCTCATGGTCGGGAGCAAGGCGGCGATCCTGGTGGGGCTAATCCTATTAGGAGCGCTGAACTTCTTCGCGGTGCGGCGGCTCCCGGACGCGGCCGACGTCGCCCCGCTGCGCCTACGCAGGTTCGTCGAGGTCGAGTTCGGGCTCGGCGCCACGGTCCTGTTCGTCGCGGCCTCGCTCACCTCGCTCCCGCCCGCGGTCGACGTGGTCACGGAGCGCGCGAGCTTCGCGGAGGTGCTGGGGCGCGTCACCCCGAAGCCCCCCACGCTCGCCTCGCCACGCATCGCGGACATGCCCGTGGGCGACCCGACGGCGCCGCGCACGGACGCCGACCGTGCGTGGTCGGAGTTCAACCACAACGTCGCGGGCCTCGTCGTGCTCGGCATGGGGGTGCTCGCGCTCCTCCACGCGACCGGCCGCGTGCGCTGGGCGCGCCACTGGCCGCTCGGCTTCCTCGGCCTCGCGGCGATGCTCCTCGTGCGGAACGATCCCGGCGACTGGCCGCTCGGGCCGCGTGGGTTCTGGGAGGGCATGCTGCGCCCCGAGGTGTTCCAGCACCGCTTCTTCGTCCTGCTCGTCATCCTCTTCGCGGGCTTCGAGTGGATGGTGCGCGCCGGGCGCCTCACCGCCGCGCGCTGCGCGCTCCTCTTCCCGCTCCTCTGCGCGGTCGGCGGCGGCCTCCTGCTCACGCACTCGCACGCGAGCCTCAACCTCAAGGAGGAGTTCCTCAACGAGATCACGCACGCGCCCCTCGGGCTCCTCGGGGTACTCGTCGGCTGGGGCCGCTGGCTCGAGCTGCGGCTGCCGCGGGACGAGGAGCGGCTCCCGCGCTGGGTCTGGTCCGGCGCGCTCACCGCCGTCGGCCTGCTGCTCCTCCTCTACCGGGAGCGCTGACGCTGCGCCGCCTGCGCCTCGTGCTCCTCGCCCTCGGCGTTCTGCTGCTCGCCGTGCTCGTGGCGCAGAACGACCCGGCGGCAATCCTCGCCTCGATCGCCCAGCTCTCCTGGCGGCTCGCGCTCGTGCTCTGCTTCCCCGTGACGCTCGTGATGGTGCTCGACACGCTCGGCTGGCGCTTCGCGTTCCTCCGGGACGGCGTGCCCTTCGGCACGCTCCTGTCGGCGCGGCTCGCCGGTGAGGCCTTCAACCTCGTGACGCCCACCGCCGCGCTCGGCGGCGAGGCGGTCAAGGCGTGGCTCCTCCGGGGCGTCGTCCCGCTCGACGTCAGCGTGCCCTCGGTCATCGTGGCGAAGACGACGATCACCCTCGCGCAGGGCCTCTTCCTCCTGCTCGGCGTGGTCCTCGCGTGGTCGAGTGCCCTGCCGGGCTCTGCCCTACTCCACGGGATGCTCTGGCTCTTGACGATCGAGACCGCGGCGCTCGCGGGGTTCGTCGTCGCGCAGACGCGGGGGCTCTTCGCGTGGGGCGGGCGCCTCGCGGCGCAGCTCGGCGTGCAGGGCGTCAAGACCGACGCGCTCGCGCGGATCGACGACGTGCTCGCGCGCTTCTACCGCACGGCGCCGGCGCGGCTCGCCCTCTCCATCGCCTTCCACTTCATCGCGTGGGTGCTCGGCTCCCTCGAGACCTGGCTCATCCTCGGATTCCTCGGCGCCCCGGTGTCGCTGACGGCCGCCACCGTGATCGAGGCGTTCGGCACCGCCATCCGTTTCGCGACCTTCCTGATCCCGGCGAGTCTCGGCGTGCTGGAGGGCGGCTACGTGGTCACCTTCGCGGCGCTGGGGCTCGGCTCGACGACGGCGGTTTCGTTCAGCCTGGTCCGGAGGATCCGCGAGGCGGTCTGGGTCGGCCTCGGGCTCGTGGCCTTCGCGGCGACGCGCTCCCGCACGGAGGCGCCGGAAACGACGTGACCGTGGACTTTTAAAGCGCCCACGTGCTTGGCCGCGGTTGTTAGAATTGGATTCGCCGATGAGGGCCCGACGCCTCCGTCTCGCGATCGTCGTGCTCCTCGTCCTGCGGGCGGGAGCAGCGGGCGCCGGCCTGCCCACGGTGAGCCACGAAGGGCGCCCGTACGTGGAGCTCAGGCGGGTCGCCGCGAGCCTCCGGTCGGCCACGCTGGAGGCGACCGGGGCGGCCGTCCAGGCGCGTCTCACGACGGGGGCCCACGTCGTCACCTTCACGCGCAACTGGTCGCAGATCCTCGTGAACGACACGCCCGTCGTGCTGGACGCGCCCGTGCGTGTCAAGCGGGGCGTCTGGCTCGTGCCCGAGTCGTTCGTGAGCCGCGTCTTGCCGGGGCTCGCCGCGGGCCCGCCCGTCGCGACGGCGCAGGCCCAGCCCCCGCGGCCGCCTGCGCCCGCGGAGGCCGCGGTGACGCTCGAGGAGCTGCGTCTGCGCTCCTATCCGTCCTTCACGCGGATCGTGCTCGAGACCCGTGGGCCCGTCGTTCACCGCGTCGAGCAGACCGGTCCCAAGGAAGCGCGCATCCGGATCCTCGGGCTCGGCGGCGACGCGCAGACGGAGGACGTCAAGGACGGCTTCGTGGACGAGGTCCGCCTGGAGCGTGCGGGCGCCGACGCCCTCGTGCGCGTCGTCTACACCGGCGGAACCGGCACGATCCGCGTGAGCACGCTGACCGACCCGCACCGCCTCGTGCTCGACGTCCAGCGGCCGGTGGACGAGGCACAGCGCGAGAACCGCGACGAGCTCCTGCCGCTCCGGACGATCGTGCTCGACGCCGGGCACGGCGGCCACGACACCGGGGCGGTCGGGCCGACGGGGCTCATGGAGAAGGAGCTGGTCCTCGACGTCACGCAGCGCGTGGCGCGGCTCGTCGAAGGGCGGCTCGGGCTCAAGGTGCTCCTGACGCGCGACGCCGACGTCTTCGTCACGCTCCAGGACCGGACGAGCTACGCGAACCGCCAGCGCGCCGACCTGTTCGTGTCGATCCATGCGAACGCGCACCGCGTGAAGGGCACCGATGGTGTCGAGACGTTCTTCCTCTCCTCGGAGGCGACCGACAACGCCGCGCGCCAGGTCGCCGCGGCCGAGAACGGCGTGATCCAGCTCGAGAAGGCGGCGGGGCGCGGCACCAGCAAGGCCGACGTGCTGAAGACGATCCTCTGGGACCTCGCCCAGTCGGAGTTCCAAACCGAGTCCGCGCGCCTCGCCGAGATCGTCCACGACTCGGTCACCCAGACGCTCCGGATGTCGAATCGCGGCGTGAAGCAGGCGGGCTTCTACGTCCTGGGCGGCGCCGCCATGCCCGCGATCCTGCTCGAGATCGGCTTCGTCACGAACCCGCGCGAGGAGCGGAGGCTCAAGGACTCGTACTACCGCGACGAGCTCGCGCGCGCGATCCTCGCCGGCCTGGTCGAGTACAAGCGCCACTGGGACCAGCGGCTGCGCGCGGCCGGCGAGCCCGCCGGCCAGCGCGCGCCGTGACGGCGATGCCGCGCCCCGACGGCCGCGCGCCCGACCAGCTCCGCGCCATCCTCCTGACGCGCGACTTCCTGCTCCACCCCGAGGGCTCGGTGCTCGTCGAGTTCGGCGCGACCAAGGTGATCTGCACCGCCTCGGTCGAGGACAAGGTGCCGCCGTTCCTCAAGGGCCAGGGCCAGGGCTGGGTCACGGCGGAGTACGCGATGCTCCCGCGCGCGACGAACACGCGGTCGCCGCGCGAGAACCGCGGGCCGAGCGGCCGCTCGCAGGAGATCCAGCGGCTCGTGGGCCGCGCGCTGCGCGCGGTCATCGATCGTGGCAAGCTCGGCGAGCGCACGCTCTGGGTGGACTGCGATGTGATCCAGGCGGACGGCGGCACGCGGACCGCGGCGATCACGGGCGCCTTCGTCGCCGTCGCCGACGCCCTCGGTCGCGTGCCCGGCCTCCAGCCCGCCGCCGTCATCCGCGACTGCGTCGCCGCGGTCAGCGTCGGCGTCGTCCAGGGCCAGGCGATGCTCGACCTCTGCTACGCCGAGGACTCGTCCGCGGAGGTGGACATGAACGTCGTCATGACCGGCGCGGGCGAGTTCGTCGAGGTGCAGGGCACGGCCGAACAGGTGCCCTTCGGCCGTGCGCGCCTCGACGCGCTCCTGGCGCTCGCCGAGACGGGCGTCCGCCGTCTCGTCGGTCTCCAGCGCCGCGCCCGCGAAGCGCGTGCCGAGCGCGTCTTCAGTCTCTAGGCCGCGCCTCGTCCTCGCGACGCTCAATCCCGGCAAGGTGCTGGAGCTCACGGCGCTGCTCGCCGGCGTGCCCTTCGAGGTCGTGGCCCTCGCGGCCTTTCCCGGCGCGACGCTGCCCGAGGAAGGCGCCGACTCCTACCGCGACAACGCGCTCCTGAAAGCGCGCGCGGTGGCGCGCGCGGAGGGCGCCTGGGCGCTCGGCGACGATTCCGGGCTCGAGGTGGACGCGCTCGGCGGCGCGCCCGGCGTGCGCTCGGCGCGCTACGGCGGCCCCGGCCTCGACGACCGGGGCCGCTGCGCGCGCCTCCTCGAGGCCCTCGCCGGCGTTCCGGCTGAGCAGCGGACGGCGCGCTTCCGCTGCGTGGTCGCCCTCGTCGATCCCGCGGGGTACGAGCACCTGACGGAGGGCGTCGTCGAGGGCCTGATCGCCGAGGCACCGCGCGGCGCCCACGGGTTCGGCTACGACCCAGTCTTCTACTATCCGCCGCGCGCGTGCACGTTCGCGGAGCTGGCGGCGGAGGAAAAACGACGCGTCGATCACCGCGGCCGCGCCGTGCGGGCCGCCCGGCGCGTTCTCCACGGGTGATATACTTCCTCTTCTGGCGGCGCGGTGACGCGTCGGGGTGTGGCGCAGCCCGGTAGCGCACCTGCTTTGGGAGCAGGGGGCCGGAGGTTCAAATCCTCTCACCCCGACCATTCTCGCATTCGTAAGGGATGACGAGAGAAGCGATTCAGGTGTCGCATGAAACACACTCACCAGCTTCGATTGTCCCTGTTCACCGTGCCGGACCTCTCGATCGGCCGCTCGCCACTGGCACCCCAAAACAGCCAGGTCGATCCCAGACGTGTGCAGTATCTCGAAGGGTTGATCGCCTATCTGGGTAGCCTGTTCGAGAACCTCGAAAAACGTTACCCCCGAGCCGAAGCCCTTTCCCGCCTTGAAAAGGTCCTCGCGCAGGTGCCGTACGGTGAGCTCGTAACGATCAATGCCGATGGGGGACCGCTCGTCGCGGAAATCCCAAGCGCTCGCGACCGAATCGTATTTAACCAGGAACGCTTGAAGATCACCCTTTTGGATGGGCTCCATCGTCGCACGGGAAGTCTTGCGATCCCCGCAGGCCGCTACGCACCGGAGGTGTCCCGGATCGTCTCAAAGCTCTCGCGCGGAATCTCGGAGGAGGCGCTCGCGCGAATGCTCAGAGATTGCAACGTCGGGCTGTCGTCAGTGATCAAGGGTCTCCACGACCTTCAATTGATCGAGGATATCGACCCATCGGTGCCGATCGTCCCTCAAGGGCTGGTGGAAGGAAGTAAAGATCGGCTCACGTGGTTGGGGCACGCGTGCGTTCTCTTTCAGACGCCTCGCTCATCCGTGTGCGTTGATCCATTTCTTCGACCTCACATCAAGTGGAGCGAAAAGGATGTGCAATCGTGTTTTTCAGACTCGTTCGGAGAGAGCGTCTTCTTTGAACCGTACGGCGCTCAGCTGACCCAGCTGTCACCGGCACAGCTCCCGCCCCTGGACGCCGTGTTTGTCACCCATCAGGACATCGACCATTGCAATCTGGGAGTCCTGATGATGTTGCCGGAGGAGCTCCCCATTGTCGTGCCGGACGCTCGTCCAGATCGCGCATGGGAAGTCGATCTTGCGGTTCTCATCAAGAAGGTGCTGGGCCGGAGACGAAAGGTAATCCGCCTGAAGCATGGACAGACGATCACGATCGGAGACATTCGTGCGACAGCGTTCCCTTTTTTGTCAGAGATGCCGTCCTCGCTGAAAACGTCCTGGAATTGCTATCTGTTTGAGACGCCGCGTACGGCCGTCGCCTGTACAGCGGATTCGGCCGTGACGGATGAGTCCGTCGACTTTTTGATCAGGCGGCTACGCGGAAAACGAAAGACGTTCGTGCTCTGTGCCCGATTGCTGCATTCGGGGAAAGCATCGTCGGGCTATCGTGATGAGATGGAGAGTCTCTTCAACTTCACACGGCTCTGGGCCTGGTACACACCGATCTGGGATCTGTTTCAGCCCGTCGAGGAACTGGGCATCAGCGAACGCCGGTTTCGTAAGCTCTCGCGGTCGACGAATCTACGGTTCTATCTGCCGTATGCCATGGGCACGGCTCCGTGGTACCGGATTCCGGAAGGGGATCCGTTGCACGTGCCTATGGCCAATCTTTCGACCCGTGACCTGCACGCCGTATCCGATAAACTCAATGCCGTCTCGAAGGGCCCCGCGCTGTTCCCTGGCAAGTTTGCGCAGCCGTTCTCGCTCGGAGACGCATGAGCCAAGCCGCTCACCCCGACCACACTGACTCCGCGGAGCCGCGCCCGTAGCGCTCGGGTCCGAGGCTCGGCGTGAGGATCCAGAATCGCGGCGGCGTCCGGATCGGTCCTCGGAGGCGTCGCATGAGGGAGCTCGCCTGAGGCGCCCGCGATTCGCGGGCCAGGTCGTCTTCATCACGGGCGCGTCGTCCGGCATCGGCGAGGCGCTCGCCCGCGAGTTCGCGCGCGCGGGCGCCGATCTGGCGCTGGCCGCGCGGCGCGTGGACCGGCTCGAGAAGCTCGCGGCCGACGTCCGGGACCTCGGGCGCCGCGCGCTGGTGTTGCCCTGCGACGTGACCGCGGAGGGCGACCTCGACCGCGCCGCCGCGCGGACGCGCGAGACGCTCGGGCGCATCGACGTCGTCGTCGCCAACGCGGGCTTCGGCGTCATGGGCCCCCTCGAGACGCTGACCCTCGGCGACTACCGCCGCCAGTTCGAGACGAACGTGTTCGGCGTGCTGCGCACGGTCTACGCCACCCTCGAGGACGTGAAGCGCGCGCGCGGCCGGCTCGTGCTCCTCGGCAGCGTGAGCGGGCACCTCGCGCTGCCCGGCGCCTCCGCGTACGCGATGAGCAAGTTCGCGGTGCGGGGCCTGGCCGAGGCGCTCGCCCACGAGCTCGCGCCTCGCGGCGTCGCCGTGACACTCGTGAGCCCCGGCCTCGTGGAGAGCGAGATGCGCCAGGTGGACAACCGCGGCCGGTGGCACGCGGAAGCGGCGAGGGGGTGGCCGAAGGCCCTCGTCATGCCGGTGGCGACGGCCGCGAGGCACATCGTGCGCGCGGTCGCGCGGCGGCGGCGCGAGGCCGTCATCACCCGTCACGGGAAGCTCGCGGTCTTTCTCCAGCGCCACGCGCCGTGGCTCGTGCGCAAGGTCGTCGGGCGCCTCGGCGTGCGGAGCCGGAGCCAGCCGGGCCGCGCGGCGGCGCCCGAGTGACGCCGGTCCGCCTGCGCGTCTTCGAGCCCTTCCGCTCGATCTTCTATGCGCCGAACTTGGTCGCGATCCACGGCGGCTACTTCGCGGCCGAAGGCCTCGAGGTCGCGCTGACGACGGCGTCGAAGGCGCTAGGCACGGTGGACGCGCTCCGCGACGGCACGGCCGATCTCGCCCTGTCCGGTCTCATGCGGAGCTTCGACCTGCTCGAGCGCGGGGGCCCGCGGCTCGTCCACTTCGCCGCCGTGAACGACCGTAACGGGTTCTTTCTGCTGAGCCGCGAGCCGCGCGAGCACTTCGCGTGGTCGGATCTCGTCGGCCGGACGGTGATCTCCTTCAGCGGCGCGCCCACGCCGTGGCTCTGCATGCAGGCGGTGCTGCGCCGGCACGGCGTCGACCCGGCGCGCGTGACGTTCGTCCGGGACCTCGGGACGTCCGAGGCGATCGCCGCCTTCCGCGCGCGGAAGGCGGACTTCCTGGAGCACGGTCCCCCGGTGGTCGACGACCTGGTGGCGGACGGCACGGGCCATCTCGTGGCGTCGATGGGCGAGGCGACGGGGCCGGTGCCCTTCACGTCCTTCATGGCGCCGCCGGAGACGCTCGCGCGGGAGCGGGCCATGCTCGTGCGCTTCGTGCGCGGCTTCTACCGGGCGCAGCGCTGGATGGCGGCGGCGAGCGCCGCGGAGATCGCGGCGGTGATCGCGCCGGCGTTTCCGGAGATCGTTGCCGAGGTCCGCGTGCGGGCGGTCGAGCGCTACCTCCGGCAGGGCACCTGGAACCGGGATCCGGCGCTGACGCGCGGGGGGTACGAGGCATTGCAGGAGATTTTGCTGGGCGGGGGGTTCATCACGCGGCGCTACCCCTTGGACACCCTCGTGGACACGGCGATCGCCGCCGAGGCCGTCGCGGCCAGCCAGCTAAGCTAGCGCGTCGCGGCGCGCGGCGCCCTACCGGCGGCCGCCGGCGGCACCCGAGTCGTCGTTCCGAGCCTCGCTCGCGCCCTGGGTTTGCGGCTCCGCGGGGGTGGAGAGCACCGGGTCGACCCGCTCGAGCAACGCCAGGGTCCGCTCATGCGGGAGGCTCAGCTTGAGCGACGTCAGGACGAGCTCCGGGTTCGCGCCGAGGCGAAGGCGGGTGACCTGCTCCTTCAGCAGAACCTTCGTGCGCGCCATCTCGTGCTCGAGCTTCGAGATGCTCTTGATCTCCGACTCGAGCGCTGCCAGCAACCTCTCGCCCTGCGGGGTCATGGTGTCCTCCTCACGCGATGGCCGAGAGAGCGCCATCCCGCGCGCGCGACGGCCCGGCCGGTCAGGGCCGTGCCAACGATCATCTGCGGACACCCACAACTTGTCAAGGCGGTTGCCGGAACTCACCCATAGTGTGTGGAAACCATAACGGCCCTTGACCTTCCGAATCCTACTGCCCTAGCCTGCGGCTACCATGAGAGTGGCGGTAAAGGCCGATGCGTAGCCGCACCTATGTCATCGTGCGCACCAGCCGGGCTGGCCGACTGTACTTCTGCGGCGACCCGCCCGACAAGCCGGGGCGGACACTCCCCGTGGCGGGCTGGACGCCCGATCAGCAGCGTGCGCGCGCGTACGCGACGCTCGACGAAGTGACCTGGGACGTACGGCGGCTCCGGGAGACCGAGCTCACGCTCGAAGCGCACGGGCACACGATCGAGGTCGAGGCCGAGCCGATCGAGGACGAGCCAGAGGACAGCCGATGACGCGGCACGATTCCACGGCGGCGACGGTGATGCTGCTCACGTGGGCCACAATCCTCGTCTTGGGTCCTCTGGGGGCGTGGGATGTGCGGGCGCAGCCGGTCAAGATGGCCCCCGTGGCCGAGGGGACGGGGCGCGCCGGCGAGTTCCCGACAAAGTGGGCGATCTATATCACTCCCGAGGCGGCACCAGGCGACAATATAGCAGCCGTCGAGAGCATCATAGGTGCGATAGGCGCTGGCAAGGTCGGAAGTCTGACGTCGTTCTCTTTCTACTTTGCGGGCATCGAGGGACGAACCCTTCATCTCTACCGGGTCGAGTTCAAGGACCTCGAGGAACAGACGCGCCATCCCATTCTTCTGCCGCTTGCGGCCGACAACACCGCGCTGCTCCGAGTGCGACCTCTGTACGCCGACAGATCCTTCACCCTCCGCCTCCGAGTAGGCGCCGACAACCTGCTGACTGGCGTCCTCGCGAAGTGAACGACGCCTGCGCGCGGTGCTGTCCGAGCACTGGAGCGCGGAGGCGCATTCGACACGGGCGTGCGGAGCTGCTCTCGGTGTATCGTTACTAGCTGACGCGCCTGTAGCTCAGTTGGATAGAGCATCGGACTTCTAATCCGAGGGTCGCAGGTTCGACTCCTGCCAGGCGCACCAACTACTACGAGG
>Ga0209156_10001319_pt1 | contig 20340 bp, 14 predicted proteins | sample GraSoiAngelo_124_FD_185881 | JGI IMG/M metagenome (GOLD analysis project Ga0209156, IMG submission 185881) | Grasslands soil microbial communities from the Angelo Coastal Reserve, California, USA - 14_0927_05_20cm (SPAdes) (version 2) | ecosystem: Environmental > Terrestrial > Soil > Grasslands...
TGGCGAAGTCGGATCGATGTAAACAAGATCGCCGTAACGCGGATTACTCGGGTGATGATCGATATTGATCCAGAGTTTAGCACTGCCGACGGCGGCGGTGGTTGCGCCGAGGCGGTTCTGCACTGCGGTATCGAGTGCAATCGCCACATCAAAATCTTCCGGCGCGCTCGGGGGTTTGGTTAATAGGTCGGACCGCGCCAGAAAGCCGTATTTCTCCAGCATTCCCTCCTCATTCCAGGCCCGGACATCTTTGCCGAGTTCTTTCAGCGATAACGTGAGCGCCAGCGTGCTCCCGAGTGCGTCTCCATCCGGGCGCACATGACTTAGCACCGCGAATTTGTTATGTTCGCGCAAGGCACGACCAATTTCGGCAAACCTGGCGTCGCGCTCGTTCACGCGTTGCTTTCGCGGGGGGATTCAATCTCCTGCATGATTTCGATGATGCGCGTGCCGCGTTCGATCGAGTCATCGAGATGGAAAACAAGATGGGGGGTGTATTTCAAGACCACATGCTTGGCCAGGGCGGATTGCAAGGCAGCGCGATGCGCCTCGAGCTGTTTGATTACGCCCGCGCCGGCCGTGCCGAGGACGCTGACAAAAACGTGCGCGCTTTTCAGGTCGGAGGTCACGTCCACCTGATTGATGGTGACCAGGCCCTTCTCGAATTTCATTTCACGCGTGATAATTCCACTGAGCTCGCGTTTGAGTATTTCATTTACGCGCAATAATCGATGTTTCATTGGAGGAGGTCGAAGCGATGAAGCTTGGAAGCGGGCCCGTTTTCCCGCTTCGACTCTTCAACGCTTCAACGGGTTGGTCACAATTTCTGCGCGATCTGCTCGAGCACGTAGCACTCGATAATGTCGCCTACCTGGTATTCGCTAAAATCTCCCAGCTTTATTCCGCATTCGAGTCCCGAGCGCACCTCTTTCACGTCGTCCTGGAACCGGCGCAAAGTCGCAAGGCCACCATCGTAAACCGGCTGACGGCGTCGCAGGACACGCGCGCGTGCCGTGCGCGCAATGCGGCCATCGGTGACGAGACATCCGGCCACGATCCCTCTGCTCAACTGGAAGATTTGTTTCACTTCGGCGTGGCCAATGACCGATTCCCGATGTTCCGGTTCGAGCAGGCCTGCCATCGCTTCTTTGATCTGATCGAGTAGCTCGTAAATGATCGAGTAAAGTTTGACCTGCACTCCTTCGTGTTTCGCCGCGGTCACTGCCATATTTTCCACTTTGATGTTGAAGCCGACGACGACCGCGTTGGACGCGCTCGCCAGTAGAATATCGTTTTCCGAAATCGGCCCGACTCCGGCGTGGATAATTTCCAGGTCGACTTTCTTGCTCTCGATCTGATTGAGCGCGCTGGTCAAAGCTTCCAGCGACCCTTGCACGTCGGTTTTCAAGACGATGCGCAAGATTTTCTTGCCGTCGGCCGCTTCCAATAATGTTTCGAGAGTAGCGCGCTGCGGTGTCGCCAGTTTGCCGGCGCGCTTCGATTCCAGCCGTTCTTCGCTCAGTTGTTTGGCTTCGCGCTCCGAATCCATCACCAGTAGTTCGTCGCCCGCATTGGGTAATCCGGTGAATCCAAGAACTTTCACCGGCATCGACGGCCCCGCCGCTTTCACTGGCTGACCGCAATCATCGATTAACGATTTCACTTTACCGCTGAAATCGCCGCAAATGAAAGGGTCGCCTACGCGCAGTGTTCCCATTTGGACAATAACGGTAGCGGTCGGTCCGCGCCCCGCTTCTACCTGCGCTTCAATCACAGTGCCGCGCGGTTTCGCGGTCGGCGATGCCTTCAGTTCCATCACTTCAGCCTGCAAAGTCATCATCTCAAGAAGTTGATCGATATTGCTTCCGCGTGTAGCCGAGACCGGAACCGTAATGGTTTCGCCACCCCAATCTTCCGGCGTCAGCTCGCGTTCCTGAAGTTGTTTCTTCACCCGGTCGATATTGGCCGACGCCAGATCGATTTTATTGATCGCGACCATGATTTTGACATGCGGGGCCGCTTTGGCGTGATTGATTGCTTCAATCGTCTGCGGCATCAGCCCGTCATCGGCTGCCACCACCAGCACGACAATGTCGGTGACCGAGGCACCCCGCGCACGCATGGCGGTGAATGCGGCATGACCTGGAGTGTCGAGAAAAGTAATGGGCTCGCCTTTGTATTCGACGCGATAGGCCCCGATGTGCTGCGTAATCCCGCCCGCTTCGCCAGCAGCGACCCGCGTTTTTCGAATCGCATCCATCAATGACGTTTTGCCGTGATCGACGTGGCCCATGAATGTAATGATGGGCCCGCGGGGCTTGAGTTCCTCCTCTTTCGCTGGCTCCGGAGGTGGCGGCGCAACGACAACCTTCTCTTCCTTATGGACGCCGCCGCCCTTTTCCCGCCGCTCTTTTTCCAGCACGAATCCGTGCCGCTCCGCAATCTTTGTCGCAACATCGGGTTCGACCGTCTGGTTGGCGTTTACGAAGATGTTGAAATCGTCCATCAGCTCTTTGATCAGCTGAAAATTTTTCATTCCGAGCTGCGTCGCCAGCTCTTTGACAATGATGGGCGGCTTGATCGTGATGACGTTCTTCGGTTCTTCCTCGACCGGAGGAGCAACTTCCGTGGCCTGCCCATCGGTTGAAGAAACAGGAGCAACATCGGTAACCGGAGCAGGGGGCGGAGGCGGTAGTTCGACCGGCGGTGGCGGCGCGGCGGTGAGCCCGGGTTTCGCGACTAGTTTCGAAATCGGGGGCAAAAATGTTGTCCTGGCCTTTGGGGCGCCGTCGGTAGATTTCGCTTTCGGTTTATCGATCAATGAAACCGATTCCATCTTGCTCGCTGACTTAGGCTTCTCTTCGGTTTTCTCCGAACCGGCCGTAGTGATCTGAGCGGGCGCGACTTTCTCTTTTGCCGGAGCGGTAGGGCGCGCTGGTTTTTCGGCAGCCTTTGCTTTCGATTCTTTAGCTTTAGGCAGCGGCCCTTTTTGAGGAACAGTCTTCACCGGTTTGCGCGCTGTCGTTGCCGTCTTGCGCGCCGGCGATTTCGTCGTGCTTTTCGTTGCCATCTCGTTTCTCAAAATTTCTGCTCATGGCCCTGAGCTCCTCAGCGGAGAGCCATAACTACTGAGCGGGTTCCGGTTCCTTCACCGCTTCGTGGATTTCGCGAGCCTTCGCTTCGTCGATTCCCAAAACATCTACCAAATCCTGCACGTCGGCGTCACGCAATCCCTCCAGATTGGTGAAACCCGACTTCACCAGCGTCGTCGCCTGTTCCTCGGTAATGGGCAGCGCACTCGACAAACTTTGCGCCGCTTGCGCCACTTTTTGCTCGACCACAGTCGTAGCTGAAGTGTCCTTTTGAATGTTGATTTCCCAACCGGTCAATCGTGACGTCAGGCGCGCGTTCTGACCTTTCTTTCCAATCGCGAGGGAAAGCTGATCTTCGTCAACCGCAATCGTCACACTCTTCTTCTCCGTGTCGAAGGTGAGATTTTTTACCTTCGCCGGTTTCAATGCCTCGAGCACAAATTCCTTCGGGTCGGAGCTCCAGCGAATGATGTCTACCTTCTCATTATTGAGTTCGCGTACGATGTTTTTTACCCGCGATCCGCGCATCCCTACGCATGCGCCGACTGGATCGACTTTCTCGTTCGCGCTCCAGACCGCGATCTTCGTCCGATAACCCGCTTCCCGCGCGATGCCGCGAATCTCGACCGTGCCGTCGGCAATTTCGCTCACTTCGAGTTCGAACAAACGCCGCACAAAGTTCGGATGACTGCGAGAGACGATGATCTCCGGTCCACGAATTCCATTGTCCACCGCTACCACGTAAGCGCGTAATCTGTCGCCAACGTTGTAATCTTCCACTACCACGCGCTCGCGTTGCGGCATGATCGCTTCGAATTTTCCGAGATCGAGAATTACATCCGAACGATCAAACCGGCGCACCGTCCCGCTCACGATTTCGCCCGCGCGGTCCTTGAACTCCTCGTAAATCATTTCCTTCTCGACTTGGCGAATGCGTTGCATCATCGCCTGCTTGGCTGTTTGCGCAGCGATGCGCCCGAAATTTTTGGGCGTCACTTCCACTTCGACGACGTCGCCGACTTTTGCGTCTGATTTGATTCGACGGGCTGCAGTTTCCGAAATTTCGTCCTGCGGATTCGTCACCTTGTCCGCCACGATCAAATTAGCGAGGGCACGAATCTCCCCGGTCTTCGGGTTAATGTCGATGCGCAGTTCCCGCGAAGCGCTCACGCTTTTCTTGGAGGCAGACAGCAATGCATTCGAGACCGCTTCGAGCAAAATCTCGCGCTTAATCCCGCGCTCACGCTCGAGATAATCCAGCATTGCTATAAATTCCGCGTTCATAAAAACAGCTCGAGACCGCCAGACAAAAAAGAGTGGGACACCAGCTCCCACTCCAACGTCGCGCGGTCTAGAGTCAGCTAATTTAATTTACTCTGGCTTTTCGTCAAGGTGACAGGGTCAATGCAGAGTGCGTCCTCGAAGGCGGTCATCCCGAGGGTAAGTCGAGGGGATCCCGATGAGTAAGCTCTAAGGTAACTTCCTCGGGATCCCTCGACTTACCCTCGGGATGACCGGGGCCGGCGTGAAAATCCGTTGGCAACCACCGCTCCAGCCGTGAAAATCGCAGCTATGCATCAACCCAGACCTGGACGCCGCACCTGGCGAAAGATCTTTCTCGCCAAATGGTGGCAGCGCCGCCGCACCCACGTAGTGCTCTTGGTCTGGGCGGCGATTTACCTGCCCGGTCTGGGGTCGCTCGAAATTCGCGGGGAAGAAGGCCGGCGAATTTTGCCGGCCGTCACCATGTTGCAGACCGGCAATTACCTTGTGCCGCATGTCGGAAGCGAGCCCTACTTTCGCAAACCACCGCTGGTCAACTGGATCGTGGCTGCTTCTTTCAAACTGACCGGCGTTCGCAGCGAATGGACGGCGCGTCTTCCCTCAGCCCTGGCGATTTTGGCGGTCGCGCTCACTTTCGTCACGCGGGGGCGGCGCGCGCTTGGGACGACGGGATCGTTGCTGGCGGCGATGATCTGGCTGGTTAACGCCGGGAATATTGAAAAGGGCCGTTTGATCGAAATCGAAGCCATCTACGTCTCGTTAACTGCGCTCGCCTTTATTTTTTGGATCGCGGCTTATCGCGCGGAAGAAACAGGTCGGCGGCTGTGGCTGCTGCCAGCAGTTTTTCTGGGGCTGGCCATGCTGACGAAAGGTCCGCTTCCGCATCTGCTCTTTTTTTACGGGCCCGTGGTCGCGCTACTCTGGAATGATCGCAAGCTGGCGTTGCTCGCAACTCGCGACCATTTCATCGCTCTCGTCGTGATGCTTGGAATGTTTACCGCCTGGGCGCTGCCAGCGTTTTTGCTCTCGGATTCGGCGCGCGTCGCGCACGTTTGGTCGCGCCAATACACCGGCCGCGTTTCCGGCAGTGGATTCCAATTTACTTCCTGGATCATGAACATTCCACGCGGTCTCGTTTATTTCCTGCCATGGTTGCCGCTCGCTCTCCTTCAATTCGATAAGCCAACGGAATTGCGGCGGCGCCATTTTGCGCTTTTGCTCGGCATCGCTGCCCCGTTTGTGCTGGTGAACGTGATTCCGGGCGCCTTGCCGCGTTACGCCATGCCAGCGCTCGGTCCGGCCGCGTGGTGGTTCGGCGAACTGTTGGCGCACGAAAACCTGCACTGGCCGCGTTGGCTCTCCGGCAAAAGGTTTACTCCAAACGTGCGTAACAATGTTACTGCCCTTTTCGTCGGCCTCGGTTGCATTGGGCTTCTGACTTACGGCCTGATTGGTGTCCCGTATTTGCGCAAACACGAAAAGGTTCGCCAACACGCTCGGCAAATAGACGCCATCATTCCATCGAGCGTCCTGCTCTATGCCGTCAACCCGAAATACCAGCCGTATTTGTTCTATGTCCACGCACCCATTCGCTATGTCAGCACCATCGAGCAACTGCCGGCCGATACGAAGTTTTTCCTGGTGCAGGGCGAGAACGAAACCGAAGCGCAGACGACGAGGCGCTGGTCGCCGAGCCGGGCCCAGCTGGTCTTGCGCATCGTCGATTACCGCCAGCACGAGGCGATTCTTTTTTCTGTTCCATCCTCGCGCTGACGGTGGTTGACAAGTAGGCAAAAGCATCTGATTAAGGGCGGAATCGTTAGCCTGCTAACGATCTTCCGCATCTCATGAGAAAATTCGATCCCGAGACCTTTGGGCCCCTTCTCGGCGGTACCGCCAGAGCCTGGCGGATCAAGCTCGATCAGCGGCTCAAGCCGATGGGCCTGAGCCAGGCAAAGTGGCGCACGCTCATCCATCTCTCCCGGGCGCCTGAACCGCTGACCCAATCGCAGATCGCGGAACGCACCGGCATTGAAGAACCAACGCTAGTCAGCTTGCTTCATCGCCTGGAGAAAGAAGGGTGGGTCGTGCGCAAGAATTCAGCACGCGATCGACGTTGTAAAACCGTGCATCTGCAACCTCGGACCGAGCGTGTGATCACTCGGATTAATGCGACGGCGCTAAAGCTTCGGCGTGAGTTGATCAAGGATATTCCAACACGTGACATGGAGGTCTGCATGCGTGTACTGAACCATGTGCGCGAACGGATCGATCGCGCGCCCGCCACGAATGGAGATGGAGGGAGACACAAATGAGCACGCTGGCTGACGTAAATACCGCCATGCGTGAGCGTGTCACACACCTTGAACGACGTTATGGTCGCAAGCGCGTTTATTTTGTAGGCGGTATTGTCGCGTTTCTGGCTGTGCTTTTGGCGATTCGCGCCATTACGAGCCGGCAGAAACCAGCGTCGCCGCCAGCGCCTCGGTCCGTGGCAGTGGCTAAAGTTATCACCAAAAATGTTCCGCTATACTTGGATGAAATCGGGACATGCACCGCGGCGGAAACGGTGCAGGTGCAAGCACAGATAAGCGGGCAAATTATCTCACGCGATTTCGAGGACGGTGCCGATGTCAAGAAGGGCGATGTGTTGTTCCGAATCGATTCGCGTCCATTCGAGGCGGCGCTCGCTTCCGCGCAGGCGGATGCGGTTCTGGCGCACGCCACCTTTCAGCGACAAACGGAGTTGCGGACGAAGGCGGTAGTCGCCAGTCAGGATTATGACGTGGCCAGGGCGAACGCCATGAAAGCCGATGCTGCCGTCGCGGTCGCGCAGGTAAATCTCGATTACTGTACTATCCGGTCACCGATCGATGGCCGGACAAGCATTCGTAATGTGGATGTCGGCAATCTCGTTGGGCCGAGCAGCCCTCCACTCGTTACCGTGCAGCGACTCGATCCGATTTATACCGATTTCACTGTTGCCGAGCCTGACATCCCGCTCGTGCGCCAGCACCTGAACGGAGCGCCATTGCAAGTTTTAACCGAAGCCGAGAACGACAAATTCCCACCCCGCGTTGGCGCGCTTACATTCATCGACAACGCGGTGCAGTCTGGCGCAGGCACGGTGAGAGCGCGCGCCACTACTGAAAATCACGACCGCGCGTTGTGGGCTGCGCAGTTTGTGCACGTACGACTGATCTTGGAGACGCTGAAGAATGCGATGCTCGTGCCGAGCAGTGCTGTTCAGATCGGCCAAAACGGACCGTATGTCTTTGTAGTGAAGTCCGATTCGACTCTTGATCTTCGTCAGGTAAAACCGGGCCAAAGGCAGGAAGGCGACATGACTGTTATCACGCAGGGTGTAAAGCCCGGTGAAACCGTCGTTACGCGCGGTCAACTTCAACTTGCCCCTGGAATGAAAGTTGCCGCACAGGAAGACAAGGCATTGTCCGCTGCCGGTGTTCGCGACGCCGCCACAGTTCAATGAAAAACGACGGCCGAGCCGGCGGGGAAATTCCACCACGTCAGAAACCTGGCGGTGCAGCGCAAAAGCTGACGCAATTCTCCTCCGGTCTCTCCCGACCGTTTATCCAGCGACCGGTTATGACGATGTTGCTGACTGTTTCGGTCCTCGTCTTCGGCATCCTCAGTTACAATCAGCTCGCGGTAAATGATCTGCCGGCGGTCGATTACCCCGTCATTTCCGTGAGCGCTTCATATCCCGGCGCTGATCCGGTGACGATGGCGAACACAATCGCAACGCCGCTTGAGAAACAGTTCACGCAGATTCCTGGGATCAGTTTGATCACGAGCGCAAGTTCGCAGGGCAACACCAGCATAACCATCCAGTTTGATCTCAGCAAAAGCATCGATGCGGCGGCGAGCGATGTGCAATCCGCGATCCAGCGCGCCAGCGGACAACTGCCCGCTGATTTGCCCAGCCCACCGACATTTACCAAGGCAAATCCCAATGATCAGCCGGTGATGTACGTCGCGCTCACCAGCGACACTCTCACCGATGGCGAGCTATATCGATACGGCACGACCGAAGTTGCGCAACGCGTCAACATTCTGCCGGGCGTGTCCCAGGTAAACATCTACGGCGTGAAAGGCGCCATCCGCATCAAAGTCGATCCGGGGAAGCTGGCTGCACGTAACATGACCTTCGACGAATTGGCGGCTGCGGTCAAAGCCGGGACAGCGTACTCCGGCGCTGGCCAGTTCGACGGACAAACGAAATCGGTCACGCTGCGGCCGCAGGGACAGATTGAGACGGCGGAAGGTTATCGCGATCTCATCGTGAAACGCGGACCAAACGGCACCCCGGTCTATTTGCGCGATGTTGCACGCGTCGTTGATGGCGTCGAGAACGAACGCCTCTCGCGGCACTTTTTCGTTCGCAATTTTCAGCCGCCGGCATCGGTCATCGTTTTCGCCGTTTCCCGCCAGGCCGGCGCGAACGCTGTTCAGGTGGCGAAATCAGTGCGCGCTCTTTTGCCCGGGCTCCAGCGCGAATTGCCGGGCTCGATCCGACTCATTCCGGTATTCGACCGTTCGCAGTCGATCGTCAATTCATTGCATGATGTGCAATTCACGCTCCTGCTCGCATTCGCCCTCGTCATTTTCGTCATTTTCGTTTTTCTCGGCCGCGCCAGCGACACCCTTATCCCCATGGTTGCGCTGCCGATGTCGTTCCTGATCACCTTCGTGGCAATGTGGGTGTTCGGTTATTCCGTCAATAATCTCACGCTCATGGCGCTCACCCTCGCCATCGGCTTTCTCGTCGATGACGCGATTGTCTTTTTGGAAAATGTCGTTCGCCGCGCCGAAGCCGGTGAATCCATCTATCGCGCCACCATGAACAGTGCCGGCGAGATCTCCTTTACCATTTTGTCGATGACACTCTCGCTGGCGGCGGTGTTTATTCCGCTCGCCTTCATGCCGGGGTTGCTCGGGCGTATTTTCCGTGAATTCGCCATCACCATTATCGTGGCCATTCTCGCCTCAGGTTTGGTGTCACTCACGCTCACGCCGCTGATGTGCTCGCGCATTCTGAAAGAGCGCGGCGCCGGCCACCGCAAGACATGGACGGAGCGTTTCGTCGCGCGCTTCTTCAATCCGATTCGCGATGCTTATGGTCGCACGCTGCATTTGTTTCTCGATCACGGCTGGATCGCCGCGCCCGTCCTGATCGCGTGCGTGATCGGTGTCTGGTTCTTCTTCAAGCAACTGCCATTTACGTTGCTGCCGACCGGTGACAGCGGGACCATTCGGGGTTTCTTCATCGTCCAGGAAGGGGCGTCACCCGATCAGCAGCGGCAACTCCAAACCCAGCTCGATCCTATTCTCCAGGCAAATCCCGCGGTGGATAAATACTTCACCGTCGCCGGTCGCTCCGGGTTAGGCGCCGGTGTTTTCACCGTGTTGTTCTTGAAGGATAAAAGCGAGCGCGCCGACATCGATACCGTAGCGGCTCAACTACGGAAGGCGTGCAGCAGCATTCCCGGGGTTCTGCCAACGCTGAATCCGCAGCCGGTGTTGCAGATCAATATCGGTGCCGCTGGAAGTCAGTTCGGTCGCTATTCCTACGTCATCAGCGGCATTGATCCTAACGAGGTTTACGCGGCTGCCGACAAGCTCGGAGCGAAATTGCGTGACTACCCGGGCTTTGCCAGTCCCCCGCGCTCTGATCTCTTTCGCGCCACGCCCAACCTCGACATCCAGATCGATCGCGATCGCACCGGCACCTACGGCGTTTCAACCACAAAGCTCGAGGGCCTGCTGCGCGCCGCCTACTCGCAAAACTATGTTTATCTTATTAAAACGCCGGACGACCAATATCAGGTCATCGTCGAGGCCGACGATCAGGCGCGGACCAGCCCGCAGAATCTCCGCGAAGTCTACGTGAAGCCAGACAACGGCAGCACGATGATTCCGATTCGCGCTGTCACGAAAGCGCAGCAGAACGTCGGCTTGCAGTCGGTCAATCATCTCAATCAATTCACGAGCGTGACCTTCGGCTTCGACACTAAACCCAATGCGGCGCTCGGCGATGTGATTAACTACATTCAGAAATCTGCCGCTGAGGTACTGCCGCCGAGCGTCACCGGCGAGCTACAAGGTGAAGGCTTGGTCCTCCAGCAACTCTTCCGGGCGCTGCCGTTTCTGGTCATCGCAGCCGTATTCGTGATGTATGTAATCCTCGGCATTCTCTACGAGAGCTACGTGCATCCGGTCACCGTCCTCTCAACTTTGTTTCCGGCGGTAGTTGGTGGACTCATGACACTTTGGCTCTTCAACAGCACGTTGTCGCTCTATTCGGTCATCGGACTGTTCTTGCTCATGGGTCTCGTGAAGAAGAACGGCATCATGATTGTCGACTTCGCCCTTCATCGTCTCGATGAAGGCTACGAATGGCGTGAAGCGATTCACGAAGCGAGCGTCGAACGTTTTCGCCCAATCATTATGACAACGCTCGCCGCCCTCATGGGCGCATTGCCGATCGCATTTGGCGTGGGCGCGGACGGATCATCTCGACGCCCCCTCGGTCTCGTTATCGTCGGCGGCCTTGTCGTTTCACAACTGCTCACCCTCTACATTACGCCCGTGATTTATCTCTGGCTGGAATGGTTCCAGGAACACGTCCTCGATCGCGTGCCCTTCCTCCGCAGCGCTCACTTTCACGAACACGAGTTCACGCACAAACCTGATCCTGGTCATCCCGCTCCGGTCACCACCAGCTAGGGGGAACCTTAAAAGATTTGAGTGTTGCCCGCTCTTGGTGGTGCCACTCGCCTCAAAACTTAGCTCATTTGCATGGGACTTTGAAAACCCAAGGATATGGTCGATCAGCGTCAAGAGCCTGCGGCCACTTTCTAGAATCTGTCCGGACACTGTCGGTATTGGCGAGGCGCAAGCTTTGATGCAAATCAAGAATGCGCATTGCCACACGCACGCGTACGATGAACCGGTCGCGGTCGAACGGTTTGTGGAGGAAATCATCAACGCCGGAATCCATCGCGTCCAGATAGTTGGCTTTTCCGGCGCGCGTGCCGTAATCAGGATGATGTAAGCGCAGTCCGCTACTTCGTCGGCGCGAATTCTTCGGCAGAGCCCCAACCGTCGATACCCGGCATCATCCAATCAGAGATGATCAGCTGGTGGTGCGCGCATTTCCATGCTTCCCAGGCATCACACCCGTTCCCGAATTCGGTCACGCGGTGTCCCAACTCGATCAGGTAAAGTTAAGCAAAAATCTGCCGCTACGGTCGTCATCAGCGACGAGGATATCCATTTTGGGGCGCTTGAAACCGGCTCCGATGCGCAAAAGCGTACCGTTTGGATAACTCTTCGACGGGCCCCCGGGCGGAAACCGCCTTGGAGAAGGTGAGACGAACCTCCTGCGTAACTGGGTGTCCCCGAGTGGAATATCACGCACGTTTTTGCACTTCACGATGACCCTGTAACTGGCTTTTAAGCTTCGCGGAGCTTTCAGGTCGACCCTATGGGATCGGCCGGTCCCAAGATTTGCAATTAATTATAGTTATTCCGACGGCGACAGACCCTTCTGATGTGGCCAGACATGTGGGCGTCTCGGCTGGTTGTTCCGGTGGCCCTGTAAATGCTGGCCTAAAACGAGAATCAATTATGAGGGTAACAGATTGTGATTCGTAGCCTTCCCAGGCGGCTCTTGCAGGAAACGCAACCACCCTTATGACCGACATCGATCAAGCACACGACCCAACATTGGACCCGCAGAGGCTAGCTGATGATTTTCCACTTCGTTCGGTGGAGCTTTTATGAAGAAAATTTTTACCCCGGCTAAAAAGAAATCGATTCTGATGGTGGATGACGATCAGTTCGCCACTGACATCTACCAGGAAAAACTAGAGGCACAGGGATTCAAGGTTGAGGTCACGCGCGACTTTGACAGTACTTTGCAGGCCCTCAAGAAGGCGGTTGCCGACCTTGTGATTCTCGACCTGTGCCTGCCCGGAATAAACGTGGTCGAGTTAATCAAGAATATCCGTTCGGAGCCCGCCATGAAGTCCGTGCCAATCATCGCCTTTTCAAATCCTTATCTCAGCAACTTGACGCGTGCTGCTGTGGAAGCGGGAGCAACGAAATTCGTCGCAAAAGTCGATAACACACCGGAACAAATAATTGACCTTATGCGTGAGCTCGGAGTGAGCGCGACTTCCAGGGTCAGCGTTAGCGGCGCGATTGAAGAGCTGGAGACGAATCAGGAAAAGCTGGCGTCGAAACTTTTGATTAACAGGTCCGAGATACTCGCGAAGTTGCGCGCCAGTTATCAGAATTTCACCAGAACGGAACGAGAAGATTTGCGTCGTACTGCGCTTCTCCAGATACACCGTCAGCTTCGTTTGCTAGCGGGTGGCGCTAGCGCCCTTGCCTTCCAGAAGATTGCGCAGATGAGCACAGCTTTGGAAGCGTTGCTCATTGAATTGTACACCGATCCGGTAAAGGTCACGCCGTCAGTTGTACGAACGGTCGCCCACTCCATTGAGACAATGGCTTCGTTGGTCGATCGCGCCGCGAATTCTCAAGACCAAGCGATAACGCCGCAGAAGATTTTAGCGGTGGACGACGAAATTATCTCGCGCGAAATGGTCTGCTCCGCGCTTGGAAGGGCTGGTCTTCATGCCAAAAGCTTGGATGATCCGCTGGCCGCGCAACGCCTCCTGGAGAAGGAACATTTCGACCTCATTTTTCTCGATGTCGAAATGCCGGGGCAAACCGGCCTCGAGCTTTGCGTTAAGATCCGTGCGATGGAGCCGAATCGCACCACTCCGATCGTTTTTGTCACTTCGCATTCTGATTTCGGAAGTCGCGCGCAATCGACTTTAAGCGGAGGAAATGATTTTATTGCGAAACCGTTCCTGCTGGTTGAGCTGGCCGTGAAGGCGCTCACCTTGTTGTTTAAGGAAAGTCCTCAGCTACTACCAACGGCAAGCGTGCAAAAAGGCGTTTCGGCCAAAGCAGGTGATCACAAATTGCAGGTAGCCGGGGGTCATGGCGCACTGAAGCGGCACCGCAGATCGCGAGCGACATGAAGATCCTGATCGCCGAAGACGAGGCTGTTGCCTCCCAAGTCCTGCAATTGACCCTCGAGCATATGGGTCACGAAGTGGTTGTGACGCGCAGCGGGACCGAAGCGTGGGAAACGTTCGATCGCGCTCCCGTGCGCGTTGTCGTAAGCGATTGGATGATGCCAGGGATGGACGGCTTGGAGTTTTGCCACCGAGTGCGGGGGCGCCCGGACACACCTTATATCTATTTCATCCTTCTCACCGCTTTGGATACCGACGCGGAAAACTACGACCTCGCCACTAAAGCCGGCATTGACGATTTCCTAACCAAGCCGCTCGATGCCATCGCAATTCAGATGCGACTGCGTGTCGCGGATCGAATTCTTTGGTTTACGAGGGAAGTTCACCAGCTGAAGCAATTGATCCCGATTTGTGCCTATTGTCACAAAATACACACTGCCACAGACTACTGGGAACGTTTCGAAACCTACATCAAGCAACAGACCGGATCGGAATTCAGCCATGGTATTTGCCCCGAGTGCCTTGAAGCTGAAAGGGCGAAACTAAAATGTGCCAGCTGATTGCGATTTGCGTTCCGAAGGGGAGAAGACTGCGTTTGTCATGAACGGCGATACCGGAGGAGGTGCCATGGTGATGAGTGCCGTGCGCGACATCACCGGCCGGAAGAAAGCCGAACAAAAATTCCGCGGTCTTCTGGAATCGGCGCCGCACGCGATGGTGCTCGTAGATGGCGAAGGCAAAATCGTCCTGGTTAACTCGGGGGCGGTCACACTCTTCGGGTGGCAACGCGACGAATTGCTCGACCAAAGGATCGAAATGCTGGTGCCGGAAAGATTCCGTAAGGTGCATTCGGGGCATTGCGCGGGTTTTTTTACGACGCCGAAACCTACCGCCATGGGTGTGGGTTTCGAGCTTTACGGATTGCGAAAGGATGGAAGCGAGTTTCCGGTCGAGATCAGTCTCAGTGCGCTCGAAACAGAAGAGGGGCTTTTCTTCTCAAGCGCGATTCGGGACGTGACCGAGCGGAAACGGGTCGAGCATGCGTTACGGGAAAAGAATGTTGAGTTGGAAAGAGCGATTTTGGCCAAGAACCGGTTTCTTGCCAACATGTCGCATGAGCTGCGGACGCCGCTCAATGGCATCATCGGATTCACTGAGTTCCTGATCGGTGAAAAGCCCGGCCCGCTTCAACCCAAGCAAAAGGAATACTTAAATGATGTTCTGAGCAGTGCGCATCATCTACTAACTTTGATCAACGACGTGCTCGATCTGGCCAAGGTGGAGGCTGGGAAGATGGAATTGCATCCAGAACCATTCCTGATTCGCGAGGCATTGGAAGAAGCGACCGCGGTAGTAAAAACTATGGCCGATCTCAAGCAAGTCGGTCTGACTGTGACGGTTGATGCGGGATTGCAAATGGCCACACTTGATCAGCAAAAATTTAAGCAGGTTCTTTATAATCTTCTGTCCAACGCCGTAAAGTTCACCGACCAAGGTGGCAATGTGGAGGTGTGCGCGAAACGGCTGGATGAGCGGCATTTCGAGGTGCAAGTGCGTGATACCGGTATTGGGATCAAGCCGGAAGATCTGGGACGGCTTTTTACTGAGTTCGAACGCCTTGATTCAGGAACAGCGCGTCGTTTCGAAGGCACCGGGCTTGGCTTGGCACTAACAAAGAAGATCGTTGAGTTGCAGGGCGGCCATATCAGGGTCGAGGCTGAGCCGGGGAAGGGAAGTCTATTTACTGCCACGTTACCCTCAATGACGGAACTAGCTAATTAACTGAGGTAGAAGTAATTGGGTGCGTTGCCAATCGGGTATTTTACCGGACTAGTTGGAGGGCCCGAGTAAAAGCTAATTGCGGTAGTATAACTCGCTGACGAGACGATATATAACAACGCGAGGCGGGCATTTTCGTAGCAAATGGAACATTCGATGCTACTGCCTGATTTGTGAGGAGCAACGCAGCGTCCCTAGCGGGGTCTTCGGGCACCGGGGGCGATCTTGAAACAATAGGACACCATGCAATCGATTGCACTCAGGCGCTCCATATCTTCTTAGTAAGAGCCGCCTTGCGTTCGGTTCAATCGAAAACATGGGCATTTTAGGGTCGTTAGCGAAGCCGAGTAAAGGCGATGTTTTTGCCATCAATGGGTTGGCATTGGCAACAAAGATCTAGCCGTTTATGTCTGCGCCAAGAAAACGCATTCTCGTCGTCGATGATAACGTCAGGAATTTGAAGCTCGCTTTCGACGTGCTGGAAGACGCCGGTTACGCAGTCCTTGAAGCGGTGAACGCCGAAGAAGCCCAAATCATGGTTGACCGCAATTTGCCCGACTTAATCCTAATGGATATCGCGTTGCCCGGGATGGACGGGCTAACTCTGACGCGCAAAATCAAAGCAAACGAGCGTACAAAACATATCCGCATCATCGCGTTGACTGCTTTTGCAATGAAAGGCGACGATCAAAAGGCTCTGGCCGCGGGATGTGACGGTTATATCACCAAACCGATCGACATCCACCAGCTGCCAGTGCAAGTGGCAGAGATTCTGGGAGGCTCACGTCTCGCCTCTTAACTGAAAGGACTCTAATTGCGACCGTGAATGTTCTGATTCTCGACGACGTTGACACGAACCGGAAGTTGCTCCGGGCGCAACTGGAGGCCGAAGGCGTCACAGTGTTAGAGGCAAGCGATGGCGTGGAAGGTCTGGAGGAGTTGAAGCGGCAAAAGGTCGACGCCGCAATTTCGGATCTTCTCATGCCGAACATGGATGGTTACCGTTTTTGCTACGAGGTTAGAAAGAGCAAGGAACACCGAGACCTTCCAATTATCATATATACCTCGACTTATACGTCCCCGAGCGACGAAAAACTTTCGCTTAAGTTAGGCGCAAACAAATATCTTCGTAAGCCCGCGCCTGTGGTGCAGATTCTCGACGCCCTTCACAACGCCACGACCAAGAAGCACGTTATTCCGAAGGCAGAATTCGACGAACGAGATGTGCTTAAGCACTATAGCGAGCGTCTCATCTCCAAACTGGAAGAGAAGAACGTCGAACTGACCCTGCGCAACCGGGAGCTGGATCAACTCAACAATAAGTTGGAGGCCGAGATCATCGAGCGAAAGAGCGCGGAGGAACGCTTGCTCGAACAAACTGACATTATCAATCATGCACGGGACGCGATCATCATCCGGAACTTCGAAGATGATCAAATCACCTTTTGGAACAAAGGGGCGGAACACTTGTACGGCTGGAGCGCGAACGAAGCGCTGGGCGAGCCAATCGGCAGATTAATCTACGCCGATCCAAAGGAGCGCGAAGCGGCATCTAGAACTCTTGCCCCAGCCGGGGAATTTCACGGCGAACTCAGGCAAGTCACGAAGGATGGCCGAGAGGTACTCGTCAATGGACGATCGACCATCGTGCGCAATCCCGACGGAACTCCGCGTTCTGTCCTGAGTATCAACACCGACGTCACCGAGCAAAAAAAACTTGAAATGCGGCTGCTGCGCGCGCAGCGGCTTGAAAGCATTGGCACACTGGCGGGCGGCGTCGCCCATGATTTGAATAATGTCCTCGGGCCGATTTTGATGGGCGCGGAATCACTCCGTGGCAATGTGAGGGGCGAACATGCCGGTGCCATGATTTCGCTGATCGAGGAAAGCGCACGACGTGGCTCCAGCATTGTTAAGCAGGTGCTTACTTTCGCGCGCGGCGTGGAAGGTGAGCGGGTGCTAATTAACCCACGGCATCTCATTGACGAAATGGTCGAGATCGCGAGGAAAACATTTCCTAAATCGATCGAAGTCACAGGCCAATACCCAGAGCATCCTTGGTCGATCAGTGGCGATCCCACTCAACTGCATCAGGTTTTGTTGAATCTTTCCACCAATGCACGGGACGCTATGGCCAATGGCGGCTCGCTGGTTTTGGCGGCACAAAATCTGGAGGTGGACGACAATTATGCTGCAATGATGCCAGGCGCCAAGGCTGGGTCGTATGCGACCCTACGTGTGAGCGACACCGGGGTCGGGATACCGCGTGCGCTGCTTGAGAAGATCTTCGAGCCATTCTTCACCACTAAGGATCCCGGCAAAGGCACCGGTCTGGGGCTGTCCACTTCGTTAGGAATCGTGAAAAGTCACGCAGGCTTTATTTCCGTCTACAGCGAACAGGGTAGGGGTACGACTTTTAAGGTTTTCCTTCCTGCTATCCAAGCCGATGTCGCTCAACCCCAGAAAAAGACCCCGCGAGTGACTAAGGGAAATGGCGAATTAATTCTGCTGGTCGACGATGAGATGAACATCCGCCGGGTCGCGAAAATGACTCTGGAGAAGCACAACTACCGCGTGCTGGAAGCGACTGATGGGCCCGAGGCATTGGCTATCTTCGCTCAAGAAATGAATTCGGTCAGCGCCGTCCTCACCGATATGAGGATGCCGTATATCGACGGTATTGCGCTGATTCGGGCGCTTAAAAAGATGAAATCGGATATGATCTTCATCGCATCTACTGGACAGGAGGATGAGCCTCGCCTGGCTGAACTTCAGGAGCTTGGGGTAGTGAATTTTCTAAGCAAACCGTACGATACAAGGAAGCTGCTTACCGTCCTAGAAACCGCTGTTTTAAAGCAACTGGCGCCGCTTCCAGAAAAGTGATCCCTGACGTTCAGTATCAGCTTGTGGCTCACTCTATCGCCCGGTAGCAGTAATGGGCTTAAGACTTCCAGGGGCGATAATTGTTGTGTCGTGAAGACTCTCCGCATTCTTCTCGCAGATGATCATAAGGTGGTCCGCCAAGGAACGCGTGCGCTTCTATCGGCGATCCCGGAATGGGAGATTGTCGGCGAAGCCGATAACGGTCGCGACGCGGTTTCACTGACGGCCGAACTAAAACCGGACATCGTGATTCTGGATATCTCAATGCCCGAATTGAACGGACTGGACGCGACACGCCAGATCAAAAAGAAGTCGCCTGAGACAGAAGTCCTGATTTTTACAGGACAGGAGACGGAAGAGCTGGTTCACGATGTCTTCGACTCCGGAGCACGTAGCTACATCATGAAAACAGACGCGGCCGATCAGTTAATCGACGCGCTCAAAGCACTTTCCGAACATAAACATTTTTTTACCTCGCGGATCTCGGAGATCGTTTTCGCGCAGTATCTTCAGGGAAAAAGAGCTGTCGAAGGGACTCCCGAAAAAAGTCGGATCACCGACCGGGAGCGGGAAATCGTGCAGCTTCTGGCCGAGGGTAAAAGTAGCAAGGAAATTGCCACGATCCTGGGGATTAGTGTGCGCACGGTGGAAACACATCGCGCCGCAATCATAAAGAAACTGGGTTTGAAATCGTTTAGTGAGTTGATTCGGTACGCCGTTCGTAACAAGATAATTGAGGCTTAATCGCGCTCTGCCGGAATCGGCGGCAGCAATTTCACGGGGGGCTGATGCGTCGCTCGTTCGTCTCCAACCATCCAGGCCTACGTAAAAGCCCTACCCAAAAATACCGTTCTGCCGTGCCGCATCCGGCGTGAGGAACGCTTATTCCTATAGAAGCCATGAAGAAAAATGTCAGAAGCGTTCTCTCGCGTTGGACCTGTGTTCGGCTCCATTTCCAGACGATGATCAGTTCCCGCCACCCTCTGCGATCCATCGGCTTCCACTTAGCGGGCATTCTTCGCGAGCTCACCCCCACCCGCGGCGGCTAATTAAGGGAGAAGACTCGCCGTCGGGAGCAGATGGCGCGGAGGAGACTGACGAGCAGCCACTGCAAGACGTTTTTCAGACCGACGCCGTTTCCGCAGTAAAAAGGCCAGATTCAACTCACTCTGGCGCCGACAGGGAGGGCACGTAGGACGCTCTTTAATGGGCCCGATTGACAGGTTATAGGTTTTGCCGTAGGCGGAACGCACCGGATGTCGAACACGAAGGATATCCCATTCTCGCCTCCCTGGCAGATCTCTGATTTGGGAAAACCGGACGAGCCCAAAGTTACCGAGCTCGCCGCAGGCCCAGCTGTCGCACGTTTCGCTAAAATGCCCATCGTAATTGCCGAGGATGACCTGGTCTCGCGAACGCTGATGAACAGCTTGATGGAAAAATGGGGTTTTAAGGCCGTTGTCACACAGGACGGTCATCAAGCAATGGCGGCATTGCGAGCAGAGCAAGGTCCAGCGCTTGCCATTCTCGACTGGATGATGCCAGGCATGGACGGTTTGCAAGTTTGTCGACGCGTTCGTGAAAGCAAGAAAATGGTTTACGTGATCATGCTTACATCGCTTGGCGCCAAGGAAAATATCGTGGAAGGATTACACGCAGGCGCAGATGATTACCTGATCAAGCCGTTCGACAGGAACGAGCTTCTGGCGCGTATCCAGGTCGGATTACGCATTCTGGAGTTACATTTCGCCTTGACAGAACGGGTGAAGGAATTGGAGGAGGCGGCTGGCGAAATCGGCTATCTGAAGTTGAGAATTCCGCTCTAGGGCATGACGCTGTCGCGCGGTGCCCGCTGCTGTGTCGCTCGACGTAACGGGATCTTGCCTTTACAAGCCTGCGCGAGCGTTTCTTCTTCTAGCGCGTGTTCGTTATTTTGAAAATGGCTTTCGAAAAACGAGCGGATTCGGTCCAATTCCGAACTCGCTTTTTCATATGCCACCGCCGCCCCCGTAAGGTTGCCGCTATTACCCAGCTGTTCCAGTTCATTTAGAAAGGGAACAATTGAATTACTTCCGCAGCTTAGGCTCGCGCCCCGAAAGCGGTGCGCGATCGAGCGCAAATCTTCCGCATCATTATTGCGAATGGCCGTTTCCATGGCCGGTAAAAGTTCTGCGCCCTGTTTCAGATAGAGATCGGCGAGGCTTCGCATGGTGCCGGGAGCGTCGCCA